>Ga0114129_10016977_pt1 | contig 10363 bp, 11 predicted proteins | sample RhiMetdeltSRZDD1_FD_80071 | JGI IMG/M metagenome (GOLD analysis project Ga0114129, IMG submission 80071) | Populus rhizosphere microbial communities from Tennessee, USA - Rhizosphere MetaG P. deltoides SRZDD1 (version 2) (version 2) | ecosystem: Host-associated > Plants > Roots > Rhizosphere >... | reverse complement strand
TTCGCGGACCCGCTCGTGCGTTTGCAGCAATCCGTCGGCCAGGTCGCTCAGCACGGCGAACTGGCCGTCGGCCTGGATTTCGCGCTGCGCCAGCAGGTGAGCCGCCTGCTCCGCGGCGGCCTGGGCCTGCCCGGTCTGCTCGGTGGTCAGTGCGGGCTCGTCGATGAGCCACAAGAACCCGAGCAGCTGATCATCGGCCCGCAGCGGCAGGCAGAGGCGGGGCAGGGTGGCCTGCTGCGGGTCGCCGGGGATGGACACCGGCTCGCGGGCGGAGAACACCCCAAGCTCGGTCAACCTGCGGCGCAGCCGGGCACTGGAGCCACGCTGCAGGACCGCCTCCACCCGGCTATGGTCCAGCCGCCCGGTCTGCGGGGTGGTGGCCAGCGGACGCAGCGCGGCATCGTCGATGATCACCGACCGGTGGAGGTCCCTGGCCAGCCGCTCGGCGATGTACTGCAGATGCTCCTCGAACACACTCGTTGTCATTCCCGGCGGCCCTGCGGGTGATGCGGGTAGGTTCCTACATTTGTCGAAGTCAGCCCGGCCAACATGCGTCAGCTGTCGTAGCCGCGCTGCGCACCGCCCGTGGCAGTTTGGAGAGGGGCCTTATCGCCAGGACGGAGGCAGCTGGTGTCTGTCGACACACAGACCACGCTCGCGCCGACGCTCGAGGGCCGGTATTACACCGATCCGGGTGTGCTGGCCGCCGAGTGCGAGCAGATTTTTGAGCGGCAGTGGTATTACGTGGGCCGGGCCGACGAGATCGCCGCCCCTGGCCGGTTCATCCGGCGCCAGGCCGGGCGCGAGACCGTGCTGCTGGTCCGCGGCAAGGACCAGGTGATCCGGGGCTTCCTCAACGTTTGCCGGCACCGCGGCTCGCAGCTGTGCCTAACGGATGCCGGGGACGCCGGCAACGCGATCCACTGCCCGTACCACAACTGGATCTACGGCCTGGACGGTGCGCTGATCACCGCGCCGAACTGGCGGGCGATGGCCGATATCGACAAGCGGGGCTACGGCCTGCACCCGGTGCGGGCGCAGGTATGGGAGGGCCTGATCTGGGTGTGCCTGGAGGGTGACCCCGGCCCGCTGGAAGACCATGTGCGGCCGCAGATCGAGTCCCGGCTGGGCAGCTACGCCAAGCTGGAGCGGTACCGGATCGGCGAGCTGACGGTCGGCGGCCGGGCCGAGTACGACGTGGCGGCGAACTGGAAGCTGATCTACGAGAACTTCCAGGAGTGCTACCACTGCAACCACATCCACCCCGAGCTGGTCCAGGCGATTCCGCAGTTCAATTCCCCGGCCATGGGAACCGGCGGCTACGACACCGGCGGCTACCCGATCGCCGACGGCCGGGCGTCGTTCTCGCTGACCGGGCAGACCGTGCTGCCCCGGCTGCCCGGCCTGCTGCCCGCCGATGACGGGCTGTTCTACGGCATGGTACTGCGCCCGAACTGCTTCCTGTCATTGATCAGCGACCACGTGATCGTGCACAGGTTCGAGCCAGTCGCCCCCGACCGGACGCACGCGGTGTGCGAGTGGCTGTTCCCGGCGGACACGTTGGCCGAAGGCCGGTACGACGTCAGCGACGCGGTCGCCCTGTTCGCGAAGGTCAATGAGCAGGACTTCGCCGCCGCGCAGTGGTGCCAGCCGAACATGAGCTCGCGCGCCTACCGCCGCGGCGGCGTGCTGGTGCCCAGCGAGGCTTTGGTGATCTCTCAGTTCTACGCGTGGTATCGCGCCCTGATGGGCATCACCGCCGATGGACGCCCGCCGGGCGGCGACCCGGAGGCACTCCATCCGTTTGGCTGATTGCGGGGAGCGCGAATGGCACAGCAGTACCGGGCGATCGTGATCGGCTGCGGGGCCGTTGGCGCCGCGACCACCTACTGGCTCGGCCGCAGGCTGGGCGGTGGCGTGCTGGCCCTCGAGCAGTACCAGCACGGGCATTCCCGCGGGGCGTCGGAGGATCATTCCCGGGTGATCCGGCACGCCTACAGCCGGCCCGAGTACACGGCGCTGACCCCGGCCGCCTACCAGAGCTGGAACGTCGCCGAGCGAGACACCGGGCTGCAGCTCGTGTACCGCACGGGCGGGCTCATCCTCGCCGAGGACGGCGGCGCCGGCGCGGCGTACCTGGCCGCCGCCGCCGCCGCGATGGACGCGGCGAACCTGCCGTTCGAGCAGCTCACCGGAACCGAGGTGATGCGGCGCTGGCCGCAGTGGCGGCTCGGCAGCGAGCACATCGCCCTGCACGACCCCGAATCGGGCATCCTCGACATCCGCCGGGCCACGGCCGCGCACATCGCGCTGGCCCGCGACCGCGGCGCCACGATCCTGGCCAATGCCGAGGTCACCGCGATAGCCGAGTCGGCCGGCGGCGTGACGGTCACCGCGGCGGGGCAGGACTATTCGGCCGGGCGGGTGGTGCTGGCCGGCGGCGCCTGGAATCCGCTGCTGCTGGCCATGCTGGGCGCCCATTTGCCGATCACACTCACCGAAGAGCAGGTCACCTATTTCGCCACACCGAAGGTCGCGGAATTCACCCCGGACCGGTTCGGCATCTACGGCTACCTCGCCGACGACGGCCTGTACTACGGCTTCCCCGTCTACGGCGAGGTCGCGACCAAGATCGGCATCGACGGCGCCGGGCCGGTGGTCACTCCGCAGACCCGGACGTTCGCCCGAGACGAGGCACGGGTGCGCCGGATGCGTGCCTTCCTGGAACGCTACCTGCCCCAAGCGGTGGGGCCAGAGCTCTACACCCGCACCTGCTGCTATGACTTCCCACCCGACCGGGACTTCATCATCGACTACGTGCCCGGGTCGCAGCGCGTACTGGTGTGCGCGGGCGCGGGACACGCAGGCAAGTTCGCCGCGCTGATCGGCCGGATCATCACCGAGCTCGCCCTCGACGGTTCCAGCCGGTTCCCGGTCAGCGCCTTCAGCGCCACCCGACCGGCGCTCACCGGCGCCGCAGCAGCACCCACCCGCGTCAACTCGCTGTGAGCGCCAAAGCCACTAGGCGGCGTGAACTGGCCGCTCAGCCGAGCGCCCGCAGGATGGTGCCGGCAGCTGCGCAGCCGGTCTGGATTGCCGTCTCGGTGTAGAAGGTACCCAGGTAGTCGCCGGCCAGGTGGATCCGTTCTGCCGGGCGGGTGAGCGCGCGTTGAATGCGGCCGCGGCCGGGAAAGCAGTAGGCCAGGCCGAGCGGCCACCGGCGCACATGCGCCTCCACGGTGACCGCAGAGAATCCAGGAAAGATGTTGCCGAGATCTTCCAGGTAGCGGTCGATGATCTGCCCGTCGGAGAGCCTGAGCAGGGGAGTGGCGAGCTCGGCCGGCGAGAAGACCATGATGCTGCTGCCAGGCTGACGTTCTCGCTCCCGTGAACGTGCCAGGTTGGTGATGTTGAGGAAGATGTTAAACGTGCGCTTGGGGGTCGCGATGGCGTAGCAGCGGTCCCACGGTTGCGGCTCCGTCTCGTTGGTGAGGAAGGCGGCGCTGACAAGGGGTCCGTAGATGATCTTCCCGAGGGCATCCGCCGTCTCGGGGGCGAGGCCGCTGGCGACCCGGTGTGCAATCGGGGCGGGAGTGGCGAGCACACAGTGGCTGGCCTGCAGCTCCTCGTGGGCGTTCCCCAGCCGGTACCGCACCCGGACGCCGTCCTTGGCCTGGACGACCTCGAGCACTTCGGCACCGAGGACGACGCGGGAGCCGAGGCTGGTGGCGATCGCCTCGGTCAGGGTGGCGGACCCGCCGACGATGTTGCGGGAAAGCCCAGACGCGCGATCCCAGACCAGCCGGAAATACCCGACGCCCGCCCCGGCGGACACCTGCTCTGGAGACCCCGCCGAGCGAATCACGGTCGGCCGGAACAGGGCGTCGGCGTCTGCCGGGAGTTTCCCGGTGAACTGTGCGAATGTCTGGTCTCCGAGGAAGTCGTAGACACGCTGCTGGAGCTCACCCACCGCGTCTTCTGGGCGGTTCTCCGCGGCCTTGCCGTAGCGCCGGACCGCCAGCCGCACCTTCACGCCGGCCCGTACGACGGCGATCCGGTCGCGCCAGGCCATCGGGACCCGGAACGGGTACGTCTCGACCCTTCCGTCGGTGAGCAGGCGCCCGTTCATGGCCAGGCCAGCGAGCTCGCCGGGCACTGGCTCAGCCTGCACACCCACCTCCCCCAGCAGCCGATCAGTTGCCGAGCCTGGTCCGGCGAACACGTGAGCGCCCCAGTTGAGCCAATAGGCCCCCCTGGGCTCGGAGCAAATACGCCCGCCCACGCGGGCGCCTGCCTCCAGCAGAAGGACGTTGTGATGGCGAAGCCGCCAGGTGCTGGCGAGCCCCGCGATTCCACCGCCGACGATGACGGCCTCGACCTGGCTTGCGGTCACGAAGTCCCCTCGTCGAACTCGACCACGTGGTTCTCCCGGATGCTGCCCTTGGTGAGCGTCATCGTGAAGACAGCACCTGCGCGGTGGACGCGCTGCCCGCCAGGTGCCATCGCCAGGTTGTCGTTGCCGTCCCAGCGTGGCTGCTGAGCCGGATCGGCGATCAGCTCGAAGATCCGCCGTGGCCCGGCCGCGATCTCGCGGCTGGCGCTGACCACGCGCGGCGCCTCCTGCGGACTTGTCATGCAGCCATCCAAGCACCCGGCCCAAAGGCGCCGGGCAGCTGCGGCCCGGGGCTAGAAGTCTTGCTCAGTCCCATCGTCCAGCCGAAGGCAATTTTATGTTGCCACTCGCAAAGCAACTTATTTGCCGCGGCTGGCGGAAACTGAGGGATCGGTCATCGACGCTGCGTAAGACGGATGAGCACTTGGCCGCCTCTGTACGGGTAAACGATGCGATGTTACAGTCGCAGGCGGTATTCGGATCGGCTTTGGGGGGAACCATGCACGAGTTCCGCATGGACAGCACTGGATCGCCAGCCCCGTTCGACTCATTGGTGTCATCACACCACGCTCGGCATGGGCTCTCGCGGCGCGCCTTCATCGGCGGCGCGGCTGCTGCCACCGGGGCCACGCTGGGCAGTGGGCTACTCTCACCTGCGGCCGGATTGGCGGGATCACATTCCCACCCCGCACCCAAACCGACGACCGGCGTCACCACTATCGAGGGCATCGATTTTCACTTCACCATCTTCGGACCCGGTGTGAACCTGGACCTCTCATCGATAACCGATTTCAAGGGCTCTGTCGGCGTGGCGCAGGTGCAGGGAACTGGGACCGGCAGGAAGCCCAACGGCAAGGTCGAGACGCTCCTGTTCGATACCGATATGCGCTTCATGAAGGGTGTCTATGTCGGCCAGGATGGCGCCGTCCACAGGGGGACGTTCGGGTTCGTTTGACTCGACCTCTACCGAGGTCAGTTTGACTTCACAAACTTCTCCACCCAGGTTCACGACTTCGACCCGGGGATCCATCCCTACCCGAACGGCCTGTTCTGGACGGTCCCGCTCCGGGATGACGGCGTGAGGGCCGACCTGAAAGAGGGCAAGGCGCGGATGACGGCGAGGCACCTCCGTGTCAGGGACTTCTTCAACATCCCCAACGCCCTGTTCCACAACAACCACCACCCTGTATCGGTCGGCGCGACCGTATCGTTCGACTTCCGCTGGCTTGGTCCGGCCACGGATCCCTCGGCGGTCACCGGCCCGCCAGGCTCCTCCGGCCGGCTGTTCATGAGCCCGGTCACGGGGCGGTGGTCAGCAACGAACGCCAACGGATTCAGATTCCGGTCAGATCCATCCGGCACGACAAGCGTCTTTGGCCAGCTCGGGCACGTGAGGAGTGGGATTTTCTCCCACTGAAGTAGGGCTAACCAGCCGCAGCCGGGTCACGGCGAGGCGGGATTCCGCGCGGTGATGAGCTCTGCCCGTTCGCGGATGACCGTCTCGGCGTCTTGCACGATCTGCTCGATGAGCTCACCGGCGGCCTCGATGCTGGTGATCAGCCCCGCACTCTGTCCCGCCCAGACCACGCTTGCATCGGTGTCGCCCGCCCGGCGCGCGCCGACCGCTGCCCGGAAAAGCTCGCCGCGGCGCGCCCGCAACTGCCCTTCCCGGCCGGTCCAGGTCTCGATCAGCCGGTTGCGCACGACGCGCCCGTACGCGCCGGGCCAGATCGCGCCGGCGAGCAGGTCGGGCACCGGCGACAGCAGAGTGTCATGCCCGTCGCTTCGCAGCAGCACCTGCTTGTAGGCGTCGCTGACCGGAGCCTCTCTCGTCGCGAGGAACCGCGTCCCGAGCAGCACGCCCTCGGCGCCGAGCATCAGCGCCGCCGCGAGCCCGGCGCCGTCCGCGTACCCACCCGCAGCCAGCACCGGGAGCGGGGCCACCGCCCGCGCGACCTGCGGCACAAGCACCGCCGACGCGACGAGCCCGACGTGCCCGCCGCCCTCGGTTCCCTGCGCGACGATGAGATCCGCTCCGGCCTCGGCTGCCAGCCGCGCTTCGGCGAGCGTCGCGACCATGTGCACCACGACCGCGCCCGCCTGGTGCGCCCGGCCGAAGATCTCGCCGAGATCCTGCTCGGCGGACGGCCACGCGGTCGACAACACCGCCGGCCGCGCCGACAGTACCGCGTCGATCGACTCCCCGCAGTCGAAGAGCAGCAGGTTGAGCCCGAACGGCCGGTCGGTCAGCCCGCGGATCTGGCTGGCAACGGTTCCGATCTCCCCCGGCGCGATGTCGCTCACGCCCATGATGCCCAGGCCTCCCCCGTTGGACACCGCTGCAGTCAACCTCGGGTCGGTAGCCCCGCCGCCCATACCCGCCAGCACGACGGGATGATCGATCCCCAGCAGCGAGCAGGCACGTGTGCTGATCATCGGCTCCCCTCTCCGGTCGGCTCCGCCAATTATCACGCGCCGACCCAGCTGAGCCCGCGGCACGGCCCGCGCCCGGCTTACCCGCCAGGTCCCGGCGGCCGAGCCCGCGGTGCGGGGTATGGAGCCTTCGGGAGGACGCGATGGAACCGAGCGTGACCGGGACACTTGATGAGGCATACCAGCGGCTGCACGCTACCGGGCCGGAGTTCGATGGCTGGCTGTCCAACCATGGGCCGATGGCGGCTGAGGCCATGGTGCGCCATGGGCACGCCGATCGGGTACACCGGTGGCTTGATGCGTACATGCGGCGGCTGGACGAGTTCCCGCGCGGCAGCGGCCCGATCGGCGCCAGCTGGCAGGACGCACTGGGTGATCCACGGCGGATCGCTGACTGGACCGCCTACTTCCGGCGCGAGGTCGCCGAGCAGCCGTGGCGCCTGGTGCTCGAGACCTGGTGGCTGCGGCTGCTGCCCGGCGTCGCCGCCGCCGCCACCCACGGGGTGATCCGCGTCGGCCACGCGGTGCGGGCACTGACCGAGGACGGCGAGGATCCCGAGCACCTCACCGAGCTGGCACACGGCCTGGCCTACTGGGCGGCCCGCTGGCAGCCGGTGCCCGAGGCCGGGGCCGCCGGGCCACCCCCGGTAACGGCGCGCACCACCGCCGGGGACGGGCCCGCTGCCGGGGACGGGCCCGCGGCCGCCGGTGGGCTGGCCGCGGTCCCCCGGATCGCCGATCAGTCGGGCGGCATTCGCGAACGCCTGGCCCGCCTCGCTGAGTTGCCGGGCTGGCCGGCTGCGCTGGCCGCGCCCCACATCCCGGCATCGGCCGAGGCACTCAGGTCCTGGCTGGCCGGCCTGGTCGATGCCGCTACCATCAGCTACCTGTCCTACGGGCACGGCAACGGCGTCATGCTGGTGCACTCGGCCACCGCCCCCAACGCGATCTTGCGCACGCTTCCCGTGCTGGACAGGCGACTATGGGCGCCCAGCGTCGCCGCATCCTGGGCCGCGGCCGCGGCGCTGACGGCCATCTACGCGCCCGTCTCCCCGGCCGACTCGGCCGGGCTACCAGACCCGCCGACCGGACCGGGGGCGGCTGCGGAGACCTTCGCCCGGGCCGTCGAGCACGGCGATGAGCATGTGATCAAATTCGCCGACACCGCAGCCGACGTGTGCACCCGCACCGGCAATCGCGACGCCCTCGCCGCCGCCATCCGCGCCGCCCAGCTCATCGGCCGCTGACCGGCGACACGGGCGCGCTGGGCACGTGGTCCCCTTACGTGCCCAGCGCGCCGGCGGTCAGGCCGGTGCCCGGTCAGGGATGGTGCACCACGAAGGTGCCCGCCGCCCCCCAGACTTCGGTTGCTGATCCGCGCACCGCGCTGATGCCCGTCATGATCCGGGGGCCGCCCGGGCCGGACGGGATGGTCTCCGGCGTCCACGACGTGCCGTTCCAGTGCAGGACCGATGTGCCGTCGGCCGCGCCGGCGGCCCAGACACTGGTCGGGGAGCTGGCGGTGACCGCGGCCAGCTGGCCGCCGCCGCCCTGGTTCGGGACCGTGGTGAGGGACCATGCGGTGCCGTTCCAGTGCATCGCGATGGGCTTGTCCGCCGCGAAGCTGCCGGAGACGGTGTCGAAGGTGTTCCCGACCGCCCATGCGTCGGTCGGTGAGATCTCCACGACGCCGTTCAGGGTCTGGCGGACCCCGTTGATGGCGCTGGGCGTGCCCGGGTTGGGGCTTGGGACGATCTTCCAGGCCGAGCCGTTCCAGTGCATGGTCAGCGTGAAGCTGTTGCTCTGGGTGCCCTTCGCGGCCGAGAAGCTGCCGACCGCCCAGATGTCGTTCGCGGACCGGGCCGAGATGGCGCCCAGCGAGCTGCTGGTGAGCGTCATGCCGGCCGGTACCACCGGGTCGGGGGCCGGGATGATGTGCCAGGCCGAGCCGTCCCAGTGCTCGATCAGCGTGCGGCCGGTCTCGCTGCGGCCGACCGCCCAGGCGTTCCCGCTGCCCAGGTTGGCGACCCCGAACAGGTTCGACTTCGATCCGCCCCTGACGTCCGGGGTCGGGACGATGCTCCAGCTGGTGCCGTCCCAGTGCGCGGTCAGCGGGTCAGTGTGCGCGAACCCGGGCATTTGCTTGGAGCCGACCGCCCAGACGTCGTTCGCCGCGGCCGCCGAGAGCGCGTTCAGCTTCTCGTCGGACCCGAAGATGTCGGGCGTAGGCGCTGCGGACCATGCGGTGCCGTTCCAGTGCTCGGCCAGTATGGTCCCGCCGGCGTCGTCGACCGGATTCTGGTAGGTGCCGACCACCCAGGCGTCGGTGCTGGTCCGCGCGTCCACGGCGGTGAACACGTTGGAGGGCGGTGACGGGTTCACGTTCACGGTCGGGGTGATCACCCACGCGGGCGCCGCGAAGGCGGGAGCAGCGAAGGCGATGGCCGCGCCGGCGCCGGCCAGGACCACGGCGGTCCGGCCGGCCCTGCGGCGGCCACGGCGCCCGGCGCGATTTCGGTTGAGTAGTCGGGTCATGGTCCTCACTTGCGGAGATCCTTTCCTTGGGGCGCCGTCCCCGGCGCCCTGGTCGGCGCGTGCGCTGATCACACGCGGCGCTGATGCGACGCCTGGCTCAGACCCAGGCGGATGCGGTCGTCGGCGGCGAGCTGCCGGCGCTGTCGCGCAGGCCCACAGGGGCCGAGCACGTGGTGGTGGACGTCGGCACGTCGGGCCGGATCCGCCGACGCACGGACGCCGGCCTGAGCGTTGCGAAACTGGGCACGCGTATGCCCCTCCCTAACGGCGCTGCGCTGCGTCGTGCCGTCAGTTGGTCAGCGTCGCCGGGGGGCCTGGAGCGGGACTGAAATCGGCCTGAAACGCACAGGTGGCGACCACCGGCACATCACCCACGGCGGGCCACCTCGGTGAGATCAACGCAAAGCGCAGTACCCCGCGTACCGCAGGTCCCGCCGCGGACGGCCGGGCCAAGGCCGCCGACCGCAACCTCGGAGACTTGTTCCCAGCCGACGGCCTAACCGCCGCTCCCTGCTGCGTGGGGCGCTGAGCCCGACAGCGGGCTGCGGTCGAAGTACCTGACCTCGTAGACGCGCTCGGCGAACTTCCAGCCGTCCGCGGTGCGCTGGTAACGGTCGTGGTAGATGGCGTAGTCCAGCTCCGACCTGCCGTCGCGGAGACCGATGAGCTCCTGGAGGTAGGCACGACCGGACGCGGTGTCGCCGTCCAGCCGGATCGTGCCCGGGTGCGTGGTCTGCACCAGGTAGTCCACGAAAGCCGGCACCCGGTCGCCCTAGGCGCGGATCTGCTCCAGGCCGACCAGCTCCACGGGGACGTTGGGCATCCGCAGCGCGCCGTCCGGCGTGAACAGCAACGCCACGCGCTCGTAGTCGCGCATCATCACCGCGTCGGTGTACTCGCCGCGCCTGCCGGTGCCCGCACCGCAGCCTGGCGGCCCTGGCGCTGGACGCATCGCCCTCATGCGCTTGTGGCGCAGCGTGGTTAGTCTCTGATCAGCGTGAC
>Ga0114129_10016976_pt1 | contig 10363 bp, 10 predicted proteins | sample RhiMetdeltSRZDD1_FD_80071 | JGI IMG/M metagenome (GOLD analysis project Ga0114129, IMG submission 80071) | Populus rhizosphere microbial communities from Tennessee, USA - Rhizosphere MetaG P. deltoides SRZDD1 (version 2) (version 2) | ecosystem: Host-associated > Plants > Roots > Rhizosphere >... | reverse complement strand
TCGATGACGACGCGTTGCGCAGTACCGGATATAGCGGTTGCGAACGTCGCCATCGTTGTGCCTCCTGCCCGGATACGTCCGAAGCCGCCAAGCCGCGAGCCACATTGCGGAGGGCCATCGAGCAAGAGCGGCCCTGGGCCCCCGACGCCTACCCGACCTCCACGCCCATCGAGCGGTGGCAATCCGCCGCGTCCGTCTGGTGGAGGGCCGCGTCCCTCGGGCGGCGGGCCGGCGCGACCATCGGGTGGTGGACCACCGCGACCGTCGGGTCCGGCGCCGCGACCTCTCGGCGTCGTCATCAAGGCGACGCACTCTGGGGATGACGGCGTGAGGTTTGGCCCAAGGCGGCCGTCGCTCCGTGCGAGCACCAGGGCGTAGGTGGGAAGATCACGGGTCTCGTTGTGAACCTTGAGCGCGAATCGCTCGGTCAGCAGCTGACGCAGCACGCTCTGCAGAACCTGTGGACTCATCGGTCCGGCGCCTTCGGGCTTGGCTTCGATATCAAACCGATCCGAGTTGATCCACGCAGGACCTCCCAACAACTGAAAGTCCTGAAGCTGCCCGAATGCCTGACGAATGAGCAGACGAACCGGCATGCCGTTGATGGAGATGGTGCCGGGCTGTATGCGAATCGTTCCGCCGAATCCCGATACGTTCTTCTTGACCGACGCGACGTACGGCACCGGTGCAGCTGGATCCTGCGCGGCGACAGCGGCAACGACGAGCGAGAGTATGAGTGTTGAGTAGATGAATGAAGGTTTCATGGCTCGGGCCGTTCTGCGGAGTCGACGACGATGACGTCATACGGCGCTTCCGATTCTTCGAGTGTGAGGCCAAGCTGTTCTTCGAGGATGCGAGGCCAGGATGAGAGACCCAACGGTTCCAACAGGCTGACGAGCGGCTCACGTTGGCGCGTCACCCATAGTGGTAAGCGAAGGCCGCGCAGGTGCACGTCGTATCGTCCCGTCAGCCCGGTCCGATCGACCACGTCGGTCACGTGCCCCCTCGACGTCGACCAGCCTCTCGCGACGCCACGCAACTCCTCCGCGAACTGCGGCATCGTGATGGCCACGTACGACGTGTGTCCGATCGGGCGATTCCACAACTCTTCACCACACGCCGGTTGCCGAGGCGCGACTGGAGGCCACAGACGCGGGGGCTGGCCCGCATCGATCCACGCTTGCTGATCGAAACAGTCCGTCGTCGATAAACGGAGGTTGGGTCCGAGCGAGCCATCCGGTCGCGCTGTCGCGAGTGCGAGCACCGGGAAGTTGCGCTGTTCGACGTGCGTCTTCAACTGAAGGCGCTCCTCGAGCACCTGACGCACAAGCCCCGGCATCTCGTCGGCTCCCGGCGCCGCATCCAGGGTGACGACGAGCTGAAGAATCTGTTCGTCGAGCCAACGCGGTCCGCCCATCACGCGAGCCGACGGAATCTGATACGCAAATCGGATGAGATCGCGACCGCGGAATCCGATGAAGCGCATCTGCGAGTCGCTCTGCGTGAACACCATCTGCCACGCCTCGGCATCACTGTGGTCGATCGCCGAGGGCGGCTCCTGGTCGATTGCCGGTTGGGCGGCACGCACGTAGTGCGTGGCTGCGACGATGCATACCAGCGTCGACAGCACAACGATCATCGTCAACGCACCGAACGAGCGTGGCAGATCATCCGATGGTGTGCCGAGCACGCGTCGAACTCGCGCCATCAGCGTCCCACCAGTGGCTGCAAGCGCCAAAGGTGCGTCGTACGTCCGCCACGTCTCCAGCTCAACGAGCGCCTCGGCATAACTCACCGCGTCCGCGCATACCGATATCGCAACCTGGTCGCAGCAATGTTCCCGCTCGATCCGGATTCGAGCAGAGATCCACCACACCGCGGGGTGATAGAAGAGGAACGTCTCCGCAAATGTCTGCAGAAGGTTGACGAGGAAGTCGTGACGACGAATGTGTGCGAGCTCGTGCGCCAGGATCGCATCGACCTGCGTTGGTGAGAGGCAGGCAAGCGCCGCAATCGGCAGCACGATTACCGGCTTGACCCACCCGACGACCATCGGCGTGTCGACGCGCACCGAATCGACGACGTGAACGAGGCGTCGAAGCGAGAGAGCGGACGCGATGCGCTCGGACGCCGCGGTCCAGTGCGACGGTGGGTGGCCAAGGGCGGCACGATGCAGCCGACAAATGCGCCACCAACCGCCGGCGAGGCGGATCAGCAGGATCGCAACACCGACCACCCATAGCGCAACGACGAGCGGAAGCCAGACTTGCGGGCGAATGGTGGTTGTGATCCGGTCATCCGGCACGCGCACGGCCAAGTCAGGATCCGCGGTCGCGGGATTCGGCACGAACGCTGTACGGAGTGGCCACTCGATCGTGCGAGCCGCGACGTCTCGTCGATCAGTCCTGACGGAATGGGAGAGCGCTCGACCGGTCACGAGAGGTGCTGCCAGCATCATCAGCAGCGCCGCGCACGCCACGGCGTATCGCGCCTCGGGAGATCTCCAACGTAGCCGCGCAAGCAGGAGCACCGCGGCCAACCCAATGAGCGTGCCCTCCCAGAGGAAGTGCACGAGCGTCCACCCTGCAACCGTGACCCACGGGTTCATCGGCGACCTCCGCGTTGCGTGTCGAGGAGCTTGCGGATTTCCGCGAGCTCCTCGGGTGAGGCTTTGCCCGTCGCGAGCGCCTGAAGCACGAGCTTGGCGGCCGATCCGGCGAACACCTTGTTGAGCAGATCGCCGACGAGCTGCCGCTGCGTCTGGTCCTCGGACGCGCTGGCCTTGTAGACATGCGTGCGCGCAGAGTCGTCGCGCTTCACGAGGCCCTTGTCCGTCATGATCTGCATCAGCTTGAGGATCGTGGTGTATGCGCCCTCGCGCCCCATCGCCTCGGCGACGTCGCGCACCGTGCTCGGCCCGCGTGCCCACAGCACGCGAAGAATGCCGATCTCCGCGTCGGTTGGTTTCTTCCGGATCTTCACGACACGCGATCTTGTACGATGGTCTTCGTAGATGTCAATACGAAAGTGTTCGTAGTAAGAGCGGTCAACGGATGTCGGCGGCCCCATCGAGCACCGCAATCGCCCGGACGACGGATTCCTGCCTCGCCTCGAGATTCATCAGCTCGCGCTCGTGTCGTGCTGATTCTCGCGCCTTCGATGTGTCGCTGCCGGGTCCGGCCAGCACCTTTGCGATGGCGTCGCGACGCAGTCCGATCGACAGCTCGTAGCACTGGCGCGCCTGCTGAAAAGCCGCCAGCGCCTCGGCTGGCTTCGCGCGCTCGTCGCGCACGACCCCGAGATCGAAGGCGGCCTCGCATTCACCGAAATCGATGCTCAGGGCCGCCTGGAATTCCCGCTCCGCGGATTCCAGGCGCCGCAGCCGCCACTCGATGACTCCTGACAATACAAACACCGCGGCGTTGGCCATCAGTGTCACCGCGCGGTCCGCGTCGGCGCGGGCGAATTCGTGATTGCCGAGACTCAGCTGATTCCAGGCGCGCCAGTAGTACGCCTCGCCAAGATGCCATTGACCCGCATCGATCAGGCGCGTCGCCGTCTCGATCGCCTCGCGTGACCGCGAGAGGTGCGAGAGGCTGATGGCACGGCCAATCAATGCTTCTGGATGACCGGCGGAGACGGTGATCGCCGCGTCGTATGCGCTCAGCGCGCGATCCCAGTCTTCCCATCGACGATGGAGGTTGCCGAGCGTCGTGGTAATGGCTGGAGAATCGGGAAACCCCGCAGCCGCGGACTCGAGGCGCGCAACGCCTTCATCGTGATCCGGGTTGATCGGGTCCTCGATCGCGTATCGTCCCAGTGCGAAATCCGCATCGACGTAGTCGCGATTGTTCGCGCGAAGGGTTGCGAGCCGTGCCGCGTGCGTACCGTCGCAGATTCCAATCCGGTACTGATACATCGGGGTCTCCGCCGCCGGATCGACAGGCCCGGTGAAGCTCTGCTCGTTGTCTTTCAGCGTCCCGTACGCGCACACCAGCGCCACGTCGAGATACGCGCGAAACGGTTCCGACCCGGGGCCACTCTGCAATGAGTCCCGCCACGCGACGAGCGACGCGCGCGCTCGAGTGCGTCCGCGAAAGTCGAACAGCGCGTCGCGATCGTCGCTCATCGGATGTGGCGGAATGGCCTCCACGATCGCCAGATACACGGATGACGAGGGGTCCGCGGCCGCCAACGCTCGTGCCCGTTCCAGCCACGGCGCCGACGGCAGCCCCAGTTCCTTGGAGCGCAGGACGAGCAGTGCGGCCGCCTCGAAGGCGAGAGATGAAGACTTGTGCGCCTGGGCATCGGCGTATGCGCGCTCGAGACACCGGTAGCAGCCCTGACGAATCAGTGCTGAGAGGTCGTCCACGCCCCGCGATGGAGAGACGGGCGCGGGCGCGGTGGCTCGCCGCGCAGCGCATCCTGTCAGGACACCAATGATGCCGATGACCAGCACGCGCTGAATGGTCCGGCGCATCACAACATTTGACACCGAATTCGGGGTTTGCGACGGAGATACCATTCCACGAACATGCGCATCCACCTGATCGACGGGACCTACGAGCTGTTCCGCGCGTACTTCGGGGCGCCGAAAGCGACCGGCGCCACCGGCGTCGAGGTCGGCGCGACGCGCGGCATCATCTGGTCGATGCTTTCCCTCTTGCGCGAGGACGGCGTCACTCACGTCGCGTGCGCTTTCGATCATGTCATCGAGTCGTTTCGCAACGATCTGTTTGCCGGCTACAAGACTAGCGACGGCGTACCCGACGATCTCCTGGTGCAGTTCCCGCTCGCCGAGCGCGCCACCCACGCACTCGGTCTCGTCGTCTGGCCGATGGTGGAATTCGAGGCCGACGATGCCCTGGCCACTGCAGCCGCGCGATGGAGCGAGTTGCCCGACGTCGAGCGGATCCTCATCTGCACACCGGATAAGGACATGGCCCAATGCGTACGGGACTCACACGTCGTCTGCTTCGATCGGATGCGCCGGCGCCTGATCGACGAGGCGGCGGTGATCGAAAAGTTTGGCGTGCCACCCTCGTCTATCACCGACTGGCTCGCCGTTGTGGGCGACAGCGCCGATGGATATCCGGGCGTGCCTCGGTGGGGCGCGAAGTCCGCAGCTGCGGTGCTGGCGCACTACGGTCATCTCGAGGCCATCCCCGATGATGAGCGCCAGTGGGCTGTGACAGTACGCGGCGCGTCAGCGCTGGCGGCAAGCCTGCGCGAGCATCGCGAGGACGCGTATCTCTATCGTCGTCTCGCCACGCTGCGCACCGACGCGCCGCTTCCCGAAAGCATCGACGACCTGCGGTGGCGCGGCGCGCGCCGCGCCGAGCTCACGGAGCTCTGTCGCGAGCTCGGCGACGAAACCATTCTCGCGCGCGTGACGCAATGGCGCGAGTAACTCATCACGGTCCGGCTTCTAAAGCCGGACACTACAACTGCCCGCCATATCTCAGGACCGCTGCGGTCATCGCGGCCGAACGACGGGACTGGCTATACTGCAGTCAGTGATGAATGTGGCGACGCTCTTCGCCGACTGATGCATACGCCGTCGCCGTCGTGATCCTGGCGGGTCTGCTGGGCGGCTGTCGAACGGTCGCCATCGATCCGATCGCGATCCACGACGCGCAGATCGCCGCGCAGATCAAGACGGCACTGATCAACGATCCCGAAATCGGCTCGACACTCATCGAGGTGAGTGTGGTCAAGGGTGTCGCCCGACTCTCGGGCACCGTCCCGACGCCGGCGCATGCCCAGAAGGCCGCGACACTTGCCCGGTCCGTTCAAGGCGTGCTCGACGTTCAGACCAATCTTCAGGTCGGCGTCGGTGATGTTCCGCAGCCTGCCGAGACTGCTCCTCCGCGCGAGTCGAAATCGATTCCAGAGTCCTTCGAGGCCGAGGATGATCCGCGGTTGCTCGCCGTTGGGGCGTCGCTCGGATGGAGCGGACCCCGTGTCAGCGCGCTCGACACGCATGTCAGCGTCGGACCTCTTGTGCGATTTGGATCGGGCCACGGCTTTGGACCGGCTATCGCATTCAACTGGTTCCAGACGTCGTTGGCCGGCGGATCCACCGGACAGGACGTCATCAGTCGCATCCGCGTACGGCCCATCATGGTCGGTGTCGGCTACACCTTCGGCTCGAACCGCGTCTCGGTGTCGCCATCGCTCGTTGCTGGTATCGCGTTCAACAGCTTGAGCGTCCCCGACATTGGAGCGGCCAATCGGATCGCTGTCGGAGTGGGAAAGAGTCTGGTCTGGCGGCCCGGAGTCTCAACATGGTTCGATCTGAACCGACACATTGCCTTGAACATGACCGTCGGTTATGTGGTCACAGGATTGCGCGTGACATTTCTGGAAGACGGGCGACTCGTCAAGCAGCGCATATCGGGCGACACGACGATCGTCCACGCGGGCATCGCCTACAAGCTGTTTTGAGGACTCTGGTATGACGGCATTGATAGTGCGCTGGCTGGAAGCGGTCGGACGCGGATCGCAATTCGCCTTCCGCGCGGTCTGCGCCATGTTTCTCCCTCCCTACGAAATCCAGGAGACGCTCCGGCAACTCTTCGAGCTTGGCTGTCGGTCCGTGCCACTCATCGCCGTGAGCGGGCTTGCCGTCGGCGTCGTGCTGTCCATGCACACGCGGGCCTCGCTCGCACGCTTCGGAGCCGAGGCCCTGATTCCGGCCGGCCTGGCCATTGCGCTCGTGCGTGAGACTGGACCACTGACCGCAGGTCTGCTGCTATCGGGACGAATCGGCGCCGGCATCGGCGCCGAACTTGGCGCCATGAAGGTGACCGAGCAGATCGACGCGCTCGAAGCCGTGGCCGTGGACCCGTTCAAGTATCTCGTCGTCACCCGCGTGGTCGCGTGCGTGATTGCTGTGCCGCTGCTGACCACCATCATGAATGCCACCGGGATGCTGGGCGGATTTGCGGCCGAGACCGCGGCGACGGGAATGTCGCTATCGGCCTACTTCACGAAGGCATTCGCATCCATTCAGTTCTCGGATCTCATTCCCGCCACTCTCAAGACGATGGTCTTTGGATTCATCATCGCGGTCGTGTCGTCCTATCTCGGCGTCAACACGACACAAGGCACTGAGGGTGTCGGCCGGGCTTCGACGCGGAGCGTCGTCGTGTCGTCGATCCTCCTCATCGTGGCCAACGTGCTGCTCGTGCGGATCATCTTCTTCTTCTACCCCGCGTGAACCATGGGCGATGAGGCTCCCGTCGTCGAGCTGCGCGATGTCACCAAGTCGTTTGGACATCGACGGGTGCTCGACGATTTGTGCCTGACCGTGGCCCGCGGCCACAGCCTCTGTATCCTGGGACGGAGCGGCACTGGCAAGAGCGTGACACTCAAACACATCGTGGGGCTCGTCAAGCCCGATGCCGGGAGGGTCTTTGTCGAGGGTCAGGACATCACGTCGATGCCGATGGCCGCCCTCTCTCAGGTGCGCCGACGAATCGGGTTCCTGTTCCAGAACGCGGCGCTGTTCGATTCGATCAGCGTCGGCGAGAACGTCGCGTTTCCTTTGCGGCGTCACACGCGGATCGGCGACACGGAGATCCGTTCCCGGGCGCGTGACCTGCTGGGCCAGGTCGGCCTTGGCAACGAATACGACATGATGCCCGCTGATCTCTCGGGAGGCATGCGCAAGCGAGCCGGGCTGGCCCGAGCGCTCGCACTCGAGCCCGCCATTCTCCTCGCCGACGAACCGAGCGCGGGACTCGATCCGGTGACCGCCGCGGAGATCGACGCGCTGCTCGTCGACCTCAAGCGGCGTTCGAACACGACGATGGTTGTGGTGACGCACAACATTCCCAGCGCGAGAACGATCGCCGATCAGTTCGTCTTTCTCCACGAAGGCCGAGTCCTCGGGCGCGGCTCGGCGGACGATCTCGACCGGAACACGTCTCCCCTGGTGAAAGAGTTCATGCGTGCGCAGGGGGCGGGATGACAGCGACTGTATTCCGGATGTAACCACGAAGAACACGAAGGACGCGAAGAACACGAATAAAACGAAATTGGCTCTCGGTGCCCTTTGTGATCTTCGTGAACTTCGTGGTTAAAGGGAAACGATGTTCAATCGCATCCTGATAGTAAGCCGACACGGAGGGATCGATCATGACGCGAATGCGTGGTGCGTGGGTGGGGGCATTCGTCCTCCTGGGTCTCGTGCTGTTCGGCGGAGGCCTGTTTCTCATCGGCGACCGCAGGCTGCTGTTCGCGAAACAGTTCGAGCTGAACGCCACGTTTGGCAAAGTGACGGGACTGCAAGTGGGCACGCGGGTCAGACTCGCAGGACTCGACGCAGGAGAGGTTCTCGAGATTCAGATACCACCGCGGCCGTCAGAGCGGTTTCGCGTGCGGATGCGGGTGCGTGAGGATCTCCGGCAGCTCGTGCGGTCCGACTCAGTGCCCGCCATCCAGACCGATGGCATCGTCGGCAATGCCTTCGTACAACTGAGTGTCGGTACTGAGAAGGCACCGGTCGTTTCGCCGGGAGATACGCTTGTCGGCATGGACCCGGTGGAGCTCGCCGACTTGATTCAAGAGGGCCGAGCCACGTTCCGGACAGTCGCCACGGAGATCTCCGGTCTGAGTGAAGACACGTCGGCGGCGATTCGGGCACTCACAGGCACGGTCGCAACCACCACGCGAGTCATCGATGACGTGGGCAAAAACGTCGAAACCTTGACGGCCAGGAGCGCTGACGTCGTCGGGGAAGCCCAATCGGCGCTGACCGAGGCGCAGCGACTCATGACCGATATCAGGAGCGGCCAGGGAACCATCGGCCGCCTGATGACGGATGACGCGTTGTATCAGCGCGTCGCTACCGCGAGCCGGGATGTCGAGCAATCCATGCAGAACGTGCGGGAGATTACCGAGCGGACGCGTGACCTCGTCGGCGTCTTCGCCGCGCGGGACGGCACAGCAAATCAGATCGCCGTCGCTTTGCGAGGCGCGCTGACCGACGTTCAGGAGGTCACGGCCGATCTGGCGGAAGGCACTGAAGCCTTGAAACGCAGCTTCCTGTTCCGCGGATTCTTCCGCGACCGAGGGTTCTACGATCTCGACAGCGTATCCCGCGAAGCGTACCAGGCGGGAGCGCTCGAGAAGGACCGCACGAGCGTGCGGATCTGGATCGACGCCAGCGTCCTGTTCGTCGCCGATCCAATTACGCGCGTCGAGCGGCTGAGCGGAGACGGCCGACGACGGCTCGATTCCGCGATGGCCGATCTCGTCCGCTATCCGAGAGACAGTCCGCTCGTCGTGGAAGGCTATGCGGCGGAGGCCGGGGGAGAACCGGCGTACCTGCAGTCGGTGGACCGTGCGCAAATCGTGCGGGAATACCTGATTTCGAGATTCCGCCGGCAGACCACCCTGACCGACATCATGCCGATGGGCGAGGTTGCCGCCGGAAGCCCCCGGGGCGACAAGCGCTGGTCGGGCGTCGCCCTTGCGATGTTCGTTCGCAATGATGTCCTGACGCGCGGAGCCAAGCCGACAGTCACTCGATAGGCCGACTCGCAACTCTCTCGCGGTATGGAGCACTGGCCAAACTCTGAGCACGTGCGCGAATTCACCCGCGCTTACGCGCGCCATTCGTAATCCGTATCACCGACGCTTAACGCTATGCTGTCGGATCCAATCGGCGAGGGCTTCCTCGGAGAGGCTCCCCTCGGCGAGTGCCGAGATCTCAGCAACAACTTCGGCATCGGTCGCTACAAGATCATGGCCGTTGATGCCCAAGAACGTTGCCATCGTCAGGAACCCGATGCGCTTGTTGCCGTCTCGGTACGGATGGTTCTTCACGAACCCAAACGCGTACGCGGCCGCGAGCATCGGCAAATCTGTGCGTTCCTCGTAGTGCCACTTCTGCTGGGGTCGTGCCAGGGCGGATTCGAGGACATTCTCGTCGCGAATCCCCGCTAGGCCCCCATGTTCCCGGATCTGATCGTTGTGGACAGCATCGACGACAATCCGGCTGAGCCAGTGAGGCTCGGGTCGGCGCTTGGCCACCGGTTACTTCGCGAGCTCTCGAAGCGCGTTGCGATATTTCTTGGCGGCTTTGGCGGCGATCTTCAAGGCGCGTTCGGCCTGAGGATCGTACGGTGTCAATAGAATTCCGCGATCGGTTTCAACCGCCAGGATCCGGTCGCCGGCCTCCAGACGCAAGCGGTCGGCCATGTCCTTGGGCAACGTGGCACTGACAGAACCGCCGGCTTGGCGGAGGGTGACCTCTTTCGTCATAGCCGCATCGTAGCATATTAGTGCTACGGCAGCCTATATGAGGCCGGAGCTCTGAATCGGCGCAGGTCATCGCGGCGTTGGGGCGATCCAG
>Ga0114129_10016975_pt1 | contig 10363 bp, 11 predicted proteins | sample RhiMetdeltSRZDD1_FD_80071 | JGI IMG/M metagenome (GOLD analysis project Ga0114129, IMG submission 80071) | Populus rhizosphere microbial communities from Tennessee, USA - Rhizosphere MetaG P. deltoides SRZDD1 (version 2) (version 2) | ecosystem: Host-associated > Plants > Roots > Rhizosphere >... | reverse complement strand
GAGACCTTTGCTTTTTCGAACCATCATCATAGCTGCCTCCTGCCCAGACATCTGGGCATATGAGCATTCTTCGCTCATTTGTGCTATGAATGATAACCGAACGTCTGTTCTGTGTCAAGTGCTGCGGCACATTCAGGGAGAGGAATTTGGTTACACCCAGGTGCGACGGCGCATCCACAGGAACATAATGAATGGCAATATGACTATGATCCCCAGCGTTATATAGAAAACGGGAATGGTTGTCCAGTCCTTCAAGTTGCCAAGTGGTTCGAAGAAATTCATACCGAAATAGCCTGTGAGAAACGTCAGTGGCATGAATAGGACTGTGATGACCGTGAGGGTTTTCATGATCTCGTTCATCCGGTTATTGACCGACGACAAATAAGTATCCTGCACACCGCCAACGATATCGCGCAGACTTTCATTGAGATCATGCAAGCGCACAAGGTGATCGTAAATGTCCCGGAAAAAGACGCGGTCCTTGCGGTCGACCACCTGATAATCGTCGCGAGCCAGTTTGTTCAAGACCTCCCGCTGGGGGATGATGATCCGGCGCATCGCCAGTAAAATCCGTTTGAGGGCGAACAGTCTTTCGAGCGTGCGGGGCGAGGGCCGATTGAACACCTGATCCTCGATCTGGTCGATGGCGTCGTCAATTTTTTCGATGGCCGGCATATAGCCGGACATGAGATGGTCAGCGATTCGGTACAGGATGTGGTCTGCACCCTCCTGGACATTGCGCTCATCCCGGTCGCAGACCACCCAGGTCTCGTCCACCGCGGACATTTGATGATCGTGATGGGTGACAATGTAGTTTTTTCCAAGAAAGACATCCAGCTCGTCCACCTCGGTTTCCCAGGTATCCTCATTGTGCTCAAACGTCATGTAATTGAAGACAATATAAAGATACTCACCCCAGTCGTCCAGCTTAGGGACATGCGTTTCCTGCAGTGCATCATCGATTGCCAATGGGTGAAATCCAAAATTCTGCAGGACGGGCAGGGATGTCTCAGGCGGCTCACTAATAAAGTCGACCCATAAGACGGACTGTGGATTTTGGATGAGTTCCGGAAACTCTTCAGGCGGGAGGTCTTTTTGAATGGGTCGCCCTGGAGCATAATAAAGAGAACGGATCATTTGGACACCTCAAAAGAAGGATTTTTTTCAATAAATCACGTTTTCTGATATTTTTCTCGATAATCTTTAACTATCTTGAAATGAAGTTAATTAAATTGAAATACACCTTGACAAAATAAAGATTTTGCCTATAATGTTCTTAAATATTGAGCAAGGCTTCAGAATTTGAAATCAATCAGGTGCTCAAATCAAAAAGATTGATCTTGGTTTCTAATTATAAGCCTACCCGGCTTCGATTGATTGTTTTTAGGAGATGATTCATGTACGCTGCACCTACTCGCTGCCCGGTTTGTCGTGGAGAATTGACGGTCACCCGTTTGCATTGTCCATCTTGTGATACTTCCATTGAAGGACAATTCACCGGTGGACCGTTTGCGCATCTGACCGCTGAACATTTGGATTTTATTGTAACTTTCGTCCGCTGCGAGGGGAAGATCAACCGCATGGAGCAGGAACTTGATCTTTCTTACCCCACCATTCGTAACCGTTTACATGAGGTGATCCGCGCCCTTGGCTTCGAACCCGGCAAGGATGAAGTCCTCGAGATCAGCCCGGAAAAGCGGAGCAATGTGCTCGAAGATCTGGAGCTGGGAAAAATCTCGCCTGATGAAGCGATGCGCTTACTGCGCGGGGAAGAGGAGTAGAACATGTCTCGAATCATTTCTGCTGGCAAGACCCCATCCATCAAAATCGAAGCGATCGACGGTGATCTGAGCGTGGTGGGCTGGGATGGCGAAGACGTCCTCATCAAGACAGACGAGGACGAACTCACACTGCAACAGAACGGGGATACCGTTTCCTTTTCCTGCACGGATGATGTCTCCCTGCGAGTGCCTCGTGATGCATCGCTCTCTATTGAAAGAGTCGGCGGAGATATGGCATTGCGCGGGGTGTTGGGAAGCATCAAGATCAACGAAATCGACAACGACCTTTCTATGCGTGATGTAGGTAATGTTGCGATTGAGACAATCAAGGCCGATTTCAGTTTGCGTGGCGCCAAGGGGAATCTCGCCGTGAAGAGCGTAGGTGGGGATGTTTCCATTCGCGACGTGGAGGGGAACATCGCGCTGGATTCGGTTGCCGACGATCTTGCGCTGCGCGGCGCACGTGGGAACGTTAAGGTCAACGTGGGCGAGGACGTGGTCGTCTACCTCGAGGCCAGAGCAGACGGAAATTACTCTATTACAGCCGGGGATGATATCCTGCTCGTCTTGAAGCCCAACGCAAATGTGACACTGTCCATGAACGGCGATGAAATTGATGTGGATTGGCCCGGCATCGAAAATCAGGCGGACGTGACGGAACGCGTCCTGGTATTAGGTGATGGGTCCGCGAAGATTTCCCTGAATGCCGGTGGCGACATCCGCGTGACCAATGACGCCGAAGCCGGCAACTCGGCGGAGGACTTTGGAAACTTCGCCGGGATGAACTTCGACTGGTCTGGTTTTGGCGAGCGGATCTCGCGCCAGGTGGAGCAGGCAACCGCTCGCGCTGCAAAACGTGCCGAGGAGGCTGCCCGGCGCGTCGAGCGGCACGCCGAGCGACACGCTCGTCGCTGGGGCCGCAATGTGAAAGAGGGTCCCTGGAACTGGCAGACGGGTCCGAGAGGTGTTCCCACGCCGCCTTCGCCTGCCTCGGAGCCAGTTGCCGAGGAGGAGCGTCTGACAATTTTGAAGATGCTGGCAGAGAAGAAAATCACAGCAGAACAAGCGGAACAATTGCTCAACGCATTGGAAGGAGGTAAATAATGTCAGTGGAAGAGCGCCGAAAAATATTGCAAATGGTGCAGGATGGCAAAATCTCTGCCGAACAAGCGGCGAGCCTGATGCGCGCCCTCGATGCAGACGCGGATCCGCCGGAAGCAGAGGTCGAGGTCCTTGAACCGGGACCCGGTTTCCGCGGTGACCCAAGCGATGCTCCCGAATTCGAAGAGATCCAGGCACGGGCGCGTCGCTTTGCCATGATCCCGTTGTGGATCGGAGTCGCCCTCACAGTCTTGAGTGCCTGGGCGATCTATTCCGTCCAGCAAAGCTCGGGCATGAATTTTTGGTTTTTCTTTTTAATGATTCCGCTATTAATTGGTGTGTTATTTATTGCCCTGGGTGCAAGCGGCCAGTCCTCGAGGTGGTTGTATGTCAACGTGGATCGCCGGAACGCCCATGACGGCCCGCGAAATATAACCCTTGGATTCCCGCTGCCGCTGGGCCTGACAGCCTGGTTCCTGCGAACGTTTGGTCACAATATGCGCGGGCTGCAGAATACAAATGTGGATGAGATTATCCAGCTCTTGGACGCCACCGGGAAATCGGGTGCACCTCTCATCATCAACGCAAACGACAATGAAGATGGCGAACATGTACAAGTTTACATCGGGTAAGGAGGTGTGAGATGGCTAGCTCTGAAGAACGAATGAAGATCTTGAAGATGATCGAAGATGGAAAATTGAGCGCGGAGGAGGGTACCAAGCTGCTCGCCGCGTTGAGTGAGAAGCGGATGCCTGGTCCGCCGCGCCCGCCGGGCATGCCTGGGGGGCCGCGCTGATTGCGCATCCGTGTGACGGATGTGCGCACGGGCCGCTCGAAGGCCTCTGTGCAGATCCCTCTGGCGCTGGTGGATGCCGGGATGAAGATCGGCGCGCATTTCGCACCCGAGGTCGAGGGCGTGGATATGTCCAACGTCATGGACGCGGTGCGGACGGGGATGACGGGCAAAATTATTGACGTCATCGATGAAGAGGACGGGGAGCACGTAGAGATTTATGTGGAGTGAGTGCCAAGCAGCCCACCTTGCATAAATTCACTGCGTAGGAGAAAGTCAAACAACCCTGCTAGCGCGGGGTTGTTTGACTCTTAGGGGTGTGGTATCCTGCCGGGACTTTATGCAGACTTTAGAGGAACTGGATGCAGAATACGAATCGTCCCACGGGCATGTTTGGCTTCACGCTGGTTTGGCTAGGGCAGATCGTCTCGGTGCTTGCCACCAATATGAGCGCGTTTGCGCTCACGATCTGGGTTTTTCAAAAGACGGGCAGCGCGACCGCTCTGGGCCTGATGCAGGTGTTCTTTATCACGCCGCTTCTGATCATCACCCCCTTTGCCGGCGTTCTGGTGGACCGGCACAACCGCAAACTGATGATGATGGTCAGCGACCTGACCGCCGGGTTGGCCACAGTTTCCATCCTGATTCTACAGGCGTTCGGGGTCTTGGAAGTATGGCATCTTTACGCGGCGGCGGTCTTCCAGGGACTGGGGAATGCATTTCAATGGCCCGCCTACTCGGCTGCGATCAGCACCATGATCCCGAAAGAAAAATATGGACGTGCAAATGGCATGATGTCACTCATCGACATGGGACCGGGCGTGCTGGCTCCGATGCTGGCCGGGGCACTATTACCGATCATTGGCTTGACGGGAATCTTATCACTGGATGTGACTACATTTGTGCTGGCAATTTTGATCCTGTTATTTGTTCAGATCCCGCAACCACAGCGCACAGGGGAGGGCGTTCAGGCACAGGGAAATATCCTGAAAGAGGCGTTGTTTGGCTTTCGGTACATCTTTGCCCGCCCGAGTCTGCTGGGGCTGCAGCTCGTCTTCTTTTTTGGCAATCTGTGCTCCGGGATCGCGTTCACTGTCCTCGCGCCGATGATCCTGTTGCGCACCGGCAATGACAGCGTCGGCCTGGGATTGGTCCAATCGGCGGGGGCGATCGGCGGTGTGGTGGGGGGGATCGCCATGAGTGCCTGGGGCGGTTTCAAGCGCAAGGTGCATGGCGTGCTGGGTGGGTGGATTGTGTGCAGTTTCTTCTTTGCGCTGATGGGTCTGGGGACATGGATTCCCTTCTGGATCGCAATGAACGCGCTGTCCGCCCTCTTTATCCCGCTGATCAACGGCTCGAATCAGGCGATCTGGCAGACAAAGGTCGCGCCGGATGTGCAGGGACGCGTCTTTTCGGCGCGGACGTTGATCGCCTGGCTGACGAACCCGATCTCCCCTCTGATCGCCGGCACGCTGACAGATTTTGTGCTCGAACCCGCGATGCGGGGGTCCGGCGGGCTTTCTTCCGCTCTCAGCTGGTTGATCACGCCGGGACCCGGCGCGGGTGCAGGCCTGCTCATCTTCTTCAGCTGCCTCGGCGGAATCCTGGCAGGGTTGACCGGATACTTCATCCGCCCTATCCGAGATGCAGAGGATATCCTGCCTGATCACGATACCATGGCGACTGTGCCTTCTACGAATTCCGCCTGACTTTAGCCCAGCACCTCTATATAATCCAAATTGACGGATTCTCCATTTTCATGGATGATTCTCACAGAATGGGTGCCGGGAGAGAAGGGAGGCGAAAGCCATCTGTTGTCGAAGGCTTGCTCGTGGAAGCTATATGGCTGATCATCAATCATGACCGTCACCGTCCCGAAATTCCGCCCGCGCTGGTAGCCCAAATAGATTCGTTGCCCTGTAAAGCGGAAGGATATTTCATTCCCAATACTTGTTGAGATATGTAATGTGCCTTTGTACGCGTTCGCAGTGCCGGAATTCATCTTAAAAGCCCAATACCTATCATAAGCAATATTGGGATGCGTATCATCATATTTGCCGGGTGGGAACGCCTGATCCGGTGTGGGAGAAACAGAAGAGTCTCGGCTCTCTGTGACCAGGGTGCTTGCTACAGGAAGTGTTTCCGTCGGTGGCCCGGGGTACGAATCGGGATTGGCCTCCGTGACGGTGGGCGGTGTTTCTTCCAGGGTGGAGGTCGCTGACGGAGTCGGATGCAGTATCCTGGTCTTGGAGGGGCTAACCTCGAACGCAGCCACAGTGGGTTCTAGCGTGGGAGGGATGGGTGGCTCGCTACGATCGTTTGTTAAAAAGATCCACCCAACGCCAAGCATCGCAACGACGCCAACGGCAATGACAAGCAGAAGCTCAGGATCAAACGAGGGGCGAGGCTGCATACCTGACAAATTCCTGCTGCGATTGTACCCGCATTCGTTTCATTCAGGTTTCCAGGAGTCCGCATGATTTGAAATGACATTACAAGAAAACCATCCGTCCTGAGGGTTGTCGTCTCTGATTCGCTGTGATATGCTCACAGTAATGCGGACCTTGAACCTGCCTATTCGACGCCCACACGGTATGAGGGGTCTTTTCATCATCTGGCTGGGACAGATGGTTTCGGGGATTGCCTCCAGCATTACTTCTGTAGCATTACCCATCTGGATCTTCAGCATCACAGAGAGCGGGACGGCCGTCGGGATTTTGGAGTTCTTTTTCTTTTCCGCGTATCTTATCGCTGTGCCATTTGCGGGCATCCTGATTGACCGTAGCAACCGCAAGGCGATGATGCTTGTATACGATGTCCTGTCCCTGGTTGCCCTGACAGTTTTGCTGGTGATTCAGGCATTGGGCCTTCTGCAAGTCTGGCATTTGTATATTGCTGCCGTTTTTCAGGGCATCGGTTCGGCCTTTCAATCCCCCTCTTATGCGGCTGCCATCACCACCATGGTGTCCAAGCAGCAGTACATTCGTGCTAACGGGCTCATTTCGCTGCTCTACGAAATCCCCGGTATCTTTGGTCCGCTGCTGGCTGGTTTAATGTATCTGGCAATTGGCTTAAATGGGATCCTGACGATCAATTTGCTGGCATTCGTGATTTCCATTGGGGTTTTGCTTTTTGTCGAAATTCCAGAGCCGCCCAAAACCGTGGAAGGAGTGCTGTCGCATAACAAGTTTTTGAGCGAAGCGCTGTATGGGATCAAATATATCCTACAGCGGCCCAGCTTGTTGGGTCTCCAGCTGATCTTTTTTACCGGGAATCTGTTTTCTGGGATTGCCCTCTCGGCAGCCGTACTCTATCCGATGATCTTATTGCGTACGGGGGGCAATGCCCAGCTTGTGGGTACCGTACAGTCGGCGGGTGCGCTGGCATCTGTGCTGGGAGGTCTCTTCCTCACAACATGGGGGGGTATCAAACGTCCGGCACGTGCTATTATCCTTGCCTGGTTGTTATCCAGCCTGTTTGGGATGACCCTGCTCGGGATGGGACAAACACTGGTGATCTGGTTGATTGCTGTAGTTGTCGATGCGATCTTTGACCCGATCGTGAACGTCTCCATGGACTCCTTTTTGCAGGCAAAGGTGCCTCCGGACCTGCAGGGACGCGTGTTTTCCGCCAGCGACTTTATTTCCCAGGCGATGCTCCCCATTACGCCTCTACTGGCAGGTTACTTCGGTGACCGAATGTTTGAGCCGGCGATGGGCACAGGCGGCGCTCTTGCAAATATGTTTGGCTGGCTTGTGGGAACAGGACCCGGCTCGGGGTTTGGTCTTTTGATCTTTCTGTGCGGCGTTGGTGGGATCTTGATCGGGCTTGCCGGCTATTTGATCCCCTCCCTGCGCAACATCGATACTCTGATGCCTGACTTTCGAGGCTCGCCTCCAATTGGCATGGTCAGGCGAACGCCAGGGGTGAGGACCAGAAAGCCTACTCGCAAGACCAGAAGATCGATCCACAAGAGAGTACGAGTGCGTCTGGCGAAGAACAAATAGACAGTCTTCCCATCAGACAGGATCCACGCCACACTGAAGGAATCAGCCACAGATTACACGGAAACGCACGGATTTTTGAATTACTTCGCTCGAAGGATGCCTTGCAGGCTAACAAATTAGCCGACCCAACGCGGAGGGGCAGCTAATTCTGTGAAACACTGCACGGGCACCCGGTGCCAGTATCTGTGGCTAAAATGCTGGAAGATAGATTCGGGGGTGTCATATTTCTTCCTCTAGAAGCCAGCGGTTTCTTAACGGACGAGATCTTCCATCAGTTCCATGGGGACCACCGCCGCGCCGACAATCCCCGGACCAGTATGAACACCGAGTACCGGCGAAATGCGAGTGACTTCGAATTTTTTGACATTGAGCCTCGCCTTTAATTCGTTCGCGAGTACTTCCGCTTTTTCTGCAAAGCGACCGTGTAAAACTGTGACCCAGACCGGAGTAGAGCTATACCTGTTGTGAAGATGCTCTGCAATGGCATTCATGGATTTACCCAGGGTACGCCCTGTGCTGACGGTACTGTACGTACCATCCGAGTCGACGCGGATGACTGGCTTAAGATTGAGAAGCGCACCAGCCATTGCCTTGACACGTCCGATTCGCCCACCGCGCGCCAGGTATTCGAGCGTATCCAGCGTGTAGATCACTTCGGTCTTCTCGCGGATTTTTTCGAGCCGTTCCTGGATGGCATGTAGAGCCCAGTTCGCCCGCGCAGCCAGGGCTGCCGCCATCACCTGAAATCGCTCTCCGCCCGAGAGTGTAAGGGTATCCCAGTAACTCACAATAGCTTCGGGTTTCACCTGTTCCCCGCCGTCGCGGGCGGAGTTGATCGTGCCACTCAACCCCGATGAAATATGAACCGAAAGGATGTTTTTTTCCATCTGCGCGACCTGGCGATACAACTCGGCAAAGATCCCACTGGAAGGCTGCGCTGTGGTCGGGATGGCGGGTCGCATCGCTTCCAGGCGGTTGTAAAAATCATCTGCTGAGATTTCCGTGGCATTAACTTCCCCTTCCGGGAACTGGATGAACAACGGTGCCTGAATCACCTCCAGTTGTTCCAATTCCTCAGCAGAGAGATCCGCCGCACAATCCGTTACGATTTTCATTGAGGCCTCCTCTTCACCTTTTCTTTGGTCGATTTCAACAAACTATTCACCAGCAGACTTGTGCTGTCACGCGCAACGTTTTCCCATTTTGCCCCTTTGGGGTCGAGCAGGCTTTGCAGGAATAATCCCATCGCCGTGGAAACGATCATGCGGGAGGCGAGCTCAGGATCCACGTCGACGAACGATCCTTCCTCTATGCCTTTCTTGATTAACGAAGTAAAGTATTTGTGGTATTGCCTGTACGGTGCAATGCTGGCTTCCCAGATCTTTTTATCGCGGCTGGCTTGCAGCCAGAACTCCAGAAACATAGGCAGACCTTCGACTGCCGTTTCGAAGAAGTACGGGAAGGCCTCGGTCATTTGCACGAACGTTTCTGGCGCGGTTTTGTCCTTTGAAGCTTCGATCGTGTTGTCAATGGCTTGCAGCCACGCATCCAGGAGCGCGAGAAAGAGAGCCTGCTTGCTCTCGAAATGATGGTAGAACGCGCCTTTGCTGATCTTTGCTTCTTCACAAATGTTGCCCACACTGGCTTTATTGAACCCGCGCCTGGAGAATAGCTTGATCGCCGACTCCATAATTCTTGTTCGTGTCTCTTCACTGCGTTGTTGCATTAACCCTCACCCCGCCTCTCCTATCTGGAGATAAGTATTTCTTGAAACCGACCAGTCGGTATGTTTTTACTCCTGAGGGTTTGCACTGTCAAGCATCGGAGCGATAGAAACCAAAAAGCGATGACATTTGTCATCGCTTTTCAGTGAGCCTTCGGAATTATGCAGGTTTAAATGCCGTGATCTTGGCGCTGTACACTGCCTTGGAAACATCGTCGGGCGTAATGGTCTTGAGTTCAATTACATCCTTCATATCATGGATAGCGGAATCGATAGTTTCCTTGTTAAAGTACACAGGAACGATGGAGATACCGGTAAATCCAACCGCTTCCATCATGCCGATGTAATCCGTTGCTTCCACCGCGCCTGCCACACATCCTGCCCATGCACTCAAACTCTTCTTAATTGGCTCGGGAAGCGGCCCATCCGTGACAATATCCGAAACAGCCAGTTTCCCACCAGGCTTGAGAACACGGAACGCTTCCGCAAAAACTTTGGATTTATCCGGGGCCAGATTGATCACGCAGTTTGAAATAATTACATCCACCGTGTTCGGATCAACAGGAAGGCCTTCGAGGTAGCCCTGGCGAAATTCCACATTCTGGAGGTTCAACCTCTTTGCACTGGATGTGGCACGCTCAATCATTTCAGGTGTCATATCCACGCCGATCACGTGCCCGTTCTCGCCCACTTTCTTCGCGGCGAAGAAGCAATCGAGTCCTGCACCTGAACCGAGATCCAGCACAGTCTGTCCGGGCTGCAGGGATGCAAGCGTGATTGGGTCGCCGCACCCATAGCTGACGTTGGATTCTCCCTCGGGCAGGGTGGAAAGCAAATCGGCGGGGTAGAGACTGCTGTCTGGAGAGCAGCAATCAGAGGAGGATGGTCCGCAACAGGAAGAGTTATTCTTGATCCGTTCCGCGTAATGCTCGCGCACGGCTTCGTGGATGGGGGTGGG
>Ga0114129_10016974_pt1 | contig 10364 bp, 7 predicted proteins | sample RhiMetdeltSRZDD1_FD_80071 | JGI IMG/M metagenome (GOLD analysis project Ga0114129, IMG submission 80071) | Populus rhizosphere microbial communities from Tennessee, USA - Rhizosphere MetaG P. deltoides SRZDD1 (version 2) (version 2) | ecosystem: Host-associated > Plants > Roots > Rhizosphere >... | reverse complement strand
GATTTTAACCAGGCGCGCATCGTCTTTCTTCGCCAGCTCCTATTTCGGTTGCGCGCTGCTCAACTTCAACGTCTTGCCAATTCTTGTGAGAGCTCCTTCGCGCGATTCCCTGCTCGGTATGCGTTCGGCATCAATCCGCGCCAGCGAAGCAGCTCTATTCCATCGATCAAAACGTAAAGTTGCGCGTCAATTTGATCTGAAAACTGTAGGAAGGTCGCTCAAGTCCTGCGCCTGTGCTCTGATTGTAGATGACGAAGAAATCACTGTTAGGTCTATAGATGTAACGAAGGCGCACGTTGATAACCGACAGGCGAGCGGCGGAGTTGAGTTGGACTAGTGCCGACGTGAGAAGCTTTCGCGAGAAGTTATAGTTGACTCTTCCAGCGAAGAGACTCGTGGAAAAGTTTCCTTGCGGCAAACGCACTCGGTTGTAGCTCTCTGACAGGTCGAGCAACATGTGCGGACTGGGTCGCCAGGTTATCCCTACCGAAGTCTCGTATCTCTTTCCTGAGTAGAAGTCTCCCCACTTCTCTCGCCCCGTGAAGACAATTGGCTTGCTGCGGTCACTCGTGAACGATACGCGTGGGCGATTGAAGTTATAGGTGCCGGCCGGAATGATGATGCCTGGACGAATCTCGAAAGGTTCCGTCAATACATCTGTAACGGCTTCGATTGGTCGGAAGAAAAACTCTGAAGAGTTTTTGAAAATTGTGTCCCAAGACAGCTCTGTCTGGCGCGTCGCCAATCTCCCGGCGCGATCCGAGTAATATTCAATCTGAGTCTCAAACTCCATCTGCTGTACATGCGGAATGAATTTCGGTCGAGGTTTGTATGCGAATTGTCCAAAGTATTGGTGAATCGCTTTGCGTTCGATGAATCCAACAGCGGGGTTGAATTTCGCGCCAACGTCTTCATAGACCGTGATGAAGCGATAGAGATCGTTTTCAAAGATCGATTCAAGACGCGATGAACCTGCACTCGATCTAACGCCTGGCGTCAACGAGCCCATCCAGAACGCCTTAATCTTATAGTGATCAGTTAGGTTGAACTCTGCATCTGCGCCACCAACCCGATTGTAATCACTACCGCGGGCGACTGTCGCACCCTGGCGATTAACGAAGATTGCTCCAATTGATGAGCGTTTGAGAATGTCACGCTTCACGCGCAGTACTGTGAAGTGATCTCGTGGAATGCCTGAAGCGGTTGAAGGTTCGCCGAGCTTGCGTGTCTGTACTTGTAGGAACCCGACGTTGTAAGGACCAATTTTGCCAGTAACTTTAGCACCATAATCGATTGGTACTGGTAGCCCTTCGTCTGTCAATCCAATTCGTCGTGTGAAGAAGGCTTGATTCTCTCCTTCTCTCCCAAACAGAAAGATTCCAGAATTCTCCAGAAAGAAGTCGCGCTTCTCAGGAAAGAAAACTGAGAAGCGAGTGAGGTTGACTACCTGACTGTCGACTTCTGCTTGACCGAAGTCAGGATTTACGGTGAACTCAGCCGTTAATGATGGCGTGATTCCGAGCTTTGCCACTTCCAAACCAGCGCGGCCGCGCACACCAGCATCAAAACCTTCTTTTCCAACCAATGGCACTCCTTCGCGCCATTCACCAGACGCGTAAGGTTTGATCTCACGCAACCGACGCCTTCGAATCTCTTGAACTCCCGTGAGTTCACCAGCCTGGGAGACGCGCTCTAAACCAAAGGAGCGCTGCCAACTTGTCCAAAGATTCTCTTCATTCTTACGCCGGATGATACGGGCGATATTGAACCCCCACGTGTCGATTCCCTCAGTGAAACGAAGCGTGGTCAGTGGGATTGCGATCTCAACAACAAATCCGCTTGCATCGATGCGGCCTTCAGAAAGCCACGGTGCGTCCCACGAAATATTCACATCACGACCTTCATCGGTAATGAGCGCGTCCTGTTGTGTCCCCAGCGGATTAACGGCAAAGCGAAACGCATTGCGGCGATCATGATAAGTATCAAGCAGAATCTCTACTTTATCGTCGTTGACGAAAGTTGCATCACGTACAAGCTCCCGGGCGTTAACGCGCTTGGCATCTGAATCAAACGCGCGAATACCAAAGTAAATATTCTTCTCATCGAACAGCACGCGCACCTCAGTTTTTTCGGAAGCCAGCGCGCCTTCGTCTGGACTCTCCTGGCGAAAATCTGTGGCTGTTTGGGCTGACGACCAGGCAGGTTCGTCAAGAACACCGTCCACCTTTATTGCTTCACTGATAAGTTGCGCTTGAATTCTTCGCGGGCCTTCGCTGCCCTGAGTTGAAACTGCGTTTACCTTGGAAACAGGTTGCTGTGCCTGAGAGACGGTGACGATTAGATTGAGACTAAGCGCAAAGGCGAGGCGCGCCAGGAAGCGTTCGGATCTTCGATCGAACCGCTTCAATATTTGACTCATAGTTGCTTATCGGATGGTATGGCAATTCTGAGAACCGGCTTCCCACCTACATTCTGCAAAGGGAAATAGACTCGATGTGTCTGAGAGTCTACTGCAACACTGTGAGCATTTGGAGCAAACAATCCCTCACCGACTTTGTGCAAGGCGCGATCACGCTCATCGAATATGGTGACGACGCCGCTTTCAGCAGAAACGTAAAGACGACCAAGGCTGCTATCAAAAGCGAGTACGTCCGGGTCAGCACCGACTGAAAGTGTGGCTGTCGCTTTTTTGGCCTCGAGATCAAAGACAACCAATTTCGCGTTATCTTCGCAGGCGGCGAATGCCAGCCGGTTTTGGGAATCGATTAAAAGTCCATGACTCCCTTTACAATCAGTCAGAGGATATTTCGCTACGACTTGATCTGACTTCGGGTCAATCTCGGCAAGTTCTTCACGACCATCAACTGTGACAAAAATACGATCGCTGGCTGGATCGTATTGACTATTCCCTGCCCCACCGCCGAGCGGGATCGTCGTCAACCGTTGGTTCGTCTTAGCGTCGATCACCGTGTCCGTTTTTCCGTGTAGATCGGAAACGTAAATCTTGTTTTGCTTCGCTGCGTAAGCGATGCCATCGGGATAATCTCCAGCCGGAACCCGCGCGACGACGCTGAGGGTTTGATCGTCAATCACGGCTAGTTCGTTGGTGCCTGTCGCGGAGGCATAAACACGATGTAATTCAGGAATAGCCAGTACGCCATGTACTCGTTTTAGATCTTTCACATCGCCGATTACCGTCTGCTTATTAACATCGAAGACGGTCATCAAGTCTGACCCGAGATGCGCGATGTAGAGTCGTCCTCTTGCGCTGTCCAAACTCTGATAGTCAAAACGAGTCGTTCCACCGCTAAGAGGAACGTCAGTCAGCACTTTCAAGGGCAGTGTTCCTGCCGCAAGAGTTTCCGAAGGCGTCGCGGCATTTGTTACCGGCGTTGGATGTGCATCAACTGGCAGATGGCTCGGGCTTGAGCAAGCAATCAGTAAGGCGGCAAGTGTGAAGGCGACCGTTGTTGATTTCGAGATTGCTAACCGAAAGACCAAACCTGCCATCCTTTCTTCACTTACCATGCGTCTGTAGATGTTTAACCTGACTTCCTTCCAACTATCTCTTCTGCTCGTTTATTCACTTCATCCCAATTCACATTTTGCATGAAGGCATCGACGTATTTGGCCGCAGCTGCGCCATAGTCCATGTGGTAAGCGTGCTCATACATATCGAGAACCAAGAGAGGATAGCCCATTGGAGCGTTGTGCATGTGATCCCACGCCCAATAGTTATGAACTTCGGCTGTATGCATGTTGTAAGACAGGATAGCCCAGCCCGAGCCGCCACCGAGAGCGTTGGCAGTCTTCTTGAATTCGGCTTCCCACTGTTCATAGCTACCAAACCATTGCTTGATTAAGTCGAGCGCCTTGCCACTCGCTTTGCCGTCGCCCCCAAGGTTGGCAAAGTATTTTTCGTGCAGCACAACTGAACCTGTTCGGACCAGCTCTTCGCGTTTGAGGTCGCCATAAATGTAAGGCGGCAGTTCTTTATCCAGCAGCATCGAGGCAAGTCGTTGCTCGATCGTGTTCAATGCTTTTACAGCACCGCCATAGTTGTTTTCCCAATGTGATCGGATCAGCTTTTCAGACAAGCCTTTGAGCTTCGCCGGATCAAACGGTAGTGGTCTCGGTGTGTGCTGTCCCTGGAAAGCTTTAGCTACAGTGCCAGTGGTTTGCCCGCTGGCTCCGTCTGCATGTAAAAACCCTGCAAGGGCCAAACTCGCACTACCGGTTGCCAGTGTCGAAATTACTTTTCGGCGTGATACTGCTTTCATTTTCAATTTGCCTCCTTGATCAATGACAAGTTATTCGTACCGCAGCGCCACCAACGGATCTACTTTAGTTGCCCGTCGTGCCGGGATAAAGCAGGCCAACAATGCGACCACGATCAAAACGACAGACGAAATGCCAAAGGTCATTAGATCGGTCGGCGCTACTGCAAACAATAGGCTCCTCATTAGACGTGTTACGGCGATCGCGCCGACCGACCCTAGCACTACACCTACCAACGTCAATTTCATTCCTTGACCAATCATCAAACGCAGCACGTGACGTGGTGTTGCGCCAAGGGCGAGGCGAATTCCAATCTCTCTCGTCCGCTGGGAGACTAAATAGGCTATCACTGCATACAGACCTGCTGCAGCCAGCAGCAAGGCCGTTACCGCAAAGACACCTAATAACTCCGTATTGAATCTGTGTGCCGCGACAGACGTGGTTAAAAACTGGCGCATTGGCCTGACTCCCGCGGTCGCGACATCTACGTCAACGTTGTGTAGCTCTCTACGAATCGTCGAAGCGAGCGCTTCAGGTTCTATTCCGGTGCGCACAACCAGGCTGAGGTTATTTGCCATAAACGGCACCGCAGATTTGGGAGCTTGCGGAATTGCGCCGTAGAGTGTCGGCGTTGGTTCGTCGGTCAAGCCCATGTGTTTTACGTCTTCGACGATGCCGACGACTTCGTAGTCCCGCGCAGGATTTCCGTCGCCCATATTAATAAGCACATGCGCACCTAATGGGTCCTCAGCTTTGAAAAACTGACGCTGCAGAGCCTGGTCAATAATGATCGCACCCGGCGAGTGTTCATTGTCACTATCGCTGATGTCACGTCCACGCACCATCGCGATCTTCATTGTTTCAAAATAACCTGGTCCCACCCAGCGATGCTGCGCGAATGGTGTTTCACCTGGGCCAAGTGGGGGATGGCCGGTTATCGTGAATGTGGTCCGCGCGATCAATCCACTCAGCGGTAGAGCACTGGCTGCACTAACACCATCTACTCCAGGCAACCCAACAATGCGCGGTGCAAACTTGTCGTAGAAAGTCTTCACCGACGCAGCGTCTGAGTATCGTGCTGAGGGTAATGACAAACGCACTGCAAGAACGTGATTGGCATCGAAGCCCGGGTTAACTCCGCGCAGCCGCCCGAAGCTTTTTAATAGCAAGCCTGCCGCTACCAGGAGCATCATGGAAAGAGCAATCTCGCTCACCATAAACAAACTGCGAACACGACTTCGGGTTTCACCCATAGCATCGCGCCCACCTTCTTTCAGCTCGCTATTGAGATCGCTTCGCGTGTGTTGAATGGCTGGAGCAAGGCCCAAAACCAGCCCCGCAAACAAAGTGACACATAGAGAAAAGAGCAGTACACGACCATCAATACTAACCGCTGAGGCACGCGGGAAATCTGCAGGACTCACTGCCAACAATAGATCCTTGGCCCAGAACGAGAGCAGTAATCCTAAACTGCCACCCAGAATCGCGAGCAATGTGCTCTCAGTCAGTACCTGGCGCATCAAAACCTTGCGCTTGGCTCCCAACGCGGTACGGATGGCCATCTCTTTATGTCGCGACGCTGCCCTGGCCAACTGAAAGCTCGCGAGATTTGCGCACGCAATAAGCAACACTACAATCACCGCCGCGAGGATCAGCCAAAGTCCTTCGCGATAACCACCGACGACTTCATCCTGCAGCGCCAAGACGCGAGGTGACGAGATATTCCCGTTGTCGTCAGGATAAAGATCACGCAGTCGATTACTAATTGCGGCAAGATCCGCTTGCGCTTGAGCCGGGGTAACGCCTGGCTTGAGCCGTGCTACGACTCTTAGAAAATTTGAGCCTCGTTCAGTTCGTCGCGGATCCTGATCCATCCTTAATGGAACCATGACTTCGATCTCGGCATTGGGAATAGTGAACCGCGGAGGCAAGACCCCGACTACTGTGTATGAGTCACCATTCAGCGTGAGAGATTTCCCAAGCACTTCGCTTGTTCCGCCAAACCGTCTTTGCCATAAGCCATAGCCCAGCATAACGACGCGAGTGTTCTTTGGATTATCGTCGTCCGAAACCAGCGCACGCCCTGCAGCAGCTTCGACTCCCAGCATTTGCATTGCGTTAGCTGACATTCGCACTCCTTGCAAACGTTCAGCTTCGCCTTGTCCAGTCAGGTTCGCAGGCCAAATCGCCAATGGCGCAACTTCGGCAAGAGTCTGGTTTTGGTCACGTGTGTCGATGAAATTAGGAATCGAGAAAAACGCGCGACTCACGGTTTTTCGCGTTGCCCAAATCCAAACAAGCCGACTTGGATCCTTGAACGCCAGGGGCTTCAAAATTACAGCGTTCACGATGCTGAATATTGAGCTACTGGCGGCGATTGCTAACGTCAATGCAAATACCACGAGCATCGAAAATGCAGGCCGTTTGCGTAGTGAACGGACAGAGTAGCGAATGTCTCTAAGCAAGCCTTCCATAATCACAACCTCCGCATTTTGTTCCTAGCTGGCGTAATGTTCCTCGACGGTCATCATGAAGACTACGGTTCCAACTAGTCCGATCAATCCAGCTGTAACGAACGGTACTTGTGGCGCTATCTTCCATAGCAAGCCGCCAATTGCCGCAGCCGGTGTGATTGAAAGGCTGCGAACGAGATAGTAGAGCCCGACAGATCTGGCGCGAATGTTGTCGTGCGCAAGATCGACGATCATCGCTTTGCGTGAAGGCTCACCAATTTCGCGCAGACCTGCGACCACATAAGCGACGATTAACCATGCAAAGTTGGAAGCGAGAATGATCGCAATCGGAAACATCGCAAAACTCAGAAATGTCAGAATCACAAAAGGCTTGCGTCCAATTCGATCAGCAATCCTTCCTGCCGGAATGTACACGACGATCGAAGTGATCATCTGAATGGCGATGAGAGTGCCGTAGGCTGCGACACTGATGGCATGAATGTTGGTCACATAAAGTATGGCAAGTACCCCGGTCATACCCTCACATGTTCTGATGATGATGTCAGAAATCAGCAAGCGCTTTAGTACGGTGTGAAATGATTGCCAGACACCCCGAATGCTGATCGAATGACGAGGTTGTTCAGGAGTTCTGAGCTTGAGGACGAGTACGATCGTCAATGCTGCTAGAGTCAGTGTGATCAAGAGGCCAACATGGATACCTTTGACCAGGCCCATCGAGGCGATCAGGGCACCGCCAACAATTGGCGCGATCACTATGGGCACACGTTTTAAGATCGATTGCAGCGTGAAGCCCATTGCTCGTCGCTCGCGAGGCAGGGAGTCACCGATGACTGCAAAAATCGCAGGAGACGCCATGCTTTGCCAGGCCATTACTAACGCAAGACCGACAAATAAGAATGGCCACGAGATGCTGAACAAATAAACGAGATATCCAAGTGAGGCGAGTGTAATGAAGATTAGGAAGGCTCTGCGTCTTCCAAAGCGATCAGCAACAAAGCCGCCCGGATATTGATAACAAGCGTCAAAGAAATCCTCTGCTGTGCCGAAGAAACCGATGATTGGTGTGGTCGCACCTAGCGCCTCAAGATATTTAGGCAAAAACTTTTTCCATAACTCTTCCCCAAAGCCCAGAAGAAAAACCGCCGCTGACGCAATTGTGACGTTGTGCTCGAGAGCGAGGTAGTCAGTGACTCGCACGCGCCAACCTGAGTCTCGATCTATCACCTTCGGCCATCCTGCCGACGTGTTACTTCCTGGAGCGCTTTCCATTTCGTTTTGTCTTGCGCCTCGGTTTCATTGCATCCTTGCTCAGCAGCGCATGAAGCCCATCAAAAACAACGCCGGTCTGTTGCAGTAACTTGCGATCGTCACGCAGTACCTGACTAAGTCCGTCAATAATCGCATTCAGTCCCGCCGCCTCGAGACGGTGAAATTTGTCGTCTTTCAGATCAACGTCGTGAACGATCTCGGCGATCTCTCGCAGCCCTTTGTTTTCAGTGAATCCAAACCGCTTCAGCATCGTCTCGAATGTGGAGTCTTCCCCGTGATGAGTGAACTCAGCTCCAAACATGTCAAAGGGAATTGCACCTTCAATCGTTTCGCCTTCGGCCACAAAGTAGAAACGCGGACGCTTATCGATGAACTGCTTGATTAACCATGCTGAGGCCAGCCGGTCGATGTGGAGATTGCGGCGAGTCACCCAACGTTGGCCCTGATACTTGGCAACGTCTAGCTTTCCACCCAAGGCGTGAGATTCTGCCGTTTTTGTTTTGGGGCCTTGAGCCGCTCGAAGCTCCTTTTGACATCGCTCGTACGCAGCGAACGCAGCCGTGCTCCCCTTCGCAACAAAGAAGTCATTGGCCGCGATACGTTCTAACTCGGCATGTAACTTGTCGACTTCACTTTCATGCGCCGAAAGTCGACCCGCTGACAAATGTCTACCGCGCGCCTGTTCGCGAATCACTCCTGTTAACTTGTCGAACCCAGCCGAGACCTCGGCAAACTCCGCATTACGAGCTTCACGGAATGCGTTTATGATTTCATCGTCCGTAGCACCCTCAACCGACCCCGCTTTGAATACGGCAGCCTCGCCGCCTGCGGATTCAATCTCCTGTTTCAACCATTGAAAGTCCTCGTGGGTCTTTTCGTTTGCAGGAAGAACATAAACGGAATTCTTGATTGCTACGGCACCAAGTTTCTGCAGTTTGCGCCAAATGCGCACACGAAGATTTGTAGGCCTTGCCGGCAGTTGATGAACCAGCAGGATCCAGTTGTGCGACTGTTTTTGGGTAACGGTTCGAGGCAACGTAATGCGGAGTGTAACTAGTGTTACATTCCAATGCAAGTTAATCGCGTAAGCATCCATTCTTAGTCAAAAGGGTGCCGGCCCCTGTACCTGCGAACCGAACGTGACCTGAACGGAAATCCGTGAGTCACAACTTCCTCAAGGATGGTTAATGTCGGTACTATTTCCCGCGTGGCGACCATGGCAATTTCGTAGATCGTACTTCTTGATCCTGGCAAGCACGATCCACCAATTAACACGAAACAACACGAAGCCCATCATTGACCCGCAATCACTTCGAAAAAAATTGATGTCACAAACGAGACGCCTATCCAGTCTTAGCGAATACGGGAAAGATAAACAGGCGCTGCGAAAGCTTTTGCTGAGAAAACAGAAAGAGGAATCCTTATGAAGATCGTAGTTATCGGTGGTACCGGACTTATTGGATCAAAGGTCGTAGGAAAACTCAACGCCCTTGGTCATGAGGCCGTTGCGGCATCCCCAAATTCAGGAGTCAACACACTGACCGGCGAAGGACTGGCCGAAGTTCTTCAAGGTGCGCAAGTAGTTGTCGACGTCTCGAATTCGCCGTCATTTGAAGATACGGCGGTGATGAACTTCTTTCAGACGTCGACTCGGAACCTTCTCTCAAATGAAGCTGCGGCTGGCGTCGGGCATCACGTCGCGCTTTCGATTGTTGGAAGTGAGCGTATACCCGATAGCGGTTACATGCGGGCGAAAGTTGCACAGGAGAAGCTGATTAAGGAGGGCTCAATTCCCTTTTCGATCATTCATGCGACTCAATTCTTTGAGTTCGTCAACCGCATCGCGGACGAAGCCACGAGCGCTAACAGTGTTCACCTGCCGCCGGTGTTGTTCCAACCTATGGCTGCAGAAGATGTCGCCAGTGCGGTCTCTGCGGTAGCGGCAGGCCCGCCTCTGAATGGGACAATTGAAATCGCTGGGCCGGAACAATTCCGTTTCGACGAGCTGATCCGAAAACGGCTTAGCGAACTCAATGATCCGCGCGAGGTCATCGCCGATCCGCATGCACGCTACTTCGGAGCGGAGTTGAGCCAGAATTCTCTCGTTCCGATCGGCGACGCACAACTCGGCAAGATACGGTTCGAAGACTGGCTGAAGCTTTCAACAAGTCAGGCCCCGGCTGCCGCGAAGTCGGCCTCGTAGGTTGCCTGATGCTCCATAGCCGCAACAGCCACCGAGCGCAAATTGAAGAGAACTCGAGTTACGACAACCACAAAGAGGAGAGAGTGTCATGAGTACGATCACAACGAAAGACGGAACGCAGATTTACTACAAAGACTGGG
>Ga0114129_10016970_pt1 | contig 10365 bp, 6 predicted proteins | sample RhiMetdeltSRZDD1_FD_80071 | JGI IMG/M metagenome (GOLD analysis project Ga0114129, IMG submission 80071) | Populus rhizosphere microbial communities from Tennessee, USA - Rhizosphere MetaG P. deltoides SRZDD1 (version 2) (version 2) | ecosystem: Host-associated > Plants > Roots > Rhizosphere >... | reverse complement strand
CGTGACGATGAAGGTGTACTTCCGGCCCACCTTGTCGCCGAGCCAGCCGAAGAAGAACGCCCCCAGCGGCCGGATCAGGAAGCCCACCGAGAAGATCGCCACCGTGCTGAGGAAGGCCGCCACCGGGTGGCCCTTCTCGAAAAACTTGACCGCCAGGATCGAAGCCAAGCTCCCGAAGATGTAGAAGTCGTACCACTCGATGATGTTGCCGACGGATGCCGCGATGACGACGCGACGGAGCTCGTTGAGCGGAACCTTAGCTGCCCGCATTGACCTCCTCCGCTGTTCGAGGGACTGGGACAGCCCCGGGGCTGTGGGAGATCTCGATATGGACCCGGCGGAGACAAGCACCCGCCGTGCCAGCGGACGCCAGCCTGCAAGTGGTCGAAATCACAGGGGTACCATCCGGAGTCCCGGGGGGATCCATGGCACGTGGACCGCCACCGGCATGGTCCCGGAACCCAGAGTCAGGCGGAGAGATCCGGCGGGGGTTCCCCCGCGGCGGCTCGCGAGCGGAGACCGTAGCGCACCATCTTCTCCCAGAGGTTCTTGTTGTCCATGTCGGCGTGACGCGCCGCCGCAGAGAGCTTGCCACCGTGGAGCCCGAGGACGCCGGCCACGTAGGCTCGCTCGAACTCCTCCACCACCCGCGCCTTGGCGTCGCGGAACGGCAGGGTCAGGTCGACGACCGCCCGATCCGCACCGCCCGGCGCCAGGAAGGGCGCGACGTCCGCGATCACGTCCTCGCGCGCGACGATGACCGCGCGCTCCACGACGTTCTCGAGCTCGCGCACGTTCCCCGGCCAGGGATAGCGGATGAGCGCGTCGAGGGCGGCCGGGGCGAAGCCTCGTACCGTCTTCTTGCAGCGCCGGGCGCTCTCGCCCAGGAAGTGCGCCGCCAGAGCGGGGATGTCCTCCACTCGCTCGCGGAGGGGCGGAACGCGCATGGGGAACACCGCGAGTCGATAGAACAGGTCGCGGCGGAAGGCGCCACGCTCCACGGCCTCCCGGAGGTCCTGGTTGGTGGTCGCGATGAACCGGACGTCGATGTCGAGCGGGCGCTCGGCGCCGATCGGGGTGACCTTCTTCTCCTCGATCGCCCGCAGGAGCTTCGACTGGAGGCCGACCGGCATCTCCCCGATCTCGTCGAGGAGCAGAGTGCCACCGCTCGCCAGCTGGAAGTGGCCGCGCCGCGGCTCGGTCGCGCCGGTGAACGCGCCACGACGGTACCCGAAGAGCTCCGACTCGAACAGCTCCTCCGGGATCGCCGCGCAGTTGACGGCGACGAAGGGCTTGTCGTGACGGGGACCCGAGAAGTGGAGCGTCCGGGCCAGGAGCTCCTTGCCAACTCCCGTCTCGCCGTGGATCAGCACCGTCGTGTCGATCTGCGCGACCTCGCGCAGGAGCGCGAAGATCTCGAGCATGTTGGGACTTTTCGCGACCAGGTTCGTCAGCGTGAAGCGCTCCTGGTTGCGGCGCAGCGACTGCCGGCGCTGGTCGCGCAGCTCGCGGAACTCGAGCGCGCGCCGGAGCACCAGGAGGATCTCGTCGGGCTCGAAAGGCTTCACCAGGTAGTCTTCGGCTCCGAGCCGCGTGGCCTCGACGGCGGCCCCGATGGTGCCGTAGGCGGTCATGACGACCACACCGATCTCCGGGTGCTCGGCCTTCAACCGGCGGACGACCTGGACCCCGTCCATGCCCGGGAGCCGCTGGTCGGTCAGGGCGAGGTCGACGTCTTCCCGCTTCAGCAGGTCGAGCGCCTCCTCGCCACTGCCCGCCGTCAGAACGTCGAACCCGCCCAGCTCGAGCGCGCGCCTCAGCGGACGGAGGAAGACGTCGTCATCCTCGACGATCAGCACTCGCCGCTTCATCCAGTGCTCCCACGGGCAGCGCGATCGCCACGCGCGTCCCCCGCCCAGGTTCCGAGGCCACGCGGATCTCACCCCCGTGCAGGTCCACGATCTTCTTCACGATCGCCAGGCCGAGCCCGGTGCCGGTCGGCTTCGTCGTGAAAAACGGAAGGAACATCCGCTCCCGCTCTTCCGGGGTCATACCGACTCCGTTATCGGCCACCTCGAACACGACGCCCCCGTCCCGGCGGTAGCATCGCACGTCCACCTGGCCACCGGGACGCCGCTCGGCTGCCTCGATGGCGTTCCGCACGACGTTGGTCACCACCTGCCGGAGCTTCTGGCCGTCGACCAGGCCCACGACGACGGCCGGGAACGTGTGACAGGACAGCGTCACCCCGTGAGCCCGCGCGTCGTCGTCCAGCGCGTGCACCACTTCGCGAGTGATCCGGTCCACGTCGTACGGCTGACGGTCGAGCCGCGTGTCGCGCGTGTAGTCGAGCAAGTGGCTCACGATGGACTCGATCTCGCCCATCCCCGACCGCATGGTCTCGATCATCTCGCGGGACAGCGCGTCACCCTCGTGCTGGTCCAGCACGGCCATCGCCATCTTGATCCCACCGAGAGGATTCCGGATCTCGTGCGCCACGCCCGCCGCCATCTGACCGAGCGACGCCAGGGTCTCCTGGTGGATGAGCCGCCGCTGCAGCTCGTGCTGCTCCGTCAGGTCACGCAGGACGCCGACCGTCCCGAGCACCTGGCCACCGGGGTCGAAGATGGGGGTGACGGCGAGGTGGGCCGGGAACTCCCGCCCCGTTCGCGTCCGTGCCCGAACCTCCCCCTTCCACGCGTAGGCGCCGTGGAACACCCCGCCGGCCCGCCCCCCGGATACCCCGGGCCCGGCCGCGAGAAGGTCCCACCACGGCGCCCCCGCCAGCTCGGCCTGGGACGCCCCGAAGAGCCGCTCACCCGCCGGGTTGACGGTCACCAGGCGCCCACGGATGTCGGTCGTGACGATGCAGTCGTCGACACTCCGCACCACGCTCGCCAGCAGGCGCTCGGTGCGCCCCGCTTCCTCCTCGGTCGTCCGGAGCGAGTGCCGCAGCTCCTGGAACGACTCGACCAGGCGCTCCGCCTCGCCCTTTGACAGGGTGAAGCGGTCCTCCACGATGAAGCGTGCCGCCGCGGCGCCGAGCGAGGCGGCCAGTCGCTTCTCGAGCCGGATCCGGAGCTCGAGGAGCTCGGGGGGCGTGAGCTCGTCGGGCGGCTTGGTACCGAGGATCTCACCGGCGATGACCGCCGCCTCAGGGCCGCCCACGTAGTGATGAACGATACGCTCGATCTCGCGAGGCGTGAGGATCGTCCCCACCGGCATCGTCGGGGCGCCTGGGAAGCGGCCTGTGAACGCGGCCGCCTGGAGCCGTTCCTCGGCATCCTGGCGCGTCGCCAGCGACACCAGCGCGTACGCGGTCAGGTTCGCGAGGAGCGACCAGAAAAGCCCGTGGCTCACGGAGTCGAGCCCAGTCAGACCGAAGAGCTGGGTCGGGCGGAGCCAGGCCTGCCCGAAGGGGCCGGCCTCCAGGATCGCCGGTCCAAGTACCCCCTCCTTCACCAGGACCGGCACGATCAGGGTATAGAACCACAGACCGAACCCGGCCGAGATGCCGGCGAAGGCACCACGGCGATTGGCGCGCGGCCACGCCAGGCCCAGCAGGATCGCGGGCGCGCACTGGGTGACGGCGACGAACGAGAGCAGGCCCATCTCGACCAGGAGGAAGCGCCCAGCCGCTAGCGACGCCCAGCCGTATCCGAGGAACACCACCAGGAGGATGCAGAAACGCATCGAGCGAAGGCTCGCGCGATAGATGTCGCGGCTCCGGTTGCGGAGCAGGATCGGCACGACGATGTCGTTGGTGAGCATCTTGGACAGGGCCAGCGAGTCCACGACGATCATCGCCGTCGCGGCCGAAAAGCCGCCGAGGAACACGAGGATCGATAGGGCCTGGTTTCCCGCGGACAGGGGCAGGAGCAGGACGAAGTGGTCCGCCTGCCCGCGCGGGACCAGGAGCAAGCCCGCAACGGCGATCGGCAGGACGAACACGTTGATCAGGAAGAGGTAGAGGGGAAACATCCAGGACGCCGCGGCAACGTGGCGCTCGTCCTGGTTCTGGACGACCAGCACGTGGAACTGGCGCGGCAGGAACATCACGGCCATCATCGAGACGACCAGCATCGCCGCCCAGCGCGTGAACGATGCCGTCGGGGGGTCACCGAGCGTGAGGAGACGGCGAATCTCTGGGTCGGCAAGCGCCCGGCCGAAGATGTCGCCGAACCCGCCGAACAGGCCCCAGGTGACCCAAGCGCCCGCCGTCAGGAACGCGAGGAGCTTCACCACCGACTCGACCGCGACGGCCGAGAGGAGGCCTCGCTGCGCCTGCGTGAAGTCGGGGTTGCGCGCGCCGAACAGGATTCCGAAGAGTCCCAACACGACGGCAACCAGGAGCGTCGGATCGAAGAGCTCGAAGATCGTCTCCCGGTCGAGGATCAGCTTGAACGACTGGGAGACCGCCTGGAGCTGGAGCGCGATGTACGGGATCAGCCCGATGACGACGAGGCCGGCTACCAGGGCCCCGAGCGGCGCCGACTTTCCGTACCGGCTGGAGATGAAGTCGGAGATCGACGTGATCCGCTGCTCCTTGGCGACTCGCACCAGTCGACGCAGGAGCACTGGCCAAAGCAGCGCGACGAGGGCCGGACCGAGATAGATCGTGAGGAACTCGAGCCCTTGGTTAGCCGCCAACCCAACGCTGCCGTAGAACGTCCACGCCGTGCAGTAGACCGACGCGGTGAGGACGTACGTCAGCATCTGGATCCGGGGATGCCGGAGGCGACGGCTCCGCTCGGCCCAGTAGGCGACCCCGAACAGGAACAGCAGGTAGCCGACGACGATCGAGAGGACCGGGCCGTGGCCGAGCCAGCTCATGGCGACGGCGTCTCGGACCGACCCGTCCTCACCAGCCCGCGTCCCGCCCGCCGGTCAGCCAGAAGAGGACCGCGATGATCCCGGCCCACACGACGAAGAGGTAGAGGACGAGGAGGGGGATCCCGAGCACGGCGACGGGCCAGTTGACCACGGTCAGGAAGGGCCAGGACAGGAGCACGACCCCGAGCGCGAAGAGCGCGACGAGCAGATCCTTGCTCTTCATCGAGCGTTCCCCGGACGCCGCCGGCACCGCAAGGTGGGGGGATTATAGTGCGGCCCCGGGTGCATGACCAGCCGGTGGGTCCCGGACGGTGGTCCCGGGTATACTCGGTGCATGCGGTTGAATCTGCGCCTGCTGGCGGCCATTTGGCTCCCGATCATGGTCGTCCTCGGGGTGTTCGCATACGTCTCGGTGGGACGGGAGCACGCCCGTCTGTCCGCCGAGCTCGAGCGCCGCGCGTGGCTCCTCGGTGAGGGCCTCAAGGAGGCGGTGGAGCCCCTGCTTGACCGGGGCTCCCGGGCCCAGATCGAGCGCATCATCCAGCGCTTCGGGACATCGGCACGCGGTGTGGCAGTGTACGATCGCACGGGGGCGCTCATCGCCGCGACGCCCCAGTGGGCGCCCCTGCTCAAGGCGCCCTTGCCGGCCGTTCCCCTGGCCCTGACCGACATCGCCCCCAAGCAGGGGTTCCAGACTCTGGGCGACCGCGAGACCCACTACTACGCCGTTCCCCTCGTCACCGACCAGCGGGCTCGCGGCGTGCTCGTCATCCTCTCCGACGCCACGCACATCGACCGCGCGCGGTGGGAGCTGGCGCAGCAGCACTTGATCCGCTTCGCCGTGCTTGTGGTGGTGCTCAGTCTGATCACGCTGTTCGTCGTGCGCCGAAGCGTGACTCATCCGTTGAACCGACTGGCGGAGTGGACCCGCCAGCTTCGCGCCGGACAGCCCGGACCGCCGCCACCCATGCCGGATCCGGATCTTTTCGGTCCGCTCGCCTCCGAGGTGCGGGATCTCGCTCGGAGCCTCGCCAAGGCGCGCATGGCGATCGCCGAGGAGGCTCGCCTCCGGCTCCGAGGGGAGGCGGTGTGGACGGAGGAACGCCTCGCGCAGTTCGCCCGGGCTCGCCTCGGGGACCGGCCCCTGGTCGTCGTCTCGAACCGAGAGCCCTTGAGCCACGTGCGGCGAGGGCGCGCCATCGTCCCGCTGACACCCGCGAGCGGCGTCGTCACGGCGATGGAGCCCGTGATGCGGGCCTGCGGCGGCGTCTGGGTCGCCCACGGCAGCGGCGACGCCGACCGCGAGGTCGTCGACGAGAACGGGATGGTGCGCCTCCCGCCGGACAACCCCCGGTATACCCTCAAGCGTCTCTGGCTCTCGGAGGAAGAGGAAGCCGGCTATTACTACGGCTTCGCCAACGAGGGCCTGTGGCCGCTCTGCCACATCGTTCACGCCCGGCCGATCTTCCGCCCCGAGGACTGGCGCCAGTACTCGGTCGTCAACGCGAAGTTCGCCGACGCGGTGCTGGAGGTGATCGCCGAGACGGAAGATCCGGCGATCCTGATCCAGGACTACCACTTCGCGCTCCTGCCCCGCCTCGTCAAGGAGAAGCGTCCCGACGCCCGGGTCGCGCTCTTCTGGCACATCCCGTGGCCGAACCCGGAGGCGTTCGGCATCTGTCCCTGGCAAACCGAGATCCTCGACGGGATGCTCGGCGCCGACCTCGTGGGCTTCCACACGCAGTTCCACTGCAACAATTTCCTGGAGACGGTGGATCGCGTGATCGAGGCACGGATCGACTGGGATCATTTCTCGGTGGCGCGGAACCAGCGCGTCACGCTGGTCCAGCCCTTCCCGATCAGCGTGGCCCCCCGGTTCATCGACGAGCCCCCCACCACGACTCGGGCCGCGCTCCTCCAGGAGCTGGGCATCGACGTGGAGTTCCTGGGCGTGGGTGTCGAGCGCATCGACTACACGAAGGGACTCCCGGAGCGGTTCGCCGCGATCCGGCGATTCTTCAGCCAGCACCCCGGCTACGTCGGACGCCTCACGTTCGTCCAGCTCGCCGCGCCCAGCCGGAGCCGCATCCCACGCTACCGCGCCCTCGAGGAAGAGCTCGATCAGCTCGCCGGCCAGATCAACGGGGAGCTCGGGAGGGGGAACTGGCGGCCGATCGTGCTCCTCAAGGGTCACCACGACCACCGGGACGTCTGGCCCTTCTACCGCTGGGCGGACTTCTGTATGGTGACGGCGCTCCACGACGGGATGAACCTGGTAGCCAAGGAGTTCGTGTCGGTCCGCGACGACGGCGACGGCGTGCTGATCCTGAGCCGGTTCACCGGCGCCGCCCGGGAGCTTCGCGACGCCCTCCTCGTCAACCCCTACGACGCCGACGAGATGGCCGAGGCCATCCGGGGGGCCATCGAGATGCCGTCCGGCGAACGGCGGAGTCGCATGGCTCGGATGCGCCAGACGGTGCGGGAGCACAACATCTACCGCTGGGCCGGTCTGCTCCTCGGGGAGCTGGCGGGCCTACCAGCCCAGGCAGACCGCGCCGACGCCAACGGCCGACCCTGACCCCGCCCAGGAGCCCCGTGCGGGTACGGGAACCCGGGGGCGCACCTTCGCCTCGACCCCGCCCTCCACCGGCTCCTGCGCAACGCCGGATGGCTAGTGGTCGTCCGACGGAGACGGCGGCGTGGAGCGGTGCTGCGGGGGCGCCCGGCGGACGATGCGGAGGCAAGGATGGAGACCGCCTGTGGCAACGGAAGGGGCCGATGGAGCGTGGCGTCTGCCGGGACGACGCTGCACATCGGGAACGCCGCCATGAGGCACCCGGGAGCCGCCATCGGGCACGCGGCGCGAGCAGCCCGGTCCGCCGGACGACTTCGATGGACCCCGCCTCGAAGCGGACGGCTCCCGGCATCAGGGGGTTGGCGAAATCCAGCGTCACGTAGAGAAGCAGGAGAAGCAGAAGGTGCCGCCGCAGCGCGGTCTATCCTAGCATCGGCCTGACCCCGGCGAGCGAACCGTCACGAGCGCCCTCCCATCACGGTGACGCGGGGAGCCCCAGGAGCGCGCGCATGTCCCGCCCGAGCGCGGCGAGGGACGCCGACGCGTAGCGTGCCCGGATCGCGCCGGCCGCGTCGATCAGCGTCACCACGCAGTCGGCCTCGACGCGCGCCCCCGCCCGTCGTATCTCGACGCCGTAGCGGCGCGCCACGACGTCGACCTGGCCGGCCCTGTCTTCGGTGAGGAGGATCCACGCTGGCGCCCGGAGGCCCTGAGCCCGCTCGAACTCCCGCAGCACGGCCGGGGTGTCTCGGGTCGGATCGACGGTCACCAGCGCGAAGAAGACGCGGCGGCCCGGTGCGTCCCCGAGCCCTCGCGCGAGGTCGGCGAGTCCCGACACGAGACCCGGGCAGGCCCCGCAGTGGGTGCAGCCGAAGGCGAGGACGACCGCCCGGCCCCGGAGCTGGGTGAGCCAGAGCCGACCGTTCTGCTGCGTGGTCAGGGCGAAGTTCGGCGCAGGCCCACCGAGTGGCGGCGACGGAGCCGTGTTGGCGCTCCACGACGTCGCCGGTGCTAGGCCCCACCCCGCGGCAACCGCCAGGACGATCAGGCGGACGCTCGCGTTCCACACCGCCCTCGATCGACTCCGCATCGGCTCCTCGGTGCACGGCTGCCTGTTGCTTAGCATCCTCGCTCACCACCGGTCTCACAAGAGGGGAATACCTTGCTACCATGCTCCGGAGGCAAGAGGCTCGGAAGGCGCGGGTCTCGGAAAGGACAGGCTCGATCACCGTGGAAAGACGCTGGCTCCAGCCCGGGGATCCCGCCCGTTCATTCGTGCTGCCGGCGTCAATCGGGACGGGACGGTCTCACTCGACGAGTACCGCGGCCGGAGTTCGGTCCTGGTCGGCCTGTTCCGGGGGCTTCACTGCCAGTTCTGCCGTCGCCGGCTCGTGCAACTGGACACGACACTGGCGGGCGTAGGCGTCGAGGTGCTCGCCGTCGTGAACACGCCCGTCGAGCGAGCGCGCCAGTATTTCAGCTACCGGCCGACCCGCGTGCTCCTGGCCGCCGATCCCGGCGCCACCGCGCACCGGGCGTTCGGCGTCCCTGCCGTCGAGGTGGTCGCGGACGACGCGGCGACGCAGTGGCCGTGGCGGAGCACCATGCCGAAATTCGAGGCCTCGCTCATCAACCCGACCGGCGAGCTGCCGTCGCCCCGAAACGCCTTCGAGGCGAACGCCGCGCTCAACGAGATGGACGGCTTCAAGTTGACGCAGGCGGACGAGCAGATCGTCGCCGCTTACGCCGCGCAACTCGCCGGCCACTTCCTCGTCGCCCCGAGGGCGAAGCCGATGCGCATTCGACCGACCTTGGAAAGTTCCCCGGGGACGAGGAGATCCTGGCTGCGGCAGAGGCCCTCCCCCGCTGAGGCCGCACGCGCGAGGAGAACGCTCCCGTACGCGGGCCGCGTTTGTTGACAGCGCTCCACCCCCCGGGTAGGCTCGGACCGACGGGCACGGCTCGCCCGAGACCCTCGCGGCAGCGACACGAGACTCAACGAGTGCCCCCGCCGGCGACGCCGGTCCCGGACGACGCCCGCGTCCCAGAGGAGATCGCATAGTGGATGTCAAGACCGCCGACCAGGCCCTCCAGACCTACGTCCGGCCGCAGACCTTCCCGGTGGCGGTCCGCATGCTGCGGCCCGGCGAGGCCATTCCGGAGCGGGCCCGGCGGCCGGCGCGGGACTTCGGCAAGCTCTCGATGAACTGCCAGGTCATCGACATGTCCCGCCGCTACGGCTGGACGATCGCGTTGACCCGCGACGACAGCATCTGCTCTCTCGGGATCACCGCCCTCGGATTCGACCGGCCGACCCACCTGTACAACTCGGGCACCCTCTGCGAGGGCATGTACACCGCGACCAAGGAAGCGGGCGCGCGCTCGGAGGCGGCGGTCGACAAGTTCGCGCCCGGCGAGTACCAGGCGCTCCTGGTAGCCCCGCTCGATCGGGCGACCTTCGAGCCCGACGTGGTGGTCGTCTATGCGACCCCGGCCCAGGTGATGCGGCTCACCCAGGCGGCGCTCTGGAAGACCGGCGGGCGCCTCGCGTCGTCCTTCCAGGGCCGGATCGTCTGCGCCGACATCATCGTGACGACGATGCAGACGGGGCAGCCCCAGGTGATCCTGCCCTGCTCGGGGGACCGGATCTTCGGACAGACCCAGGACCACGAGATGGCCTTCGCCATCCCCTGGGCCCGGATGGCGGACATCATCGAGGGTCTCGAGGGCACGCACCGGGGCGGCATTCGGTACCCGATCACGCAGTTCATGGAGTACGAGGCCAAGCTTCCTCCGAGGTACATGGAGGTGAACCGCCTCTGGGATGCGGAGCGCGGGAAGGCCGCGTACAGCGGGCGCGATCACGTGGTGGCCGCCTACAAGCGGAGCTTCACGGACCGCGTACCAGTCTACCCGATCGTCGCCTCCTTCGCCGGCACGCTGGACGGCCTGTCGAT
>Ga0114129_10016969_pt1 | contig 10365 bp, 8 predicted proteins | sample RhiMetdeltSRZDD1_FD_80071 | JGI IMG/M metagenome (GOLD analysis project Ga0114129, IMG submission 80071) | Populus rhizosphere microbial communities from Tennessee, USA - Rhizosphere MetaG P. deltoides SRZDD1 (version 2) (version 2) | ecosystem: Host-associated > Plants > Roots > Rhizosphere >... | reverse complement strand
CGGTGCGAGATACGAGGACGGCACAGCCATGACCGATCACCAGATCTGCGGGGAAGCCCTGACGCTCGCGACCACGGGATATGAGACGATCGCCGCCTCATTGGGATGGACGTGCTATCTGATCTCTCAACATCCCCAGGTCGAGGCAAAGATACGGGCGGAGTTGGCCGCCGTCTTGAAAGGGGGCCGTCCATCCGGAGAGCATGTGCCCCGATTGCGGTACACCTGGATGGTGCTGTCGGAATCCATGCGCCTGTATCCTCCCACGTGGATGTTCGTCCGCATCGCCCGCGCGGAGGATCGGCTTCCGAGTGGGGCGGACATCCCCGCCGGCACGAAGATCTTCCTCTGTCAGTACGTGATGCACCGCCATCCCCGCTATTTTCCCCAGCCGGGAGTGTTCGATCCGGAACGCTTCAGCGACGCGGCAAAGGAGGGCCGGCCCCAATTCGCCTACTTCCCGTTCGGAGGAGGTCCTCGAGTCTGCATCGGTGAAGGGTTCGCCAAAATGGAATCCGTGCTGGTCCTCGCCTGCCTCCTTAGGCGCTTCCGGTTCGAGCTCGTTCCAGGCCAGGCGATGGAGCCGGCGCCGGAGATCAACCTGCGTCCCAGGAACGGAATTTTGATGCAACTACACCGCTGCCAAACGTGAGGAACACGGGGCTATGAACACCAACACGCCAATCCTGTCCGCCATCGTCATCGTGGGCTCGTGCCGGGATCGCGCCCAGCAAGTCGTGAATAATCTTTGCAAACAAACCATCGCGGGCTCGATCGAAATCGTCATCGTCGACCTCGGCCCCGAGGGTGCGCCGCCGCTCGCCACCCCATCGACGATGCGGACGGTGTCCATCTCGCGGCCCAAGACGGAGCCGTGGGCGCGGGCCCGCGCCCACGGGATCAAGCAAGCCCGTGCGCCCATCATCGCGTTCATCGAAGACCACTGCTTCCCGGCACCGACGTGGGCGGCCGCCCTGGTCGAGGCGCATGCGGGCCCATGGGCCGCCATTGGGTATGGCTTCACCAATGCCAACCCCCAGACCTACATCAGCCGGGCCAGCATGATCGTGGATTATGGGCTGTGGGCCCATCCCGCACGCCGCGGTCCCGCGCGGTTGCTGCCGGGCAACAATGTGTCGTACAAGCGCGAGGCGCTGCTGGCGTTCGGGGACCGGATCGAAACCGTGCTGGCCCCCGACTTCAATATTCAAGAGACGTTCGAAAAGCGCGGGCTGCCGATGTTCATCGAGTCGCGAGCCCTGGCCGCCCATCAAAATTTTCAACATCTCTCCGGCCTGCTCCATGCCAACCATGCGTATTGCCGCTTGATGGCGACCAATCGCATCGACGCGCAAAACTGGGGCACGGCGCGACGACTCCTCTATGGGCTTGCCGTCCCGCTAGGGACCCCTGCGCTCAGATTCCTTCGTCTTCTGCGCAGCCTCAAGGGACGGATTTCGCTGCTGCCGGAGGTGATCGCGGCGTTGCCGATCATCCTGGTGGCCTTCCACTGGGCGGCCATGGGCGAGTCGCTCGGCTATCTCTTTGGAGAGGGAAATTCGGAGCAGGATTTCAATCGCTGGGAACTGGAAACCGAACGCACAGGTCACGCGTGAGAATGACGGTCCCGAAAGTGTCCGTGATCATCCCTGCCTATTACTCGTACGGCACGGTGACTCGTTGCCTGACCGCGCTGCGGTCGCAAACGTTTCGCGATTTCGAAGTCATTCTCGTGAATAGCTCGCCCGAGGACAGGACTCGAGAGATCGTCACCACCCAATTTCCCGAGGTGGCCTTCGTGCAGCATCCCACGCGGCTCTTGCCGCACGCCGCCCGGAACCGAGGCGTGACGCTCGCGAGAGGGACACTCCTCGTGTTTACGGATCCCGACTGCATTCCGCGCCCGGACTGGGTTGCCCGGCTCGTCGAAGCCCATGACGCCGGCCACCGGGTCGTCGGCGGAAGCATGGGACTGTCCAGCCAGGGATGGTTCGAGTGCGGCGTGCACCTGTGCAAATTTTCCTGGCGCTTGAGCGGTCTGGAGGCCGGTCCCTGCTGGATCCTTCCGACGGCGAACGTATTGTACGCGCGCGCGGTATGGGACAAGACAGGCCCCTTCGACGGCGACCGCTTTTGTGGAGATGCCGTCATGACCTGGCGCGCCCGAGTGCACGGCTATCAACCGTGGTTCGTACCCGCCGCCGTCGTCGAGCACTGTCACGAGGGCAATGTCTCCGCATTCTGGCAGCAACGGCTCGCCCGCGGCCGGGAATTCGCACAGGCCCGGGTCCGGTTCGAGGGATGGTCGCGATGGCGCATGCTGGTCTATGGGGTCGCCGCACCGTTCCTGGTCCTGCTCGTCCTCATGCGGACCGGCCGAGACGCCGTACGCAGCGGCTGGGGCCACCGCTTCGTGCTCACGCTGCCCATTCAACTCGTCGGGCAACTCGGATGGTGCCTCGGCGAAGCACGCACGCATCTCAATCTGGCGCTCCACGGGCTCGTCTCCGCGCAGCCCCCACCATCTCGGAAGCAATCCGTCAAGGCGTGATCGGCCCATCTTATGCCGTACGCTCAGGCCGGTTTACGGCCTGCTTTGCTCAGAACCCTCGGTCCCTGATTCACCCGTCGGCCGGCCAGACGCGATCGACACCCCCTCCCGTACGTCTTACAAGCCAGATCTATTTGAAAGCGCTATCATTTTTGCCTTGTTCCGGGGCAACTCGAGGCCTTTAGAACTAACCCGCCCTCAGTCCTTCGTCCTATTGTCACCTTCCTGGCACTTGCTACGCTTTTACTGTCGCCTTGATTCATGGAGGCTCTATGCAACTCTCAACAATCAGCCTGGTGTTCTTTCTGGTCGTCCTGATAGCGAGTCCGGACACGTATGCATCGAGCAACGAAGACGCTATCGGTATCTTCACAACGGTGAAGGGAGCCGTAGCCGTCCAGCATACCGGCGCCGCTCGTCCGCACCGCGCGAAATATCAGGATACCGTCATTTTGAAGGATGTCATCGAAACGGACCTGAGCGCCCATGCCAAGGCGCTGCTCGAGGATGACACCCTCCTGTCGGTCGCTGAAAACAGCCGCGTCGAGATTTCTGAATATGTCTACAATCCCGCACAAAACTTTCGGAGTACGATCGTTCAGTTGGCGGAAGGCACCGTTCGAGCCTTGGTGGGAGGTGTGTTCAAGGCGCCCGGGTCTCGCTTTGAAGTGCATACCAGCACCGCAATTGCCGCCGCGCGAGGGACGTACTTCATAGTGTGGATTGAAAGCGACCGCACGACGGGTATGGCGAACATCGGGGACAAGGGCGACGTGGCGTTCAAGGCCGGCGCCGATACGATCGTCGTCAAGCCCGGATACTATTCGATTGCAGTCCCGGGAGCCGCGCCTACCCCTCCCGCCCTTATCGATCACAAAATCACTGAAGTCCGTCGAGCCGTCGAGGTCACCGACCTCAGGGATTCAGCAAGCGATGAATCAGTGAGGACCGTTCTCAGCTATCACGCCGCGGATGTAACGCTGCCCACCACACAACCGTTGTTGTGGGCGAACCGGACGGTATCTGCCTTGGTCTCGGGTAGTGACGGCATGTCTTCGGCGAGAATTCTGGGAGGCGGCCTGACGTCAGGTCAAACGGTTGCGAGCGTGAATTCCACAGTCACGACAATTGGGCAAGCAGTTGGCTCGACCGTCGGACAGGTCGGATCAGCCCTTGGCTCGACGGTGACCGGGGTCGGCTCGACCGTCGGTCAGGTCGGGTCAGCCCTCGGCTCGACGGTGACGGGCGTCGGCTCGACCGTCGGACAGATCGGCGCGGCCCTCGGCCCGACAGTGACGAGCGTCGGCTCGGGCCTCGCACCTGTGGCGCCAGCCCTGAGCCCGACGGTCACGGCGATCGGTTCAACGGTGCCCGCAATCACGGCTCCAGTGGTGACCACGATAGGGTCCGTCATCACACCGCTCTCGACAACGGTCCCCTCCGCGGTCAGCGCCACACTGGTCCCTGCGACCAGCATTCTGGGAAAACTCAAGTGATGACGAGGTGCGCCGAATCGAAGGCGCCTTTAGAAGGAAACAACTCCATGGATGTATCGGACGACTTGCGCAACATCCCGTGCTTCAGCGATCTCACTGTGTCGGAGTCACAGGTCATCGCCCTTCTGTGCGAAGAGGTCGAAGGGCGTGAAGGAGACCGCTTGCTCGTCCAGGGAGATCGAGTGGATCATCTCCAATTCCTGATCCAGGGAAAAGCCGCCGTTCTCAGGCAAATCGGAGATGATCAGCGTATCGTCGGCTTTGTAGGGGTGGGCGGTGTGCTCGGCGAGCTGGCCCTTCTCGACAACGGTCCGGCCAGTGCGACGCTGCAAGCCATGCTGCCCTATCGTGTGTTGCGATTTCGGCTGACGGATCTCAAAGAGACCTTCGAGCGTCAGCCGGTCCTCGGCTATAAAATCATTTCGAGACTGGCCCGGCAAACGAGTCTCCGCCTTCGTTTGATGGTCGGAAAGCTGTCGTTTCACTCCGCTCCGCTCGAGTTGTCCTTGCCGCCTCAATCGGCGGCACACCACGGTGGTTGACCCCGGTCCGGCAGCAGCGATCCCAACTGCGTCGGCCTCGGAGCGCAGCCCTTTTCGCCTCATAAGCCTTTACACGCGCCGCTATTTGGATTAGAAGGGTGTCCGTGAAAATCAGGGTGCTAGGCTGTCATGGCTCGGAGCAGTGGGTCGCCGGCGGGACGAACCATCACTGCTGCGGCTTCTTGATCAACGACACGGTGCTCCTCGACGCAGGGACGATCAGCGCGGCGCTGACACTGCGGGAGCAACTCAACATCCACGATATCTTGCTGACGCATGTGCATTTCGATCACGTGCAGGGACTTCCGCCCTTCGCCGACAATATCAGCCACGACATCAAGAAGACGGTCGCCATCACGGGGACTTCCGAGGTCGTCAGGGACCTGCGCGCTCATGTCTTCAACGATGCCGTCTATCCCGATTTCTTTTCACTGCCTCCAGGCCGCCCGGTCTTCACGCCTCGGATCATCGAACCACGACAACCTGTTCAGATCGGCGGGCTGACCATCACCGCGATCCCGGTCAACCATCTGGTGCCGACCGTCGGATTTCTCATACGGGAGGGCGACCGTTCGATCTTATATAGTGGGGACACCTACGCCACCGAGGAGTTGTGGCACGTCGCCTCGCGAGACGCCACACTGAAGGCCGCGTTCATAGAAACGTCGTTGCCGAATGAAATGGCCGAGCTCGCCCTGGCGAGCAAGCACCTCACTCCGTCGCTGCTCCGCCAGGAAGTCGACAAGTTGAACCGCTCCGACCTGCCCGTGTACATCTATCATATGAAGCCGAGCCATGCCTCGGCCATCGAACGGCAGCTCCGCGAGCTTCATGTCCCTCACCTGCACATCTTGACCGAAGGCCAGGAGATCGTCGTGTAGCCCTCGCCAGAGCCGCACGGCCCGTTCCGTCGAACCGCAGGGACAATCCGCCGTCTTTTCCGTCCGGTCTGCTACACTTTTTCCCGTACAACGACCCTCGTGACCACCGATGCTCACACATGAAGATGGCTGTCCGTGCCTTAGGTTCGGCTTTTCGCCGCCTTGAACTGGTTGTCGGTCTGTCGCTCACCATCCTGGTCCTGGCGATGGCATGGCAGGACTCGGCATTGTTCGTCCGACTCGAGAACCTGATTCTCGACGTGCATTTCAAGGTCAGAGGCGAGCGGCCGGCAGGCCGAGACGTCGTGCTGGTCCTCGTCGACGACAAGAGCTTGGCCGAGCTCGGCCGGTGGCCATGGTCTCGCGCTCAGCAGGCCCGGATCATCGACGCGATCGCGGCCGACCACGCCAAGGTCATCGGCATCGATATGGTGTATGCCGAGCCGGAACTCGACGAATCGCAGTGGGCGGTGGGAGAAGCGATCCGGCGCCTTCAAGGCCGACCCGGGATCGCGCCATCGATCATCGAAGAGATCCAGCGGGATGTGCAGGGCCCGAGGCCAGACGACGCATTCGTGCACAGCGTGCTGGCCGCGCAGAACGTCGTACTGCCCTACGCGTTCGTCGTGTCTCGCACATCTTCCGCAGCGCAGCCGCTCGAGGTCGATGTCCTTCGGCGCAGTGAATATACCTTCGTCAAGCGTGCAACCAGCAGTGGTGAGTTTCAGCCGTATGCCGCCCACACGGTCATGTTGCCGCTGCGGCCGTTTGCAACGGCGGCCATCGGGCTCGGCCACGTCTATAACATCCCCGATCTCGACGGAGTGAGCCGATATGAATACCTTGCCATCCGGTACGAGGACGGCTACTACCCCTCCTTTGCCTTCGAGGTCGCGCGCCTCTACCTAGGCGTCCCTAGAAGCCATGTGGGCCTGCTGTTGGGAGATGGCGTCCGTCTCGGCGACCGCATGATCCCGACCGATCAGCACGCACGTATGCTGATCAATTATCTCGGCCGGGAAGGCACGTTTCCCTCGGTCTCGGCCACCGACGTCGTCCACCGCAGGCTGCCGCCGGGTACGTTCGCCGATAAGCTCGTCCTTCTCGGCACATCGGCCCTGGCCACGTACAGCCAACGCCTCACGCCATTTTCGGCCAACTTTCCCTCGGTTGAGCAGCATGCCACCATCGTGGAGAACATCCTGGCCGATCGGTTCGTCACCAGGCCGCTGTGGGCAAGACCGCTCGAGCTCGTGCTGATCGTGCTCTTCGGTGTGACGCTGGCGTGGTCCCTTTCGAAGGTCGCGGCGCTCACAGGGGCGCTGGTCACCGCCGTCGTGTTGGCAAGCTATGCCGTCATCGTTCACAGCGTCTTCGTCAGGTCCGGGATGTGGCTGCCCTTCTTTACTCCGGCGCTGACGATCGCGCTCGGGTTCACGGCAGTGACCGTCGTCAATTACTTTACGAAGGAATGGCAGGCGAAAGAGATCCGGAGCATGTTCTCGCGTTATGTCAGCCCCCAGATCGTCGATGAACTCATCAAAGACCCGGCGCGCGCCCGACTCGGAGGGACGCGAAAAGAGCTCACCATGCTCTTCTCCGATATCGTGGGCTTTTCCACCTTCAGCGAGAAGCGACCGGCCGAGGAAGTCGTCGCGCAGCTCAATGAGTATTTGACCGCGATGACCGAGGTGATCTTCCAGTGGCACGGCACGCTCGACAAGTTCATCGGGGATGGCCTCGTCGTGTTCTGGAATGCGCCGATCGATCAGCCGAACCATACCGAGATCGCCATCAAATGCGCCCTCCACATGCGCAAGCGTCTCGGTGAGCTGCGAGAGAAGTGGCACGCCGAAGGCAAACTCGCGCTGGAGAACGGCATCGGCATCAACACGGGGGTGGCGGTCGTCGGCAATATCGGGGCGGAGAAGAAAAAAATGGATTATACCGTCATCGGCGATCAGGTCAATCTCGCGGCGCGGCTCCAGGGACTGACCCGCACGTTCGGGTGCCCCGTCATCATCAGCGGCGACACGGCGGAACGCCTCAAGAAACTGATGGCGACCCAGGACGGCGTCGACAATGCAGGCCGTCTGGGCCATGTGCTGTTGAAGCGGCTGGGGACCGTCACGGTGAAAGGAAGGAACGCGCCGGTCGTCGCCTACACCGTGCAGTCCTTGAAGCGCGAGGAACCGTCCGTCATCGAAGAGGAACCGACGGACCCCGCTCCGAACGCCTAAGGCTCCGGGCCGAAAGACCCGGCCCGTTCATAGACGCGTGCCTTGACGAAGACGTCGAACAGGTCTCCGTCCAGTTTTTCCTGCCGGACTTGTTCATGGATCACATCGAGCGCGTCGCACGCCGGGATGGCCGGCTTGTACGGCCGGTCCCATGCGGTCAAGGCATCGTAGATATCTACGATCGCGATCATGCGGGCCTGCACGGGGATCAGGTCGCCGCCAATGCGCCGCGGGTACCCCGTCCCGTCGAGCTTCTCATGGTGACTGTAGGCGATCACGGGCACATTCTTGAGCCCGCCGGTCCACGGAATGTTGCAGAGATACCGATACGTCTGGGTCACGTGGGCTTCGATCGCGAGGCGTTCTTTGGGAGAGAGATTCCCGTGCTTCAGCGACAGGGCGGTCACCTCGTCGGGCGTTAAATAGGGTTTCGAACCGGCAAACGACTCATAGGATCGACGCATCAGCTCGCCCAACGAGGCGATGCCGTCACTCGGCGAGACCGTGGCGTGGTTGCATGCCTCGATGCGCGCCAGCATGGCGTCGATCTCTTTCAGACTGTGCGCCAAGCCGGCATCGAGCTCGGTTAAGTGCGAGGCGACCCGGCTCCTGTCCGGCGCCGAGAGCAGCTCGACCTTGCGGCGGAGCGCCTGAACCTCCAAGGTACGCTTGATGAAATCAAACCGCGCCCGGATGAGCGCCATTCGACCAGGATAGAGCTTGTTCGCCTTCACCAAGACCGCCTCCGGGACGCACACTTTCCCAAAATCGTGCAGCACCGCCGCATAGCGAAGCTCCTTCATCTGATCCTCGGTAAAGCGCAGGGCGGCATACCGGCCACGATCCGTGCGAGCGACCGCCTGCGCAAGCTCGCACGTCATGGTGGCGACGCGGTGACTGTGGCCGCTCGTCGCGGGATCGCGGCTTTCGATCGCATGTACGCTGGCGGCAATGAACCCCTCGAACAACCGATTGATGTCTTCATACAGCTCCGCATTCTCGAGCGCAATGCCGACCTGGTGGCCCAGCGCAATGCCGTTGTCCAGATCCTCGCGATCGAAGCGCCGCCCGTTCTTCTTGTTGAGCGCCTGCAACACCCCCAAAAGCCGCTCGCGCGCCTTTACGGGGACGCAGATCATGTTTCGGGTGACGAAACCGCTTTTGGCGTCGGCCTGGCGGAAAAAGCGCCGGTCTTTTTGCACGTCATCGATCACGAGCGCCTTCCCGCTCCGAGCGACGTGGCCCGCGATGCCTTGCCCCGGCTTGATGCGCATCTCTCGGACGCGTGCGCCCTTGTCGCCCACCGCCACCTCGAAATACAGCTCGCCGGTGCGGTCGTCGCGCAGCAACAACGAGCCCGCCTCCGCGTCCAGCAACACGGTCGCCGCCTCGATCGCGCGCCGTCTGATCTCCTGTTGATTCAAGCTTGAGTTGAGCAGCGCAGAGATGTCATGAAACGTGTGAAGCACCTGTCTGGCCTTGGCAGCGTCGGAATGGTGCAGTAAAGAAGCCATTGAATAGCAGTAGTAACCCTTTCTGACGTTTACAGAGCCGGGCACGGCAAATCTCTATAATTAAGAATAGCAGCCATTCGGAAAGTGGCAATATGACAAGGCCTTTGAGGTCGGCTTCAAGCGGCTCGAGACGATGGGCGAGGAGCCCACGAGAGGTTCGTTCACCAGAGTCAAGGGCGACGCTTAGAGCAACGATGCTCTTCTCACCCGTGCCGGTCGATCGGCGCCGTGTCAGCATGCGGCATTGATTGCCTGCGCTCCGACGACGTCAGATTGTCGGCTCTCTCGACGTTGACGCGAGCACACAGGACAATGCCCGTCTGCAACGGCGCGACATTCTTTCGCTCCGGCCATTGCCTCCGCCTCCGACGTCCTCCTATAATCAGTTGTTTGGAGGATGATGAAGCCCATCGTGATCAGAGACACAGAGCCGACGGGTGCGGTGGCGACGCCGCTGCCTTTCCGGACAGCGGGCGCGATCCTCCTGATTTCGTGTTACGAGCTTGGGCACCAGCCGATCGGGGCGGCTCAAGCCGGCGGGTTTCTGGAACAAGCCGGCTATGCCCCCCACTTTCTGGACGTGTCGGTCGAGGAGTTCGATCCGGAGCGGGTCAGGGAGGCCAAGGTTGTCGGCATCTCCGTCCCCATGCATACCGCTCTCCGCCTCGGAGTCCGCCTCGCCGGATTGATCCGTCGGGTGAATCCCTCTTGCCATCTGTGCTTGTATGGGTTGTACGCCTCCCTCAACGCCGAGTATCTCCTTCGCGATACGGCGGATTTCGTGATCGGCGGAGAATACGAGACGCCGTTGGTCCAGCTCATAAACGCGCTGGAACAGGGACACGACCGGCCGGACATCGAAGGAGTCAGCCACAAGGGACGCCTGGCCGCCCCGTTTCTCAAGCGCACGCCGTTCGTCTTTCCCGTGCCCGCCCGTCACTCGCTGCCGGCGCTCGACCGCTATGCGCGCTTGGAATACCAGGGTGAGCGGCGCATCGCGGGGTACGTGGAAGCCAGCCGCGGCTGCCTGCACATGTGCCGTCACTGCCCCATCGTCCCCGTCTACGAGGGCCGGTTCTTCCTGGTGCCGCAGGACGTGGTGTTGCGGGATATCCGGCAGCAAGTCGAGGCCGGCGCTGCG
>Ga0114129_10016968_pt1 | contig 10365 bp, 12 predicted proteins | sample RhiMetdeltSRZDD1_FD_80071 | JGI IMG/M metagenome (GOLD analysis project Ga0114129, IMG submission 80071) | Populus rhizosphere microbial communities from Tennessee, USA - Rhizosphere MetaG P. deltoides SRZDD1 (version 2) (version 2) | ecosystem: Host-associated > Plants > Roots > Rhizosphere >... | reverse complement strand
TTCGAGCGCGCCGACACGATCGAGGCCTGGGTGCCGCTGTTCCTCTTCTCAGTCCTCTTCGGGCTCTCGATGGACTACCAGGTGTTCCTGCTCAGCCGGATCAAGGAGCGCTACGACGAGACCGGCGACACCACCGGCGCCGTCACCTGGGGCGTCGCCTCGACGGCCCGGATCATCACGGGGGCGGCGCTGATCATCGTCGCCGTCTTCGCCGGCTTCGCGAAGGGCGACCTGATCGCCTTCCAGCAAATGGGCTTCGGAGTCGGGGTCGCTCTGCTGATCGACGCGACGATCATCCGCTCCGTGATCCTGCCGTCGGCGATGAAGCTCCTCGGCCGTTGGAACTGGTACTTACCGGGCTGGCTCAATTGGCTCCCACGCATCCAGATCGAGCGGGCGCCGACCGAGCCTGCGCCTCCCGAGCCCGCGTAGCGCTTCGCACTCGCTTCACGGCCACGCCGTCGCTCGACGCTCGGTACCGTTGTCCCGATTTCCAGGATTTTGGTGACCGGTATGTCGGGAACGGGCAAGTCGTCGGCGCTTGCCGAACTTGGCCGACGCGGTTATCGCGTCGTACAGACTGATGATCCGGGCTGGCGCGAGTATCGCGAGTATGTTGAGTCCTCCGACGATCTGCACCGCGGGGAGTGGCTCTGGGTCGAGGAAAAGATCACCAGGCTGCTGGACTCCGATGATGCTCGCTCGCTCTTCGTTCAAGGGTGCGTGAGGAACCAGTCGAAGTTCTACGACCGTTTCGACGCGGTCGTCCTGCTCAGTGCTCCTGCTGACGTGATCCTTGACCGGATCGCGCGCAGAACGACGAACAACTACGGGAAGAGTCCATTGGAGCGAGCGATGATCTTGGATGACCTCGCGCGGGTCGAGCCGCTCCTCAGGGCGACCTGCACGCATGAACTGGATGCCAGCCGACCGCTCGATGAAGTCGTCGCCGACTTGATCGCGATCGCGTTACGCCCGAAGACGACGTCCTAGATGACCAGCGTGGGCGGATCAGCGCGCGTGCGCCGGGATAGGATCGCGCGGTGCGCGTCAGTACGACAACCCAGATCACTTGCCCGCCCGAAGAGGTCTTCGACATCCTGGCCGATCTTCGCAACGACACGCAGTGGAACAGCCGCGTCAGCCGCGCTGAATTGCGGAGCCCCGAGCCGATCGGGCTCGGTTCGCGTTTCGCGATCGTCAACGGCGGCACGGCGTACGACGTAACGATCACCAGCTTCGACCGGCCGTCACGGCTTGTGTTCGAGGCGAGCGGGAAGCCTGACCTTACGATCGCGTGTACGTTCGCGCCGACGGCTGACGGTACTGAACTCGAAAGCGACTTCGACTTCCGTCCAGGGGGAGCTCTCAAGGTGTTGTTCCCGCTGTTTGCGCCCCTGATCCGCCGCGACGTGCCCAAGCAGTACGCCTCGCTCAAGGCGCTTTGCGAGCGCTGAACGCCTTCAAAACGCAAGCGATCGTCGACGTCCTGCGTCCGGCGATCGAACTGTCACCGTAGCGAGTCCTCGGGTCATTCCCGAACGCCGGCGCAGGCCGGAGTCGCTTCAACTGCCAAGGAAGTCGAGCAGGATGGCGTTGACCTCGTCGGGGCGCTCGAGACTCGGTAGATGAGCAGCGTTCCGCACGGTTACGAGTCGCGCATTCTCGATCGAATCGGCGACATGGGCTGCGATCGCTTGCATGTCGGCGACGTCTTCGTCGCCGATCAACACCATCGTGGGACAGCGGATCTCACCGAGAAGGCTGGTGACGGGTACCTCGAGAACTTCCTCCTCTTGGGCGCCTGCCTCCCAGGCACCCTTTTGCATCTCGTAGGAGCGGAGGACCATCTCGGCCGCCGCCGTCCGGACTCCCGGGTCGATCTCGTCAGAGGAGCGATTCGGCCCATCGACCCACATCCGAAGACTGGCCTCGCCGGCGGTCTCGAAGTCGCTTCGGTCGAATGCCGCTTCCTCCTCGGCCCAGGACGCCCTTGTCGTCTCGGACCACTCCCAGCCGGGCAGGCCGGGCGCGATCACCATCAGACGTTCCACCAGGTCGGGCCGGTGCAGCGCCAACTCGAGAGAAACGCGGCCGCCGAGGGAATTGCCGACCACTGCGAGCGGACCGTCGATCAGATCCTCAACATCGCGCAGATGTGAAAACGGAGCCGGTTCGAGCCGGCGCAATCCAAAACCACGCAGATCGGGCGCGATGACCCGATATCCGGCCGCCTCCAAAACGGGGATCTGGGGTCGCCACATGCTGCTGTCCGCGATCCCGGCGTGAAGCAGCAAGACGGTATCCGTGGGAGGCGACTCTGCTACGCGCTTGCCTCCCAGCCGTCGTACTCCGCCCCGCGTCGGTCGGCGAGGTCTTGAAAGAAGTCGTCCGCCTCACGAACGAAATCCGGCGAGGTGACTGCATGCCTCTCGCAGACCACGCCCCACTGATCGGGAAAGTCCGGCAGCGGCTCTCGGACCTCTGCTCTCCACCCAGCTTCGGCCGCCTCGCCCTCCATCGCCTGCGCGACTTCCTTGCTCGGAGCGTACGAGTAATAGATCACGTGTCTGGTCGCAGTTAGATCGGCACCGCTCTTCATGAGCTGGTCGAGAACCATGAGATCCTTGTACTTCAGCCCCAGCTGGGGCGATCGCTCGTTCGGGTCGACGGGCTCGTCGTCGCCGCGTTTCTTACCGAACAGCCGCATAGCTCCTCCCCTGATCATCTCTCACCCGGGCCTATTGGGCGCGCTACGTGGGACATGACGTTCGGCTTGATCCGCCTGAACCCAGGAGCCGCCGAGTCTAGCCGTGTGCGCGTCGGGCCTGTGAACGCCTGCCCAGGCGAACGGTGTTACTCCGCGAGAACGACGTAGGCCACCTCCGCAACTGCAACGACGAGCGCGAAGGCGCTGATGGCGATACCTGCCGTAGCGATCTTCCGCCACCGGCCCCAGGCGTGGGCGAAGAGCGCGAGCACACCGAATACAAGACCGAAGAGCGCCGCCACCGCTCCGCCCACCACTCCGAATGGAAGCGTGACGGAGACGAGGGCCCACACACCAACGAGAACTGAGAGAACCGAGCCCAGCCAGGCAGCCACGCGGTCGCTCCGTTTCACCGAAGGTGCCTTTCCCCCGCAGAGCCGGGCCATGCCCGCCGGAGCCGTACTGAAAAAGAGTTGGGGCCACCGCTTCCGCGATGGCCCCAATCCGGTTACCAGCGTCGAACTAGTAGAGGCGCTTCCGGCCGAAACGGCGGCGCGTTAACGCGAGCCCCCTACGCTGGCTAGGCGATTCCCCGTAGGTCCCGGGGACACGCCTCTACCCGCTGGTACCTCCACTGCCCGTACTTGAAGATTTCACTCTCGGACCACCTCCTTTCCGCGGTATGCGAAAAGTAGCAGGTGGATGGGCTGCCACTCTCAGTGTGCTAGCGGAGGACGACGGAGAGCTCGAGGCCGCGGTCGAGCGGGACCGTCGTGCTGAGCAACGTGGGGTCGGACTGCCGAGCCTCCACGTAGGGCTGCAGCGTGTCCGCGTGCACGACGACGTCGTCCGCAATCACGAGTGCGCCCGGCTCGAGCTTCCCGCGCGCGAGCTGGAACAGCTCCTCGTACATCTTGTTCGCGGCGTCGAGGAAGACGAGGTCGAAGACGTCGTCGATCATCGGCAGCGTCTCGCGGGCGTCGCCCTCGACGAGCTCCACCGTCTCCTCGAGCCCGGCCTCCACCATGTTCCGGTGCCACGCGGCGATGCACTCGTCGTCACGCTCCAGCGAAAGGACGCGGCCGCCGAGGTTGCGGACGCCCGCGGCGAGCCACACGGTCGAGTAGCCACGGCCGGCGCCGATCTCGAGCACCTCGCAGTCCGTCTGCGGGGCGACGACCGAGAAGAGGAAGCGGCCCGTCGCAGGAGCGACGGCCACGCCCGGCGGCCGCTGTTCTTCCGCCTCGAGCCGCTCTAGAACTGCACGGACGCGGTCATCCAACATCAGCTGAGGTCGACCTGGACGATCCCGTCTTCGACACGGACCGGGAACGTCTCGACGGGAAACACTGCCGGCAGCGTCAAGGGCCGCCCGCTGCGGATGTCGATGTGCGCGCCGTGACGCGGACAGATCGCGAAGCCTTCCTCGGGGTCGAAATCCCCTTCGCAGAGCGGCCCATCATCATGAGAGCACCGGTCTTCGATCGCGTAGAACTCGCCGTCCAGGTTGTAGACGCCGACGGAGATCGAGCCGGCGACGACGATCTTGACCGACCCCGGCGGCAGCTCCTCGGCGGGGCCGACGTCGAGCCAGGCCAAACTACTTCAGCTCGAGCTCGTCCAGGCCCGCCCACTCCTGGGGAAGCGGCGTGCCCTTGGCACGGTGCAGGGCGACCTTCAGGACGCCGAGCCCGAGCAGGGCGCACTTGAGCCGGATCGGCGTCAATGGGATCCCGATCTCGTCGAGCAGGTCGTCCTTGGGCAGGTCGGCGAGCTCCTGCGCCTTGCGGCCCTTCGCCATGTCGACCAGCATCGAGGTCGCGGCCTGGCTGATTGCGCAGCCGCGGCCGGAGAACTTGACGTCGTCGATCGTCTCGCCGTCCTCGGCGAACGAGACGTAGATAGAGACTTCGTCGCCGCAGAGCGGGTTGAAGCCCTCGGCCTCGGCGTCGGCATCCTCGATCACCCCGTGCCCGCGCGGGTTCTTGTAGTGATCCAGGATCACCTCTCTGTACATCTGATCGCTCATCGGCTCTAAGAAAGGATCTTACGGACCTTGTGTAACCCGTCGACGAGGCGGTCAATCTCGTCCGGCACCGTGTACAGGTAGAAGCTGGCCCTGTTCGTTGCCGCCACGCCCAGCTTGGCCATCAACGGCTGGCAGCAGTGGTGGCCCGCGCGGATCGCGACGCCTTCGCCGTCCAGGATCTGGGCGACGTCGTGCGGGTGGATGTCCTCGACGTTGAAGGAGACGATCCCGGCGCGACGGTCGGCCGGCGGCCCGTACGTCTTGACCCACGGCAGCTCGGCGAGGCGCTCGAGCGCGTACGCGGCCAACTCGTGTTCGTGCCGTTCGATCGCGTCGAGACCGACCTCGCTGATGTAGTCGATTGCGGCGCCGAAACCGACTGCTTCTGCGATCGCCTGCGTGCCCGCCTCGAACTTGGCCGGCACCTCGCCCCAGCTCGTGTCCTCGAACCGGACGCGGCTGATCATGTGGCCGCCGAGATTGAAGGGCTCCATCGCCTCCAGGAGCTCCATCCGGCCCCAGACAGCGCCGATGCCGCTCGGCCCGCAGAGCTTGTGTGCCGTGATCGCGACGAAGTCGGCACCCAGTGCCTGGACGTCGACCACGCGGTGAGGCGCTCCCTGAGCAGCGTCGCAGACCATGATCGCGGCGCGCTCGTGCGCCCAGGCCGCGAGCTTCTCGACCGGGTTCACAGAGCCGAGGGAGTTCGAGACCAGCCCGGCGGCGACAACCTTAACCCGCCCGCCGCCGGCGAGATCGTCGAGCTCGTCGAGCCGCAGCTCACCCTGCTCGTCGAGCGCCAGCATCCTGAAGTCGGCACCGGTCCGGTGGGCGATGTACTGCCAGGGCACAAAGTTCGAGTGGTGCTCGAGCTGCGTGACCACGACGACGTCGCCGGGCCCGAGGTTGTTGAGACCCCAGGCATAGGCGACGAGGTTGATGCCCTCGGTCGCGTTGCGGGTGAAGACGACCTCGCGGGTGGACGACGCATTCAGGAACCGCGCAACGGTTTCACGTGCCCCCTCGTAGCCCGCGGTTGCGCGCTCGGCCAGCTCGTAGACCCCGCGGTGCACGTTCGCGTACGACGTCTCGTAGAACGTTCGGATCGCGTCGAGCACCTGCCTCGGCTTCTGCGAGCTCGCCGCCGAGTCGAGGAACGAGAGCGGCTTGCCGTGAATCAGCTGCTCGAAGATCGGAAAGTCGGCGCGCAGCTTCTGCGCGTCCAGCTTCCGGGTCTCCGTCACGGCCACATCGGCCATCGTAGACGTGAGCCTAGGGCACGCGGAACGAGGTGCCGGCGTAGCCGGGCTTCGTCACCGTCACTCGCGCGTGGCGCTTGAAGCCGACGAGCGGGGCGATGCCCTTCGCGCTCGTATGCGCGACCTTGCCGCCTCCCCGGATTGTGGCTCCCTTGACCAGCGCGACGTCGTCGCGCACCTTGACCGTCGGCTTCGGCTTCCGGGAGGCGTGCGCGGCGAGGCCTGGGATCAGGCTTGTCTGCCAGAGGGTGTTGCCCGGCGAGCCGCTGAGGTTCAGGACCGGCGCGACGCGGCCTGCCAGGCCGACTGCCTCCATGGCATAGGGCGTCCGGCCGGCCGGAAGCGGCGTCCGGACGACGATCGGCGCCGACGCGTGCGCCGCGTCGCGGAGCCGCGTCGCCCACAGGTACTTGCCCTGGGTCCAGACGACCCACAGCTTCCCGCCGTCAGGCTCGACGGCCAGCGCGAGCTGGCCCGGCGCGCCGGCGGTGCGGATCGCGAACTTGCGCTTCAGCTTGCCCGCGCCGAGAGCGGCGATCGTGACGTGTCTTTCGCCCGGCCACGCCATGAAGGTGTTGCCGGCGCCGTCGGCGACGAGCGGAACGCGATTGATCGCCGGCAAGGCCTGGGCGTCGGTTCCCGCTGCGAGGTTCACCGGTGCTCCTACAGCCGCCCCGGTGTCGTCGAGGAGCAAGTACAGGTAGCCGGACTTCCCGGTCGCGTTCGACCAGAAGGCGAGCTGCGCGAGCCCGGAAGTGTCGACCGCGAGTGTCTCGTCGTAGCCGCAGCAGGGCGTGAAGACGTTGTGAAGCGTGCCGCCGTTGTCTCCCTGGTAGACGTTGATGAAGCCTGTGCCGTCCTGGGTGAAGATCGACGTACCGTCCCGGCGCAGCGCCGAGGCTTGGACGTCGCCGATCGTCGAGGAGGGATTTGTCTTGACCGGCCCGCTCCAGGTGACGCCGCCGTCAATGGAGGCGAAGCGGAGGGCGCCTTGTGTCTTCAGATCGGGCGTCGAGCCCCCGAAGTAGAGGAAGATCGTCCCGTCAGGCTTCTGCACCAGCCGCGGGTCCGAGACCGCCGGCCAGCCGGCCACGACGGTGTGGGTCGTCGTCCCGTCCGTGACGTTCACGGAGCCGGCCGACTCGACCGCGTACGCGGTCAACACGCCCGTCTTCGTGTGCAGAACCGCAGCGTCAGCATGGTTCGAGAGCTGATTGAGGGTCAGGTAGGCGCCGCCGCTGCCGGCTCCGGCCGACGAAACGAGCGCGAGAGCTACGAGGGCGAGCGGGAGCAGTCGCATCGCGGCAAACCTAACGACGGCGTCGGACCGAATCGCCGTCGCACCTCCTACCCTGTGTGCGTGCTCAAGGGGGCTGTCGTGATGCTGGGCGTGGCCGCGCTCACTGCCGGGTGCGGCGGCGGCAGCAAGAACGCCGCGGACTCGAAAGGTGCGAAGGTCTTCGCCTCAGCGGGCTGCGGCGGCTGCCACACACTCTCGGCCGCCAAGTCCACAGGCCAGACCGGCCCGAACCTCGATCAGGTGAAGCCGACCTATGACGCGGTCGTCCGGCAGGTCTCGAACGGCGGCGGCGGCATGCCCTCGTTCACGAGCAAGCTGAGCACCGGCCAGATCCGCGATGTCGCCCGCTTCGTGGCCGCCTCGACGAAGAACAACTCCGTCGCGCTGACCGCGTTCCGCCCGAACGATGAGAAGCTCTCCGACTGCCACGGCGACTACGCCTGCTACCAGCAGGCCTTCGGCAACCTCGCCTACGACAAGTCGCCGGAGACCGCGCTGTCGACCCTGGCGCGGTACATGCGGACGAACCAGGCGGTCGACAACGGCTGCCACCAGATCGCGCACGAGATCGGCCACGCCGCGTACGTCAAGTACCACGACAACGCGGCGGTCGCGCTAGCGAACGGCTCGATGACGTGCTGGTCCGGCTACTACCACGGCGTCATCGAGCGCGCCTTCGGCGGCGTCCCGCGTTCGAAGGTGGCCTCGATCGCACGCAGCCTCTGCACCGGCGAGGCGATCACGAAGACGTACTTCCTCCTCTACCAGTGCGTGCACGGCCTCGGGCACGGGCTGATGATCTACAGCCTCAACGACCTGCCCTACTCGCTCCGTGTCTGCGACCGGCTCAAGACCGGCTGGGACCAGACCTCTTGTACCGGCGGAGTTTTTATGCAGAACTTCCTGCCCGGCCCGATGCAGCTGACGCCGACGAGGTGGGTGAGCAAGAAGGACCTGCTCTATCCGTGCGACAGCGTGAAGGAGCGGGACAAGCTCTACTGCTACCTGATGGTCACCTCGCGGATCCTGCCCGCGGTCGGCTACGACTTCCGCAAGGCAGCCGCATGGTGCCGCCGGGCGGAGTCGGGGTGGGTTGCGACCTGCTTCCAGTCCTTCGGGCGGGACGCCTCGGGGTATTCGGTGCAGAACCCACGCAAGATCGTCCGGCTGTGCGGGCTCGCCGGCTCGATGGAACGCGAGTGCGTCTACGGAGGCTCACGTGACCTGACCTCGAACGACGCAGGCCCCACCCGCGCGATCCGGATGTGCCTGCTTGCGCCGGGCTCGACGCGCTCCTACTGCTTCTACGGAATCGGCACGATCCTCGGCGGCTTCGCAAACGACGTGGCGGGGCGGCGGGCGCGCTGCAATGCCGTGCCCGCCGCCTACCGCGAAGACTGCTTTCGCGGAGCCCGCGTTTAGCCCGTCGCGTCCGCGTCCACCAATGCCCATTCGTCTGTCGTCAGCGACGCGAGCAGATCGTCGCCGTTGAGCTGCTCGTCGGCCGACAGCGGCGCCGCGAGCAGCGAGCTCTGGTCCACCGAGAAGCTCGGCGAGCCGCCTGGCGGATTCGTGCCGCCGTTGTCCCCGGCATACGTCCACGTGTTCCCGGGCCCCTTCACCTGGACGCGGATGTTGTCGACGTAGACGTGGCCGACGGCATGGTCGAAGACGAGCGCGAGGCCCGAAACTTGACCGTTCAGCGCATCGCCACCGCCCTTCCGCATGACTTCCGCGCGGATGAGGGCCTGCGTGGCGGTCTTCCTCAGCCAGCCGGCCTCAGCGCCGGACGAGGTGAGCGAGGTCTTGCAGCCGAGATTGACGACGTACTGCCGTCCGCTCTGGCCGGTGACGAAGAGCGCCCAGCGTGGGTCGGTGACGGTGCAAACGCCGTCCTTCACGCGATAGTCGTAGGAGAAGGATCCGAGCAGCGGGACCCGCAGCCCGTTGAGGCCCACCACATGCGCGGCAGCCGACGTGTCTGCCGACGTCGTGTCCTTTTCGAGCAGGATCGCCTGGTTCGCCGCGCCCTGAGCGTCAGCTTCGCCTTGCTGTGCTCGCCAAGCGGCGATTGTCCCGGTGCCATGCGAGGCGGGGAACAGCCACAGCCCATCGTCCGTCGCGCCGGCCGCCGTCACGAGCACGAGTGCGCCCGTGGCGACGAGCGCCAAGGTGATGCGTCTCAAGAGATGACCCCCTTAGTTGCCTACCTAACGCGGGGGAAAGTAGCCGAGATCGGCTCCGTTCGCGGCCGGCCGCCGGTCAGTTAGAGCTTCGGAATCCGGGCTTCGAGCGCCTCGGTGACGGCCTCGCGGACCGGCTCGAGCTCGATCCGGTTCAGCACATCGGTGAAGAAGCCGCGCACGATCAGGCGCTCCGCCTCTCCACGGGAGATCCCGCGTGCCATCGCGTAGAAGAGCTCGTCACGGTTGACCGGACTGATGGTGGCGCCGTGGGTACAGCGGACGTCGTTGGCCTCGATCTCGAGGCCGGGGATCGAGTCTGCGTGGGCCTGCTCGGAGAGGATCAGGTTTCGGTTCTCCTGGTAGGCATTCGTCTTCTGAGCGTCCTTCTCGACCTTGATCATCCCGCGCCAGACCGCGGTCGCGTGATCGCGCAGCGCCCCCTTGAAGGCGAAGTCCGAGGTCGTGTTCGGGGCGATGTGCTCCTGGAAGGTGTCGTAATCGAGGTGCTGCTCGCCGTCGGCGAAGTAGGCGCCGGTGACGCGGGAGGTCGCGCCGGAGCCGGCGAGGTCGTTCTGGATCCGCGTCTTGCCCTTCTTCGAGCCGAACCCGCCGGCAACCCAGTCGAGCTCGGCGTCGCGGTCGACCTGCGCGCGGTGCGCGGCGAAGTGCCACGTCTTCAAAGACAGGTTCTGTAGGGAGACGTATTCGACCTTCGCCCCGTCGCCGACGAAGAGCTCCGAGACGGCGTTCGAATACCCACTCAGCTCGGGTGACTGGGAGACGAACTCCTCGACGACACTGAAGCGGCTCTCAGGCTCGGCGACGACGAGCAGCCGCCAGAAGAGCGCGCCGGCCTCGTGCGTGTTCGCGATCCTGACGTA
>Ga0114129_10016967_pt1 | contig 10366 bp, 9 predicted proteins | sample RhiMetdeltSRZDD1_FD_80071 | JGI IMG/M metagenome (GOLD analysis project Ga0114129, IMG submission 80071) | Populus rhizosphere microbial communities from Tennessee, USA - Rhizosphere MetaG P. deltoides SRZDD1 (version 2) (version 2) | ecosystem: Host-associated > Plants > Roots > Rhizosphere >... | reverse complement strand
GCTTTCATCTGCAGTGGCGCCTCATAGTATTTCGAATGCGGATCAAAATCCAGATCGAGCATCTCGAGAGTCAATTCGCCGCCCGATATGAGATAGGGCCGCTTGCAGCGCACCCAGCGCGGATCGTGTTCGAGGTGTGGCAGAAACATCGGGTGAGAATCGCCGTTGGTGTTGTTGTCGCTCGTCGGAAACAACACATGGACCGAAGGATCGTAGATCTTGATAATCTGACCGTCTGCTTCAATGGCGTACGGGATATACACCGGCTGTTCAAAGGCGTTGACCAGGGCTTCGGCGATGGAGGTTTTACCGTTACCCGCCGATCCGTAAACTAATATCGCGCGACCGGAATTGGACGCGGGCCCCAAGCGGCGAACGACGTCCTCTGAAAGCACCAGATGGGAGAGCGCTTTTTTTAGCTTATCGATGCTGATGACTTCGTTGGTGATCGTCTGCTTTTGAACTTGCGTCTGGTAGGTTTCTAGAGGCACCGGGACCGGGCCGATATACTCGCAACGGCGCAGTGCCTCGCTGGCTCTTTCTTTGCCAGCGTTGGTGAGCGCATAGCGCATAATATTATAGTTTTTTTCGGAGGGCCCACGAATTTCGACGAGCGCCTCTTTCTTAGCAAAGGTCAAAAGTTCTTCGACGACCCAGCGGGTGAGTTTGATCTGTTCGGAGAGCTCCGGAATCGTTTGAAGCGCGGAAATATACATCGTCCGGAGGAGACAGTTGAGCAAAAAGTTCCCCTCCAGTCCGGTTTGGTCGATGCTTTTTGCTACAGCGGGAGGTTCTTGAAGTATCGCTTCTAAGTCAGCGCGACTAATGTATCCGAGGGCAACCAAGTTGTCGCCCAAACGGCCTCCAGCAATTTTTTGCTGCTGGACCACCTTGTTGAGTTGCTCGGCGTTTATGACACCTTTTGCTAATAACAGCTCGCCTATCGCCATATAATTCGTTCTCTTTTTTAAAAAAATGTTGTCTTTAGATCCGGCAACAATTATATTGCGGTATAACCTGCAAAAAGACGTTTCATTATAAGTGATTGCGGTACTGTGTCAAGAAAAGTTCGGTTCCCTGGCGTCAGACGGTTTAGAGGTGTTATTTTGATCCGACGAAAAATTGAAGTATTACTGCTAGTTTTCCCCTTGCTGGCCATCGGCTGTGTGCTGTTGGACGATAATGCTCCAAAAAAACCCGCTACTACAGGATTAATTGCCACTCCACCGTCTTATTACAGTACCGCAAAGGCTAGGTATCTCGGTGGCAAATATAAGGAGAACTTGGACCGGATGGTCGAGCGGATCGTGCGCAATCCGAAGACGTCCACGCTCCAGTTTGCCAACAATATTTCATCGGTCGGTGGCATAGGCTTCTTTACTCATTCCGCCGCCAAGAGCGCTGATGAGCGCTACCTTGAAGTCGTTCTGGCAACTCCGGAGACCTTCGAAACCAAGGGAGAGCTGAGCGACAAGGTGCAGCGTCTCTTTTCTCAATATGGGTTGGAGATATTAGGGATTCTGAGCGGCGATAGCGATATCTATCAAGATAAGGAGCTCAGCGGATACGGCTTGAATCTCGCGTGGCGCAATATCCTCGCAGAACCGGCAGGCAATCGCGTCACGATTGCGCGGGCGATTATCTACTTTCCGAAGGATCGGGTTCGCAATTATATTCGGCATGAGCTTAACCAAAACGATTTACTCGGGAATGCCGTAATTTTTTCCGTTGAAGAAGATGGGCCGCTGACACTGGTTTCCTATGAGCCGCGGGAAACGCGGCCGGATCTGCGCCCGGCGATTCGTGAAGATAATTTAACCTCTGTGCCCGCCCCCTCCGCCTCAAACGCAACTCCAGCCCCATCGTCGCCGGCAGCAGCGAAAGAGTCCAGTCAAAAACGTGAACCAACAGCTGAACCCGGCAAGAAGGAAGCGACCGGCATTAGCCAATCGACAAACTCAACGATTGCAGAGGTGAAAGGCCCAGAAGCTAAAGTAGAATCTACGAAGCCGGTCGGGCCGACGAAGAACACTATTCCATCCGCGGCCAAGTCAGATGTTAAGGTGGTTGACGCGCAGGAAAAGTTGGCGCCCGTGGCGGCGGCACGCGCCGAGCCGGCTGTAGTAAGCAAACGCACGGAAAACACAGTTCCAGGAGCGCCGGTAACTGAATCAAAGCCTGAACCAATTGCGCTCGCGCCAATACCGCCAGTACCATCCTCGCCACGAGTAGAAGAGGTAATATCACCCCCAGCTGAGGCCACGCCTGCAGTCCCGCTGGCCGAGAAAAAAGCTCCTGCGGTTTCGCCAACACCAGCGGCAAGAGTAGATAGCGATGCGCCGAGCAAGAAAAGTGAAGAGACGCGAGAAGTAACAGCCGCAGCACCAACGCAAACGCCGGTTGTTGCCGTGAAAAAGAATGAAGCGGACGGGCAACGAGTTATCGAAGCGCCCAAGCCGGCATCTGCCGCGACACCGGGAAAAACCGCGACCGAGCCAAAAAAACCCGAGAGCGCATCAAATGAGAAGCGGCGGGAAACCGCCGTGGCGAAAATACCGGCCGAAACATCTTCGGTCGCTCAGCAGAAGGAAGTGAAAAAGAGTTCTGAGCCGCCGACAATTGCGGCAAAGGCTGAATCGCCGGCGCCATTGACTGCGGCCCGCCGAGAGATCACGCCGCCGACGTTGACAGAGAAATTTCCCGAAGCAAAGACACGCGAGCCGACCAAGACCGAGGCGCCAGTGGTAAAATCCACCGAACCGCTGCGCCCGGTCGAAGCAAAGGCAGCGACTCCCGCAGCGCCAATCGCAAAGTCGGAAGCGCAGCCGCAAGAGGTAAAATCATCAACACCGGCAGCGAAAGGACCCAAGGAAAATATTCCTGGTGTGAAAGCTCGAGAGTCGGAACCGGCCCAGGCAACAAAAGTACTAATCGACAATAAAACCTCAGCTGGCGAAACTCCCAAAAAAATTACACCTCCGGCCCCGGTTCCAATCAAAACCGCGGTGGCGGAAAAAGTGACGCCGATCCCCGCGACTGCCGCCGCGAAAGTTGACACGCCGATACTTGAGGCCAAGTCAGCACCCGCGGCTGTCTCAGAGCCACGGCAGCGGGACACCACGGCTGAAAAATCAGGGGGCGAACAGATCGCGTTGCTGAGAAAGCCGGCTGAAATAGTTCCGGATAAAAAGCCGCCGGTCCGGCCTGCGCCGAAAACGTTGGAGGGTTTTATCATTCAGCTCGGCTTCAACGACAAGGAGAAAGCCCGGCGCTGGGCAGAAACGATGGAGCAACGCGGCTATGCAGTTTCAGTCACGGAAGCCGGCGCCGAGGGAGCTCTTCGAGTGAGACTCGGAAACTTTGCTGTACGGGACGACGCGGAACGGCAACTGCGGACATTCAAACAAGAAGGACTGAGCGGTATCATTATCAATTTGCCGCAGGGTTTTCGGCCGGAAGCCCGGTCATCGATTCCGTAACACAGGAAGTACCTCTTCGCGACGAATCAGTTCTGAAGTGCAGGGGTAGGGAAATTTAGATGGATTCTCACGTCACCTGGGACGATCACGCGCCACCTTTTAATTTTTCACGTAGAATTTCGTTCACTTTCTGAGGATTGGCCTTACCATGAGTCGCCTTCATAATCTGGCCGACAAAAAAGCCAAAGACTTTTTCATTTCCCGACCTGTATTGCTCAACTTGTTTGGCGTTTGCCGCTAGGACCATATCGATGGCGGACTCGATAGTGCCGCTATCCGAGACTTGATCAAGCTCCTTTTCACTGACAATTTGCTGTGGTGAGTGGCCTGAATCCAACATCGCTTCAAAGACTGTCTTGGCAATTTTGCTACTGATTTTACCCTGATAGATCAGTTGCACCATCTCGGCCAATTGCTGTGCCGCTATCGGCCAGCTAGTGATATACAGTTGTTCGTCGAGCTTGCGTTCCTTTACGACCCGAAACAGGTCGCCAACGATCCAGTTGCTGAGTGCCTTCGGATTCGCATGGGATTTCACTGCTGATTCAAAATAATCAGCGATGTCCCTCCGGTTCGTGAGCAATTCGGCGTCGTACGCGGGAAGACTGTAATCGGACATGAATCGGACTTTACGCACGGCGGGAAGTTCGGGCAGCGCAGCGCGTATTACAGCAATCCAGGCGTCGTCGATCAATAGTGGCAGCAAGTCTGGATCGGGAAAATAACGGTAATCATGCGCCGATTCTTTCGACCGCATGGAGCGGGTCTCTTGGCGGTTGTCATCCCACAGCCGGGTTTCCTGGATCGGCTTGCCGCCGTCCGATAGCACGTCGGTCTGTCGTTCGATTTCGTACGCGAGCGCTTTTTCAACGGCCTTGAACGAATTGAGGTTCTTGATTTCGATCTTGGTGCCGAGTGTCTCACTAGCGATGGGACGGACCGACACATTGGCGTCGCAGCGAAAGCTGCCTTCTTCCATATTGCCGTCGCAGATGCCCAGGTACTGCAGGATCTGTCTCAGCGTCCGAAGATAGACGCCGGCTTCTTCGGGTGTGCGCATATCCGGCTCGCTGACGATTTCCAAGAGCGGAACCCCGGCGCGATTGAGATCGACGAGACTCGAGTCGCCGTGTGCGTCGTGAATATTCTTTCCCGCGTCTTCTTCCATGTGAATACGAGTCAGGCGAACGCGCTTTGTCGCCCCATTTACCTCGACTTCAATGTAACCGTCCGTGCAAATCGGGTGCTCATACTGGCTAATCTGATAGCCTTTGGGCAGATCCGGATAAAAATAGTTCTTGCGTGCAAGTATGCTCACGCGGGCGATGTCGCAACGAGTGGCCAGTCCCGCCTTGATGGCAAACTCGACAACTTTCTTGTTTAAAATCGGCAACACGCCGGGAAAGCCGGCGCATACCGGACAGGTGTTTTGGTTCGGCGCTTGGCCGAACTTTGTCGAGCAGCCGCAGAAGATTTTTGATGCGGTGAGCAGCTGTGCGTGGACCTCTAGACCTATGACCGGCTCGTACTTCATCACGTGACAAATTGAAAATCGATGATTGAGGAGAGCAAGTCGCGATCGTCTGTCATTGATTCCCAATCCTCGGTCTTTTTTTGTGCCATTCCGTGGCCTGCTCATAGTTGTAAGCGACGCCGAATATCGTCGATTCGTCGAAAGGCTTGCCAATAATTTGCAGGCCGATGGGCATGCCTTCCGAATCGAAACCGCAGGGTAACGACAGCGCCGGCAGTCCCGCGAGATTAATCGAAATCGTGTAGATGTCAGATAGGTACATCTGCAGCGGATCCTGGGTTTTCTCGCCGAGCTTGAACGCGGTGGTCGGCGCTGTTGGCGTCACGATTACATCGCAGCGTTTGAAAGCCTCGTCGAAGTCTCGCTTGATAAGCGTACGGACCTTTTGAGCTTTGAGATAGTAGGCATCGTAATACCCCGCCGACAAGGCGTAGGTGCCGAGCATGATCCGGCGTTTGACCTCGGCGCCGAAACCTTCGTCGCGGCTAATCATATAGGTCTCCGTGAGATCCTGGGCCTGGGCGCGACGGCCGTAGCGCATGCCGTCGTAGCGCGCCAAGTTTGAGCTCGCCTCGGCGGTGGCGACGATGTAATAGACCGCAACGGCATATTCCGTGTGCGGCAGGGAAATCTCTTCGACCACGGCCCCGGTTTTTTCCAGCTCGCGGATTGCCGTGCGTACGGCTCTTTCGACTTCCGCCTGCATCCCCGCGACGAAGTATTCTTTAGGAATGCCCAATCGAAGCCCTTTGACCGGTTCCGTAAGCGAACTCGCATATCGAGGCACTGCTCGATTCACCGAAGTGGAATCGCCCGGATCGTATCCCGCGATGGCTTCCAGCAAGAGCGCCGCGTCGCGGACGTCTTTTGTCATCGGGCCGACCTGATCCATGGACGACGCAAAGGCGACGATGCCGTAGCGGCTCACGCGTCCGTAGGTCGGCTTCAGTCCGACGATGCCGCAGCATGCCGCAGGCTGGCGAATCGAACCGCCGGTGTCAGTACCCAACGCGGCGATGCACTGATCTGAGGCCACGGCAGCGGCGGACCCGCCGGAAGAGCCTCCGGGTATGCGCTCGAGATTCCACGGGTTACGTGTCGGAAAGAACGCCGAATTCTCCGCCGACGAGCCCATGGCAAATTCATCGAGATTGGTTTTTCCCGTAATGACCGCGCCTGCGGCGCGAAGCTTCTGGACGGTTGCCGCGTCGTAGGGTGGAATGAACTCGCCAAGAATTTTCGATGCGCAAGTGGTGCGCAGGCCGCAGGTAAGAAAATTGTCCTTTACCGCGATCGGGATTCCCAGAAGCGACGATATGCCGCTATCCTGCTTGAGACGTTTGTCTGCCTGTCGGGCCTGCTCCAGCCCGTCGTCGCGCGCGACGGTCAAGTAGGCGTGGATTTTATCGTCTGAAGCGGCGATGCGTTGAAACACGGCTTCGGTGAGCTCAAGGGAGGAAAACTCACGTTTGCGTAATCTTTTGCCGGCATCGTCGAGCGTGAGTGCAGCGAGGCTCATTCGATGATCTTGGGAACTTTGAAGAAGGTGTTGTCCCGGTCGGGCGCGTTGGCTAGCAGAGCGTCCGCATTGGGGCGATTTGTAACTTTGTCTTCGCGGAAAGCGTTGACAGCATCGACTTCATGGCTGAACGCCTCAATGTTTGACGTATCTAATTCAGCGAGCTTCTCCATGTATGCCAAAATATGATCGAGCTGTTCGGTGAGCTGCGTTTCTTCCTGTGGGGTTAGCCGGAGTCGCGCTAAAACCGCGACGCGCTGCACCTCATCACGAGTCAGTTTCATGGAAATTTTTTTAACATAAGGCATCCCGCAATTCCAATCCGCTATTCGTCCAGGCACAGGCGAATTATTTTATTGCAGTCAAGACGCCTTTTGGCTAACAATGCGAAATCATGCGCGGCGGGCAGATGTTGTTGGGGACGGAGCTGGTAAAGCCGTTAAAATTTCGTGCTTTCGAGGAGGAGGGGTATGCCCGCGGCTTCAAATGCGTCGCCGGAGCGGATGAAGTGGGCAGGGGACCACTCGCCGGTCCAGTAGTTGCCGCGGTGGTGATCTTGCCGCGGGGCTTTTCCCATCCTGAGATTAAAGACTCAAAACTGCTTACACCCAAGCAACGGGAAAAATTGTCGCCGCTCATTTGTGAAATTGCGGAGGGCTGGGGGGTCGGCGTAGTCGACGTGGAAGAAATTGATCGCATCAATATTCTCCAAGCCAGCCTTTTAGCTATGGTCAAGGCCATCGATTGCTTGAAGGCTCCACCCGATTGTTTGTTGATCGATGGGAACCAGATCATCCCGAGAGAGCTGATTCTTAATTCCAAATCCTATGCGGGAGGATGGCTGTACCAAAAAACCATCATCAAAGGAGACCTGATATGTCTTTCGATCGCGGCGGCCTCGATCATTGCCAAAGTCGCGCGCGATGAGATGATGGTCAAGTTCGATAAGCACTATCCGAACTACGGCTTCGCCGCCCATAAAGGTTATGCCTGCGCGGCTCATCTGGAGGCGCTGCGCCGTCACGGACCGTCACCGATTCACCGGCAGAGCTTCCAGCCGGTGCGCGATTGGTCGGTGACGGCGGATATAAGCGCTGCGGTGGTTGATGATGAGTATGAATGACTCCAAGCAGTTGCTGGGAAAAGAAGGCGAGCGTCTCGCGGAACAATATCTCAAGAAGAAGGGCTATAAGATTGTCGAACGTAACTATCGCTGCAGGGGCGCTGAGTTGGACCTTATTGTTTTGGATCGGCGTGTTATTGTATTCGTCGAAGTGAAGACTCGAACCGGGCACGGTTTCGGTTCACCGTTCGAAGCAGTGGAATTTCGCAAGCAACAGAAAATGATTCAGGCGGCCCAGTACTTCCTGAATGAAAGGAAGCTCCATCAGCGCGATGCGAGATTCGACGTCGTGGGGATTTCCTGGCCGGGGGACGAGCCGTTGGTTGAACATATCGAGAACGCCTTCGAATTGTCGTAAGTAATAAAATGCTGGATGTAAAACTTCTGCGAGAAAATTTGGACGACGTGAAGGCGCGTATAGCTACGCGCGGTGTCAAGGTCGATTGGGATGAATTTGTTTCGCTGGACCGCGAGCGGCGCGATGCCTTGGCGAACATCGAGCGTCTCAAAGAAAAAAAGAATAAGCTCTCCGGCGAGATCGGTAAGCTCAAAAAAAGCGGGGATGTGAAAGTTACACCGGCTACTGGCTCGTTGGTCTTCACGGGCGGCGACGTCACGATGCTCATGCGCGAAAGCGAAGAGGTGAGCGAAGCGATTCGCAACACCGAAGGTCCACTCGCCGAAATCGAGGGAAAGTTCGATCAATTTATGTTGACTTTGCCGAACCTGCCGCATCCGAGCGTCAAGGTTGGCAAGAACGAGACCGATAATCGCGAAGTGCGTCGCTGGGGCAAGCCGCCCAAGTTCGACTTCACGCCCCTGAATCATTGGGACATCGGCGAACAGTTAGGTATTTTGGATTTCGCCCGGGCAGCAAAAATCGCCGGGGCCCGGTTCGCAGTCTACCGAGACGCCGGGGCCCGGCTCGAACGAGCGCTCATCAACTTCATGCTGGACCTTCATACGAAAGAGCACGGCTACAGAGAAATGCTGCCGCCTGCGCTGGTGAACCGAACCGCTCTTGTAGGCACCGGCCAACTTCCCAAGTTCGAAGAAGATCTGTTTCATCTCGCCCCGGGCGATTATTTCTTGATTCCCACCGCGGAAGTTCCGCTGACCAATCTTCACCGCGAAGAAATGATCGAGCGCGGGGAACTGCCGATCAAATACGTTGCTTACACGCCGTGTTTTCGCAGCGAAGCGGGTTCCTACGGCAAAGACGTTCGAGGCCTTATACGTCTGCACCAATTTAACAAGGTCGAGATGGTGAAATTCGCCGAACCGGAGACGTCGTACGACGAGTTGGAGAGCATGGTTCAGAATGCTGAAGAAGTTTTGAAACGGCTCAAGCTACCTTACCGCGTCGTCGAGCTTTGCACCGGCGATGTCGGTTTTGCCTCGGCAAAAACCTACGATCTCGAAGTCTGGCTGCCGGGACAAAATGCTTATCGCGAGATCAGTTCTTGCTCCAACTGCGAAGACTTCCAAGCCCGCCGCGCCAACATTCGCTACCGCAAGGACAAGAAGGGCAGACCGCTCTTCGTCCACACGCTGAACGGTTCCGGTTTAGCGGTCGGTCGCACTCTCGTCGCCGTACTGGAAAATTACCAGCAGAAAGACGGCAGCGTCGTCATCCCTGATGCGCTTCGATCATATATGGGTGGGTTGGAACGGATCGGGTAGACACGGCCGAAGCGCGGAGCTTGAACCGCGACCCACGACGCGGCGGTATAGCTCGGATTGACGAGAATAGCTAAATCGTCCCGCTATGTTGGGGATGAAGAATGCAGCGGATGTTATCGTTGCTGACGACCCCGTTCGGAGTCACGTAGCAAACCGAAGTGCGAGTCGAAGGCAGGGGCGAAAACTTAGATTTGTCCACGGAAGCTTGCGATCCCGCAATATCCACAGTCAGTGTCTTCTCCTCCTTTCGAAGAATGCTCACCGGTTGCGGGACGCAATCGTGTTGATTGCAACAGCGGCTCCAGATCGGCAGCTGCTCCAGAAGCGGTTCGCCAACCTCGTGAGCCCAGATCCGTGAATGCACGAAAGCGAGCAATGACGTGGTAGCAAAAATGACAACCAGGAAACGAAAGGCACGTTCGCGTCTGATACGCTTCCATGAATCGGCCCCGACAGGCGATTGACGGGTAATTTTCGAAGCTTGCTTCATTGTGCCTCGCTCACTTTTTTGCCCTGTTCGATTTTACGATTGCCCAAAACAAAACGGCGCATGCCGGAAAAAACGGCCAAGCGCCTTTGCCCGGTTCGAAGGCAACGCTGCCTTCAGAATATTTTTATTGTCGTTTTGAGCAATCATTATGCCACCTCATTGGGTCGTGATTGCAACAATAATTTTCACTCGATGGCTATTTCAGCGGCTATCTGCCCGCATTGTATTCAACTCTTTGCCCAAAGAATGGTCATTCGTGAAGATCGCAAAGCGCCCGGCGTTCTGCGTCACGCACCGTGGCTCGGGGCAAGGCTCACCCTCTATCTTGTAACCCGATCTGTGAGCCGTTATTGTAAGGTTCATTAATTCGCCGTACATGTTCAGCGTCACATTCTGAGTAATCCTGCCAAATTTTCGGAGGGGTGGGTGAGCGGTTGAAACCACCGGTCTTGAAAACCGGCGTCCACTTCGTGGACCGCGAGTTCGAATCTCGCCCCCTCCGCCATCAAGAAGCGCGACCTTCGAAGTCTTCTGAAAT
>Ga0114129_10016966_pt1 | contig 10366 bp, 7 predicted proteins | sample RhiMetdeltSRZDD1_FD_80071 | JGI IMG/M metagenome (GOLD analysis project Ga0114129, IMG submission 80071) | Populus rhizosphere microbial communities from Tennessee, USA - Rhizosphere MetaG P. deltoides SRZDD1 (version 2) (version 2) | ecosystem: Host-associated > Plants > Roots > Rhizosphere >... | reverse complement strand
TGATTGCAGCGATCCAGACCATCGATCCGGAGCCTTTCAGCAAAACGCAACCGGTGGCGCCTGCCGCGCTGGATTTCATCGTCCGACGATGCCTGGCCAAGGACCCAAAGAAACGTTTGCACTCGGCGTTTGACCTTTTGTCCCAGCTCCGATGGATCGCCGGCGGCGGCTCGCAAACGGGCGTTGTGGTGTCGTCCCAACGGAAGAAGATGGACCGGTTCTTCCGAATCGCGCTCCTGGCCGCGTTGGCCGTGGCGGTGCTCCTGATGCCGGCGGCGTATCTTTACTATCGAGGTTCCACAGGTGAACTGAAAGCACGCTACATCGTATCCAATATTGGTTTCACGGTACTCGGAGGAAGAGCGGGAGGAAGTGCTCCCTTATCCCCCAACGGCCGATGGCTGCTGGCGAGCAGGGGCGGTACCAACGGGATGGATGCGATCGCTTTGAACTCCGTCACCAAACGGACGCTTCTTGTCGGACACGCCGTGTACTACGCGTTTTGGAAGCCCGACAACGAGGAGTTCGCCTTCTTCGAACAAGGTAGGTTGAAAAGGGCCAGCATAACCGGAGGGGACCCCAGAAACATTGTGGACGTTCAGGAACCCTTTGGAGCCGGCAGTTGGAATAGCAGCGGGGAGATCATTTTCTCGAGCAGGGGCCTTCTTTATCGCGTTCTGGACGTAGGTGGAGAGGCGAAGGCGATTACAGCGCTGGACCAGAGCCGGCAGGAAACCGAACATCTTGCTCCGGTCTTCCTGCCCGACGGGCGTCACTATCTCTTCCTCGCGGTTTCGAGCAATCCCGAGAACAACGCGATCTATGTTGGCTCGTTGGATTCAATGCAGCGAACGCGGCTTGTCGCATCCAACTCCAGACCGCATTACGCCGCACCCGGCTATGTGCTCTTCAACCGCAGAGACGCCGTTTATGCCCAGGCGTTCGATGCTGACAAACTGGCCTTGAAAGGTGAGCCCGTTCTTGTTGCGGACGGTGTTCCGGCGGTACAGACAGCGGCAAACTCGCCAATCAGTGAGGCTCTATGGGATTCCGCAGCTTTTTCGACATCCCAAACCGGCGTGCTGTCCTATCGCGTCGGCATTCCCGGACAATTCGGACGCGGTGGTGCACCCGGCCCGCGAGGTGGCGGCTCCAGTCCAGACCTGTCGTTGGTTTGGATCAATCGGTCCGGTCAAATCGCGCCGGTCGGCGCCCCCGGGGCCTATGCCGGATTGAATGTGGCGCCCGACGGAAAACGCTTCGCCGTCCATCGGCACGAGGGCGACGGAGGTGATATCTGGGTCTACGATCCGGAACAAGGCAGCCAGCTGCGACGGTGGACGTTCGACGTGAGCCAGGAAAACGCGTCGCCGGTGTGGTCGCCGGACGGAAAGCGGATTGCATTCGCTTCGCGCCGAAACGGCAAGTGGGGAATTTACGTCAAGGCCGCCGATAATACGGGAAACGAAGACCGCGTTGTCGAGGTGAACATTCCTCTCGCTCCGATGAGCTGGCCTGTGACCGACCAGATCGTCTATTGGGCTGAAGATCCAAAAACTCGGGGCGACATCTGGGCTGTTTCGATATCCGGTGATCGTAAGCCCATGCCGATCCTGCAGACAGACACTGAGGAAACCTACCCTCAGGTATCTCCGGATGGGAAATGGATCGCGTACATGTCTCCCGATGCAATGGGCACGATGCAGATCTGGGTTAACAGCTTCCCGAAGGCTCAGGGGGCCGGATGGCAGGTCACCAATCAAATTGGACTGCTGCCGCGCTGGCAAGCCGACGGAAAAGATCTTCGACTTTTTTACTATGCGCCACCCAACATAATGTCGATAGCGCTGCGCGTGGTCGGAGCGGCGATCCAGGCAAACGATCCGCAGACCATTCTCGCCACGAATGATCCGAATCTGCTGAATAGTTCACACTACTCTCCCAACTTCTCGTATTACCGGTTTGCCGTCTCGCCCGATGGGCAACAAGTTCTGATTCCCCAACCGGCCGGCTCTCCTACCAGCCGCGGCACCAGAGGAGGAGCTGCTCCGTTCGCCGACACCCTTGCCGCGGCGATAGACTCGAACAGCGGAGTGACAACCACTAACGAACTCGCAATCGTCCTGGACTGGCCCCGAATGCTGAAGCCAAAGTAGAGGCGTTCACTTTCGCCGGTAATCTTTATCGCTCCTTCGGCATTTCCGGGGCATGGATTTCAAACTTCACATCGACTTCGAAGGGCCGGAAATTAGAGTAATCTGCCCGGCAATCGACGGTGTGATATTTGGATTCGTAACGTTCGATCATCATTGCAGGAACAAGGATCGGGACGCTTTTTCCGCTGGCGTAGGTTACCGTGATCCTCGCTTTGAGTTGGGACTGCGTGTACGGATTTTGCACTTCCAACTCCGTTTGAAGGATGCGTCCGGTTTCGGGTTCGATCCAGAGCGTCCCAGTTGAAAGCAGCATTTCGCCTTTGATTCCGTACACCAGTGAAGGTCCTTTTGTTTCACGGAAACGGATTCGCCACGTTTGAACGCCGCCGATTTTGCCCGAACCGTCGCGCTCAAACGAGAACCGGTCGACTTCTTTCGTCCTCAAAATCTTCAGAGCAAACGTGGGCAGGTTGATGTCGCGCCGCACATCACCGAAGTTGTATTCCGTACTTTCTTTCGTCAGGTCCGCGAGGCGTTTAGAATTCATCTGGGGAGAATCATCGAATGTATCTTCGAAAGACGGAATCTTCTCCTTCACCCGCACGCCGTCAACCCGCGTCACCTTTCGCAGAGCCGTCCATTCGGGCCCGACTTGAATGATGAGGAAATCCGACAACGTCCGACGCTGCATTTTTCTGGCGACGCGCGGCGGAATGCCGTTATCCATCCATACGGCTGTCTGCAGATATTCCTCGGTGCCGATCAGATTTCCTAATTCTGCTTCATACTGCGACACGTATTCCGTGGCTCGCTTCAGTACGGCGTCGAGATCTGTGGCGTTCTGCTGGACCAGAAGGAGCGCAAAAAGAATCGAAGACATGGAGAGAAAATACCAACTCTTGTGCTTTTTGTGTTCTGGTTTGTGCTTTTTGTGCTCCAGTCCACCGGCTATGGCCGTTCTGTTGGTGGTTTTTCCCCAGAACCCGGCAGCGCCGGTTTATGACCTCCCGTACTTTCTGCTCTCAAAAGAGCTTCAATATCCGGGTACTGATAGATTACGCGAGCGCCGTTTTGAAAGAGTCCGCCGGTATCTGCAGTCGGGCCGTACGTACTGTATAACTCGTGACCGAGCGTTCGCAGATACGTCGTGAGTTGTCCACGGTGGTGTGCCGAATGAGCGACACGCCGCATGAGTACCCATGCGCGGCTTCGAACAACGTCAAAGAATTGCACGTCGTCCTCAAACCATGATTCCGTCATCCCGTTCAACCTCTTCAACCGTTGGGCGGACGCCTCTGCGTATTTCGTCATGAACTCCAGTCTTGTTTCGGGGACAGGCAAAGGCGATACCGACAAATCGATGCCTAAGAAATTCTTCATCCAATAATCTTCACTGACACATTGATGAACCATCTGTTCATGCACGCTGCGCGCGCGAGGAGACGGCCTCCACGACATCTCGTCGTTTTGAAACATGGCCCAGACGCCAATGATTTTTTGACGCTCTGTTGAGTACGTTTCGGTCAGAAATGAGTAACGATTCATGCAGTTCATTTTGACACTACAAGGAGCAGGACAGTACTATGCCGAAACGTCAATTCGGTATAAGTCCTCCAGACTTCCCACTGGCCTGACGTCCGGTGGTGTCGCATGAAGACCGAACATATCAAATCCGAGAGCCTGCCCTTGCCGATCCTGCAGGGTGTGCTGCCTCTCAACGTCAAGCAGATTCCCTCCGAGGCCATCGCCGGATTTACATTGGCCGCGCTCGCGATCCCTGAGGTGATGGGTTATACCAAGATTTCCGGAACGCCGGTGGTCACCGGTCTCTATACCATGCTCATTCCAATGGCGCTGTTCGCACTTTTCGGGTGCTCGCGGCATCTCGTGGTTGGCGCCGATTCGGCGACCGCAGCGATCCTTGCTGCTGGTCTGGTGGGGCTGGCAGCCACGGGCTCTGATGAGTATGTCGCCCTGGCCGGCGTCCTTGCCTTCATCGCAGCGGGTTTCCTTCTTGCGGCACGGCTTCTGGGCCTGGGATTCATGGCGGATTTCCTGTCCCGTACAGTGCTCATCGGTTTCCTGACGGGAGTTGGTTTCCAGGTCGCGCTCGGTCAGGTCGCGGGCATGTTAGGGCTCAAGGGCGGCGGGCAGTCTACGCCGGAGAAGCTCTGGAACATCGTGCAGCAGATCGAAGACCTCAACTTCTATGCGCTCGTCACCGCGCTCGCCGTGCTGGGAGTGATCGTCGGCTTGAAGCGAGTGTCGAAGAAGATTCCCGGCGCACTGATTGCCGTCGCCGGGGCGATTATCGTCAGCTGGGCCCTTGACCTCAAGACACACATCCCGGTTCTCGGCACAGTACCCAGCGGTCTGCCCCGCATCGCTCTGCCCAACGTGCACTGGAGTTGGGACCTCGTTGAGAAGCTCGTTCCCATAGCGTTCGCCATGTTCGTCGTTATCCTGACACAAAGTGCGGCGACTTCGCGCGCTTACGCAGCGCGCTATACCGAGCGCTTCGACGAAGACATCGACCTTGTCGGTTTGGGGCTTGCGAACATCGGCGCCGCCTTGTCCGGTACCTTCGTCGTCAATGGCAGCCCGACCAAAACTCAGATGGTCGACAGCGCAGGTGGGCGGACGCAGCTATCACTCCTGGTGACCGTCGTCATTGTGTTGCTGGTGTTGCTCTTTCTCACAGCACCGTTAGCCTACATGCCGGAACCGGTTTTGTCGGCACTCGTGTTCCTCGTTGGTATCGATCTGATCGACATCAACGGCATGCGACGCGTCTATGCAGAAAGGCGCTCGGAGTTCTTGGTAGCGCTGATCACAGGGCTAATCGTGGTGTTCGTAGGCGTCGAACAAGGCATCCTGCTCGCGATGGTATTGTCGCTGATCGACCATACGCGACACGGATATCGGCCGAAGAATGTCGTACTCGTGCCGGGGAGTTCGGGCGCTTGGAATGCTCATCCCGTAACGACCCGGGCCCAGGCTCTACCAGGCCTGCTCATCTATCGGTTCACGCATGGCATGTACTATGCGAATGCGGGACAGCTGTCGGAAGAGATTCTCAATCTCGTCAAGAACGCGGAACCGCCGTTACGATGGTTATGCATCGACGCCTCCGCAGTCGACGATGTGGACTACTCTGCGGCAGAGACACTCCGTTCGCTCTATGCGATTTTGGACGCACAAGGCACACGTCTGGTAGTGACGCAGGTTCTGGAAGACGTCAAGGAACGAAGCCGCTTCGAGCTCATGAAGTTGTTCGGCCGGCATGCGTACTACGAAACGCTGGGACACGTCGTGCAGGCCTATCAGGAACAAAGCCCGGAGCAACCGTAGGCGCGGTCTAATGAGGGTGTACGAATTGGTTGGGATAGGCTTGTAATCCCCTCCTCACCGAGGAGGGGTGGACGCGACGTCAAGAAAATGGTGCGAAGCCACTTTACTTGGAGCGGACGGGGTGGTCGCTCACAAACCATATTGCGGGAATGCATTCCGAAAACTTGCGTTGTGAGCGACCACCCCGTCTGCGCCGATTCTGTAGCTTCGCGACATTTTCTTACTGGCGCAGCCACCCCTCCTCGGTGAGGAGGGGATTCCTCGCCTGATTCACCCGATTACGGCATACGGCAGACGAAATTCGCAGCGTCATCGATGCTGCCGGTGCCCGTGTATTTAGCTACCTGGGGATAGGGACACAGTGGACGTGTGCGGTCCACTTTGCCGTTCGAGCTGTGCGACGCAACGATCTTCTCTGGAGCTTTGCCCTGTTCCACCCACTGCTCGAGCGCGGCTACTTTATCGAACACGTTCGGACCTTCACCGCCGCCGCAATGTCCCATGCCGGGTTCCAGAAAAAGACGGATGCTCTTCGAGGCATTGGCGGCGCCGCCCATCGCATCGATGACGCTGTTGTAGTACTTGATCGTGTTCAGCGTCGGGACATTGGGATCACTCCAGCCGTGGTAGAGCAGCAGCTTACCGCCGTGTGAAAAGAATGCCTTCATGTTTGGATCGGTGGCGTTCATGATCACGTTTTCCGGTAGATCGCCCTTAGCAACGTCGGAGTCGAAATTGAACGTCTTCCAATCCCATTTCGCATCTTTGAACACGACGTATCGATACTGGTCGTAAATGTTGGCGGACGGTTCCGGACCCTGAGCCTGAACGCCCCAGCCGAGTTCCGTACCCGGCACCAGAGACGAGAACAACTCCTTGCCGGTGCGCGGATTCACGGCGGGAGAATAAATCTTTTTAGCCGCATCGGCCTGAGGCGCGGTTAAGCACTCAGGGCCATCACCCGCTTTGCAGAGCAGCACTTTGGGATCGAAGTCACATTTTCTGGGATCGTCGATGAGACCGTCCTTGAGCCCGTCGTGCCCATCGCACGCGGCAAGCGCGGCCTGATGGATGATCGGATACTTGGCCGGCGCAATGTAGCTCGCCGGATCCTTCAGTACAGCATGAGCAATCCATAGTGAGATTGCTGTGCGATTGGCCGGCGCCCCGGCGATGATACCGTCGTAATCATCAGGAAATTTTTGAGCTTCCTTGAGCCCCTGTCGGCCGCCTGTCGAGCAGCCGTTCCAATAGGAAAGTTTCGGTGCGCTGCCGTAGAAAGACTGGATCACGGCTTTGGCCTTAACAGTCATTTCATGTTCGGAACGCCACGAGAAGTCGATCAGCTTTTCGGGATGATCGAGCGCGAAGGTACCACGGCCGCCGACGTGGCCGGTGTCGGTGGACGCGCTCGCATATCCGGCACGGATCGCTTCCGCCATCGCAGAGTAGCTGATGACTCCGGCCCACCCGCCGTTACCGACTGCCTGGAATTTGTTGTTCCAGCCGTTAGTGGGAAGCCAAACTTCCACTTGGATATCCGAGTCGCTAGTCGGTTTTATGGTTAACGCAATGCGGCAGAATTCGGGAAGATCTTTGTACGGATTGCCGCCTCTCCCTCCGGTTTGCCGCTCCCCTGGAAGCGAGAACTGGCCCGAGGGTACAACCTGGGCCATTGTTATCGTTGTGTCGCTCAACGCGAGCGCTTTCAGGTCGGCGCATGAAGACGCAAACGCCGGGACTGCACAAAGACACAAGAGTATCGAGAGAGTGCATTTCACAAATGAAATTTTCATGCGTGCCTCCAGGTTGGCTGAGTATACGCTGAAGGGCGGACAATCGCTCGAAAATGGCGTCTTACTGTAAGCGATACCACACTACACAAATTCGGGGAGTCCAGCGCAAATCGTGCGCCAGAAAAAAAGATTTTCAGGCCCTCCTGCTGATAAGTTGGATAGGCAAGCTATAACCACTGTCTTTTGTCTCTGTGCATTTCACCTAGGAGGAATAATGGCAAATATGAGTGTCAATAACGGACGGTTCGTTTGGTATGAGCAACTGGCTAAGGATCCGAAGAAGGCAGTCGACTTCTACACGAATGTGATCGGCTGGACGACACAGCCATTCAAGGAAGGCGAAGACTATGTGATGTGGGTCGGCGAGCAGGGACCGCTCGGCGGCGTCATGAAACTTCCGGACGAAGCGGCGAAGATGGGTATGCCGCCACACTGGATGGCGCATGTTCAGGTGGAAAACGTCGATGCGATGGCATCGCAGGTGAAGAAGCTCGGAGGACAGGTCTACAAAGAGCCGACTGACATTCCGACCGTCGGGCGTTTCGCTGTGATCGGGGATCCCCAAGGCGCTTCTCTGTCGATCTTTACACCAAGCGAACCCATGACCCTTCATGATTCATCGAAGGCCGGTGAGTTCTGTTGGAACGAACTTCTGACGAGCGATCAGGCTGCAGCCTTCGATTTCTATTCGAAAATCTTCGGATGGAAAATCATCCAGGACATGGACATGGGACCAATGGGAACCTATCGAGTTTTCGGAATCGGAGATAAGCAAATGGGCGGCATGATGACCATACCCAAAGGCCAACGAACGCCGCCGATGTGGCTTTATTACACCGAAATACCCGATCTCGACTCTGCGCTCGCCCGTGCAACTAAAAATGGCGCGAAAGTCATGAACGGTCCAACGGAGGTGCCGGGCGGCGGCCGCATCGTGCAGTTGATGGATCCACAGGGCGCGGCGTTCGCGCTGCACCAGGCTCCGAAGAAAGCAGCCTGAAAATCAAAGGTCTCGGCTCAAGTGGGCCGTTAGCTCGGCGTTACCTCCAGCGGCCCACTCGCTCCCCTTCAGTCCCATGCTCGGGACGCTTCAAGCTTTCCTATCGACCACTCCAACCCGACTGAAGCGTTGTCATGTCGTGGCGGATGTTACTTCACGCAGGCAGCTCAGCGAAACCTGGATTCCTAAAGACAGCAGAGACGTGCCAAAAGACAGCCGGCTGCTACTCTAGAGCAATGGGACGCAATTTCGAATTGGATATTTTTCGAGTCATCCAGCGAAGGCAGCGACTCTTCATTAAACTAGCCGCCCTCAGCATAACGGTTTCCGCGGCCTTTGCTGTGTTGAGCGCGGCTTTCCGCTGGCCACTGTTCTTAGCCCTTATACCGATGGCACTAACCGGTCCTTTTGTCATGAGCGTGGTGACCGCTCGTTGCCCTCACTGCCAAAGACCGCTCCACCGAAACTTTCTTGGCGCCTTCCGCACGCTCGACCGTTGTGCACGATGCGGATTTCCGAGTCCGTGATTTTTCTTTAATATACTTTCCGTGAAACCGCTAGACTCACAAGTCATTCGCGCACTTCTTCTGGCTATCCTGACGCTGGGCCTCATCGGCAATGGTGTGGAGCTGTTGCTTCTGGGACACGATGAAAGCTTGACGCAGCTTGTGCCGTTGATACTGATTGCCGTCGGATTGGTCGCCATCGTTTGGCATGCGGCGGCCGGGAGTTCTTTGAGCCTGCTCTTGATGCGCATTACGATGGGGGTTTTCATTGGTGCCGGAGCGCTTGGCATTGCGCTGCACTATCGCGGAAGCGTTGAATTTCAGAAGGAAGTCGATCCATCGCTTCGAGGCTTTGCACTGTTTGCGAAGGCCATCCGGTCAAAGGCGCCGCCGGCCTTGGCGCCGGGCATCATGGCGGAGCTGGGTTTACTGGGGTTGGTTTGTACTCTTAAGTTCATAGACAGGAGAGAAGCATGAGGCACAGACGAGTTTTGGAAGCCGCCCTTGTTTCGGTTGTATCGATGGTTTCAATGATCGGCATTCTTCCCCCGGTTTGGGGGCAAGTCGGGCCGTCGCTCGGAGTCGTGGATGCGAACGTTGCTCCGGAAAAGGACCTGCTCACCTTTCCGCACATGACGCCGGCGATCGTGAAGGGGATTGTCGAGAGACGGCCGTTCGGCAGCATCACGGAACTGAACACGTTTCTAATGAGCCAGGGATTGAAGCCGGAACAGGCGATGGAGTTCTACACAAAGGCGTTCATTCACATCAATCTCAATACGGCGACGCGAGAAGAAATTCTGCTCGTGCCAGGCGCCGGTAACCGAATGACGCGCGAGTTTCCGGAATATCGACCGTGGAAAACCTGGGCGCAGTTCGACAAAGAAATTGGGAAGTATGTGGGCCCCGAAGCGACGAACAAGCTCAAGCAGTATTGCTTTATTCCCATCGATCTTAATACCGCGAGCGATCAGGACATCCTCACGATCCCAGGGATGGGGAACCGGATGCTTCGCGAGTTCAAGGAATATCGCCCGTGGAAAACCAAAGCTCAGTTCGATAAAGAAATCGGCAAGTACGTCGGCGAAAAGGAGACCGCTCGCTTCTGGAGGTTTGTGACGATTCAGTAGCCGGCGAACGAGAGACCTTCGCAATGTCTTTTATGACACTGTTTGTGTTTATTGCCGGAATGATAACCCTGGGTTTGGCCGATTTTTCGACCAAACAGGCATCCGGGCGCATCAGCCCCGCACTTGGCACATTGATCTATGCGGCAACAGCCATGGTGCCTGCGCTGGCATGGACCATCTGGACACGCGCCCACACGTCCCTTGTCGTGACGCGCACGGGCGTGCTGTGGGCAATGGCGACCGGTCTCGCATTCGGCTGCTTCGCGGGACTGCTTTTCTTTCTTTTCTCGCACGGCGTAAATCTCTCACTGGGCACACCGGTTATTCGTCTCGGCGGTATTGCCTTTGCCGCCATGCTGGGCATTGTCGTCTTGCGCGAGCCGTTCAACCTTCAGTCCCTCGCCGGCTTCGTCCTCGCGGCGCTCGG
>Ga0114129_10016965_pt1 | contig 10366 bp, 19 predicted proteins | sample RhiMetdeltSRZDD1_FD_80071 | JGI IMG/M metagenome (GOLD analysis project Ga0114129, IMG submission 80071) | Populus rhizosphere microbial communities from Tennessee, USA - Rhizosphere MetaG P. deltoides SRZDD1 (version 2) (version 2) | ecosystem: Host-associated > Plants > Roots > Rhizosphere >... | reverse complement strand
GAGCGCCAGCGGATTGCGATCGCCCGCGCGCTGGCGGCCGAGCCTCGGCTGCTCGTCTGTGACGAGGTGGTCTCGGCGCTCGATGCCTCTGTCCAGGCCGGCATCCTCGACCTCCTCGCCGAGCTGGCCGCACGGTCGAGCCTGAGCATCCTGTTCATCTCTCACGATCTTGGCGTGGTGCGGCGGCTCGCCCACCGGGCCGTCGTTCTGCACCGCGGGCGGGTCGTCGAGGTTGGGGCGACGAGCGACGTCTTCGAGAATCCGCGCGATTCCTACACGAGGTTGCTCCTCGAGTCCTCGCCGCGGTTCGTGGCCAAAGGTATGGCCCCATGCTGAGCCTCTTCGTCCACACCTATGGGCTGCGGTTCCACTACCGGCACGCCAAGGCGTTCGACGTGTTCGCATTTCTGGATCGCGCGGAGCAGGCGGGCTTCAGCGGCGTCAACGTCTCTGCCTACGGTCCGGACTACATCGAGCTGTCCGGAGGCACCCCGGCCCATCTGGCGCGCGTGCGCCAGCGCCTCGAAGCCCTCGGTCTCCTCATCGACATCGAGACAAACGGCACCGACCCGGACCATCTGCAGGCGTTTCTCGAGCTCGCCGGCCAGCTCGGCGCCACCCACGTGCGCACCTACACGCGGCCGCGCGCCACACCGGCCCGCCACTCCGCCGATCATGAGGATGGCCAGCCCACCGCGCGGTCTCGGGCGTCTCGCATCGAGCAGGCGGTCCGCGATCTGGAGGCGGTGGCCCCGCTCGCCGAGCGGGCCGGCGTCACGATCGTCCTGGAGAATCACGAAGAGCTCTCGGGGCACGAGGTCGCCGCGATCCTCCAGCGCGTCAATCACCGGTCCATTCGCGCGGTCTACGACTACGGAAACTCCATGGTCTTCCTGGAGGACCCGCTGGAGGCGCTCACCGCGATGGGGCCATGGATCCGTGTGGCCCACCTCAAGGACCACGTGATGCTGCCCGCCGGAGCCAACGGAATGGATCGGCCGAGCGTGCTGGGGGTCTCCGTCGGCCAGGGCAACCTACCCGTGGTCGAGATGACACGCCGGCTCCTCGCCGCCGGTGTCGAGCGCATCTGCTTCGAGAATGTCTGGGGCTACCATACAAGGCTCCGCGACATGCGGGGCGCCGCGCAATTGGGCCACGGTGCCTTTGCCTACCAGCAGCCACCCTACCGGCCCTCCCACTGCCTGCTGGAAGCCGAGGCCCTGGCTCGCACCAACCCTGCCGAGTTAGTGGCGCTCGAACATCAGGCGTTCCAGAACGCCATTGCCTGGCTGGCCCGGGCATTCGACCAGGCAGGGATTTCGCTCGCCAAACCACTGAGACCTTCGGACGAGGTTCCGCCCGCTGGCGCCTGACGTTCCAGTCGCCGTGATGGGCTCCGGGCCGTTTGCGTGATTCCTGGCGGGGCCGATGCCAGTCAGAACGTGCGTCGGCCCCTCGGGGTCCACAAACATCCGTGGTGCCCCAGAGCCGTGACCGGCCATCGGTAGAACCGCCGGTCGGGTGCCCCCGCGCGCCACTTCGGTCCGGCCGCCGCCCGGTCCCGCGCCCCGGAACACCCCGTGAGCCGCACGCGGTCCGATGGCGCGAGCTGGGCGAATCGCTCGGAGCCGAACGTGGCGACGGAGGGACCTCTGCCCGATTCGTATCGATCAGGTAGGGCGAGCGGCTGTTTGGCTCGACGCGCTCAGCACGACTCGGCGATGTCCCGGACCGTCGTTCAGCACTTCTCGAAATGCGGCCGCGCTCTCGGCGGCGCCCCCCTGTGGGCCCTGGTCGCGGGGATCAGGCGCGGCGCTCAATCGAGCGGGCCTCGCGGTCGCCGCCCGTCATCGAGGGTCCGGATCGGTCCCCCGGGCGCTGCTCGGCGGCGCCCCGTTATCGCGGCTCAATTCGGTGCGGGGAAGGCGGAACGAAGCGGGCGCCCTGACGCGGTTCGCTCTCGACCCAGATGCGCCCCCCGTGCGCCTCGACCAGGTGACGGCAGATCAGGAGGCCGAGTCCGGTGCCCGCGGCCCGGACGGCCTTCGCGGCGTTCCCCTGGCTGAACCGTTCGAAGAGCAGCGGAATCTCGTCCGGGGGGATCCCCGGGCCCGTGTCCACCACCGCCACCTCGACCGCGTCGGCATCGGCCGTCAACACCACGGTCACTGCCCCGCCGGTCGGTGTGAACTTGAGCGCGTTGCCGACGAGGTTCATGAACACCTGGTCCAGACGATGCGGATCAGCCCGGAGCACGACCTCCTTGCCGTGCGAACGCCAACGGCGCGCGGGCATTTCTGACGGTCGTACCGGTGAATCGCATGACGAGCATGGGTTGTCGCACCATGCCCCTCGTCTTCCCCGAAGCGATTCTCAATCTGAGGCCGGGAGACCGGCTCAAGCGTTCCGCCCAGCGCGGAACCCCCGTCGAACCTCTCAATGTTGCACCCGCGAAATCTTGTGGCGACTTCGGCGGCGTGTTCCACTCAACCGTGAACTCAACCTCATGAAGCACGCGCGCTGAGGAGGGAGTTGGTGGCGGTCCGGCGGTTCAAACGGGACGGTCGCTGGCGTTGACAGGCCCACATTATGGTCGATGGCCGTCGCCTGAGCCAGACCCGCGACACGCGGGAGGCGCCGCGCAAAGCGGACCCCGAGCTCCGCCAGCAGCTCCGGGAAGCAATTGTCGTCGAACAAACCGTCCGGACACATCCAGCGACGCTCCGCGAGGCCCGCACTGTACCTCCTCCACCTCGAGGCCCGCGGTAAGGGTGCCGAAACGATCACCCGGGCCGAACAGGTCGTGGCCGTCCCGCAGGCTGTGCTGCCGGGACCGTTGGATCCCTCACAGTCGTCCCGTTAAAGCCAATATAATGAGAATGAGAACGATCAGACCGACGCCACCTCCCATGTACGGGCCGCCGTAACGCCAACCTCCAGGGACACCGACAATAAGCAGCACGATAAGGAGGATGAGCAGTAGATTCATGGCTTGCCCTCCTTCACGACGTGTTTATCGAACCGGGACGTTGACCAGCCCGACCGCGAGATTGTCGGTCATGCCGTCGCCGTCTCGATCGCCCTCTTTCGGCGCGAGATCAATGTTCGGTGTCCCGCCTCGGCGACTCGTTCCCGTAGCTGTCGTTGCTTCGAATCTTACCATCGCGCACGTGGACGACCAGGTCGACGCGGTCCCTCACAGCCCGCGCCTTACCCTTCTTGATCGCGTTCGCCTGCGTTCGGCTTGTCGAGAGTACCCGGCTACCCTTTCTGGCGTCCCAGCCTCGGTCTGGATTCTTACCACGTGAACATCCTTGCCGCCCTTCTTGGCCATGACTACCTCCTTTGCTCTGCTCTAGCCTTGCCCCGATCAAAAGATCTTCGCGAAGCGATTGTACAGCCATTCCTAAGCGTCTCCCATGATCTATGACGTGCCGGTCACGATCACGAATGTCACCAGAGACACCGCGGACGGCCTCACTCTGGGGAACTGGGAGGGCCACATTGCCGCTGAAGAATTGAGCGAAACGAAATCCGACACATTCGTGTGCAGCCTCACCAATCCGATCAAACTTCGGAGCGCCACCCATCCGAATGTCCTCCGGTTCACGCGACCCGTGTTGCGTGAGATCATGTCACCGGTGCCGTTGATCAATCTGACCATCCAGCACCACCAGACTCAGGAAGAGGCCAGACGCCGCCTCGACACAGTAGTCCGTGAGATGTCCGCGAAGTTCGGGATGATGCTGCGGCGGGTCGAGTGGGCAACCGACCACAATAGGGTACGACTCGAGGGAGTCGGGTTTTGGGTGGAGATGTGGGTCGACGCCCAAGTAGTCAATGTGACCGGTGACGCTCCGATGCTCGGCCGGCTATTCGGCAGTCCAGTGGCCTTGCGACTCAAACAAATTGTCGAGCGGACTTTTCCGAAACAGCTACCATGAATCGGCGCCGCGTCCCGCCCCCACTCGCCGTCCCCGGATCGCTCTCTTCCAGGAACAGAACCAGGTCGCTCCGCCGCGGAAAAGTGCTGTCGAGGGGGCGCTCCGATCGAGGTCCTCGAGCGTTCCCAGGACTATAGCCCAGATGCCATTACACGATATGGAGGCCCCAATTGATCACGATCGATTCGTACTATCAGGCCAGCGGCTCCTCTCCGCCGAGGGAAGGCCACGCCCCTTCCGGGGGTCCGCCGCCATCTAAGCCGCCGCCGCTATCCCCCGAGCTCGTCGAAGACCTCACCCGATTCCTCACCGACGCGATCATCGCCGATATCCGTCAGTTTCCCAACCTCGCGGAACTGAAGGCGAAGCATGAGCCCACGGTCAAGTCCGCCTCGGGACTTGACCGTACCGACCCTCGGGCCAGGCGGGGAGGACTCGGCAAGAGCACGCGGCGGTCGATCGGCACGCGTATGCAGGAGCGCCGATCTGTCGACCCTCCTCCCGGCCCGCTTCGAGGCTGGTACCCCAAAAAAGTAGGTGGGACAAGCAAGGCGCTGGGAGCTCGTCCGCTACCGCTAAGAAAATTCGGGAGTTAGAAAGGAGGCTCGGTGACCAGCGCGTACCAGCCACGCTTCAACAGTTCCGCGAACTCGCGGGTCCACTGCGTCTCCGAGTCACCACGGACACCGAGGGTTTCCCGATGACTCGCGAACGCTACGGCCGGATCGAGTGGTTCGACGGGCGTGACCTCGCCGTCTACTGCGATCGTCCGCGCCTCTTTGCCAAGCTCTGGGCGATTCCCGGGTCCGCCGCTGGCAGGTCAGGGACGAGGAGCCCAGGGGCCTGTTCCCGTGGGAGGCCCTCCCGGCGGTGGCCGCCCTGATCCGGGCCCGTAGGCGGCGGACCGGCTCGCCCGAGGCCGCGCTCAGGATGCGATCGCGGGCCTTGGCTGGGCGACTTCAGCGGCCTAGGCGCGAAGCGGAGCACTGAGTCCGTCCGATGGAGGGGTGGATGCACCCGGCCGAGGGGTCATGGATCCCGCACGCGGTACCGCTCGCCCCGGTTCAGCGCCGACCACACCGCCCACCAGGCGGGGGCCCACCCACAGAGCCCGCCACCCGTCCGGGAGCGGGATCGAGCCGGCGCCGCCGTCGCTGGCCGGATCACGAGTGGCGCCCATCCGGTCCGGACTCACGCTGCCTGGCCGGGCGCCGCTGGCGCGGGGCCGGGCACGCAACCGTCCGTCGTCAGTACCAGACCCAGCCGCACACGCAGTGGACGGTTTCCATCGGGTCGATCTTGCTGAGATGCTGGCCGCAATTCGGGCACTGGCGCGTCCACATTCCGCACCTCTTTCCTGGGGTCCCAGGCTGTGTGTCAGTGGAGCAAGCGAGGGGCCAGGGGCGCCCGGCCAGGCGCTCCTGCCGAAGTGCGCACGCATACAGGCGTCGCCGCGCAGATCGCCACCCGCGCGAGTCGACCGGAGTGCACCGCGTTGCCCAATGTGGTTAGGCAATTTGCTTGCTGAGGCCGGACGCCCGTCTGGCGCCCGGGGCCGAGGCGCGGTAGGGTCGGGCGGATGCCATAACGGCAGCCGCACTGACGCGGCCAACATCGATTCAGATCTGAGGTAGGGGCGCGATGAACTTCTCAAGGATCCCGACGGCGTCGCGGATCGCCATCAGGAGGGCGCACCGGCTGGGATCAGGTGCTTCCGCCTCGAGGTCGGCCACGAGACGCTCGGCCTCCTTCAGTTCCAAGAGTGCGCCCCGCAACAGCCGCCTGGCGCTCACTTCAGGAGCCATGGGCGCCCGGAGTTCCATAGGAGCGAAGGCTAGCGACGACTCCGGTCAGCTCGCTCGATTTGCGCTGACATTGCCCCAGTATCGTAAAAGACCACCACGATCACCCCCGCCTTCGGACCAGTTTGAGGGGGACATCGTGATCCGAGATCGACGACCACCTGAGCAACGGACGACAATCGAGTCGGCCATGACCGAGGATCCAGGGCTAAGCGAGCTGCGCATACAGCGCCTCGACCAGTGCGGCGATCAGCGTCTGCACGTGAAAGGGTTTGACGATGACTGCCGCGTGGCAGTCATAGGCCCGTCGCAGTACAGCCGGGTTACTCAATCCTGTCATCAGGACAACGGGGATGGTGGGGGCCCGTTGGCGGATGGTCTCGATGACCTCCCAGCTGCTCCCCTCGGGCATGGTGAGGTTGGCGAGCACGAGATCCCAGCCTCCCTCGTTGAAGCGACCCGGTCCGCTCCGGCTATCGGCGGCCTGGCAGTCATACCCAAACGCCGCGAGGATGGAGCTGACGATCTCCCGTAAGCTCGGGTCGTCGTCGATGAAGAGCACGCGGGGCGGACACGCGATGGCCATGGGATCGCAGCTGTCCGATGCAAGTCATGCCAACACCCCGGGCGGTATCCGGAATGCCCTTTTTGGCGCAGCCATCGCGGTATGGACGGTCGGAGGATGCCAAAAATGGGCATAGAACCGTCGGGGGGGCGTGTCGACCTCGTGCCGATGTGGGAGCTCGATCAGACGCCCGTGGCCTGGGGCCCAGCATCCCCGGCTCGCGGTAGGGCGGGCGGGCGGATTCTGAGGCCATCAGCTGAATTACGGTCAGACGGTGACCGAAAGTCCCGGCACGACCCGCTGGGCGACTACGCCACGCCGGCCGCAGGGAACCGGGCCCGGCAGCGGGCCGACCGGGCGCGGCGGTGTCTGCCGGCGAGCATCACCGGGAGCCCTCGTACGCCGCGCTCAGCGGGGCAGCGTAGTGGGCATCCCGCGGTGAGGTCAGCGTTGAGGCAGGCTCCGGACGATGGCCTCCAGCTGCGCGAGCACCGGTCGGATTGTCGCTAGATGGCCTGCGCGCTCGGGATCCGGGGCCGCGTGCTCGATGTCGGACAGGGTCCGCTCGGCGCGGTGGAAGTCGGCGAGGACGACCCGAAGCGCGCGGTACGCGTTGGCTTCCGTAATCGACTGGCGTTTAGGATCCATGCGCGCAAAGCTACCACGGGCGGCGCCTACCCCGGGCTGGCCGGAGGGAGATCGGTGGGGATCGCGCCGTGCGGGGCCTGATACATGACGAATTCTCCCGCGGCATTGACGTCGATCCACGAGGCGTGGCCCGTCGCGGCGATCGCGTTCAGGCGGGTCAGGACCGCCTGCTCCGCCGGCAGGGGGGCCGCCGCGCGCAGCCGTCGAATGACCGGCCGGGTGGCCAGGTAGTGGCGGGCTGGCTCGGTCACGAGGAACCACGGCGCCAGACCCCGCGCCGGCAGCGTCCCCGCGAGACCCATGCAGGCCGGACACCTCGTCGTCATCTAGGACCGAGGTGGCTCCCTGAGGGAGCGGAGTGGTCTGGCGGACGAGAGGTAGAGAGCCCCGTGGACCGTACGGTCCGTGGTGGAGATCCATGCCTCACGCCCGCCCGCCCGCCAGTTGCGAATGCGCGCGGCGAGCTCTTGACAGTCCATCTCCGCCATTCCGGGCAGCCGCTCTTCCCAGAGAGTCTTCCAGATGAAAAACCCGCCGCACGGACACCCCTCGATGGCGAGCCATGCCTGGATCGGTGTCCAATCGGCGATGGTCGCCGGATGCCGACACAGGGCACACACGGCCGGGGCGGCGGTCACCATGATGGGATGTCCCCGGCGCTCCGAGGGCGCGGCGCGTCGAGCGCGAACTCGGTCACGATCCACCGGCCGGTCTGGTCCTCCTGGTATCCGCTGGCCGTGACCCTGGCTCCGGGAGTCAGGCCGGCCACTGATACGCTCGGGGCCACCCAGAGGGTGCGCGCCCCGATCCGCAGCCAGCGCCCGAACGCATCCCAGGTGACGATCGTGCCGGCGATGGTGAACGAGAGGTGTGGATCACGGGGGGCGGACTCGTCCGGCATCCGGCACGCCTCCACTCGCCCCCCCCCGTGCGCCGGGGCGCCACGCAGAACGGAGGTGTCCAAGCCATGCCAGGGGAGCCTGACGCCCGCGGCGCCAACCCGACGGCCCCGTGGAAGGCCCCTTCCACATATACTCATGAGGCGAGCCGTGCAAGTACGTACCCGGAGGTGTAATACCATCCCAATGGCACGTAAGAGACTCCCGGCCGATATTGTCGAGGTCCAAGAGATCATGGGCAGCATCTGTGACAAGTGGGCGTTGCTGATCCTGCATCAGCTGTCCCAGGGGACGAAGCGGCACGGCGAGCTGCACAGGGCGCTCCGCGGCGTCTCGCAAAAGATGCTGACGCAAACGCTCCGAAAGCTCGAGCGCGACCGGCTCGTCCGGCGCACGGTCTACCCGGTGGTTCCGCCGCGGGTCGACTACGCGCTGACCCGGCTCGGCGCGACGCTCACGGGTCCGTTACAGGTGCTCTATCAATGGACCGAGGTCCACCTGACGGAGATTCGTCGAGCTCGGCGCACGGCGCACCCGTCCACGCCCAACGTTGAGCCGACCCACCGGACCTGATGTGGCCGCGGCGTCGTGGCAAGGGGATCTCGCGAGGATGAACGAAGGGAACGGGCGGGACCATCCGTGGAGGGCCTGTCTGGCGCCCGGGGGCGGGTTCTGGTCGGGCCGGCGGTCAGTAGCCGGCCGCCGTGACCTTCACCCGAATCGCCAGGCCCGTGACCGACACGTCCGGGGCGACCCAGTGGGTCTTCTCCCCGATCTGCAGCACGCGGGTGATGGGGATCCCAGGCCGAGACGAGCCCATCGAAAGGAAGCGACGCGGATCCGGGCCCGTCAGCGCGGTAGGACTACTCACCCGCCAGACGTCGGCTCCGCCGCCGGGCCATCATGACGAGCGCGATCACGCCAACCAGCAGCGCCACCAGCGCCAGCCAGCGCTCTTAGGCGGCGGACATCGACCAGCACCTCCATCAATCGATCGGTGAAAAAGCAGGCCAGCCCAAAGACCACGGTGACCCCCACGAGGGCCGCGGCGCCATCCGCTGCCACGAACCGCCGGAACGGGACGCGAGCGATTCCGGCGGTCAAGAACGCGGCCGCCCGGAACCCGATGACATGCCGGGCTGCGACGATCGTCTTCACCGCGTGGCGCCGGTAGGCGGCCTTCAACCGCTCCTCTCGGTGGCGATCGAGCACCGATCGGACGATCCGCCACCGCATCACGCTCTCGCCCCAGTGTCGGCCGATCCTAGGACACAATGGAGAACGGAGTGCGCCTGATCGTGGCCAGCACCGCTCAGGGCGTCTGGGTCTGGCTCGATCCAGATACAGCCGAGGAGATGTCCGCCTTGGAGCAGTGCGCCGCTCAGGGAGAGTGGACAAACGGACGCGGGAGGGAGGCGATTCCCAGGCTGCAAGCCTTGGCGACGCGTCTCGGCCATCCGGTCGGAGCGCCGGATCGCCAGGTCACCCCATCGCCGCGGCCGCGTTTGGTCGTCGTGCAGCAGCAGGAGCACGCCCTCTATCGGCGACTCGTGGCGATGCGGTGGGCGGGCGTGCGAGTGATCATGGACCGGCGCGGGGGCGATCGGCGGACGACGGACCGGCGATCCGCCCCAGACCAACGGCGGCGGCCCCGCCGTCGGTCGCCGCCGACCTCGTGGGATACGTTACACTTCCTCGTCGTCCCAACACCGGAACAGCCCTCGTGACGCCCTCTGGCTCGACGTCGCCGGCCGGCCCCGTCCCACCCGGGCATGCTGGACCTGTGGCCGCGAGGTTGCCTCGATGCGGTTCCGCGCCGCCGACCTCCGCCCGCACGGGTGGGTGCCGCGCCAGACGCTACACATCCTCGATTAGTGCGGCTGCACGACGGAGTACCTCCCTGTGCCCACGGCCGACGGCTGGTGGCAGCTCGTGCCGATCTGGCAGCCGGATGAATTGGAAGTCACAACACTCATCGCGAGTCCCGATCCTCGCGGATCAAGTGCGCGCTGTCGGAAGTCGACCGTCCACCGAGCCGGGGCCTCCACCGCTCCGACAACCGTCGTGCCTCGCGCATGGTGAGGGTCTCCGCCGCGCGCTCCAGGGGCGCCCTGACCTCCTGCTGCAGGGAGCGCCCATTGAGGCGGGCGCGCTCTTTCAGACGCCCGATGGTCTTCTGATCAAGGCCCCGCCCAAGGATCGAGCCCATCTGGTACTCCTCCACACGCGTTCCTGAACACCCTGGAATCACTCTGGTCGACGCAAAGATAGTGGCCATTTGGTTGCCATTCGGGGTGCATGAACGATCACGGCTTCAAGACCGGGATGATGAGACCGTGAAAACGCTGGATGCCACGTTCGACCTCGTCGCGTGTTACGGCCCTTCACGGGCCTCCGATATGCTTCGTCATCAACCGTGCGCAAGTCGCGGAATCGCAAGAGACAACAGGAGGAACGGTGGTGGCCCCAACGGGATTCGAACCCGTGTTTCAGCCTTGAGAGGGTTGT
>Ga0114129_10016964_pt1 | contig 10368 bp, 5 predicted proteins | sample RhiMetdeltSRZDD1_FD_80071 | JGI IMG/M metagenome (GOLD analysis project Ga0114129, IMG submission 80071) | Populus rhizosphere microbial communities from Tennessee, USA - Rhizosphere MetaG P. deltoides SRZDD1 (version 2) (version 2) | ecosystem: Host-associated > Plants > Roots > Rhizosphere >... | reverse complement strand
GTTCAGCGCCGCGCGCGCTCGTGAATCGGTACTGCGTCAGTTGTCACAGCGAGCGTGTGAAGAGCGGAGGCCTCGCGCTCGACACGGTCGACGTCGACCACGTCGATCAGAACGCCGTCGTGTGGGAGAAGGTCGTCCGAAAGATCCGCGCGCGTGCGATGCCGCCGCCCGGCCCCGGCCGCCCGAGGCCCGACGACGCGAGCTACGACGCGTTTCTGTCGTACCTCGAAACGTCGCTCGATCGCGCGGCGGCCCTGAGTCCGAATCCCGGCCGCACCGACACGTTTCATCGCCTCAACCGCAACGAATACCAGAACGCGATCCGCGATCTGCTCGCCGTCGACATCGACGCGGCGGCGCTCGTGCCCGCAGACGATGCGAGTCACGGCTTCGACAACGTGAACGTGCGCGGGCTGTCGCCGACCTCGTTCGAGCGTTACGTGTCGGCGGCGCAGAAGATCGCGCGGCTCGCGGTCGGCAGTCCGGTGCGTGCGCCCGGCGCCTCGACGGTGGCTCTTCCGGCCGATCTGACGCAGGACGATCATTTCGAGGAGCTGCCGTACGGCACGCGCGGCGGCACCGTGTTCCGCCACACGTTTCCGGTCGATGCGGACTACGACGTTCGGATCCGGCTGACGCGCGATCGCAACGAGATCCTCGAAGGGCTCACCGAGCCGCAGCAGATCGACGTCGCGATCGACGGCGAGCGCGTTCACCTGTTCGAGCTCGCGGCGCGGCAGCCGCGCGACGCCGACACGGTCGACAACGAAGCGGCGGGCGACGCGGGACTCGTGCTGCGTGCGCCGGTCAAGGCGGGCACGCACCGCGTCGCGGTCGCGTTCATCAAGCGCCCGTCGACGCTGACCGAAGTCGAGCGCCAGCCATTCAAGGCGGCGTACAACGGCCGCCGCCTCGCCGCAGTCTTTTCCGTGTCGATCGCCGGACCGTTCAACGCCACAGGTCCCGGCGATACGCCGAGCCGCCGGCGTCTCTTCGTCTGCCGTCCGTCCTCGGCGTCCGACGAGCTCGCGTGCGCGAAAACGATCGTCTCGACGACCGCGCGCCGCGCGTACCGGCGCGCACCAATCGAAGGCGAGGTGCGCGAGCTCCTGAAATTCTTCAGCGACTCGCGCGCCACCGGCGACGACTTCGAGACCGCGATTGAAATGGCGCTGCGCGCCGTGCTGTCGAGCCCCGCGTTCCTGTTCCGCGTCGAGCGCGACCCGGCGGGCGTGTCGTCCGGCGCCGCGTACCGCATCAGCGACGTGGAGCTCGCGTCGCGACTCTCGTTCTTTCTCTGGAGCAGCATTCCGGACGAAGCGCTGCTCGACGCGGCGCTTCAGAAGAAGCTCGGCGACCGCGCCGTGCTGGAGCGCCAGGTCCGCCGGATGCTCGCGGATCCACGTTCCGGGACGCTCGTGACCAACTTCGCCGAGCAGTGGCTGTATTTGCGAAATCTGAAGGCCGCCAATCCGGACCCGCGTCTCTTTCCGGACTTCGACGACAACCTGCGTGAGGCCTTCCGCCGCGAGACGGAGCTCTTTTTCGGAAGCGTCAAGGACGACGATCGCAGCGTCCTCGAGTTGCTGAACGCGAACTACACGTTCGCCAACGAGCGCCTCGCGAAGCACTACGGCATCCCGAACGTCTACGGCAGTCACTTCAGACGCGTCGCGCTGCCCGCGGACAGTCCGCGTGGCGGCCTGCTCGGTCAGGGCAGCATTCTGACGGTGACGTCGTACGCCAATCGCACGTCGCCCGTGCAGCGCGGCAAGTGGGTGCTCGAAAATCTCGTCGGCATGCCGCCGCCTCCGCCGCCGGAGAAAGTTCCGCCGCTGAAGGAACCCGACCGCGGCGCGAAGGTGCTCTCGATGCGCGAACGGATGGTCGAGCATCGCGCGAATCCTGCGTGCGCCGGCTGCCATCAGCTGATGGATCCGATCGGACTGTCGACGGAAAACTTCGACGCCATCGGCCGCTGGCGGATCAAGGACGAATCGGGCGCGCCGGTCGATGCGTCGGGCGGTCTCATCGACGGGAGCGCGTTCGACGGCGTCACCGGCCTCAGGCGCGCGCTGCTGAACCGGCCGGAGCAGTTCGTGACGACGTTCACCGAAAAGCTGATGACGTATGCGATCGGTCGCGGCGTCGATCCGTCCGACGGTCCCGCGGTTCGGGCGATCGTGCGGCAGAGCCGCGAGGCCGGCTACCGTTTCTCTTCGGTTATCCTTGGCATCGTGCAGAGCGCGCCGTTCCAGATGAGGAGAGCTGAATGATCGTCACGAAGATGGCGCTTCCGCGGCGGACGTTTCTCCGCGGCCTCGGCGCGTCGCTCGCGCTGCCGCTCCTCGATGCGATGGTGCCGGCGTTGTCCGCGGCGGGCGCGACCGCCGCGAACCCCGTTCGACGTCTCGGCTTCGTGTATCTCCCCATGGGCGCGACGCCGGGCAAGTGGTCTCCCGCGGCGACCGGGACGATCACGGAGCTCTCTCCGATCCTCGATCCGCTCGCACCGTTCCTCGATCACCTGACGGTGATTTCGAATCTCGAGCACAAGAACGCGTACGCGGCCGGGAATCACGCGACGGCCAACTGCACGTTCCTGAGCGGCGTGCGCGCGAAGTTCACCGACGGCAGCGACTACGAGATGGGCGTCACTGCGGATCAGATCGCGGCGAAGCGGATCGGCGCCGCCACGCCGCTGCCGTCGCTCGAGCTCGCCACCGACTTCAACTACGTCGTCGGCAACTGCGACAACGGCTATGCGTGCGTCTACATGAACACGCTCTCGTGGTCGACGCCGACCACGCCGCTGCCGACCGAAGCGGATCCACGCGTCGTGTTCGAGCGGATGTTCGGCGACGGCGGAACGGCGGCGGAGCGGAAGGCGGAGCTGCGCAAGAGCGGCAGCATCCTCGATTGGGTGCTCGGCGACATCGCGCAGCTGCAGCGGACGCTCGGACCGGGAGACCGGACGAGGGTTGGCGAGTACCTCGACTCCGTGCGCGAGATCGAGCGGCGCATCCAGCGCGCCGAGCAGAGCGACGGCGCCGCGCTGCCCGCCTCGCTCGAGCGTCCGATCGGCGCGCCGCAGGATTGGGAGGAGCACGTCGAGCTGATGTTCGATCTGCAGGTGCTGGCGTTCCAGGCCGACATCACGCGCGTCATCACGTTCCAGCTCGCGCGCGAGGTGAGCACGCGCACGTACCCGCAGATCGGCGTCCCCGAGGCGCACCATCCGACGTCGCATCATCAGAACGATCCGGAGAAGCTCGCGAAGCTGACCAAAATCAACACGTATCACGTGTCGCTCTTCGCTCATCTGCTCGACAAGCTGCGGTCGACGCGCGACGGCGACGGAACGCTGCTCGATCATTCGATGTGGCTGTTCGGCAGCGGCATGGGCAACCCGGACGTGCACGACCACAGCAAGCTGCCGATTCTCGTCGCCGGCGGCGCGGCCGGCAGGATGAAGGGCGCTCGTCACGTCGAGTACAAGGATCCGACGCCGCTGTCGAATCTCCTGCTGACGATGCTCGACAAGGCCGGCATCGAGATGGATTCGTTCGCCGACAGCACCGGGAAGGTCGACGAGCTCGTCGAACCACTCACGCTGTAGGAGCCAACGTGAAACGTGGACTCTTCATCGCCGCACTGCTGACGCTGACGAGCGTCGCGACGGCCGGCGCCGAGAGCCGGTTGACGGCCGCGGTGCGGAGCGGCGACACGAAAGCGATCCGCGACCTCCTTGCGCAGCACGTCGACGTGAACCTTCCCGAGGCCGACGGCACCACAGCGCTGTAATGGGCCGCGCAGCGCAACGATCTCGAGTCGGCCGACCTGTTGATCCGCGCTGGCGCCCACGTGAAAGCGGCGAGCCGCTATGGCGTGACGCCGTTGGCGCTCGCCTGCATCAACGGCAGCGCGCCGCTCATCGAAACATTGTTGAGAGCGGGCGCCGATCCCAACACGGCGATGCCGGAAGGAGAAACCGCGCTGATGACGGCGGCACGGACCGGAGTCGTCGCTGCGGTGCAGGCGCTCGTCGCGCACGGCGCCGACGTGAACGCGAAAGAACGATCGCGTGGCCAGACGGCGCTGATGTGGGCGGCGGGTGAAGGGCACGTCGACACGGCGAAGACGCTCATCGCGAGCGGCGCCGATCTCGGCGCGCGATCGAACGGCGGGTGGACGGCATTCCTCTTCGCGGTTCGCGAGGGCCAGCGCGACATGGTCCGTGCGCTGCTCGACTCCGGCCCCAGCGTGGGCGACGTCGTGAACGATGCGGTCAAGCCGCCCGCGACGGCGCGGCGCGGCCGCGGCCAAGATGGCGTGACTGCCAATGCGCCTTCCGCGCCGCCGAGTGGACCGAGCGCGCTCATGCTCGCCGTGGCGAGCAAGCACTACGAGCTCGCCGCGTTCCTGCTCGATCGCGGCGCCGATCCGAACGCCGCCGGCCAGGGATGGACCGCGCTGCACGCCATCACGTGGATGCGCAAGCCCGGCCAGGGCAGCAACCGTCCCGGTCCGACCGGATCGGGCAACATGGACAGTCTCGAGCTCGTGAGACGCCTCGCGGCGCGCGGCGCCAATCTGAACGCGCGCATGACGCGGCGCGCGCAGGCGGGCACGACCGATTTCAACATGATCGGCGCGACGCCGTTGCTGATGGCCGCGCGGACCGCGGACGCGCCGCTCATGCGCCTGCTCGCGGAGCTCGGCGCCGATCCGTGGCTGACCAACGAAGACGGTACGACCGTACTGATGGCCGCCGCCGGCGTCGGCGTGCATTCGCCCGGAGAAGATCCCGGAACGGAGAGCGAAGCGCTCGACGCGGTCGAGGCCGCGCTGGAGCTCGGCGCCGACGTGAACGCGATCGACAAGAAGGGCGACACGGCGATGCACGGCGCGGCGTACAAGCAGTTCCCGTCGATCGCGCAGTACCTCGTCGATCACGGCGCGGCGATCGACATCTGGAACACGAAGAACCAACAGGGCTGGACGCCGCTGCGGATCGCGGTCGGCGTTCACCGCGGGATGAACTTCAGATTCTCCCCGCAGACCGCCGCCGTTCTCGAACGCGTGATGAAGGCTGCGGGTGTTTCCACCGTCGTCGAACCCGAGAAGATCATCAGTGGAGCGACGAAGTAACCACCTGAACTTCAGCGCGCTCGCCACTCAAAAGCGGGCCACGAAGGCACGAAGCCACGAAGAATTCTTTGTACAAGGTGTTCTTCGTGTCTTCGCGTCTTCGTGGTTGCGTTTTCTTCGTGTCTCGACCGGCACCCATCACCGCGGGCACGCTGAATCAATCATCTCCAGCGTCGCAACGTTCACGCGATCGCCGGCGGCGTCTCTCACCAGAAAACCTTTCGCACGCATGGTGTGACCGCGGTGCGCCGCGGGACTCGGAAACACGTTCATCAACCGCACTGCGCGATCGCCCGCCACGCGCGGACGTGACGCGCGATTCGCCTGGGCTTCGTCGAGCGAGGTCGCCTCGGGATTGGTGCTGCGCGTCAGCAGCCAGCCATCGGCATCCTGCGCGAGACATCCGCTGACTTGCACGAGCGCGCCGGTTCGCAGCGGCGATGCGCTCGGGCTCTCGATCAGAATTTCGCCGAGCCGCGCGGCGTCCGAGGGGAGCTCGGAACCGCCGGCCGGAAATCCGTTCTGCTGAAGCACGAACGCCACCGTGTCGATTCGTTCGTTTTCCGTAAGGGTCGCCGCGGCGTCCGGCGGCATCGTGTCGCTGATCAACCGGAAAAGCCGGCCGACGCTGTGCGCGTCCCAATGCAGCATGAATCCGTCGCCGGCGAGTGCCGCGCCTCGCACTCCGCGCAGGTCGCCCGCATGGCACCGGCTGCAGCGCGCGTCGTAGACGAGCTTGCCGCGCTCGGCCTGGGCCGCGGTGTAGACGCCGTCCCACACGGTTCTGGATCCAGGCGGTTGAAGCAGCCACGAATGAATCATCAAAAGCGCGACGGCAATCGTTGACAACGGCACGATACGAAGGGTATTACGACGCGGACATTTCGGTCTATCGCGATCAAGGAGACACCCATGCGAATGTTCGGCGTCGTGGTTGTGACCGTTGCGCTATCGAGTGCGGTGGCTGCGCAGGTCGATTCGGGCCAGATCTCCGGTTTCGTTCGTGACGCGCAACAGGGGGCGCTGCCCGGCGCGACCGTCACCGTCACCAACGAACGGACGGGAACGAAGCGCACGACCGTGACCAATTCGTCCGGGTTCTACGTCATGCCCGACCTGCCGGTGGGCCTCTACGACGTCGCCGTCGAGCTGCAAGGGTTCAAGAAGTTCGTGAGAACCGGGCTCCGGCTGACCGCGACGAGTCAAATCGCCGTCGACACGGAGCTCGAGCTCGGCAGCCTCGAGGAAACGATCACGGTGACCGCCGGCGCCAGTCTGGTTCAGACGACGACGGCGCAGGTCGCGCGGACGATCGAGACGCGGCAGATCCAGGAGCTCACGCTCAACGGACGCAACCCGATCTTTCTTGCGTCGTTGAAGCCTGGCGTGCGCGGCGGCACGATCGGCAGCTTCGAGCCCGACAGCGTGACCAACGGCAGCTTCAGCATCAACGGCGCGCGCGCCGACGAATACCTCGTGACGATCGACGGCGCGGTCGCGACGCGGACGCGCTCGTCGGGATCGATGCTCGGCGCGCAGGACGTCGACACGGTCGAAGAAGTCCAGGTCCTGACGGCGAACTACCGCGCGGAGTACGGCCGATCCTCCGCCGGTCAGATCCGGTTCGTCACCAAGAGCGGGACGCAGCAGTTCCACGGCGACGGCGTCGAGAACTACCGCAACGCGAAGCTCGACGCGAATCAGTGGCAGCGCAATCGCAGCGGCGATCCGCGGCTGTCGAGCGGTCCCGATCCGTACAGCTTCAACCAGTGGGGATTTCATCTTGGCGGACCGGTGCTGCTGCCCGGCGGCTTCAACGCCGATCGCAACAAGCTGTTCTTCTTCTGGGGTGAAGAATGGATCCGGCGTCGCGACAATCCGACGTCGACGCAGACCGTGCCGACGGCGGCGATGCGGCGCGGCGATTTCAGCGAGCTGCTGAATCCGGCGAATCCATTCTTCGGGCGCGCGCGCACCATCCTCGACCCGCAAACGGGGCAGCCGTTTCCGAACAACGTGGTCCCGCTCGCCCGCATCAGCCCGAGCGGTCAGGCGCTGCTCAACATCTATCCGCTGCCGACGCCGGGCTTCCAGCAGGGCACCTCCAACTGGATTGGAACGCAGCCGCGGCACTCGGATCTGCGCAAGGACACCGTGAAGCTCGATTACGTGCCGAGTCAGAAACAACGCATCTCGACGCGCATCGGCTACACGCCGTGGACGTTCAACGATCCGTTCGTGAACGGGACCGACCGCGTGCAGTGGGCGTGGTCGCGTCCCAACAAGGTCGGCTCCGCGAGCTTGAACAGCATCCTGTCCTCGACGCTGCTCAACGAGTTCACGTTCGCGTTCAACTCGGACGGGACGGGGACGATCGATCTGGATCCCGCGTGCGGCGCCCGGTGCGATCGCGCGACCTACGGCCTCAACTATCCGTATCTGTTCCCAGGCACGAAACTCGCGAACGGCAAGATTCCCACGATCCGGATCACCGGTCTGTCGACGCTCGACGCGGACGCGTATCCGGGTGCGTGGGCCGGGTTCGTGTACACGTGGTCCGACAATCTGACGAAGGTGATCGGGAATCACACGACGAAGTTCGGCTTCGTCATCGAGCGCTCCGGTCAGGACGACAACATTCAGTTCACCACGGCGAGTCAAGGCGCGACGAACAATCAGAACGGCGAAGTGCGGTTCCTCGACGCCGGCCATCCGCAGTCCACGGGACTCGCATTGGCGAACGCGCTGCTCGGCAATTTCAACGACTACAACGAATTCGGCGCGAAAGCCTCGACGCCGTGGGTGGCGACCATCTTCGACCTCTACGCGCAGGACAGCTGGAAGGCCGCCAACAAGGTCACGATCGAAGCGGGCGTGCGCTACTCGCTGTGGCCACAGTGGTACAGCCGCACCGGGAACATCGCGTCCTTCGATCCGCGGTTCTACGATCCGAGCCAGGCGCAGCAGATCGATCGCGCGAGCGGGTTCGTCGCCGGCGGCGGCGTGCCGTTCAACGGCATCGTGCTGCCGGGCGCGGCAAATGCGAACGATGGATTCGATCGGCTGCGCCACAATCTGCCCGACGGTCTGGCCGAGACGCACAAGAACATGTTCCAGCCGCGGCTCGGCCTCGCGTACGCGATCACCGACAAGATGGCGTTCCGCACGGGACTGGGACTGTTCTACAACCGGGTGATGATCAATCGCGACACGGCGCTCGGCGGCAATCCGCCCTTCCAGATTCAGCAGACGGTCGTCAACGGATTGATGGACGCGCCCGCCGGCGCGGCGCGCCGCGAATTTCCGCTGGTCGTGACGGCGCAGGACCCCGTCTTCGACCTGCCGCGCGCGTGGAACTGGAACCTCACGGTCGAGCGACAGTTGCCATGGACCACGACGGTCGAAGTCGGCTACGTCGGGCGCCGCGGCCTCGACAACCAGCGCAAGCGCAACATCAATCAGTTGCGGCCCGGCACGCTTCAGGCGAACGCCGGCGTCAACGCGAACGCGCTGCGGCCCTATCTCGGGTACGGCGCGATCGGTCTCGCCGAAAACAGCGGTCGATCGCAGTATCACGGTCTGCAAATCAGCGTCGAGCGGCGCGTCGTGAGCGGCCTGCACGCCGGCATCGGCTACACGCTGTCGCGGACGAAGGACAACTCGTCGACCCTGACCGACGTGCTGCCGAACACGTACGACGACAGCGCCTACTACGGCATCTCGGATCTCGATCGCACGCACGTGCTGATCGCGAACTGGATCTACGAGCTGCCGTTCCTGCTGCAGCGATCGGATGTGGCGAGTCGCGTGCTCGGCCACTGGCAAATCACCGGCGTCTATCAATATCAGTCAGGGATGCCCTTCTCGGTCCGCAGCAACGACGACTTCGCCGGTATCGGTCCGGGCAGCGGCAACCAGTTCTGGAATCTCGTCGGCGATCCGAACATCGCGCACGGCGACTTCACCTCGTCGATGCAGTGGTTCAATCCGGCGGCCTTCGCGCGGCCGGCGGCGGGGACGTTCGGCGTGCAGCCGAGAAACATGCTTCGCAATCCAGGGTCGTGGAACTTCGACCTCGGAATCAGGAAGAGCGTGCCGATCAAGGGCTCGCAGCAGGTTCAGTTCCGCGCCGAGGCGTTCAACGTGCTGAATCACCCGAACCTGGGCCCCGGCGGCACCACGAGCGCCGCGAACAACAATCCCAACAGCGGATCGTTCGGGTCCATCACGACCAAAAACGGCGAACGTGTTGTTCAGCTCGCGCTCAAGTACAGCTTCTGACGTGACGTCGATCTCTCGTCGCGAATTTCTCGCTGCGTCTGCGACCGTCGTCGCGGCGGCCCCTTCGACTCGCTTCGCTCGCCAAGGGCAGGCGAACCCCGCCGCAGCGGCGGCTGGCGGAGCCGGCGCCGTTTCAGAAGAAGCGTGGTTCGATCGGCCGATGCGGTGGGCGCAGTTGACGCTCGTCGAGAACGATCCGGGACGATTCGATCCGGCGTTCTGGCTCGACTACTTCACGCGCATTCACGCCGACGCCGCCTGCCTCAGCGCCGGCGGCGTCGTCGCGTACTACCCGACGAAGATTCCGCTGCATCACCGCAGCGCATGGATGGGCGAGCGCGATCCGTTTGGCGATCTCTACGCCGGTTGCCGAAAGCTGGGCATGACGGTGATCGCGCGGACCGATCCGCATGCGGCGCATCAGGATGTGTACGACGCGCATCCCGACTGGATCGCGGTCGAGGCCGACGGGCAGAAGCGGCGGCACTGGGCGTCGCCGGAGTTGTGGGTCACCTGCGCGCTCGGTCCGTACAACTTCGAGTTCATGACGGAGGTGCACCGCGAGATCGCGTCGCGGTACGCGGTCGATGGGATCTTCGGCAACCGATGGTCAGGATCGGGCATGTGCTACTGCGAGCACTGCCAGCGCAACTTCCGCGCGGCCACCGGCCTGGCGCTGCCGCGCACGAACGACCCGCGCGATCCGACGCGGCGCGCGTATCTCGAGTGGCACGAGCGGCGGCTGTTCGATCTCTGGCGGCTGTGGGACAAAGAGATCCGCGCGATCAATCCGAGCGCGCGCTTCATCGCCAACGCGGGCGGCGGCGCGCTCAGCCCGCTCGACATGAAGACTGTCGGCCGAATCGCCGACATCCTCTTCGCCGATCGCCAGGCGCGCCGCGGGCTGATGCCGATCTGGGCGAACGGCAAGAACGC
>Ga0114129_10016963_pt1 | contig 10368 bp, 10 predicted proteins | sample RhiMetdeltSRZDD1_FD_80071 | JGI IMG/M metagenome (GOLD analysis project Ga0114129, IMG submission 80071) | Populus rhizosphere microbial communities from Tennessee, USA - Rhizosphere MetaG P. deltoides SRZDD1 (version 2) (version 2) | ecosystem: Host-associated > Plants > Roots > Rhizosphere >... | reverse complement strand
GTGTTCGAGCGAAAGGGATCGCTCGTGGTCGGCGACGTGCACCCGGATGTGGCGGAAGTGGCCGGTGCGCTGTCACCGGTCCCCGGTGGTGTCGGCCCGCTGACGATTGCCATGCTGCTCAAGAACACAGTGACAGCCGCGCTGGCGCGCGCAGGAGGGGCCGGGGCGGTCGGGTAGGGCAGGTAGGCCGGGTAGGAGCTGTTACCCGAGCCACTGGACCCACGCGACCCACTCGACCAGTTGGCTTGTTGCGAATAGCCCTCACCGGCGGCATCGCTACAGGAAAAAGCTACGTCCTCGATCGGTTTCGCATCCGTGGTGTCGCGTGCCTGGACGCGGACGCCCTGGTCCACGGCGTGCAGGCCGCGGGCACCGAGGCGACCGCCGCGATCGCGGCGCGATTTGGATCCGACGTGCTCGCAGCCGATGGATCCGTCGATCGCAGAAAGCTGGGCCCGATCGTGTTCGACGACGCGCAGGCGCGTCGCGATCTCGAAGCGATCGTGCACCCCGCCGTCTACCGCGCGATCGCCGCTGGACTGCATGGCTTCGAGCGCCTCGGCGATCCGATCGCGATCGTCGACGTGCCGCTTCTGTACGAAACTGGCGGCGAGAAGGACTTCGCTCGAGTTATTGTCACGGCCTGTCCCCTTGAATTACAGATGGCGCGGCTCGCTGAGCGGGGGCTGACTGAAGACGCGGCACGCCAGCGCCTCGCAGCGCAATGGCCGACGGAGAAAAAAGCCGCGCGCGCCGACTTCGTGATCCGCACTGACGGAACGTTCGAGGAGACAGACCGGCAGGTCGCCGAGGTATTAGAGACGCTGCAGGGGCTAGGGGCTAGGGGCTAGCTGTCACACCTCGACCTCCGTCGTGTCCTGCGCCGGGGCAATTCGTTCTTCGACAAACGTGTTCCAGTCGTGGCAATGCGGGCACTGCCAGAGCAGTTCAGTGCTGCGATACCGGCAGCGCATGCAGATGTGCGGGTCGAGGTAGAACACGGCGTGTTCGGTCAGCTCGCCGTACCGATCCACGAGCGCGCCCGGGTGGTGCAGCTGGCCGAGAGCGCGCCAGATCGCCTGATGGATGCTCAGCGCGTGCGGGTTCTGCACGAGCGCGGCGAACAGCAGGTCGAGCGCCTCGCGGGCGTGGCCGCCGGCGGCGAGGTGACGTGACAGCGCGAGACGCGCGCGCCAGTCCTGCGGGCTCTCATCGATCAGGCGACGGCACAACCGGGTGAAGCGGTCGGCGTTGCCGGTGCGGATGGCGAGGGCCTCGAGACGATCGAACGTCAGATACGCTCGGTCCGGCGCGACCTCGATCACCTTTTCCCAGATAGCCGCCGCCTCGCGCTCGTCGCCCTGCGCGACTTTGACATCGCCGAGGTTCAGATAGGCCGGGACGGCGCGGGCATCGAGATCGATCGCGGCCTCGAACCGCCGGATTGCCTCCTTGTGGTCCTTCCGGCGGACCGCCTCGAGTCCGATCTCGTTTTCGAGGAAGGCGAGAATCGCCTGACTCTGCGGACGGGCGTCGATCGCCGCCAGCGTCGACAGGCGCTGACGCGTGTCGTACGCCTCGGTCCACTGATGCTGCTCCTCGTGCAGCTTCTGCAGGTTGAGGAGCGCGTACTCGTTTTTCGGGTCGAGCCTCAACACTTCGTTGAACGCCTCGAGCGCGCGATCGACGAAACCGCCGCGCTTGTAGTCGAGGCCAAGGCACAGCAGGACGTAGGCGTGCTCGAGCTTGCTGAGCCGTGGCCGCTGCAGCAGTCCCTGATGCGCCGCGATGGCTTTGCCGACCTGTCCTTTCTCGCGATACAGATTGCCGAGAATCATATGGACTTCGAGCACGTCCGCGTCGAGGCTGGCCGCGCGGCTCAGCTCCTCGATCGCCAGGTCGATCTGGTTCGCCACCAGGAAATTGAGTCCGAGAATGTAGTGGGGCGACTGCCGGGCGCGGCGCCGATCGATCCACTTGCCGTCCCGCAGCTTGTAGCGTTCCCACGCCTTGCCGATGGTCAGGCCGACCAGAAGGGCGATGAGCACCGCGAGCAACGGGCCATAGCCGCTCATGTCGGCTGCTCCACGTACTCGGCGAGCAGGCTGTCCCAGCGGTTCTGCGCGCGGAGCACCAGCTCCACCAGATCGCGTGCGGCGCCGTGGCCGCCTCTCGCCGCGCTGACCCAATGGACGCGGGTGCGCACGTCTTCGACCGCATCCGCCGGCGCCGTGGCGAGGCCGACACGGGCGAGCACCGGCAGGTCGAGCACGTCGTCGCCCATGTACGCCACGTGCTCGTCTTCCATCAGCAGTGAGTCAACGATCTGTTCGTAGGAATCCAGCTTGCTGGCGACGCCCTGGTGCACGAGCGAGATGCCGAGCTGGGCGGCGCGCAGTCCGGTCGCCGCGGAGGTCCGCGCCGAGAGGAACCCCACGGTCAGTCCCGCCCGCTGCGCCCAGATGATCCCGGTACCGTCCTTGATGTCGAACTGCTTACTCTCGGTGCCGTCGGCGTTGAGGAGGATCTTGCCGTCGGTCAGCACGCCGTCGACGTCGAAGAGGATCAGTTTGATTTTCGCTGCGCGTGCGGCGATCACGAGAGCTCTCCAGCGCGGCGAAGGCCGGGGACTTGGGGACTGAGGGACTGGGGGACTAGTGTCTGCGCGCCGTCGACCTGACGGATTCCGCAGTCCCCACGTCCCCTAGTCCCCATGTCCCCTAGTCCCGTCTCTAGAACATCTCGAGGCGCCACAGATCGTGGATGTGCACGACGCCGGCGACCCGTACAGGCTGGCTCGCATCCCCGACCACGATCGCCGTGATCTTCCGCTGCTCCATGATGTTGAGCGCTTCGGCCGCCAACGTGTTGACTGGCACGACGACCGGATTGCGCGTCATCACATCGCCCGCCGTCAGGCCGAGGATCTCGCTACCGCGTTCCATCCGGCGACGCAGGTCGCCATCGGTAATGATGCCGAGCAGCGTGACGTCGGCGTCGACGACACAGGTCATGCCGAGGCCCTTGCTCGACATCTCGTAGATCACGTCGCGCATCCGCGTGTCTGTCAGGACGATCGGGCAGTGCTTGCCGCTGTGCATGAGCGCTTGGACCCGCATCAGCCGCTTCCCGAGCTTGCCGCCGGGATGGAGGTTCGCGAAGTCCTCCTGGCGGAAGCCCTTTTCCACGAGCAGCGTCATCGCCAGCGCGTCCCCGATCGCGAGCGCGGCCGTCGTGCTGGCGGTCGGCACCAGGTTCATCGGGCACGCCTCTTCTGTGACGCTGCAATCCAGCGCGACGTCGGCCGACTGCGCCAGCGTCGATGCCGCTCTGCCGGTAATGGCAATCAGCTTCGCGCCGAGACGCCGAATCCGTTCGAGCAGTCGCAGCAGTTCGTCGGTCTCTCCGCTGTACGACAGCGCGACGACCACATCGTCGCCACGAATGACGCCGAGATCGCCATGCATCGCTTCGGCGGGATGCATGAAGAACGATGCGGTGCCGGTGCTCGAAAGTGTCGCGGCGATCTTCTGACAGATGATGCCCGACTTGCCCATGCCGGTCAGAATGACGCGTCCCTTGCACTCCAGCAGGAGCTGCACCGCCCGATCGAATCCCTCGTCGAGTCGATCGACCAGCGCGAGGATGGCCGCCGCCTCGGTCTCGAGCACCTTTCTGGCGAGCGCCCGCCCCTCGATCGTCCCCGGGGCGACGCCGAGCGGCTTTCGTGGATCAGCCACGGAGGCTCACCCCCGACTGTTTGGTGATCTCGTCGATGGCCTGCAGGCGGCGCAGCAGCGGCTCGAGCCGGTCGAGCCGCAAGGCATTCTGGGCATCGCTCTTCGCGCGGGGCGGGTCCTCATGGACCTCGAGGAACACCCCATCGACTCCAGCCGCCACGCCCGCCGACGCCAGCGGCTCGATGAATTCCGCCTGGCCCGCCGTCACGCCGTCGCCACCGCCCGGGAGCTGAAGGCTGTGCGTGACGTCGAAGACGACGGGCACACCCTGTTGCCGCATCATCGGAAACGCGCGCATGTCGACGACCAGGTTGTGATAGCCGAAGCTCGTGCCGCGCTCCGTCACCACCACACGCGAGTTGCCGGCGTCGACCACCTTGGCGACCGCGTGCGTGACGTCGTCAGGGGCGAGAAACTGCCCCTTCTTGATGTTCACGATGCGTCCGGTCCTGGCGGCGGCGACGAGAAGGTCGGTCTGACGGCAGAGAAACGCGGGAATCTGCAGCACGTCGGCCACGGCGGCCACCGCCGCGGCATGCGACGGTTCGTGAACGTCGGTCAGGATCGGGACACGCCAGCGGGCTTTGATCGCCGCAAGCACGCGCAAGCCTTCCTCGAGGCCCGGTCCGCGAAAGGATCGGCCGGACGTGCGGTTCGCCTTGTCGTACGAGGCCTTGAAGATGAACGGCACGCGCGATCGGCGCGCGATGTCGGCGAGCTCTCCTGCCAGATGCGTGGCGTCCGCTTCGCTCTCGATCACGCACGGGCCGGCAATGAGGACGAACGGACTGCCGCCACCAATCGGAATATCGCCAAGTGTCAGCGCGGGCACGGCCTGATTATACCGGCCCGGTAGGTCGTGTACGTCGTGTAGGTCGAGTGGGTCTGGGTGACGTCGGGTGGCGTTGCCGTGTCTCAACCCACCTGTCGCACGGGACCCACATGACCCACACGACCCATCTGACCGACGAGGCCGTGTTCAGTCTTGTGCTGATGCGCCGCGCCGACGAACGCGGCAAACAGCGGATGCGGACGCGTCGGCTTCGACTTGAACTCCGGATGGAACTGAACCGCGAGGTACCACGGATGACTCGGCAACTCGGCGATCTCCACGAACTTTCCGTCCGGCGATCGACCTGAAATGCGGAGCCCATTCTCCGTGAGCGTCCGCTCGTACAGGCAATTGAACTCGTAGCGGTGACGATGGCGTTCGTGAATCAGGTTCGTGCCGTACAGGCGCTGCGCGAGCGACCCTGGAGCGAGCTCGCACGCGTAGGCGCCAAGGCGCATCGTGCCGCCGAGGTCGTCGACGCCGAGCAGATCGCGAAGCTTGTAGATCACTTTCGCCGGCGTGTCGGGATTGCATTCCGTCGAATCGGCATCCGTCAGGCCGGCAACGTTGCGGGCGTACTCGACGGCCGCCCATTGGAAACCGTAGCAGATGCCGAAGTAGGGAATCTGGCGCTCCCGCGCGACCTGCGCCGCGCGCATCATCCCGCGCGTGCCGCGATTGCCGAAACCACCCGGGACGAGAATCCCGTCGGCGTTGTCGAGCAGCGCAGCGCCGCTGGGTTCTTCCAGGGCCTCGGCTTCAATCCACTTGATGTTCACTTTCAGGCGCTGTTGGAAGCCGCCGTGGTAGAGCGCCTCGTTGAGGCTCTTGTACGAATCCTCGTACCCGACGTACTTGCCGACGACATGGATGGTGATTTCGTCGACCGGGTTCTTGATGCGGTTGACCAGATCCTCCCACGCCTGCATCCGCCGCTCCGTCTGAGGCAGGTGCAGGTACTTGAGGACGATCTTGTCGAGGCCCTCCGCGGCGAGGACCACCGGGACTTCGTAGATGGTGGAGACGTCCTTGGCTGTGATGACCGCTTCTTCGTCGACGTCGCAGAAGAGCGCGATCTTGCGCTTGATGTCCGAGTCGAGGAAGCGATCGGTCCGGCAGAGCAGGATGTCCGGCTGAATGCCGATCGATCGGAGATCGCGCACGCTGTGCTGCGTCGGCTTCGTCTTGAGCTCGCCGGCGGCGCCGATGAACGGGACCAGCGTCAGGTGTACGTACAGCGAGTTGTCGCGCCCGACATCCTGGCGGAACTGCCGGATTGCCTCGAGGAACGGCAGACTCTCGATGTCGCCGACGGTGCCGCCGATTTCGACGAGCACGACGTCGACGTTGTCGGACACGGCGCGGATGGCGTCCTTGATCTCGTTGGTGATGTGCGGAATGACCTGAACGGTGCGCCCCAGGTAGTCGCCCCGGCGTTCCTTGTGGATGACGCTCTGATAGATCTTGCCGGTCGTCCAGTTCGAATTCCTTGTCGTGACGGTGTTGGTGAAGCGTTCGTAATGCCCGAGATCCAGGTCCGTTTCGCCGCCGTCGTCGGTGACGAAGACTTCGCCGTGCTGGTACGGGCTCATCGTGCCCGGGTCCACGTTGATATAGGGGTCGAACTTCTGCATCGTCACCTTGTAGCCGTGGCCCTCCAGCAGGCAGCCGATGCTCGCGGCCGCCAGCCCCTTGCCGAGGGACGACACGACGCCGCCGGTGATGAAGATGTACTTGGGGGTCCGTCTGTCCATAGTCGTTCGCCCTACGAGATAGGCGCCGTCATCAGACGGCGCACCTGTTCCAGGTCGGCTGGCGTGTTCACCTCGAACGATTCGAAGCGGGTTTCGACCGCTTTGATGCGGATGCCGTGTTCGAGCGCCCGCAACTGCTCGAGCGATTCGGCCCGTTCGAGGGGGGTCGGCTCGAGGTTGGCCAGAACCAGCAGGGTGCTCCTGCGGTAGGCATAAAGGCCGATATGTCTATAGAGAGGCGGCCAGCCACCCCGCGGGTCGCGGACGTGGGGAATCGGGGACCGCGAAAAGTACATCGCATAGCCGCCGCGATCGATGACCACTTTGACGATGTTCGGATTGTTCAATTCGGCGGGCTCGACGATGCGCCGGAACAGCGTCGTCATCTGCAGGCCGTCGTCGTTCGCGAACGGCGCGACGAGCTCGCCGATCGCGCCCGGGTCGACGAGCGGCTCGTCGCCCTGCACATTGACGACGACGTCGCAGTCGAGCGACGCGGCGACTTCGGCAAGTCGATCGGTGCCGGTTTCGTGCGTGGCCTTGGTGAGCCGGACCTTGCCGCCGAAATCGTTCACGCGCGTCGCGACGCGCAGATCGTCGGTCGCGACGATGACTTCGGACACGGCGCGGGACGATTTCGCGCGCCGATACACGTGCTCGATCATCGGCCGGCCGTCGAGATCGGCGAGAACTTTTCCGGGGAGCCGCGTCGACGCGTATCGGGCGGGGATGACGGCGACGATTCTGAGCGGAGGAACCGAATCGACTTTTGAACCAGTCGATACAGGGTGCACGACGAATAATAGCACACCCGGAAAGTGGTCGTGTTACGATCGGAGACGCCACAGTTGCTCATGATGAACCCGAAGCGAACGGCGACGATCGTTGTCGTCGGTGGCGCGCTGCTCGCGTGGCTTGCCGGCGCCGCGACGTCGAACCGTGCGATCGAGCCGGCGCCCGTGATCAGCGTTCCCGCGATCGACAACAGCGGTGTCGCGCTCGACAAGGAAATCGCGCGCCTCCACGAACGCCTGCGGCCGACCGCCACACCCACTCAGTCGAATCGCAATCTGTTCTCGTTCCGCTCGGCTCCGGTCCGCACGGTTCCGGCGCCGAGTGCGCCGACGGCTCCGGCGCTCGTCGAGGCGCCACCGCTGCCGCCGCCGTTGCCACCGCTGAAGCTCGTTGGCATCGCCGAGGATCCCGGCGCCGACGGACCGGTGCGCACTGCGATCCTCGTCGGCGACGGTCAGCTCTTCACGGTCAAGGAAGGCGAGAACGTCACCGCGCGCTATCGCGTGGCGCGTATCTCCGCCGATGTCGTCGAGATGCTCGATCTCAACGACAATTCGCTGCGACGCCTGGCCCTTCGCTGACCGTTCCAGATGACGTCCGCAGGTCCGCCTAAAGGCGGACACTACGTACCGTCGTACCACCGACACTCGTACGTATTGTCCGGCTTCAGCCGGACCGAAGACCTCCGACCGCGTCCATGTCCGTAGCGATCATCATCAACCCCATCGCCGGTGGCGCGCGTCCCTCCGTGGCGCGTTCGAGAGCGCAGCTCGCCCTGACGGTCGTCGATCAACACGGCGATCCGGCCGAAGTCTTCGTCACTGAAGGCGTGGGTCACGCGCGCGACCTGGCCAAGGCCGCGGTCGGCCGCGGCGCGCGCCTCGTGATGGCGTGGGGCGGCGACGGCACGATCAACGAGGTCGCCTCGGCGCTGGCCTTTGACGAGGTCCCGCTCGGCATCATCCCCGCCGGCTCCGGAAACGGACTGGCGCGCGAACTCGGCGTGCACCCTCGCCCCGAACGCGCGATCGCCGATGCCCTGGCGGCGGAGCCGAGGCCGATGGACCTGGGCGAAATCGAGGGGCGCCTGTTCGCGAATACTGCCGGCGCCGGATTCGATGCGCACATCGCTTCGCGGTTCGCGGCCTCGCGTCGCCGCGGGTTCCTGGGCTACGCGGCCATCACCGCCCGCGCGCTGACGGACTATGTGCCGGTGACCTATCGCATCACCACGCAGAGCGGCGCCGTGGAAGTGCGCGCGGTGCTCGTGACGATCGCCAACTCCGCGCAGTTTGGAAATGGCGCGCTCATCGCGCCAGGAGCCAAAGTCGACGACGGCGTGCTGGATCTGGTGGTGGTGGAGGAGCGATCCCGATTCGCCACGGTTTGTCAGGTGCCGCGGTTGTTCAACGGCACGGTCGGCCGGATTCGCGGCTGCACGATACGGCAGATCGAGCGCGTCATCATCGAGGCGGACCGGCCGATGACCTTTCATGTCGACGGGGAGCCGGTTGCCGGCGGCACCCGGCTCGCGGTGCGCGTTCATCCGGGCGCGCTCCGCGTCGCCGTCAAACCCCGCCGCTGACTTGAAACTTGAAACTTGAGACTTGAAAGTTTGTCAGAGGCGGATGATCCACGCCTCGCGGATGGCTGGCACGCGGCGAAGCTCTTCGACTGCGGCGTCCAGCAGGCGCGACGCGCCCGCCTCCTCATCGACGTTCACGACGCCGATCGCGCCGGTGTCGCCGCGACCGAGCGCGAAGTTGGCGATGTTCACGCCATGGCGGCCGAGGATGGTGCCGACTTCGCCGATGACGCCCGGTTGATCGTCGTTGGCGATGATCAGCATCGTGCCGCCGAGCGGGGCCTCGACCTCGACACCGCGCACCGAGACCAGACGGGGGCTGTTCGGCTCGAAGACGGTGCCTTCCACCCAGCGCTCCCCGGCGTCGGTCCGGAGCTTGATCGAGAGCAGGCTCGTAAAGTGGCGCGACCGCGAGCTGCGTGACTCGACGATGTCGATGCCACGGGCCCGGGCCGCAGCGCGCGCGTTCACGATTGAGACGCCGCTCGACAGGATCGGCCGCAGCACGCCCGCGGCGGCGCTGGCCGCGATCACATCGACGCCCCGGCTCTCAACCAGCGCGCCGTAGTAGCGGACGCCCAGTTCTTCGATGCGTGCCGTGCCCATCTGCGAGACGAGTCCGGCCAGGTGATCCGAGAGGCGAATCCACGGCTGCAAGCGCTGCAGCTCCTCGGGATTGATCGACGGGAAGTTCACGGCATTCCGGACGATGCCATCTCGCAGGAAATCACGGACTGTGGCAGCCGTTTCGGTGCCGACAAGCTCCTGCGCCTCTTCGGTCGAGGCCGCGATGTGCGGCGTGGCGATCACCTGCGGCAGTTGGGCGAGCGACCAATCCGTTGGGGGCTCGTGGTCGAAGACGTCGAGCGCGGCGCCGCCGACGATGCCGCTCTCGATGGCCCGACGAAGGGCGTCCTCGTCGATCAGCTCGCCGCGCGCCGTATTGATGATTCGAATGCCAGGCCGGCAGCGTGCGAATCGTTCGTCGTTGAACAGGTGCCTGGTCTCGGCCGTCGACGGCAGGTGCAGCGTCAGGTAGTCGGCCGCGGCGCATAGCTCATCGAGCGTCATGAGCGCGACGCCGAGGCCGTCCGCAATCTCTTTCGAAATATAGGGATCGTGGGCCACGAGCTGCATGCCGAAGGCCCGCGCCCGGAGCGCGACCTCCTGGCCGATCCGGCCCAGGCCGGCGATGCCGAGCGTCTTCCCGCGGAGCTCGGTGCCGAGAAATTTCTTCTTCTCCCACCGCGCGTCCTTCATAGCCCGGTCGGCGGCCGGCACAGCGCGCGCCAGCGCCAGCATCAACGCGCAGGCGTGTTCCGCGACGCTGATGCTGTTGGCCCCCGGCGCGTTGACAACGAGCAGGCCTCGTGCGCTGGCAGCTGCGACGTCGACGTTGTCCACGCCGGTGCCCGCGCGCGCGACGATCCGGAGGCGCGGCGCCGCCGCGATCAGCTGTGCATCGACCTTGGTGGCGCTGCGGACCAGGAGCGCGTCGGCGTCCGCCAAGTCTGCTGCGAGCGCCGCAGGCGTTCGTCCAGGGCGCGCATCGACGACCCATCCCGCCTCCGCCCGGAGCAAGTCCAGGGCGGACGCGGGCAGATCGTCAGCGACGACAATCTTCATTGAGTAGCTCTCGGCTCTCAGCTGTCAGCTGTCAGC
>Ga0114129_10016961_pt1 | contig 10368 bp, 9 predicted proteins | sample RhiMetdeltSRZDD1_FD_80071 | JGI IMG/M metagenome (GOLD analysis project Ga0114129, IMG submission 80071) | Populus rhizosphere microbial communities from Tennessee, USA - Rhizosphere MetaG P. deltoides SRZDD1 (version 2) (version 2) | ecosystem: Host-associated > Plants > Roots > Rhizosphere >... | reverse complement strand
GCCGTATCGAAGGAGAATGGGATCACCCTCCGCCACGCCTCCTACGAGGTGGGCATCCGCCGTGTGCTGGAGTCGGCGCAGCTGCGGGGATACATCTAAAACGGGCACCAAAGGGTGCGAATGTCGGAAGGGCGGTTCGGTGCGCGGCGGGCGTCGCTTCGTTTGTGACGGGCAGCAGACGGAACGGTTGATTCGGCGCCGTTGGAGCGGAAGGCATAACAGCCCTCTTCGTTGAGTGGTCGATTCGACCCCCTATACGGTGGTCAATCGACCACTCGTCAAGGGCCGCGTTACGGGGTTACCAAATCAGGGGCGGCACGACCGAGCCGCGTGCGCTTTGCCCCACCCAGGTGACAGGCAGAATCCCTACCTAGCCGGTTTTCCATCCGCCCCTTCGTCAGCCGCGCCGGCTCATCGCCACGTAGTCGCGCGGGCCACCGCCCGTATAGATCTGGCGCGGCCGAGCGATCTTCTGCTCGCTGTCGTCGACCATCTCGAGCCACTGCGCCATCCAGCCCGAAGTGCGCGGGATCGCGAACATGACGGTGAACATCTCGGACGGAAGCTGCAGGGCCTCGTAGATCAGGCCCGAGTAGAAGTCCACGTTCGGGTACAGCTTGCGGCTCGTGAAATACTCGTCGTCGAGGGCCCGCTTCTCCAGCTCGACCGCGATGTCGAGCTTCGGGTTGCGGCCGGTCACCTCGAACACCTCGTCCACGTGCTTCTTGATCAACCGGGCGCGCGGGTCGTAGTTCTTGTACACGCGGTGGCCGAAGCCCATCAGCCGCTCCTTGCGCTGCTTCACGCCCTCGAGGAAGGCCGGGATGTTCTCGACCGAGCCGATGCGGTCGAGCATCTTCAGGACCTCTTCGTTCGCGCCTCCGTGCAGCGGCCCGTAGAGCGCCGCGACGCCGGCCGCGATCGCCGAGTACGGGTCCACCTGCGACGACCCCACGCCGCGCACGGCGTTGGTCGAGCAGTTCTGCTCGTGGTCGGCGTGCAGGATCCAGAGCACGTCGAGCGCGCGCGACAGCCGCTCATCGGGGTCGTACTTGAGCTCGGTCATCTTGAACATCATCGAGAGGAAGTTGCCCGGATAGTCGAGGTCGTTGTCGGGATAGACGTACGGCAGTCCGAGGTTGTGCCGGTACGCGAAGGCGGCCAGCGTGGGCATCTTGGCGATCATGCGGATCGTCGCCATGTACCGCTCTTCCGGGTCCTTGATGAGCTTGGCCCCGGGATAGAAGGTCGAGAGCGCGCCCACCGATGCCAGCAGCATGCCCATCGGATGCGCGTCGTAGCGGAACCCCTCCACGAACTTCTTGATGTTCTCATGGACGTACGTGTGGTGGGTGATGTCGTGGATCCAGCCGTCGAGCTGGTCCTGGGTGGGAAGCTCGCCGAACACCAGCAGGTACGCCACCTCGAGGTACGTGCTCTTTTCGGTGAGCTGCTCGATCGGGATGCCGCGGTACCAGAGCTCGCCCTTGTCGCCGTCGATCCACGTGATCGCGCTGCGGCAGCTGGCGGTGTTGAGGAATGCCGGGTCGTAGGACATGACCCCGAAGTCGTCTTCCGAGACCTTGATCTGGCGCAGGTCGGGCGCATGGATCGTGCCGTCCGTGATCGGGAGCTCATAGGTCTCACCGGTGCGCTCGTCCGTGACGCTGAGAACGTCGCGGCCGGTCGCCGCGCGGCCGTCGGCACGCTGCTCTGTTGTGGTCTGTTCCGTCGCCATCAGCTTCCTCTCGTTCCTCAGGGGATCGAGCAGATCTGCTCGATCTAAACGGAACTAGGCTAGCTGACCGGCGGCCTCAGATAGGCCGAGGCGCTCAGCTCTGGAAGACGTCCTGCTCCAGGGGGAGCGTCTCGATGTGCGTCATCTCGCGGAACTCCTCGAAGCGCCGGTTGATCTCGTCCGTCGTAAGGCGCCGGATGCGCTCCGTGCCGAACTCCTCCACGTTGAACGAGGCCAGCACCGAGCCGTAGGTCATGGCGCGCCGAAGGGTGTGCTCGTCCGCCTCGCCGGCTTGCGCGTCGAGGTATCCGAGGAACCCGCCGGCGAAGCTGTCACCGGCGCCCGTCGGGTCGACGACCGTCTCCAGCGGATAGGCGGGAAGCGCGAACACAGTGTCGTCGGCGTAGAGCGCGGCGCCGTACTCGCCCTGCTTGGCCACCACCATCCGCGGCCCCGTCGCCATCACGGCCGCGGCGGCCCGGACCAGGTTCGGCTCCTTGGTCAGCATGCGCAGCTCGGCGTCGTTCATCAGGACCACGTCGACCGCGGCGATCGCCCGTATGAGGGAGTCGCGCGCGGTGTCGATCCAGAGGTTCATGGAGTCGAGGCCGGCGAGCTCGGCGCCCGTGCACTGCGCCCGCACCTCGTGCTGGAGGTCGGGCTGGATGTTCGCCAGGAACAGCGTCCGGCACGCCTTCGACTCTCCCGACAGCTTCGGCTCGAAGTCGCCGAACACATTCAGCTGCGTGTCGTCGGTGTGAGCCGTGTTGAGGTCGTAGTCGTAGTGGCCGCGCCAGAAGAACGTCTTGCCGCCGGGCACGTGCTCGATGTCGTCCGTGTTCACGCCGCGGTCGCGCAGCACCCCATATTCGGCATCGCCGAAGTCGTCGCCCACCGGGCCCACCACGCGCACGTCGGTGAAGAAGCTCGCCGCCAGCGAGAAGTGGACCGCGGAGCCACCGAGCATGCGGTCGCGCTCGCCGAACGGCGTGCGCACGGCGTCGAACGCGATCGATCCCACCACCACGAGGCTCATGGACCGGGAAGCCTAGAAGATGCCGGGCTGGATGACCTCCGTGGCGCTCGCCTTCCTCTCCAGCGTGTCCTGGGGCCTCGCCGACTTCATCGGCGGCATGAAGAGCCGTGCGCTGCCGCTCTTGAACGTGCTGCTGCCGTCCCAGGCCAGCGGGCTGGCGCTGATCTCGGTCTTCGTTGCGGTACGCGGCGAGGGTGCGCCCGACGGCACGTTCGCGGTGTTCGCGGTGCTGTCCGCCGTTGCGGGCGTCACGGGGCTTGCGGCCTTCTACCGCGCGCTCGCGATCGGCAACATGGGCGTGGTGGCGCCGATTTCCGCCTGCGCCGCGGTGGTGCCCGTCGCGGTCGGGATCGCGACGGGAGACCGGCCGGGAGCGTTGCAGGCGGCCGGCCTGGTGCTCGCACTGGTCGGCGTGGTTCTGGCCTCGCGGGAGGAGGTCACGGGCGAGGGCGGCCGGCGGGGCACCGCGCGCGGCACCGGGCTCGCGCTGATCTCGGCGCTCGGCTTCGGGTTCTTCTTCCTGGCGATGGACCGCGCCGCCGACGGAGACGTGGCGTGGGCGATGCTCGTCAACCGGATCACCGGCGTGGCCATCCTGGCAACGGCGTTCCTGGCATTGCGGACTCCCGTGCGCGCGACGCGACGCGACGCGCCGGTCTTGATCGGCATCGGCTTCCTCGACATCGGCGCCAACGCGATGTTCGCGGTGGCTGCCACCGAGGGCCTCGTGAGCGTGGTTGCGGTGCTCGGGTCGCTGTATCCGCTGACCACGGTGGGGCTCGCCGCCCTGGTGCTGCACGAGCGGCCGCACCGCCTGGCACAGGTCGGCGTGGTGATCGCCTTGTGTGGGGTGGTGCTGATCGCGGCGGGCTGACCGTCGAAGCCCGTTCAGGAACGCTTCAGGCCGCCTCCGGGACGATCCCCACTCATGCCTCGGTCGGCGCGACACCTGTCCGGGCGAACGGTGCGCGCCTTGCAAAGGCGTGCCAACTGGACGCAGCTCGCACGCTTCGCGATCGTCGGTGCGTCCGGCTATATCATCAACCTGGCCGTCTTCTCCGCGCTCGTCGAGGATGGCACTCACTATCTGCCGGCCGCGGCGTGCGCGTTCTGCGTCGCAGTGACCAACAACTTTCTCCTGAACCGCTACTGGACGTTCAAGGCCACTCACGTCACCGCTGCGGTGCAGGCGCCGCGCTTTCTCGTCGTGAGCCTGGGCGCGCTCGCCCTCAACCTGGTCGCGCTGCACGTGCTGATCAGCGTCTTCGCGCTCCAGGCGACCTCCGCTCAGGCGGTCGCGATCGCGCTTGCAACACCGATCAGCTTCGCCGGAAACAAGCTCTGGAGCTTCTCGAGGCGGACCGAGCTCTCGACGTAGGTAGCGACCAAGGCATATGACCGGCGGCCAGAGCACGATCGGGTCGACAGTCCGCCCGGACCTTCGGCTCGGTCAGCCCGAGCGTGAGCGAGCGACGCGGCGCGAGCGAGCCGGTTCGCTGTCCCGGCGTGAGCTGGCCGCGTTGGGTGCGCTTGTCGGCCTGGTTGTGACCGGCACGGCGATCGCCGTGGCATCCGCGTCGACGGGCAATTCGTTCGGGCTGCCCCGGCAGAACCACAACGCGGTCTCCTGGGTGGTCGGGCCCCTGGCGCCGCTCGGCGGCGGCCTGAATCCGCAGCGGTTCACGGTCCTGTTCGTGGCGATGTGGTGCTTCTACCTGATCGTCCTGGCGCTCGCGGACTCCGTCCGGGCGCGGTGGGCGATCGCCGGGATCGGGATCCTGACGGTGATGTTCACGATCGCGCCGCCGCTCTTCTCGCGGGACGTGTTCAACTACATCGACTACGCGCGGCTGGGTGCGATCCACCATCTGAACCCCTATGCGCACGGGCCGATCGCGGCCCACCACGACCCGATCTTCCCCTACGTGCGATGGCGGCACACGCCGAGTGTGTACGGGCCCCTCTTCACGGTCATCAGCTTCGCGGTCGCGCCGCTCGGTCTCAGCGGGGCGCTGTGGACGCTCAAGGGGCTGACCGGCGCAGCCGCGCTCGGCTGTGTCGCGCTCGTGTGGCGCTGCGCCAAGCTGGTGGGAGTCTCACCGGTCGCGGCCGCGATTCTGCTCGGGCTGAACCCGGTGTTCCTGGTGCTGGCGGTGGCGGGCGCCCACAACGACGTGCTGGCGTTGTTCATGCTGATGGTCGCCGTCACATTCGTGCTCGGCAACCGCGCTGTGCTCGGGGGCGCGGCGCTGGTCGCATCGATCGCGATCAAGGCGACGGCGGGACTCGTGCTTCCGTTCATGGTGGTGGGCAGCCGGCGCCGCTGGCAGGTGATCGCCGGCGCCGCGGCCGCGGGAGCGGTCATCGGCCTGGTCGGCTTCGCCCTGTTCGGGACCGCTCTGAAGGAGTCGCTCAACCTCGCGGCCAGGCATCGCGACTACTACTTCGACCAGAGCGTGCCGCCACACGTCGCGCAGCTATTCGGCCTGAATCCCCGCGCGGGCCATGTGCGCCTCGCGGCCGAGGTGGTCGGGTTGATCGCGATCGCGGGTCTCCTGATCTGGACCGCGGTGCGGCGGGACTGGCTCACCGGCTCGGGGTGGGCGAACTTCGCGGTGCTCGTGACGACGACCTTCATGCTCGCCTGGTACACGATCTGGGTACTGCCGTTCGCCGCGCTCACGCGCGACCGCCGACTCCGGTACGCGGCACTCGCGCTCGGCAGCTTCGTCGTTGCGTCGCGGCTCTATCAGTTCGGGCCGTTGCCCCATCTATGACCAGTCGCCTCCACCCGGTGGCGCGCCGCGCGCTGTTCGTGGCTCTCGCGCTCGCGGGCGTCGTGCTCGTGGTGGTCAGCGATCCACGCTCGAGCGCGTCGTACTGCGGCGGCCGCACCGAGGTGCTGACCTTGTCGGATCACGACCAGAGCAAGGTCCACCTGACCCCGGTCGCGACCCGGATCGAACACCTGCGCGGCCTGCACAGGCCGCAGCTGATCCAGTTCAGCGGGCGGCACGGTCCGGTCGAGACCACGACCTTTTCGGTCCGCGCGCGGCTCCTCGCGATGAAGCGGCGCCCCCGGAACGGGATTGCGGTGGTGGTCGCGGCGCCCGCTGCGCGCGGGCAGACCATGATCATCGGGTTCGAGCATCCGTGCGGCGGCTGGCAGACCCGCCAGGGAACCAACCTCATGAAGCACGCCAAGGCAGCGCTCGTGCAGGCGTGCGGCGCTCCGCCTCGTGGGCGCAGGCGCACCGCGCTGACTGGTGAGGCCGAGATCTCGGGCGTGGGCTTCTTCGGCCCCAGGGGACGCGCCGACGCTGCGCCCAATGGCATCGAACTTCATCCCGTGCTGCACTTCAGGGTCCTGAGCTGCCACCGGCGGCGTTCGGTTCCGAGTGACACCTCCGGTAAAAAGACCGCACGGCGAGGGCAAGCAAAAAAGTCTGCTCCTTCCTCCGGGAGGAGCTGAGGGAGAGATCGGACGACGGCGCCGGGCTGGTGGAGCTGCTCGCCTGCCTGCACGAGAGCAACCGGCGGCTTGGCCGGTCACGACGCCTGTCCGAGGAGCAGATGGACGAGCTCTCGCTCTACTGCTGGACGCTCCAAAGGAGCAAGCCGACGGGGATGCTGTGGGGACGCGCGCGCGAGCTCTGGGGCGGCGCGCCGCGCGGTCGCCCCGGACTCCGCCGGCCGCGCCGGACCGCGGTCTCAGACGAAGCCGCGTAGGGCCGCCGCCGCTAGCATCCGAGGTAATGTCGCTGCCCTGGGCGGAGCCGTTTGCGGCTGCGCTGAATCTCAAAGAAGAGCCCGGCCTCGTGCTGCTCGAGAGCAGGCCGGGATTCGGCCCGCTCGGGCGCCGCTCGTTTCTGGCCGTGTGCCCGCAGGAGGTGGCCACGCGCGGCCTGGTCGACCTCGAGCGACTTGCCGGCGGCTGGTGGGCGGGCTGGCTCTCGTACGACCTCGGCCGCGAGATCGAGACGCTGCCGGCGCTGGCCGAGGACGACCTCGGCCTGCCGCCGCTGGCGCTCGGTCGTTTCGACGCGTGGCTCGAGTTCGATCACGATCGCAGGACGGTCGAGCTGCGGGGCGACGGCCCGGGCGAGCGGCTCTTGCGCGCGCTGGACGCGGACGAGCCGGCACCGGCCGCAGCCCCCGTCGGCCGGTGGGAGAGCTCGCTGCCCCGCCGCCCCTACGAGTGCGCGGTGGAGCGCGCGATCGACTACATCCGCGCCGGCGACGTCTTCCAGGTGAACCTGTCCCAGCGTCTGGCAGCTTCCTGGCGCGGCGATCCGTTCGGCTTGTACGCGCGGGTGCGCGAGACCAGCCCGGCACCCTTCATGGCGCTCGTGCGTCTCGGCGGCGCGGACATCGTGTCCGCTTCCCCGGAACGGTTCCTGGCCGTGCGGGGGGACTGGATCGAGACACGCCCGATCAAAGGGACGCGCCCGCGCGGTGCCGACGCCGCCTCGGACGATGCCCTCGCGGCGGAGCTCGAGGCAAGCGCAAAGGACCGGGCCGAGAACGTGATGATCGTCGACCTCGCTCGCAACGACCTCGGCCGTGTCGCGCGGTACGGCACCGTGGCGGTCGATCGCCTCTTCGGCTTGGAGCGCCATCCCGGCGTGCACCACCTCGTGTCGACGGTGAGCGGGCGCCTGCGGCCGGGCGTCGGGCCCGGCGGGATCGTGCGCGCCACCTTCCCGCCCGGATCCGTGACCGGCGCGCCGAAGGTCCGAGCGCTCGAGATCATCGACGAGCTGGAGCCGGTGCGGCGGGGTCCCTATTGCGGCGCAATCGGCTGGATCGGCCCCGGTGGCGATCTCGAGCTCTCGGTCGCGATCCGGACGTTCGTCGCGGCCGAGCAGCGGCTCCATCTGCACGTCGGCGGCGCCGTGACGGCCGATTCGAACCCGGCCGACGAATGGCAAGAGACGTTGCACAAGGCGGCGCGGCTGCTCGCCGCGGCCGGCGGCCGGCTCGACCGCGACCGCGCGGAGCTCTCCTTCACGGCGTGAAGGTCTGGCTGAACGGAACGCTCGCCGACGAGCAGGCCGCGTGCGTGTCCCCGGCCGACCACGGGCTTTTGGTCGGCGACGGGGTGTTCGAGACGCTTCGTTGCTACGGCGGTGTGCCGTTCGCGCTCGAGGACCATCTCGGCCGCCTCGAGGACGGCGCCCGCGCGCTGGGGCTCGAGCCGCCCGCGCGTGAGGCTCTCCGCGTCGGCGCCCGGGCGGTGCTCGAGGCCAACGGCCTCGCGGACGCGCGCATGCGGATCACGTTCACGAGCGGGACTGGCCCGCCGGGCCTTGCCCGGACTGCCGACGCGCCGACGCTGCTGGTCGCCGCCTGGCCGCTCTTGCCGTGGCCCCCGACCACCACCGCAATCGTGTCCCGCTACCGCCGCGACGAGCAGAGCCCGCTCGCGGGCGTGAAGACGATCTCGCTGGTGGACAGCGTGATGGCGCTTGCCGAGGCACACACGGCCGGCGCGGGCGAGGCGATCCTGCTGAACGGGCGCGGCGATGTCTGCGAGGCAACCACCGCGAACGTGTTCGTGGTGCACGGCGGGGACGTGCGAACGCCGTCGCTTGCATCGGGGTGCCTCGCCGGCATCACGCGCGATCGCGTGCTGCGACTTGCCGGTGGAGCCGAGAGCGAGGTGCCGGCACTCGCGCTGCGCGAAGCCGACGAGCTGTTCCTCACTTCGTCCACCCGCGGCGTGCAGCCGCTCGTCGAGCTCGACGGGGCGCCCGTCGGGGACGGCCGGGCAGGCGAGGTGACGAGCCGGCTGGCGGCCGCCTACGAGGAGCTCGTGTCAGCGGAGCTCGAGGTCGAATAGCTCCTCGAGCCGCGCGAGCGTCTGGTCCGCGCCGCGATGCAACACCGCCGTCATACCGACCGCCTCAGCGCCCACGCAGTTCTCCTGGAGGTCGTCCACGAACACGCAGCGCGACGGCTCGAGGCCGACGCGCTCGGCCCCCAGCTCGAAGATCTGCGGCTGCGGCTTGTGCAGGCCGACCTCGCCCGAGATCACGACGCCGTCGAACAGCTCCCCGAACGTGGACCGGTCGTAGCGGCCGCGGCCCCAGCTGTTCGAGATGAGGCCGGTCTTGAGGCCGCTCGCGCGGGCAAGCCGCAGGGCCGCGAGCATCGACTCCTCGGGCTCCATGCCCGCGAAGAGTCGGTCCACGAGGCCCTCGTAACGGTCGGGAGCGATTCCGAGGAGCGGCCCGAACAGCCCGGAGAACTCGTCCTCGTCCAGCTCCCCGACCTCGAGGCGGCGAAGCAGGCCGAGTGCCTCGGGGTCTTCGCGGAACAGCCGCTTGACCTTCTCGCGCTCGAGGCCCTCCGCGTCGCAGAAGGCGCGGAAGCTGTCCCAGATATTGGTGGTGAGGACGCCGCCGAAGTCGACGAGCAGCCCGCGCAATTGACTCATGGGGCCGGCATCTGGCTGATTTCCCATGCCGCGTCCGCCAGCCGCGGCACGCCCTCGTCGAAGGTCTTGAGCCAGGGATCGTCAGTGGTGCCGGCGAGCACGCGCTTGTAGTTGCCCTCCATGAACACCGCGGCCTTCCAAAGGGCCAGCGTCTGATACCAGCGCAGGTTCGACATCGAGCGCCCGGTGCGGTCCTCGTAATAGGCGACCAGCTCGTCGCGGCTCGGAAACCCCTCGCGCCGCGTGACCGGCGAGAGCGAGCTGAACATGGTCTCGTCGGGGTCGCCCGGCTGGAGCCACGTGACGGTCAGGTAGCCGAGGTCGGCGAGCCTGTCCCCGATCGTGGACAGCTCCCAGTCGAATATCGCGATCACCCGCCCGGGCGGGTCGTCCGCGACCATCGTGTTCCCGAGCCGGTAGTCGCCGTGCACGATCGTCGCGGGAGGGGACTCCGGCAAGTTGGCGGCGAGCCAGTCGCCGATCTGCTGCACCCGCGGCAGCTCGCGCGTCTTGTTGTGCTCCCACAGGCCCGTGAAGCGCCGAAGCTGGCGCTCGAGATAGCCGGTCGGCTTGCCGTAGCCCTCGAGCCCGCACGCGCGCCAGTCCACCTCGTGCACCTCGGCGAGCGCGTCCACGAGGTCGAGGCCGATGCGCCGTCGCTGTTCCGGCGAGTCGAGCGGAGGCGGGATGTCGTTGGTGATGACGCTGCCGACGCGGTACTCCATGACGTAGAACGGCGCCCCGATCACGGTCTCGTCCTGGCATGCGAGGAGCGTCCTGGGCACGCGTGCATTCGTGTGCTTGATCGCGTCGAGCAGCCGCCACTCGCGCAGCACGTCGTGAGCGCTTGGCGGCAGCGGCGGGCGCGGCGGCCGCCGCAGCACGAAACGCTCGGCGCCGCGCGTCACCAGGTAGGTGATGTTCGAGTGGCCCTCGCCGATCCGCTCCAACTCGAGCTCCGCGTCGTCACCGGGCAGGTGCTCGGCGAGATAGCGCGCGAGGGTCGATCTGATGATCAGCGGCGGCAGCTCGAGGCGCTCGGCCTCCTCGCGCGTCTCGATGATGTCAGGCGCGTGAACCGTCAATCCCGCGATCGAGCTCGCCGAGGTGGTCGATGTTCGCCTGGTCGGACGGGTCGCCGCTCGGCGCGGTGGC
>Ga0114129_10016960_pt1 | contig 10368 bp, 4 predicted proteins | sample RhiMetdeltSRZDD1_FD_80071 | JGI IMG/M metagenome (GOLD analysis project Ga0114129, IMG submission 80071) | Populus rhizosphere microbial communities from Tennessee, USA - Rhizosphere MetaG P. deltoides SRZDD1 (version 2) (version 2) | ecosystem: Host-associated > Plants > Roots > Rhizosphere >... | reverse complement strand
GTGGGTTGGTAACCGGCAGGGCGATCTGTTCCCGGCCGGCCTTGCGCTCAACCCGTCTAGGGAGGTCCCATGCAGCGCCTGACAACAAGGCAACAGGACATTTACCACTACCTGAACCGGCATTTGGAGGAACACGGATATCCCCCCACCCTCCGCGAAATCTGCTCTGAATTCGGCATGCGGAGTACCCGGGCGGCCTCGGATCATCTCCATGCGCTTGAGCGAAAGGGCTTTATCAGCCGAGCTCGAGATCGGTCCCGCGGGATCGAGTTGCGTGGCGCGCGCCCCACTACGGGGGGCACGAGCGTGCCGGTGGTCGGCAAGATCGCGGCCGGAGCACCTCTTCTGGCCCAGGAGAACATTCAGGATCGGCTAACCGTGGACCCCGGCTTCCTTAAGGGAGACGGTAACTTCATGTTGGAGGTCCAGGGGGATAGCATGATCGAGGCCCATATCTGCTCGGGCGACTTCATCATCGTGAAGCCGCAAGAGCATGCCAAGAATGGCGATATCGTCGTGGCCATGATCGAGGACGAAGCGACGGTCAAACGGTTGGAACGGAAAGGGGACAAGGTTTCCCTTGTTCCGGAAAACCGTAACATGCAGCCCATCGTGATCGAAAATCCGAGACTACTTAGAATTGTAGGGATTGTCGTAGGACTCATCAGGCGCATGGCCTGAAGTTCTTGACGGTGCGGCTGGGGCTGATATACTCGTCTCATCTTTGGCTGTCCTTGCCTGGACAGTAGCCAAGGACGGTTCTAGCAAGCTCTGGTCGTGCGCGACGCACGAGGTTGTCTTCGGACTGGTTGCCCTCCAGCCGGGTCGTCAAAACTGCCCGGCTCCAGTCTGGAGCGAGGCCGGGGATCACCCCCCGGCCTTTTCTTTTGTGTCAGTAATTGTCTTCCGTGCGACTTGTCGCAGCCTGGGGTTGAGTCCGTGATGACCTTTGACGCTAACTCAGGTGCCTGTTAACTTTCGCCGCTCTTGGTAGACTTCCCCGCCTGAAAAATTGATCTCAATTCTGCGCGTTCGCTCGGAATTGACCCCATCGTCTAGTCGGACTAGGACATCAGCCTTTCACGCTGGTAACGCGGGTTCGAATCCCGCTGGGGTCACCAGTTCGTCGAGCTGGTTACGAAACCAATTCATCGGTTCAACTCGTTCCGGAACCAGTTGCACATTTTGAGCTAGTTGTATTGGTCGTAGTCGATGTCACGCTCAAAACTGTCCAATTGACTGAGAGAACGAGTTCGGGGGAACCGTCCCCTCCGGAATCTACCTCTACGAGCTTCGGACTTCTGATTTCATCGCGACCAGAAAACTGGTTCGACTACGGTAAATTCCTCAGGGTTCCAAACCCATGTGGCACTTCCATCAACCCCTGTGTTTCGACCAATACTGAATGAACCCGATCTCAGGCTGTTTAGAGCATCTACGATGGCAAATATTTCAGCACCGTTTTTGGTGCGAAGCCAACTACGCCACTTACCATGGGGTGGGTGCCCCACAGGTGTTATGATGCCTTTTACTTGCTCCAGGTTCGGGTCAACAAATTAACCATATTGCCGGTCTCCCCACCCGGTGCGATGGGGGGGGTAGGCCGTGATATCTCGGGTTTTGCATGCTTTCGTTTGCGGACTCTTACCTCTGATCCTTGGCGCGGGGCCCCATCGCCCGCCACTCCTTCCTTATCCATCCTCGACGAAGGTTCTTCCTGCCATCGATCCAGCAGCTTGCAGAGCTGGGGTCAACGAAGACTGGTGGCAAACGGTCTCCAGCCGCATCGAGATTAAGGAGTACGAAGTGTCTCGCACGACGGCGGGCCTCCAGGCTCCCAATCGTGCCCATGATTTACGGACGTACTTTCGTTCGGCGGGAATCGACGTGGGACCACGGCAGCAAGGCAAAGGCCGCGCGACATGGGCCTTCACTTGGCGTACGGCGCGCTGGGGACATGTTGATCAGATGCAGGCGCTCGATGCTCCAGGAATCGACCCCCAAGTGGCGGGTTCGCGCGTGGTCTACCGGCGCCGAGGGTTTGACGAGTGGTACGAGAACGGGCGTCAGGGGCTCGAGCAGGGCTTCACGGTGCACGCCCGGCCGCCAGGCAAGGGTTGGCTTCGTCTCGAAGGCCGGCTGGACGGTGCCATTCGTGCCAAGCAGCGGGAAGAGGGAGCAGTGGACTTCCTCGACGCGAACGGAGAATGCGTGCTGCGTTACGCGGAGCTGCGCGCCTGGGATGCCGAGAGGCACGCGCTTCCCGCGCGTCTCTCGGTCGAGGGGAAGGAGCTGGCTATCCTGGTGGACGATCGTGAGGCGCGTTACCCAATCACCGTCGATCCTTTGATGACCTCTCCCGCCTGGACCGCCGAGAGCGATCAGGCCGACGCTAGGTTCGGCTTGTCGGTGGGGACGGCAGGGGACATAAACGGCGACGGTTTCTCCGACGTCATCGTGGGGGCCGAGTTTTACGACAATGGGCAAACGGATGAGGGGCGGGCCTTCGTTTACCAGGGCTCGGCCACGGGTCTTGGTTCTTCCGCGGCCTGGACCGCCGAGAGCGATCAGGCCGCAGCCAGGTTCGGCATTTCGGTGGCAACGGCGGGGGACGTGAACGGCGACGGCTTCTCCGATGTCATCGTCGGGGCCTTTGCCTACACCAACGGGCAAACGAATGAGGGACGGGCCTTCGTCTACCACGGCTCGGCCACAGGCCTCGGTTCGTCCGCGGCCTGGACCGCCGAGAGCGACCAGGCCAGCGCTTTCTTTGGTTATTCGGTGGGGACGGCGGGAGACGTGAACGGCGACGGCTTCTCCGACGTCATCGTCGGGGCCTATATCTATGACAACGGCGAGCTCAATGAGGGACGAGTCTTCGCCTACCACGGCTCAGCCACGGGTCTCGGTTCATCCGCGGCCTGGACCGCCGAGAGCGACCAGGCCAGCGCTTTCTTCGGCTATTCGGTGGCAACGGCGGGGGACGTGAACGGCGACGGCTTCTCCGATGTCATCATTGGCGCCATCAACTACACCAACGGGCAAACGCAAGAGGGGCGGGCCTTCGTCTACCACGGCACGGCCACGGGTCTCGGTTCTTCCGCGGCCTGGACCGCCGAGAGCGACCAGGCCAGCGCTTTCTTCGGCGGGTCGGTGGGGACGGCGGGGGACGTGAACGGCGACGGCTTCTCCGACGTCATCGTTGGCGCCATCCACTACAGCAACGGGCAAACGAATGAGGGACAGGCTTTCGTCTACCACGGCTCAGCCACGGGTCTCGGTTCTTCCGCGGCCTGGACCGCGGAGAGCGATCAGGTCGCCGCCAACTTCGGCGGGTCGGTGGGGACGGCGGGGGACGTGAACGGCGACGGCTTCTCCGACGTCATCGTCGGGGCCGAGTTTTTCGACAATGGGCAAACAGATGAGGGGCGAGTCTTCGTCTACCACGGCTCGGCCACAGGTCTTGGTTCTTCCCTGGCCTGGACCGCCGAGAGCGACCAGGCGGCGGCGGAGTTCGGCGGGTCGGTGGGGACAGCGGGGGATGTGAACGGCGACGGCTTCTCCGACGTCATCGTCGGCGCCATCCACTACACCAACGGGCAAACGAATGAGGGAGGGGCCTTCGTCTACCACGGCTCCGCCGCGGCCCTGGCCACCAGCCCGGCCTGGACGGCGGAGTCGAACCAGGCTAGCGCTTTCTTTGGCGGGTCGGTGGCAACGGCGGGGGACGTGAACGGCGATGGCTTCTCCGACGTCATCGTGGGGGCAGTGTTTTACGACAATGGGCAAACGGATGAGGGGCGGGCCTTCGTCTACCTCGGCTCGGCCACGGGCCTGGCCACCACCTCGGCATGGACCGCCGAGAGTGACAATGCCGGCGGGAACTTCGGCTACTCGGTGGCGACGGCTGGAGACGTGAACGGCGACGGCTTCTCCGACGTCATCGTCGGCGCCGCCTATTTCAGCAACGGGCAAACGAATGAGGGACGGGCCTTCGTCTACCACGGCTCCGCCGCGGGCCTCGCCACTTCCCCCGCCTGGGCTATCGAGAGCGACCAGGACCACGCCTTTTTCGGCAATTCGGTGTCGACAGCGGGGGACGTAAACGGCGACGGCTTCTCCGACGTCATCGTTGGGGCGGGCGGTTTCGACAACCCGTTATTTAATGAAGGACGAGCCTTCGTCTACCACGGCTCAGTCGCGGGCCTCGCCACCTCCCCCGCCTGGACCGCCGAGAGCGACCAGGCCTGGGCGTCCTTCGGCTGGTCGGTGGGGACGGCGGGGGACGTAAACGGCGACGGCTTCTCCGATGTCATCGTTGGCGCCAACTACTACACCAACGGGCAAACGAACGAGGGGCGGGCCTTTGTCTACCACGGCTCGGCCACGGGTCTTGGTTCCTCCCCAGCATGGACCGCCGAGAGCGACCAGGCCGGCGGGAACTTCGGCTACTCGGTGGCGACGGCTGGAGACGTGAACGGCGACGGCTTCTCCGACGTCATCGTCGGGGCCATCGATTTCGACAATGGGCAAACGGATGAGGGGCGAGCCTTCGTCTACCACGGCTCGGTCACGGGTCTCGGTTCCTCCCCAGCCTGGACCGTCCCGGGCGAGCAGGCCTTGGGCAATTTCGGCGGGTCGGTGGGGACGGCGGGGGACGTGAACGGCGATGGCTTCTCGGATGTCATCATCGGCGACTCCTATTTCAGCAGCAGGGGCCGTGCCTTCGTCTACCACGGCTCCGCCGCGGGCCTCGCCACCTCCCCCGCCTGGACCGCCGAGAGCGACCAGGTCTTCGCCTATTTCGGCTCGTCGGTGGCAACGGCGGGGGACGTGAACGGAGATGGCTTTTCCGACGTCATCGTGGGGGCCATCAATTTCGACAACGGGCAAACAGATGAGGGCCGGGCCTTCGCTTACTATGGCAATGGCGGCGACGGTCTCGACCGTGTCCCTCGCCAGGTCCGGACGACGAACTTGGCTCCCATCTCCCTCCTCGGCCTTTCCAATTCCCCAACCTCCTTCCGTCTCAAGGCCCTCGGCCGTTCCCCCGCCGGCCGAGACTCAGTTCGTCTCCAATGGGAGGTCAAGCCCCTGGGCATTCACTTCGACGGCTCCGGGCTGGCCACCAGCCCCACGGTCGATACCGGGGCTCCCGTTTTGGGTACGGGCAGTACAGTTCCCCTGTCCGAGATTGCGGACGGACTGAGCCCCGGTAGCCTCTACCACTGGCGGCTCCGTATCGTCACCGATTCGCCCTTCTTCCCCCGCTCGCCATGGCTCTGGCATCCTGGGAATGCAACCACAGAGGCCGACGTGCGTACCCTGCCGGGTAGCGTCGGTGTCGACGAACCGCTCCGCGCTGCGGATCGTATATGGCTTGAAGCTGCCGCACCGAACCCTTTCGCAACCGCGACCCGGATCGCTTACACCCTACCCGAGCGGGGGCACGTCCACGTCGGCATCTACGACATCGCGGGGCACGAAGTGGCAGTACTCATGAACGGCGTACAGGAAGCCGGGTCCCACTTCCAGGCTTGGGACGGTCGCGGGTCTCGCGGTCTGAAGTTGTCAGCCGGGGTTTACTTTGTGCGGCTCGAGTTCGTAGGCCGAGTCGAGACGAGCAAGATCATTCTCGCGAGATAGCATGCTGACCTCGCCTCGGGCGGTCAGTTGCTGCGCCCGGTCACGTTCGTGCCCGAGCGCGCTCGTCTCTAACGCTCGGGCAAACTAAAAACCTGGTTCCAACTCAGAGATCCTTGGGACACCACTTCGCCGAACTGGTTTTAAGACCAGTTCATCTGCCAACTGGTTCCGGAACCATCCCGAAGAACTGCGAGCCCGGAACAGGTATAATTCTGCCGGTGCGCTCCTGAGGGTCCTCCAATGCGCTATGGTCTGCAAGCCAGAGTATTCACAGCACCATCCTCGCGATGCGCAACCGCCGTATTCATTCTGCTGCTCGTGGCATCCGGAGCAAAGGCGGGCTGCATCGACTACGGAAGCTACCTCCACTGGATGGGGGGCATGGACACACCGGGCTTGGCGTATGGGGTCGCGGTGTCCGGGGCGGTGGCCTATGTGGCAGATGAGACGTCAGGGCTCCAGGTCATCGACGTGTCGAATCCGTCGGCTCCGGCAATGTTGGGAAGCGTGAACACTCCGGGCGTTGCTTGGGGGGTGACGGTGTTCGGAACGAAGGCGTACGTGGCGGATGGCGTTTCAGGGCTTCAGGTGATCGACGTGTCGAATCCGGCATCTCCGGCGATCCTTGGGAGCGTGAATACGCCGAGGGAGGCTTTGTGGGTTGAGGTTTCGGGCACGAAGGCCTACGTGGCAGATGGCGGTTCGGGACTTCAGGTGGTCGATGTTTCGAACCCCGCCTCTCCAGCAATCCTGGGAAGCGTGAACACCCCGGGCGAGGCTTGGGGAGTCACGGTATACGGAACAATAGCCTACGTGGCGGATGGCGTATCAGGGCTTCAGGTGATCGACGTGTCGAATCCGGCATCGCCGGCGATCCTAGGCAGCGTGGACACGCCGGGCTTCGCTTATTGGGTCACGGTGTCCGGGACGGTGGCGTACGTGGCCGATGGGGGTTCGGGTCTTCAGATCTTCAATGTATCGAATGCAGCCTCACCAGTAATCGTGGGAAGCGTGGACACGCCGGATATTGCAGGGGATGTCACGGTGTCGGGGAACCTGGCCTACTTGGCGGATGGCTTTTCCGGTCTGCAGGTGATCGACGTGTCGAATCCGGCGTCACCGGTCATCCTGGGTAGCGTGGTCACACCGAGCGATGCCTATAGTGTCGCGGTGTCGGGGACAGTTGCGTATGTGGCGGATGGTGTTTCAGGGCTTCAGGTGATCGACGTGTCGAATCCGGCGTCACCACCGATCCTAGGGAGCCGGGACACACCGGGCGATGGCTACAGTGTTGCAGTGTCCGGAACGGTGGCCTACGTGGCGGATGGCGGTTCGGGTCTTCAGGTGATCAACGTGTCGAATCCGGCGTCCCCGGTCATCCTGGGGAGCGTGGACACACCAGACATAGCGGGGGGTGTCGCGGTGGCGGGGACGAAGGCATATGTCGCGGATGGCTTGTCCGGTCTGCAGGTGATTAACGTATCGAATCCGGCGTCCCCAGTCATCCTGGGGAGCGTGGACACACCGGGCGAAGCTTACAGTGTCGCGGTCTCCGGGACGATGGCCTACGTGGCGGATGCCGGTTCGGGTCTTCAGGTGATCAACGTGTCGAATCCGGCGTCTCCGGTAATTCTGGGAAGCGTGAACACACCGGGCTTGGCATATGGCTTAGCGGTTTCCGGGACGCTGGTGTACGTGGCGGATGGTCCTTCGGGCCTTCAGATTGTCGACGTATCGAACCCGGCCTCACCGGTGATTCTGGGGAGCGCGACCACACCGGACGTGGCAGGGGCGGTGACGGTGACGGGGACATTGGCCTACGTGGCGAGTGGTCCTTCGGGTCTTCAGGTGATCGACGTGTCCAATCCGGCGTCTCCGGCAATCCTGGGGAGTGTGGACACGCCGGTTGATGCCTACAGTGTCGTGGTATCCGGGGCGGTAGCGTACGTTGCGGATGAGTATTCCGGACTTCAGGTGATCGACGTGTCCAATCCGGCATCACCAGCGGTTTTGGGGAGCGTGGCTACGCCCGACTTGGCGTATGCCGTTACGGTGTCTGGCACGGAGGTCTATCTGGCGGGTGGGCTAGCTGGTCTCCTGACTTTCCCCGTTCAGTGTGCGTTCACCCCGGTTCTCCTCTCCTTCTTCACCGCTTCTCCTCAATCACACGGCATTCTCCTGGAATGGAACACCGCCCGCGAGTCCGACTTTTCCGGGTTTCACGTGCATCGCTCGGATCAATCCGGAGGGATTTACGAGAGACTCACCACGGAGTTGATTCGCCCCGGGGCGAACTACCAGTTTTTGGACACTGATGTCATGCCAACCATCACGTACTACTACCGCCTTGAGGCTCTGGACCGCACGGGGCGGCAAGAATTCTTTGGGCCGGTTTCAGGGAGAATGAAATCGGAGAATCTCTCGACAGCTCTCGGTCAGGCTTTTCCGAACCCACAACATGAAGGCTCCAGCACGATCCCGTTCACCCTGGCCTCGCCGAGAAAGGTGCGGGTCCGCGTAGTGGACCTCGCGGGCAGGGAGGTGCGAGTGCTTCTGGACGGAGTAGCGGAAGCAGGTGCGCAGTCGGTAACCTGGAATGGGCGGAACGAGTCCGGGGGAACCGTCCCCTCCGGAATCTACCTCTACGAGCTTCGGACTTCTGATTTCATCGCGACCAGAAAACTGGTTCGACTTCGGTATTGATCAGCTCGGCTTCGGCCGGTTCACTGCCGCAGCGCGACATCCCGAAAGAATTCAACCGTATGCCGCAAGTATTTCTCGAATTCACTCCGGTATTCCTGCCAGCATGCAGCGTCGTCGCATCCATGTGGAGTCCGCGGCCATTCCGTGGACACTTGATAACCAAGGGACCGAAGGCTATGGACGAATTCCTCGGCAATGGGCTGGCGCGGATCCAGCGTCCCACACATGACAAGGTACGGAACCTCGCGCGCACGTGCGGCGGCTCGGGTTTCGGCAACGGCAGCCACACGAGGCTGAAACAGGTCCCGAAGGTTATTGGGGACCTTTGATACGTTTGTCGAATCGGACAGAAAAGCTCGTGCGTCCCGGAGTTCGCCAATCCCCTCGACAAGAAACCTTCCGTCCGGCGTCGTCCACGTTCCGGAGGCCAGTGGGGCAACCGCCGCCACTTGTTCGGGATGTGCCAGTGCATAACGATGCGCAAACTGCCCGCCCCTCGAGTAGCCGGTGAGGAAGATCTTTGGCCTGAGTGCGTACTCCTTGCGCAGCTGTCCCAGGACTTCCTCGAGGAATTCACCTTCGCCCAGGGAGGGAAAACGGCTCGCATTGTTGTCGTCGTTCGAAAAACTCGGCGAGATGACGATGGCTTCGAGTCCAGACTCTGCCGTGAACCGTGCCATGCCGGTATTCGGGAACGGGATCCGACCGTGCTGACCCCCACCGTGAACCACAACCAGCGCCCAATACGACTTCGTGCGATCGAAGTTGGGTGGGAAACCCAGGAAGTATTCCCGCTGGGAACCCCCGAAGGTGATGGTCCGCCGCAACGGCAGGTATTTGCTGCTGTCCCGGGCTAGCTGCTCGATCTGCTGTCTTGTCCGCTCTGTGTTTTCGCGTGCGTGGCTCGGGAGAGCGCGCGATGTCGCAAGGATGCCTACTACGCCAACCACAATCACCCAGGCAACCCGGTCAGGACGCAACCGCGTCATGATTCGCGCGCTCCGCAGGTCGTGAGAGACGATGCGCCTCATGCAACCGCCTCAGTGGGCCGGCCCGACGAACCCGGCGACCGTTATCACCAGTCGACGCCGCGATATGTCCAGTCGGCCCTTGAAGTTCAGCCGGGGCTCAGTTTACACCTCCGCAAACTAGTTCGCGCACTGGGTGTCCCAGCCAACTGGTTCCGGAACCAGTTGCGCCCTCTAACTCGGTCCAGACCGATTTCTCTAGGTGTAACCGACTCTCCCACCCGTTCGTCTAAACACCGTGGACAGTCCAAAGCGCCACTCAGTTTCCAAATCTGATATGCGATCCGCTCTGATTGCAGCCATATGTATCCTCACGCCCACGTTGTCACTGGAAGCGTGGGGCGATTGCATGAATTACCGAGACTACCTTCCCACGATCGGCAGCGTGGACACACCGGATGCCGCTAATAGGATCGTGGTTTCGGGGATGCTGGCCTACGTGGCCGACGAGAGTTCGGGCCTTCAAGTGATCGATATATCGAATCCCGCCTCACCCACGATCTTGGGGAGTGTGAACACGCCGGGGCTTGCCTTGGGGGTCGCGATATCCGGGACGATGGCGTATGTCGCTGATGATTCCTCCGGTCTTCAACTGATCGACGTGTCGAATCCTTCTTCGCCAGCAATCATTGGCAGCGTGGATACTCCAGGCCAGGCCTCGGGAGTTGCAGTATCAGGGACTCTAGCTTACGTGGGTGACTGGGAATCGGGTCTTCAAGTGATCGACGTGTCGAATCCGGCCTTTCCCTCGATCTTAGGAAGTGTCGACACCCCCGGTCAGGCCTGGGGAGTGGCCGTTTCGGGTGCTTTGGCTTATCTCGCGGACTATGAGGGTGGTTTCACAGCCATCGACGTTTCTAATCCGTCATCCCCGAAGCTTCTGGATAGCGTATCCACACCGTTCTATCCCGTTGGGGTAGTCCTGTCCGGCACGCTCGCCTACGTGACTGACGAAGCGGTGCTTCAAGTGATTGACATATCGAACCCAAAT
>Ga0114129_10016959_pt1 | contig 10368 bp, 6 predicted proteins | sample RhiMetdeltSRZDD1_FD_80071 | JGI IMG/M metagenome (GOLD analysis project Ga0114129, IMG submission 80071) | Populus rhizosphere microbial communities from Tennessee, USA - Rhizosphere MetaG P. deltoides SRZDD1 (version 2) (version 2) | ecosystem: Host-associated > Plants > Roots > Rhizosphere >... | reverse complement strand
TCACCGCCGAGGACTTCGTAGCGCCGGATCGACAACGGTTGGTGATTGATTTCTGGCGCCTGCTGTCCGGCCGGCTCGCCAATCGCGCGGACGTTCAGTATTGGCCGTACGGTTGCGGCGACGCTGCGACGGGCGCGTCGATCCTCCGAGACCTGTGGTCGATTCCGGAAACCAGCACCCGTACCTGAGCGTCGTCGTCGCGTCGCGAAACGACAGTCACGGAGGCGATCCGCTCGCGAGGCTTCAGGCGCTCGTCAACTCGTTTGCCGCGCAGTGTTGCCGCTTCGGTCTGGATGCGGAGCTCGTCGTCGTCGAGTGGAACCCGCCGCCGGAACGTCCCCGGTTGCGCGATGCCGTGCGGGTTCCGGAAGACGGCGCGCTCGCCGTGCGGTTCGTCGAAGTGCCGCCCGAGCTGCACGCGACGCTTCCGTCGGCAGACGTGCTGCCGCTGTTCCAGATGATCGCCAAGAACGTCGGCGTACGCCGTGCGCATGGCGAGTTCGTCCTTTCGACGAACATCGACATCATCTTCTCGAACGAGCTCGTGGAATACCTGGCGACACGGCCGCTCGAGCGACGTCGGATGTACCGCGTCGACCGGCACGACATCGAGTCGGACTTTCCCGTGCACGCGTCGCTCGACGACCAGATGGCGTACTGCGCTTCGCATCAACTGCGCCTCCACGCCCGCGAAGGCACCTTTCCGGTCGATCGCGACGGACACAAAGCGGTACTCGACCCGGATGTCGTTCAACCGCCGACCGTCACGCTCGGTGCCGGGTGGCACGTGCGGGAAGGCGACGCGGAACGAGGCGTTTATCGCTGGGCGGCGGCGCCGGAAGCGCATCTGATCGTCGATCGAGCCGAGCCTCGTCTGCGGTCCGACGTCGTCCTCGAGCTCGAGATCGCGGCGAACCCATACGACCCAGACTCCTGGGCAGACATCGAGGTGCTCGACAACGGTGCCTCCGTCGCGCGCAAGCGAATCGTTCAACGCCTGCCGCATATCGGCCGCCGGTTTTCCGTTCTTCTCGAAGACGGTGTGACGCGGCACGACATCGTGTTGAAGCTCCGCGAGGTTTCACCATCCGGCCGAAGGTGCCAGCCGTTGTCGGAGCGTCGAGACGGCCTCGCGTACCGGCTGATTGGCGCACGCATCGTGGTGAGTCCGTGTCGCGCTGCTCGCCGCCACGAATATGCGAGCCGTGGCCCATTCCAGCCGAAGCGCACCGGCGTGTATCACTTCCTGCTCTCACCGGCGCCTGGCGAGACGGAGCTGGCGGTACTGGACGATCCCGGCGGCTTGCCTCTCGAAACGAGCTCGCAGGAAGCGTACGACCGCGGCGTACGCATGTCGCTGGTGTCGACGGCGCTCGACCGAGGCAGGCTCATATGGCTCCACGCGCCGGCAGCCGCTCGCGGCCTGTACGGATCCGCCGACCCTCGCGAGCTCGCACCAGGACGGGATCTCACAACCGCGCGCGAGATCGTGCGAGGGCGCGCGCGACGTCTCGTGCGGCGCGTCAGACGAGCCGAACGCGCGCTCCGGACCGCGGTCGCGCCAACGCTTCGCGAATGGCTCCATCGATTCGACCCCTCTCCGAACCCGGAGCCGCGGCTCACGCCGGACGATCTGGCGGGTACGACCGGCGAACTTCAGGCGCTCGGCGATTTTCTTCGCGCGAATCGGCCCCGGTATCTCCACTTGAACGCCTGCGGCGACTTTCAGCTGATGGCGCGTGAGCACTGGTTCGCGCTTCGGGGCTTTGCCGAATTCGCTACGTATTCGATGAGTCTCGACGGGCTGTTGAGCACGGCCGCCGAGCATGCCGGCATTCGGGAGCACGTCCTCGAATCGCCGCGGCACATTTACCACCTGGAGCACGAGAAGGGATCCGGGTGGACTCCCGAGGGTGAAAGCCAGTTGCGGCGCCGTATGGCGGAACGCGGCGTCACCTGGGTCGAACATCGAATGTTCCACACGTGGGCGGCGTCGATGGCGTGGCTGAACCGCCCGATGATTTTCAACGGACCTGACTGGGGCTTTGCCGATTCAACGCTCGCCGAATCGACCTTGCATCCGGTCAGCCAGACCTAGACATGTGCGGCATCGTCGGCACGTTTCATCCAATCGGCGAGGCGAGCGACGAAGCGGTCGTGTCGCGCATGCGCGACCGCATGGCGCATCGAGGCCCGGACGGTACCGGGTTCTGGCGTTCTCCCGACCGCCGGTGCGCGCTCGCGCATCGCCGCCTCGCGATCATCGACCTGTCGGATGCGGCACTGCAGCCGATGGTCAACGCGACCGGCGACGTCGCGCTGACGTACAACGGCGAGATCTACAACCACGCGGAGGTGCGCCGCGAGCTCGAGCGGCTCGGCAAGTACTCGTGGCGCACCGATCATTCCGACACCGAAGTGCTGCTGCACGCGTACGAGGAGTGGGGGCTCGACTGCGTGAAGCGGTTCTACGGAATGTTCGCCGTCGGGATCTACGACGGTCGCGATCGCGCGAGACCGGTCGTGCACCTCGTTCGCGATCGCATTGGCATCAAGCCGCTGTACTTCACCCGGACGGCTCGCGGCGAGTGGCTGTTCGCGTCGGAGATCCGCGCGCTCACCGCCCATCCGTCGGTGACGCCGGAGATGGATCTCACGGCGTTCTGGCACTATCTCACGTTCATCGTCGCGCCGGCGCCGCTGACGATGTTCCGCGGCATCTTCAAGCTGCCGGCGGCGCACACGCTCACGATCGACCACACGGGACGCGCGACCGCGCGCCGCTATTGGGATTGCCGGCCCGATCGCGATCGCACGCTGACCGAGCGCGACCTGAGCGAAGACGAAGCCGTACAGGAAGTGCTGCGTCTGATGCGGCAGTCGATTGCGCGCCGGATGGTCTCGGACGTGCCGTTCGGCGTGCTGCTCTCGGGCGGTGTCGACTCGTCGATGAACGTCGCGCTCATGAGCGAGCTCATGAGCCGGCCGGTGACGACCTTCACGATCGGGTACGAGGGGAAGGACGCGTACAACGAGTTCGAGCACGCACGCCGCGTCAGCACCCGGTATGGAACCGATCATCACGAGCGGACCATCTCCCGTGAAGAGATGCAGGCGTTTCTCCCCGAGCTCGTCCGGCTGCAGGACGAGCCGATTGCGGACAACGTCTGCATCCCGCTGTACTTCCTCGCCGCGCTCGTGAAGCGCAGCGGCACGACCGTCGTGCAGGTCGGCGAAGGCGCCGATGAGAACTTTCTCGGCTACTGGTGGTGCGATCACTACCGCCGGAAGCAGATCGACGTGTACGACCCGGCGCGCGCCGGGGGCGCTCCCTCCTGGGTGACGCGACTGTTCCACGGCGCCTCGACCGGTGAGGATGCCGAGATCGAGGAGCGCGCGCGCCGCCGGCAGGAGCTGTTCTGGGGCGGCGCCGTCTGCTGGTGGGGCGACATGCGGCGCCGTCTCACGCCGGATCCATCGCGCTTCAACCAATCGATCGATTGCCCCGTCGACGGGCTGGTGCCCGCCGGCCACCGGTCGCTGGACAGCCACGCGGTCGTTCGCGAGTACGTCGCGCCGCTCGACGGCCGACTCGCTCCGCCCGAGGTGCTCCAGAAGATCACGTACCTCGAGCTGCAGCTGCGGCTGCCGGAGCATCTGCTGATGCGCGTCGACAAGCTGACGATGGCGCATGCAGTCGAGGCGCGCGTGCCGTTTCTCGATCATGACGTCGTCGAGCTCGCGATGCGACTGCCGCTCTCCTACAAGCTGCGCGACGGTGTCGGCAAGCACGTGTTGAAGCGCGCCGCCGAGCCGTATCTCGATCGAGATCTGATCTTCCGGCCCAAACAGGGGTTCGGCGCCCCGATGGAGGAATGGTTCCGGGAAGGCGATTTCGGACGCCGCTGTCTCGAAGCGTTCGAGCGATCCGCCATCCGGCGGGAAGGCCTCGTCGACGGCGGGTACTTCTCGGACCTGCTGAAGGCGCAGATCGAGGGCCGCGCGGGCGTGAGCTTCCACCTCTGGACGGTGATGAACGCGGTCCTGTGGCACGCCGCCTGGGTCGAGCAGCGCGTGGAAGCGTTTGTATGATCGTTCGAACCCCTTGCCGCGGTGACACCGTCGACGACCGCGAATGGCGCCGGTGACCATCGCGTCGCTCTTGACGACGCGCGGTGGGCCGCGTCGAGCATCGCTCAGCTGTCTGGGCGCCCTCCTTCTCTCGACAGCCGCGCTGGCCATCGATCGCCAGCTGTTCGACGGCGTGGGCACGTTCCCGGCTGACATGCACGCGTCGGCGTCAACGGACCTGGCGGCGAACCACTCGTATTGCGGCACGACCGGCCTCATCTCCGCCGACTTCGTGTTATCGCGTCATTTGCGCGAGCACCCCGAGGCGATGCGCGAGCCGGTGGCCGCGATTCTCGACCGCACGGCGACGAAGGATGGTTACTGCCGCACCGTCACGGTGCCGTATGCGCACAACGAAAACGGGCTCATGCTCTTCGAGACGGCGTTTCTGACGATCCGGCCTCGCGCCTCGGCGCGGCAGATTGGCCTCGCGCTCGCGGCGGTCTCCGCGATGGTGGCCGCCATCGTCGCGTATGCGAGCCTGCGAGCCGGCCTCGCGTGGTGGCTGTCGGCGACGATCGTCTGGTTCTTCATCGCGGTCGCCGGCCGGCTGTCGATGTATCAGTTCACGGCGTATCCGCTCGACACGACAACGGCCATCCTGTTCGTCGGCGCCGTGACGGTTGCGGCCGCGAGCCTGCGCGGCCGCGCGGCTGCGGCCTGCGCGACCGCCGGCGCGCTGCTCGGACTCGTTGCCGGCTTCGGCATGAACGTCAGAACGAGCCATTCCCTCGTCTATATCGTGCTCGCCGTCGAGCTCGCAGCCTTCGTCTACGCCGCACGCGTGCGCCTCGATCAGCCAGGTGTGGCGATCCTTCCCGCGGCGTCGCTGCTGGTCGCGTTTGCCGCCGCCGTCGCGTTGTTCGACGTCGTCTTCATCCGTCCAGTCCGCGTTGCGGCCGCACGCGCGACGAACAATTACGTCTTCCACACGGTTGCGCATCCGCTCGTGATGGGGCTTGCGGTGCCGCCGTCCGACCTGAGCCGTCGCGAGGGGCTCGAGTGGAACGACAGCATCGGCCTCGCCGTCGCGCGCCGCGTCGATCCCACCGTCACGTTTCTCGGTCCGACGTACGAAGGCGCGTTGTTCACGTACTACTTCGGCCTCTGGCGGCAGCACCCCGCCGAGATGCGGACCGTGTACTGGCGCAAGCTCCTCGCGGCCGGCCGCGGCGTGTTCCTGCAGGCGGCACAGCTCGTTCCCGGATCGCTCCGGCGCATCTATCTGGTCTTCGCCGATCGCGCCAACGGCCTGGAGCTGCTCGCCGGCTCGTTCGGCGCGGCGCTCGTCGCGTTCTGGCGGGCGATCCGCACCGGCTCGGCGCCGGCATTCGGCGTTGCCGCTGCCGCGACCGTCACGTCGATGATCGTCGCGGAGGCGGCGATCATTTTTCCGACGTTCTTCCTCGCGTACCACGCGTGGCTGCTGCTGGCCGTGGTCGTCGGGCCGGCCATCGCGCTGCAGATCGTCATCGACACAGCCGCGTCGGCGTGGCCGATGCGTCTCCGCTCATGAAAACGATTCTTCACGTCGTGGGCGCGCGGCCGAACTTCATGAAGGTCGCGCCCGTGATGGCGGCGCTCGCGCGCTTCGACGACATTCGGCAGCTGCTCGTCGACACCGGACAGCACTACGACGAGGCGATGGCCGGCATCTTCCTGAAGGAGTTCGGCCTGCCGGCGCCCGATCGGAGCCTCGGCGTCGGCTCCGCGTCGCACGCGGTGCAGACCGCGCGCGTCATGACGGCGTTCGAGGCCGTGTGCCTCGAGCTCGCGCCGGATCTCGTCATCGTCGTCGGCGACGTGAACTCCACGATGGCGGCCACGCTCGTCGCCGCCAAGCTGCGCATTCCCGTCGCGCACGTCGAGGCGGGCCTGCGCAGCCGCGACCGCGCGATGCCGGAAGAGATCAATCGCATCGTGACCGATTGTCTGGCCGACGTGCTTCTGACGCCGTCGCCGGACGGCCGCGAGAATCTGATTGCCGAGGGCGTGCCGGCCGATCGGATTCATCACGTCGGCAACGTGATGATCGACACGCTGCTTCGGTTCCTGCCCGCCGCCACCCTCGATCGCATCGCCGACCGCGTGCCGTCCGTCCGCGGTCGCTACGCCGTGCTCACGCTGCATCGGCCGTCGAACGTCGACGAGCGCGCGACCTTTACGGGCATCGCGTCGGCGCTCGCGACGATTGCCCGCACGATGCCGATCGTGTTCCCCGTGCATCCGCGCACCGAATCGCGGATCGCCGAGTTCGGCCTGACGCGCGCGCTCGACGGAGTCTGCCTGACGCCGCCGCTCGGCTACGTGGATTTCCTGAGTCTCACCTCGAACGCGGCGCTCGTGCTGACCGACTCGGGCGGGCTGCAGGAGGAATCGACGGCGCTCGGCATCCCGTGTCTGACGCTGCGCGAGAACACCGAGCGGCCCATCACCGTCACGCAGGGCACCAACCGCGTCGTCGGCACCCGATGCGAGGACATCGTCGCCGCCTTTCACGACGTGCAGCGGCATCCGCCGGCGCGCCGCCGGCCGGACCTGTGGGATGGGCGGGCGGGCCCGCGCGTCGCGTCGGTGCTGCACGAGTTTCTGTGCGGCTGACACGGCTGCTGCAGCGCCTGGCGCTGAGCGCGGCCTCCACCGCGATCCTCATCGCCGTCCTCGAGGTCGCGTTTCGCCTGATCGACGGCTATCACGTCGCGTCGCTTGCCCTCGAACGCTCCACGAGATCCGCACCGGCGCCGGTCGCTCGATCCGCGGCGCCTGTCGCCGACCGGCTGCCGGCGGTCGCCGGGCTCGATCGATCCGCGTACGACAGCGAGCCGCCGAGGCCGGTTCGAAATCCGGCGGACCCGGCTCTCACCGCGCGTGCGGCGAAATATCCGGGCGATGTCGCGTCGCCGTTCTTTTCATTCAATCGGCGATATCTGGACCAGCAGGTGTGCACCGGACAACGGCCCGAAGTGTTCGGCACGCTGGATGATTTCTTCTTCTTCGATCCGATCGAGCCGCTGCCGTTTCCCGCGTATCGGCACCTGCGCCACGCGAGCCCGCCGGGATGGTTTTCGACGAACAACTTCGGCTGGCGGGGGCATGACGTTGCGCTTCGCCGGCCGGACAACGTCATCCGCATCGCGTTCGTCGGCGCGTCGACGACGGTCGACAGCTACGGTGCGCCGTTTTCGCATCCGGAGCTCGTCGAGCATTGGTTGAACGCGTGGGCGACGCAGGGCAGGCGTACCGAGCGGTTCGAGGTCATCAACGCCGGTCGCAGCGGGATCGATTCGCGGTCGATCGCCGCGGTCGTCCGGCAGGAAGTCGTGCCGGTCGATCCGGATCTCGTGGTGTTCTACGAAGGCGCGAACCAGTTCTGGCCGGGACAGATCGTCAGAACGCGGCTCGGCCGATTCTTCATGCGGCCGGCGTCCACGTTCGCACGCCCGCCCGCAATCGCCCGCTACTCGGCCCTGTACGGCCGAATTCGTCGGGCTATGGATCGCGTCGTCGGCGGAAACGGTTCGGAGCCGCGCAAACCGCCGGCGCAGGTCGACTGGCCAGCCGGCGTCGACGAGCAGGATCCCGATCCCGACAGCGCCAGACTGCCGATGGACCTCCAGCAGGTCGTTCGCGATCTCGACTCGATGCGCAAGGCTCTCGACGGGTCGGGTGGCGAGCTGGCGGTGTCGTCGTTCGTGTGGCTCGCGCACGACGGCCTGGTGCTGGACCCGTCGCGGCACGGCGCGATCTTCCAGTACTTGAACCAGTCGTACTGGCCGTTGACGTACCGTCACATCCGGCGAATGGCCGATTTTCAGAATCGGGTCTTCCGCAACTACGCACGCGCGCGCCACGTGCCGTTCCTCGACATCGCCGTCGACTTTCCGCAGGACCCCGACCTGTTCGACGATGCGATTCATTTGAACTATCAGGGGTTGAAGCTGCAGGCGTGGCTCTACGTCCGCGCGCTCGTACCGGTCGTCGAGGGGCGGATTGCCGCCGGAAGATGGCCGCGTCCGCCGAAGACTGCGCCTGATGAGCACCCTGCATTCTCCGGACCGGATCGGCAGCTCGTCGCCGCCGCCGCCGTTCGCGCCCGCTGTGGCTGATTCGGTCCTGACGCGTGCCACGCGTGCCTTCCGCCGCGGCCCGCGGTACGTCGTCGGACGTCTGGCGGCGCCGATCGCCCGCCGTGCGCAGCAGCCGTGGTCGCGAATCTACCCACGGCTGCTGACGGAGCGCATGCTGTTGCGATCGGTCGGCGCGTCGTCGATCGAGCAGCTCTGGGAGCGCCTGCGCCGTCAGCCGTTCCTGCTCGATCCGTCGCGACGGCGCGAATACGTCGCGCTGTTCGATCGGGCGTACGGGTCGCGGCGCACGGAGATACTCACCGCCGCGGACCGCGTGCTGGCGCACGAATTCGATCTCCTCGGGTCGGGCGCGTGCGCGCTTGGCGCGCATCTGCCGTGGCACGAGGACTTCAAGTCGGGACGGCGCTGGCCGCTCGAGTACGCGCCGGACATCCGGTATGCGGAGCTCGATCGTCCGACCGACGTGAAAGTGCCGTGGGAGCTGAGTCGATGCCAGCACTTCACGCTGCTCGGCGAAGCGTTCTGGCTCTCCGGCGACGAGCGCTACGCGCGAGAGTTCGTCGACGAGCTCGCCGACTGGATCGATCGGAACCCGTGGGGCTACGGCGTCAACTGGGCGTGCCCGATGGACGTCGCGCTGCGCGCCGTCAGCTGGATCTGGGGCTTCTATTTCTTTGCCGAGTCCGAGGCGTGCGCATCGCCGTCGTTTCGCAGCGCGCTGCTCCGGTCGCTGTACCTGCACGGCGACTACATCGCGTCTCATCTCGAGAAAGCGGACGTGAACGGCAATCACTACCTGTGCGACGCCGTCGGGCTCGTATTCGTGGGCGCGCTGTTTCGCGACTCGCCCGCCGGCCGGCGGTGGCTCGCCACCGGGTCCGAGATCGTCACGACGGAAATCGAGCAGCAGGTGAGCGAGGATGGTGTGGACTTCGAGCAGTCGACGGCGTATCACCGTCTCGTGCTCGAAGCCTTTACCACGTCGTACCAGATGCTTCGCCTCGCCGGCCAGACGATTCCGGCGGGCGCCTGGTCACGGCTCGAGCGGATGTGCGAATACGTCGCGGCCTACCTGAAACCGAACGGCATGGCGCCGCTCATCGGCGACGCGGACGACGGCCGTGTGCAGAAGCTCGGCACGCAGGCGATGAACGACCATCGATACCTGCTGTCGATTGGCGCGGTGCTGTTCCAGAACGGCGAGCTGAAACGCGCCGCCGGCGATCTGGGCGACGAGGCGTTCTGGTTCGTCGGCCCGGACGGGGTGTCGGCGTTCGATCGGCTGGACGGCGCGGCACACGAGCCGCAATCGCGCGCGTTCCCAACGGGCGGCATGTTCGTGCTCCGCGCCCGCGACGCGCACCTGATCGTCGACGCCGCGGAGGTGGGGATGCGCGGCCGTGGAGGACACGGCCACAACGACGTGCTCGGGTTCGAGCTGTGGCTCGGCGGGAGAAATCTGATCACCGACTGCGGCGCCTATCTCTACACCGCGTCGCGCGAGTGGCGGAACCGGTTTCGCAGCACCGCCTTCCACAACGTCGTTTCAATCGACGGCGAGGAGCTCAATCGGTTCGTCGGTCCCGACGCGCTGTGGCAGCTCACGTACGACGCACAGCCGCAGCACGTTCGCTGGCGGTTCGGATGCGAGCTCGATTACTTCACGGCCAGCCATTCGGGGTACGCGCGTCTGGCGGGCAGCCCGGTGGTCCAGCGCGAGCTCGTACTCGCGCGCTCCGGTGTGGCTCTCGTCGGGTGCGACACCGTGACCGGGACGGGGACGCACCGGTTCGAATGGCGATTCCATCTCGATCCCGACGTGCGCGCGTCGGTCGACGGCACGGTCGTTCGTCTCGACGGCGGCAATCCCTGCAGCTTCGCTTTGCTCGGCGGCGATCCGGCGCGGCTCCGGCTCGAGACCGGCTGGGTGTCGCCGTCGTATGGCGTCAGGCAGCAGACAACGGTAATCGTGGCGGACGCCGAGGGTGCCGCGCCGCGTTCGCTCACATGGGCTTTTCTCGTCGGGACGCCGACCGCCGAATCGTGCGGCGCGGCGAGAGATCTCCTGATGAGAGTCCGCAGTGTCGATCACGTACAGTGAAGCCTGCACTGCTCGAGTATCTCCTCTGTCCCGCCTGTCGTTCGGAGC
>Ga0114129_10016958_pt1 | contig 10369 bp, 5 predicted proteins | sample RhiMetdeltSRZDD1_FD_80071 | JGI IMG/M metagenome (GOLD analysis project Ga0114129, IMG submission 80071) | Populus rhizosphere microbial communities from Tennessee, USA - Rhizosphere MetaG P. deltoides SRZDD1 (version 2) (version 2) | ecosystem: Host-associated > Plants > Roots > Rhizosphere >... | reverse complement strand
GAACCATCGAAACTTACGTACTGGCCCCAATTAACGACAAACAGCAAGTGGTTCTTCAAATCGATCGCTATGCCGTGAGGAGTTTCAAGTCCGGTGTGATCTCCAAAAAGCCGGCGAATCGGAGCATCGTTCTTGGAAGCTTCTTTGCGATAGACCGAGATTTCCGGTGGATACTCCACCGCGACATAAAGCTCTTGTTTGTCCTCGTTGATAGTCATCGAGTAGGCGCGATGCGGCACGTACAGTTCCCGCTTCGGTGCCACATTCCCCTGGGCATCGCGTGAAAATACCGTCATCCTGTCGCCGGTATCGGATTCGACCGAATAGATGTCGCCATTGTTCGGATCGACGTAGACGCCGTTGTTGTACTCCAGCAGCGTATTCTTGCCTTGGATGACTCGCTTTGGTTGCGTTAATGCCGCTCCAGGGGGTGTGTTGTCGAGCCTGTTGAAGACTCGAGTCGACCAAAGGTTGTTGTCTTGCAGAACGACTTCGTCCGTTTGCAGATTGACCGCCACCGATGTGTACGTGGGATACGTGTCCCCAAGAGTACGGGAGTCGGGAGGACGCGTGATCGCATTTACCGCGTTCAGCGGATCATTCCTTCTATATGGATCTATCGTCTCTTGCGGTGCGGCTAGAAGGGCGGCAAACACAGTTTGTGGCTGCAGCGAAGCAATCTGACCAACGGAACTGCCGGCCGCGGGTTCAAAGTCCCATTCGCAGACGGTTGAAGGATACTCCTGGACATCGACTAGCCTGGTCGACTCTGAGGCCGGGATCGAGACGAACTTGGAAGGAATAGCGCTCCACACAAGCACGATCGCGGTGCTCGCTATGCCCAGTGTGGCTAAGGCACCTTTCATCTTCTTGAACTTCATTCAGTCTCCATTATGGGAACCTGGGGGAATGGCGGAATTCTACCCTTTGGCGATCAGGGTGTTCAATCAATCAGACAAACAATCGGATTCGCCGCAAAAAAATGTCTGCGAGGAATAGCAGCAATCCGAGACTCGCAAAATATGGCGCGAGCGGGATCGGAACCGATGTTGTTTGACCGCCGGCCTCAAAGACTTCCTTTGGAGCAGGCTCAAATTTGCCGCCGGTTTCACTGCTGATGGAGCGGAGGAGATCGACGTTTGGGTCGTAAAAATGATATTCGTCCGGATATGAATAAGGCAGGATGCGCGAAATACCTGCGGTTTGGCCATCCGAACCACGAAAAACATACGAACCCTTCTGCGTTAATGGAACGATCGCCTCATGGAATCCTGGGCCAACTTGATTCACGTTGATGTCGGACACCGACTCGTCGGGTGCCACGACTCGGACGACAGGCTGGAGTTGGTTGCGAAATTGACCGTCGGCCTGAATCGCGCTGATCGTTATTTTTGCCTGATCAGAAGCGCGTTCAACCTGAAAATCGAAATCATCGTTCTCAGGGACTCGCATGGTTTCGCGAACAAGCTGTGACCAGAATTTGCCGTAGCTATCCCAGCGCAGCCATTCTGCACCCCATCGATCTTTGAAATCCGATGTAAAGGCCACGGCTTTCCCGAGACCGTACTGCCAGCGAGCAAGAATTGGATCGTGATCTCTGCTCTCCAAAATGATTTCCGAATTTCTTCGGGGCTTTGTCACGGCATATCCCAATAGAGGTGGCGCATTATCGAAATCGATTCCTTTAAAGAAGCTCGCATACTTTCTTGCGAGTGGTTTGAAGGAACTCTCGTGCAGCGTTGTACGCGCGGCGAGTTGCGTGTCTGCGGTGAAGATCTGAGCTACTTTCGATGGATCTTCAATGTAGTAGCTTCGGCCCTTGCCCCACTCGGCGATCCTGGCGAGAAACGATTGATCGGAGGCCATTCCCAAAGCTATTGTCGAGACGGTGATCTTCGCGTCAGCCATCTGTTTGGTAAGCTGCTCGAAATCGCCCGGCAGAGATATACCATCGGACATGAGGATTACGTGTTTGATCTGCGTGTTGGCGTTCTTGAGCTGCAGGAACGCATCACGCAGCGGCGGATACATACTCGTCTCGCCACCTGCGGCGATGGTGGATATCGCTTGATTGATCGCCTCCCGGTTTGAGGCGGACTGCAACGGAACCGGCCAATAAAATTCCTGATCGAAGGCAACGACGCCGAAGCGATCGTTATCTTTCAAAACGGCGGCCGACGCCTCTGTCGCTTCTTTCGCGAGACCAATTTTAAATCCGGCCATGCTACCCGATTTATCGAACACCACGACCAACGCTACGGCGTTTTGTTTCCTGGTCTCAAACGTAACGGGTAAGGATTTTTCCAGCGCTGTTCCGAAGTAACCTTGTTGGCCGTAGCTGTTTTCGCCTCCCGCGAAAATCAACCCACCTCCCTCCCAAACGTAATTCCCAATCGCGTTCATCTGTTGATCGGTCAAACTGCTCCGTGGAAGATCGCTAAGGACGACGGCGTCGTAGAAGTTGAGTTCTTCCATGGAAGTAGGGATTTGATTCGCCGCTCTAACGTCGGTTGTCAATCCTTCTGTCTTGAGCGCTTGTTCCAGATAATGCGCACTCTCTTTGTTACCTTCCAAATAAAGAATTTTGGCCTGCGCTTCAACTATGATCCCTTTGCGGAAAATGTTGTTCGCGAGGAAAGGATCGTTTGCCGTACGGACTTCCGCTTCGATGGTCCGCGGACCGAAGTTGCCGTTGATCTGAGTTTCGAATTCAACACGATTGAAACCCTTCTTGAGCAGAACCTGACGTCTGTCCAGTGTCTTATTACCATTTCTGATTTCGATTTCGCCGGCCGCAGGCGTCTGGGCGTAAACATCAACCTGTAACGGAAACAATTCCGCCGCGCGGACAGATGATGGCGCTGAAACCGATTCAACCCATAGGTCCCCCTGATCTCGCGGAGCCGCAGGAATCGTGTAGACCTTCACATGCTCCCGCTTCAGCCTGGTGCTCAATTTCATCATGTCGCCGGCGTTTTCATTGCCGTCCGTGAACAATACGAGACGTTTTAAATGGTGCGGCGCAAAGTTGCTCATCGCGCGTTCCATCGCATCCTGTATGTTGGTGGCGCTTTGATCAATAGAAGTGATTTCGCGGCGGCCCGTGATATCAACATCCTTCAATTGCTCCAAATTCTCGAAAACGGCGGAATTCGTGCCGAATGCTATGAACCGCTCGTGTGCCGCCCGGCCGATGCCATTGGCGCTGTGAATCCAATTAAGTGCGGACTGAATAGCGGTAGGAGCCACACTCCAGGAGATATCCATGAGGTAAACAACGGAAAGCGGTTCCGCCTGGCGAGCGACAAAGGGCTGCATCAACGCAGCGATCAGCACCAAAACGACCGTGGAGCGCACGGCTGTGCACACCACGAGATGCTTGAGCGAGAAATGGGTTCGCGTTCTTCGCTGTATCCACCAAACGTAAGGCAGAATCAGCAAGCAGGCTAACGGCCAGTAACTATTGACGCTGAGCTGCAGTGTTATGCACTCCGATTATTGTGAAGATTCCATTTCCCGGAAATAGTCTTTGATGAGGGGCCTGTAACTCCACGGTATTCGGTCTCGACTCATCACATCTTTTGGCATAGGCCTGAAACCGGATTCACTTTTCTTGAACTCTATGTTCGACTTTTCCTGCCGGCTGGGTTCGGTTTCCTTTAATTCTCCATCGCGTTGCCCTTCAACCAGCTCCTTTTGAAGCTGTACGCGAAGACTCGTCGATGGTCCAACCCGAGGCGGGTTCGGCGCGAATTTTCCCGAAGGCTGAGTACCGAGAGGTTCATTTCCCGGTGGCATGTCGGCGGGTGGCTGGCCTTCAGGCGGATTTGTGTTCTGGCCTATGCCTTCCCTTTGCGCATTGCCGAGACCGCCTTCCGCGTACGGCCGCTCCTGCATAGTCTCCATAAGATTCTGGAGCTGCTCACTGGCTTCATCATTAATGTGTTGATTGTGAACCAGTGAACCGAGCAGTTGGAGTTCCTGAGCAGCCTTACTCAGGCCGACCTTGGTACTCTCGAGACTGTGTTGAACGAGACTGGATTCTGTCTGCTTTAAGGCTGCTGTGAGCTGATTCAATTCGAGAGTTGAATTCTGCGACGCTTTGTCCAAGCTTTCCTGTGCCTCGCTCAAGTGCCGACCCGAAATTTTCCCCAGCGCCTCTGATGATGCAATCAGGTTCTCTGCTGCTTCGGATAGCTTCATTTCGGCCAGCTTTCCCGTCGCGCTCTGAAACAATTCCGCCCCTTGCAGGTTCCTTCCGATATCTCTCAATCCAGCGGTTATGCGGTCGACGTTTATCCGGTCGGTCTGCAATTCGGATTGAATCTCGCTCAGTTCATGAACCGCCTGAGGTGCGGAGATCTCTCCTGCTTGAAGTTTCTGCATGATTGTTTGCAGCCTTTCGCCTTGTTCGGTTCCCTTCAGAAGGTCGGTGGCTCGTGCAAGGAGGTTCTGTTGCTCCTGGGACAACGGATATGCGGGCGCGGCGTGAAGGACAAGCCAATTACGATTTGGTGAGAATGGACTTAGATTCAGGACGACGAATACCAACAGAGTTCCCCCTGCAAAGAATAAATTTCCTGGAAGGAAGTGGGGATAGAGTTTGGCGGAATCGATCTTTCCAACCTTCGCGGCGGCTCTTTCGATCTGTAGATCGACCCAATCGGATCGTGTTGGATTGCGAATGAACCAGTACGCCGTCGTAAGTTCATCCTGCAGTTTTAGTTTTTTGTCCACCGATGCTGCCGCTTCAGAAAGAGTTCCTTTGCGGCATAGCATCCAGATCGAGTAGCCCGTCAACGCGAGAAACCAGGTGCCAAGGACCGGAAAGACGACGATTCCGCGGAACGAAAGAAGCAAATCGGCGATTTTGAGTCCCAGAGGAAACAACAGAAAGAGAGCAACACCCCGGGAAAGATCCCTCAAGCGTCGATGCGTTCGTATCCGGCGTTCGACTTTTTCCAATGATCTGAGGATGGCTTCTTTGTCCGACATCGAGATCCAAAAGGTTTGGGCGCTGAAACTGAAACCTAACATATCACGGCCAGAACGCAGCCGCGCTCCGTTTGACACTGCGCGAAAGACGCCGATATACTCCAGCCACAATTTCGAAGAAAACGAAATTTTTGGAAACAACTGCAGGGATCTGGTGTTTCCAGGGAGGCAGGATGAGAGGAATTTTTCGATTGGTGTTCCTGACAGCGCTAGTGTGTCTCTTCGGTTGCGCGATAGCCTGGGCGCAGGGTGGAGGATTGGCGCAAATTAGTGGCGGGGTGAAAGATCAGAGCGGTGCTGTGTTGCCCGGCGTCGAGGTTACTGTGACGCAGACCGACACCGGAGTTTCCCGCAACGTGGTAACGAACGAAACAGGATCGTACGTCTTACCAAATCTGCCGGTTGGTCCATACCGCCTGGAGGCAGCTCTTCCCGGTTTCCGCAGCTTTGTGCAGACCGGAATTGTGCTTCAGGTCGGCAGCAATCCAGTCATCAACGTGAGTCTGCAGGTTGGTCAGGTCAGCGAGCAGGTTGAAGTTCAAGCAGACGCGGCTTTAGTGGAAACGCGTTCCACGGCTGTCGGCACTGTGGTCAACAATACGCTCGTGGTGGAGTTGCCACTTAACGGACGTAACGTGCAGGAACTGATTCTCCTCTCCGGAATGGCGGTTGGCGGAGGTTCCCAAGGTACGGTCCGAAACTACCCAACGGATGTCATCTCCGTTGGTGGCGGACTACAAGATGGGTTGACCTACATGGTCGATGGCGGAACCCACAACGAACCCTACGGCAATTTGAACCTGCCCCTGCCGTTTCCCGATGCGATGCAGGAGTTCAAAGTCGAAACGAGCGCGGTGCCGGCCCAGTACGGACAGCACTCGGCAGGCGTGGTGAACGTCGTCACGAAATCCGGAACAAACGATTTCCACGGAACTCTTTTTGAATTTGTCCGGAACAAGGTCTTCAATGCACGCAATGCATTCGCGACGGCAAGAGATGGCCTGAAGCGCAACCAGTTCGGCGGTACGGTTGGCGGAGCCATCAAGCAGAACAAGCTCTTTTTCTTCGGCGGAGTGCAGACGACGTTCATCCGCTCGCAACCGACAACGGTCATTGCATACGTTCCGACGCCACAGATGCTTGGCGGTGATTGGACAACCATAACCTCGCCGCTATGCAATCAGGGCCGGCAGGTCACGCTGAGAGCGCCGTTTGTCAACAATCGAATCGATCCTGCACTGTTTTCGAAACCAGCCGTGACCCTTGTAACAAAGTGGTTACCTCCGACAACCGATTCCTGCGGCCAGATCAGCTTCGGCCGGCGGAGCAATTCAGATGAATACAATTACGTCGGGAAGGTCGACTACCAGCTGAACAACAAACACTCGATATTCGGCCGCTACGAGCTCGCACGCCTGAATGCACCCAGCGACTACGACGGCCAGAACTGGATTTCGGTGAGCCAGGCCGATTACACACGCCGAGCTCACTCGTTTGTGTTGGGCGACACGTACTTGATTGGTACCGGTACGGTGAACTCGTTCCGCGGCACGGTGAATTTCTCGCCGAACGAAAAAACGGTTAACGAAGACTTCTTCACATTCTCCGATCTCGGCGTGAAGAACGTTTATTACCAGCCGGGTCTTCCGAAATTTGCACAAATCAATTTGAATGGTTCGTTCAGTACCAGCCAGGTGCCTACGCCGGGCAAAGCCAACACCGTAGTGTTTCAGGCTTCCGACGATGTCAGCATCGCGCGCGGAACGCATCAGTTCGGAGTTGGATTCAACTACATCCACTCACTCATGAACTATGTGCAGGGATCATTTGCATCGGGTCAATTCATATTCAACGGTTCCAACGTCGGGCTTCCAATGGCGGACATGATGGTGGGAAGGCCATCGCAATGGCAACAGAGCCAGGTTTCGGCACAGAACTATCGGCAAAATTACATTGCTACTTATTTGCAGGATACCTGGAAGGCAAACTCTCATCTCACGTTGAATCTCGGCGTGCGTTGGGAACCCTACATCCCGCCCTACGACAAAAACGGCAATATCGCACTGTTCGATAAGAGTTGGTACGATCAAGGTATTCACAGCTCGACCTTCAAAAACGCTCCCGTAGGTCTGTTGTTTACGGGCATCGATTCCGGAGCACCCAATACCAATTCACTCAACACTAAGGACTGGCGGCACGTGGCGCCCCGCGTTGGCCTGTCCTGGGATCCGAAGGGTGACGGTCTGACCGTAGTTCGCGCGGCGTACGGAATGTTCTTCGATTATCCCCACTTTTCGGAATACAGCGGGCTCAAGGACACTCCGCCGAGGGGTGCGCGCGTCACCGTTACGAATCCGCCGGGCGGTTTCGACGATCCATGGGCAGGCGCAGGAGGCAGTCCGTTCCCGATTGTTATTGATCCCAACGTTCCCTTTCCGTTGAACGGCGGGTACACGGTTTTTCCTCACGATCTGAAGAAACCGTACATGCAGCAATGGAACCTGAGCATTCAAAGACAGGTCGGCTCCGACTGGCTGTTGTCGGGAAGCTATCTCGGCAACAACGTCATTCACATGCTGTTCCTCCACGACGGCAATCCCGCGATCTACATGCCCGGCGCCAGTTGTGTGATCGCCGGACGAACCTATACGCCATGTTCGTCGACGTCCAATACCAACCAGCGCCGCGTGTTATATCTGCAAAATCCGGCTCAGGGGCAGTATTTCACCACCATGGCGGTAGCGGATACCAATTCAACACGGAATTACAACGCCATGTCACTTTCCATTCAGAAGCGGCGCAGTCGCGGTGTGACGTTCCAGGCGAACTACACCTTATCCCACTGCCTGGACTATGGGTACACCGACATCATTCAGACTTCATCATCGCTTCGTACCGAAGATCGCCGTGGCATCGATCACCAGAATTGCGAATTGGATCGGCGTCACAATTTCAATGCTTCGACCGTCTATGAGACTCCTCAATTTTCCAGCGCGCTGATGCGATGGTTGGGCAGTGGCTGGAAACTGTCAGGAATCTTCCGGATTCTCTCCGGCTCGGCGCAGACGATTGCGCTCGGTGTCGACCAAGCGTTGACCGGACAGAGCGACCAGCAGCCGGACTAGATACTCCCTTCGGCCTACGCTCCGAAGAAGAGCATCAATCTCTGGCTGAATCCTGCGGCATTTTCGATTCCCGCCGTCGGGACATACGGCACACTGGGTCCCACGACCGTCTCCGGTCCGGGAAGCATCCGTATCGACACGGCTGTGACGAGGACCTTCAAAGTGCGTGAAAAACAAACAGTCGAATTCCGGGTTGAGGCCTTCAACGTCGCCAATCACGTGAACCCGAATAACCCGAGCGCGAGTCTCAACAACCAGAACTTTGGCAAGATTACGTCGGCTCAGGATCCGAGGATCATGCAGTTCGCGTTGAAATACGTCTTCTGATATTGGAGTGACCTGTCAATCCGCGTTTTCTTTGATCAATTCGGCCTTCCTCGAAAGGGGAGGCCGAATTTTTTTACGAAACAGCGGGGCAAGCGACAGACAGCGCTTTGGCCATTTCTAACGATCTCACTTCCGAGGGAACGGTCTCGGCGTGACGTCTGCGGGCGTCATGCCAAGCGCCCACTTGATACCCTCAAGCATCATCTTCTGGAACCGTGGATCGTCCCAGGTCGCATCGGGATGTCCCCAACCTACGTTGAAGACGCGTCCCTTACCGTATTGGCGCGCCCAGACCACCGCAAAGTCGCCATCGGAGCGACGCGCACGGTTCGCGGGTTCCAGAGACTCGGGGTCAAGACGCAGGATGACGTGTACCTTGTCGCGCGAATAGGGCGCCTTGAACACGGGGTGCTGATCGTTGAACATGAAACTCAGGCCACTGAATGCGCTCACTCCAGGAAACGTCGGATCCTCGACAATAACCCTCGCGTTAGCGTTGAATTCACTATCCATGTAACCGCCCACCATTTCTCCGAATTCGGGCCAATCGGTGAATGCCACACCCGTGGCGTGACCTACGATGAGACCTTTTCCGTCGTCGTGAACGAATGACAGCAAGTCCGCTTTCTGTTGTTCGCTGAGCGTTCCGGAGCCACTCGGCAACATGAAAATGCCGTCGTAGAAATTAAGTGTCCGGGCGTTCACGCTACGTCCCTCATATCGGCCGTGGCCGGCGATTTGTCCCTTGGTGATCAACTGGGAGTCCGTGCGGATCATCGTCACGTAGGTCTTCGACTGTCGTCCAATCTGCTCAACCGTCGCCAGCGCGTGCGAGATCGAGTCGTGGTGGAAACCGGTCTGCACGTCCGCTACGGCGAGCAGTTTTTTGCTGCCCGTCCACGGATCGGGTTGTGCGCCGCCCGCCGGACCCTGCGCGGATATAGACCCGGACAGGAGCACGGCGGCGACAACTGAAAGAACGACAACAATTCGATGCATAATAATCTCCAGAATTGATCGCGTTTACGGCAGATTCTTCAACCACAGGTTTCTGAACGAGGCGGTGTTGTCGCCGCGGCCTTCGAGCTGGATTGCAAGCACGCCATGGTCGACGAACATTGTTGGGTGATCATCGATCAACACCGACATCAACCGTCCGTTGATAAAGAACAGCATCGTGCGGCCGCGCGCGATGAGATGAAGCTGGTTCCAGTCACCAATTTTCCAGTTCGTCCTCAGTGATTCTGGATCGTCAAAGGTGGCTAGCAAAGACGGAGCCTGGCCGGCCGCGCTTGCGGTCAGGACGATCTGACCACGGTAGGCGCGATCGGGCCTCGGCGGGACTCCGCGGCGCGGGCCAGCGCAGCACTCGATGAGCGCGCCTGTGTTGCTATTTGCGTTGTCGATATCTGCCTGATAGCCGCGCGTCTCCCATTTCGAGCGGGGATTATCCGGAACCTCACCGAGTCGCACCGCGCGAAACTGTACCCCGCTATTGGCACCTTCGCCTTCGAGCTTCAACTCAAACTTGAACTCAAAATCCTTCGGCTCGCCGTCTTGCCAGATAAGATAGGTCGGGCCCGTCGGCGGATCGGCTTTGGATCGCACGACGATCGCACCGTTTTCGACATGCCACAAATCGGTGGGACCGTCCCACCCTTTGAGCGTAGTGCCATCGAACAGCGGCAACCACCCCGCGTGATCATTGAAATCGATGGGCGAAGGCTCGACGTAGCGGCCTGACTGTTGCGGTGCGTTCGACGACTGCTGGTTTGCTCGCGGAAGTGGACGGGGTTGTGGTTGCGCCGCCGAACTCGCAGATGGCCACGGTCTTTCACCCGGCGTTGCAGGCAGGATCGGCAGCGCCACCGTGCGCCCTGGCGCCATGACTGTCATCGGCGGCAGTGTGTCTTCCACGGCCG
>Ga0114129_10016956_pt1 | contig 10369 bp, 10 predicted proteins | sample RhiMetdeltSRZDD1_FD_80071 | JGI IMG/M metagenome (GOLD analysis project Ga0114129, IMG submission 80071) | Populus rhizosphere microbial communities from Tennessee, USA - Rhizosphere MetaG P. deltoides SRZDD1 (version 2) (version 2) | ecosystem: Host-associated > Plants > Roots > Rhizosphere >... | reverse complement strand
TCTCCGGCGGCATGCGGCAGCGCGTCGCGATCGCCATCGCGCTCAGCTGCGAGCCGCGGCTGCTGCTCGCCGACGAGCCGACCACGGCGCTCGACGTGACGGTGCAGGCGCAGATCCTCGACCTGCTCGCACGCGAGCGCAGCCGCCGCAACATGGCGATGATGCTGATCACCCACGATCTCGGCATCGTCGCGGGCCGCACCGACGCAGTCATGGTGATGTATGCCGGCCGCGTGATGGAGCGCGCTGCGACGCGCGTGCTGTTCAAGCAGATGCGGCACCCTTACACCGAGGCGCTGCTCGCGGCGATTCCGAAGGTAGAGAACGCGCCGCACACGCTGCTCGCCGCAATCGCCGGGACTCCGCCGGATCCGACCCGGCCTGCGCCGGGCTGCCCGTTCGCTCCGCGCTGCCTGTACGGCCGCGCCGATTGCCGCCAGGCGATGCCGGCGCTGGCCGGTGCCGGCGATCATCCGTTCGCCTGCTGGCATCCGCTGCCTGTGAAGACCGCCGTGGTGGCGTGATGGCGGGCAGCGGTCTCGCACCTCTACGTCCCGAACCTACGCTGCTGCGGGTGGAGAATCTGGTCGTCGAATACCGCACCGGCGGCCAGACGGTGCACGCCGTGTCGGATGTCAGCTTCGATGTGGCGCGCGGGGAAACGCTCGGCCTCGTCGGCGAATCCGGATGCGGCAAGTCGACGCTCGGCCGCGCCGTGCTGCAGTTGCCGCGGCAGACGGCCGGCCGCGTCGTGTTCGAGGGGATCGATCTCGGCGGGCTGCGCGCGGAGGCGATGCGCAAGCTGCGCCGCCGCCTCCAAATCATTTTCCAGGACCCGATTGCCTCGCTCAACCCGCGCCGCACCGTCGGCGAGATCGTCGCCGAGCCGCTGATGATTGCCGGCGTGAAGGACCCTGCCGAGCGCAATGCCAAGGTGCGCGAGGCTTTGCGCGTCGTCGGCCTCGATCCCGAACTGGTCGTGCAGCGCCGGCCGCACGAGTTCTCCGGCGGCCAGTGCCAGCGGATCTCGATCGCCCGCACGCTGGTGCTCGAGCCCGACCTGGTGATCTGCGACGAGCCGGTCTCCGCGCTCGACGTATCGATCCGCGCGCAGATCATCAATCTGCTGGAGGAAATGAAGGCGCGCTACGGGCTGACGCTGATCTTCATCGCGCATGACCTTGCCGTGGTCAAGGTGGTCAGCGACCGGGTCGCGGTGATGTATCTCGGCAAGCTGTGCGAGATTGCCACGACCGAGCAGCTGTTCCGCGAGCCGGCGCATCCGTATACCCGCGTGCTGCTGGCGGCGATCCCGATCCCCGATCCGGATGCGCCGCTTGCGGAAACTGTGCCGGTCGGCGAGCCGCCTTCGCCCATTTCTCCGCCGAGCGGCTGCCGGTTCCGCACGCGCTGCCCGCGCTCGGCCGAGCGTTGCGCGGCCGAAGAGCCGGTGATGCGGCCGATCGGCGAAGGCCACTTCGTCGCCTGCCACTTCCCGCACCACGCGGTATAGACTGCCCGCGTCGTCGTTTGCATTCGGGAGGGAGGCCCTTATGGAACAGCGTCGGCGTTCGTTCCTTCTGCGTTCACTCGCGGGTGCGGCAATCGGCCACGGGCTGCTTTCTCGCACCGCGCAAGCGCAGGCCTGGCCGACCCGTCCGGTGCGTGTCGTCGTCGGATTCCCTGCCGGCGGGCTGACCGATCTCTATGCGCGCGCGTACAGCGACTACCTTTCGCAGCAACTCGGGCAGCCTTTCGTCGTCGAGAACCGGCCGGGCGCAGGATCGATCATCGCCTGCGAGGCCGTCGCCAAGGCGCCCGCCGACGGCCACACGCTGCTGTTCACGATCTGGACCGCGATCGTGCAGAACCAGGTGCTGTACAGGAAGCTGCCGTACGACCCGAACAAGGACTTCACGTTCATCTCTTCGTTCGACCCGGGTCACTTGCCGCTCGCGGTGCATGCGGATGTGCCAGCGAAGGACTTTCGCAGCTTCGTCGAGTTTGCACGCAAGAACCGCGTCACATTCGGAACGTACTCGGCAGGCTCGTATCCGCACATGGTCGCCGCGCAACTGAACAAGCTGTACGGGACCCAGATCGAGGCCATCCATTTCAAGGGCGAGGCGCCGATGTGGGTAGAAGTGTCGACCGGGCGCATCCATGCCGCGATCGGCAGTCAGCTTGGAATGTCTCCGCATATGCAGAAAGGTGCGATTCGCCCGATTGCGGTGCCGACAGCGAAGCGCGCGCCGAAGCTCCCGGACGTTGCGACGTTCATGGAGCAGGGCTTCAACGAGCCGGTGTTCAAGATCGCGGGATGGATCGTCCTGCTCGGGCCGGCGGGCCTGCCGCGCGACATCGTCCAGCGCACATCGAAGCTCGTCATCGCGGCCGCCGAGACGCCGCGCGTGCGCGAGATCCACGCGAATTTCGGCATCGTCGACAATCCGTCGACGCCGGAAGAATTCGAGCGCCGTTATCGCGACGATGGTCCGATCTGGATCTCGCTCGTGCGCGAGCTCGGCGTTACGCTCGACTAGCGCCTACGCGCCGAGCTTGAGGAACCGCTGCGCGTTTCCTGAAGTGATCGCGGTCACGATGTCCGGCCCGAACCCTGCCTGCGTCAGCGTTGCGAGCGGGTTCGGATCGCCCATCGCGTACGGGTAGTCGCTGCCGATGATCAGCTGCGAGACGCCGTAGGTGTCGACGAGGAAGCGCACCGCCTGCGGCGAAAATACCAGCGCGTCGTAATAGAAGCGCCGCGCGTACGCGATCGGCGACTCGGCCAGCGATTCCTTCGCCTTCGGCACGTTCTTCCACGCATGATCGAGGCGCGGCAGCAGCAGCGAGAGCCCGCCGCCGCCATGGCTGAACGCGATGCGCAGCTCGGGATGGCGCGCTGCGATGCCGCCGGTGATCATCGACGCCGCGGCGAGCGCGATGTCGCCCGGAAAGCACACCGCCTGCTCGGGGAACGCGCCGACGATGCGCTCCTGGCCCGCCGGGCGCAGCGCGTGGACGAACACCGCGGCGCCGCGCTGCTTGACCTCCGCAAAGAACGGCTCGAAGCGCGGATCGCCGATCGAGACGCCGTTGACGTGGCTCGCGACCTCAATGCCCGGAAAGCGCAGCGTGCCGATCACATACTCGAGCTCGCGGATCGCGGCGTCGACGTCCTGCAGCGGCACCGCGCCCAGGCCGATCAGCCGGTCGGGCGCTTGCGCCACCATCGCCGCGATCTGGTCGTTGAGGTAGCGGATCAATACCTGCGCATCCTCGAGCGGCAGCCAGTACGACAACAGCTCCGGCATCGGCGAGATCACCTGGCGCGCGACGTGCATCGCGGTCATCGCCTCGATGCGGCGCGGCACGCTCCAGCTGCCGTCGGACACGGTGCGATAGACCTTGCCGGAGATCATCACGTGCTTGTGGCAGGCGTGCGCATCGGCCATCGACGGCCACGGCACGTTGGCGCCGCGGCCGGCGTATTTCGGAAATTGCTCGGGGACGATATGAGTATGCAGGTCGATGCAGGTGGCCATGCTCGCAACCTTAGCCGACCGTGAGGCCCGGTTCAACCCGGGCACCTTTGGTACACTCTGCGCGCACTCACGGAGGAGGGATTCATGAGACAGATTTGCAGATTCGGGCTCGCCGCGCTTTCTACCGCGGCGCTCGTGCTGCCCGCACAGGCCCAGACCACGCTGACGTTCTCGACCTGGGTGCCGCAGACGCACCACCTGAGCATCTGGCAGGCGAACTGGGCCGCCGACGTCGAAAAGGCCACTGCGGGCCGGATCAAGTTCACCTATCTGCCCAAGCACCCGTCCGCGCCACCGGGAACGTTCGACGCGGTGCGCGACGGCTTGATGGACCTTTCCTACGTCACCGCGAGCTATACGCCGGCGCGCCATGTGCTGCCGGCGATGGCCGAGCTGCCGGGCGCCGGCGCCACCGCGGAGATCAACTCGGTCGCGTACAGCCGCATCTACTGGAAGCATTTCCACAAGGTCGGCGAATACAACGGCGTGAAGCTGCTCGCGGTGTGGACCCATGGCCCGGGCCACATGTTCAACACCAAGCGCCCGATCCAGAGCCTTGCAGACCTGAAGGGGATGAAGATCCGCACCGGCGGCGGGATCGCCGAGAAGTTCGGCAACCTGCTCGGCGCGTCGGCGTTCGTCAAGCCTGCGCCCGAATCGTACGAGCTGCTCAGCTCCGGTGTCGCCGACGGCGTATTTTTCCCGCTCGAGTCCGTGGTCTCGTTCAAGCTCGACAAGGTGATCAAGCACGCCACCGTGTTCCCGGGCGGCTTCTACAGCTCGTCGTTCGGCTTCTTCATGAACCAGGACAAGTGGGCGAAGCTCGCCAAGCAGGACCAGGACATCATCGAGAAGATGGGCGGCGAGGCGGCCGCGCGCAGCAACGGAAAATCGTGGGACACCGCCGACCAGGTCGGTCTCGAGGCGCTGAAAAAAGCCGCGGTGAAGATCGATACCGCGAGCCCGGCATTCGTCAAGGAGGTCATGGCGCGTGCCAAGGAGCTCGACGACGAGTGGATCAAGGCCGCAGGCGCCAAGGGCGTCGACGGCGCCAAGGTGCTCGCCGAATTCCGCGACGAGCTGAAGAAGGTCGCGGCTGGCCAGTAGGGCGGCCTGCATGCGAGCGAAGGGGCGCGGCCGACCGCCGCGCCCTTTGTCGTTATGAGCGCCCGCGAATCGAAATGGGAACGGCGCGTAGATGCCGTGCTGGGCATCGCGGCTTCGCTGATCCTGTTCCTGATGATGCTGCTCACGTTCGTCGACGTGGTGGCGCGCTACCTGTTCAATTTCCCGCTGCGCGGCGGATTCGAGGTCACCGAGCTGATGCTGCTGGTGCTGATCTTCGCCGGGCTGCCGCTGGTCTCGCACGCCGACGAGCACGTGACGATGGATTTCATCGACCGCATGCTGCCCGAGGCAGGGCGCCGGTTCCTCGTGCGCCTGGTGCACGCGGTCTGCGCGGCGGTCATGTTCTTCCTCACCTGGCAGGTCTGGATCAAGGCGGGCAGGATCGCCGGCTACGGCGACACCACCGACGTGCTCAAGATCGCCGTCGGGCCGTTCGTCTATTTCATGGCGGCGATGATCCTGCTGACGGGCCTGGTGCACCTGTACAAGATGTTCGCGCCGGGCGAAGCGCGCGCTACGCAGGCGACGACCTGAACCGATGACCGAAGCACTAGTCGGCCTGCTCGCGATGATGCTGCTCGCGTTCGTGCGGATCCCGATCGCGCTCTCGATGGGCATCGTCGGCATTGTCGGCTACGCCTACATGCGTGACTGGAGCTGGGGCTCGGCGTTCGCGACCGCGCAGACCAAGATCTACGAAACCGGTCGCAACTACACGCTCTCGGTAGTGCCGTTGTTCATCCTGATGGGCAACTTCGTCACCCGTGCGGGAATGTCGCAGGAACTCTTCCGCGCCGCCTACGCGTTCATCGGCCATCTGCGCGGCGGCCTGGCGATGGCCACGATCGTCGCCTGCGGCGGCTTCGGCGCCATCTGCGGTTCCTCCATCGCCACGGCCGCAACGTTCGCCAAGGTCGCCTACCCGTCGATGAAGAAATACGGCTATTCGGATGCGCTCGCCACCGGTGCGATCGCTTCCGGCGGCACGCTCGGCATCCTGATCCCGCCCTCGACGATCATGGTGATCTACGGAATCATGACCGGCACCAACATCGGCAAGCTGTTCGCCGCCGGCATCCTGCCGGGAATCCTCGCCATCGTGCTGCTCTGCCTGGCAGTGCAATACGCGACCTGGCGGGATCCGAAAGCGGGTCCTCCCGGCGAGCGCCTCGGGTGGCGCGAGCGCTTCGCGACGCTGGACGGCGTGGTCTGGTTCGTCGCGCTCGGCGTGGGGCTCGTCGCCGCAGTCCAGCTCGGTTGGCTTGCCGGCGACGATGCCACGGTAGCCGGTGCGTTCGCGGTGTTTGCGCTGTCGCTTGTCTACAAGGGCGTCACCAGCGTCATCGCCCTCTTCGTCCTGGTCATGGGCGGAATCTACGGCGGTGTCTTCACGGCGACCGAGGGCGCCGGCGTCGGGGCGCTCGGCGCGCTGGTATTCGCGCTGGCACGGCGCGCGCTCGACTGGAGATCGCTTTACGCCGCGCTGCTGGAGAGCGCACGCACCACGAGCATGCTGTTCCTGATCCTGATCGGCGCGCTGATGTTCGCCGAGTTCGTCAACATCACCACGATGCCGAAGGACCTGATCGCGTTCGTCACGCGCTTCGACATCAGCCCGGTGATGGTGGTGGCCGTGATCATGGTGATCTACGTGCTGCTCGGCACTGCGATGGAGGAGCTCTCGATGATCCTGCTGACGGTGCCGATGTTCTTCCCGCTGATCGTGCACCTGGGCCTCGACCCGATCTGGTTCGGCATCCTGATCGTGGTGGTCGTGGAGATCGGGCTCATCAGTCCGCCCGTCGGGATGAACCTCTTCGTTCTGAAGACGCTGCTGCCGCAGGTCTCCACGCAGACCGTGTTCCGCGGCGTGTTGCCGTTTGTCGCCGTGGACTGCGTGCGGCTCGCGATCCTGATCGCGTTCCCGATCATCTCCCTTTACCTGCCGAGCCTGATGAAATGAACGAGCGCGACAAGACGTATTTCCTGCAACGCGTCGGCCGGGAGATGGACGCGGACCTTCCGTCGCTCGACCTGTCCGCGCCACAGGCGCTCAGCGCCGCGTGCCGCATCCTCGCTCGCGAAGGGCACGAATCGGGACTCGCCGGGCAGGTCACGGCGCGCGGCGAAAAGCCCGGAACCTGGTGGACTTTGCAGTTCGGCTACGGGTTCGAAGAAGCAACGCCCGAGCGCATGGTGCTGGTGGACGAGGACCTGAAGCCCCTGCAGGGCGGGCGTCCGAATCCGGGCGTGCGCTTCCATGTCTGGATCTACCGCGAGCGCCCGGACGTGAAAGCGGTCATTCATACGCATGCGCCGTGGGCTTCGGCGCTCGCAGCGACCGGCAAGCCGCTGCTCATAGCGCACATGGATTCGGCGATGCTGTACGGCACGGCGCACCTTCCGGAGTGGCCGGGCGTGCCGGTCGCCGACGACGAAGGACGCATCATCAGCGCGGCGCTCGGCAAGGCGAAGACGATCCTGCTGGCGAATCACGGCCTGCTCTCGGCGGGCGAATCGGTGGAGGAGGCTGCCTACCTGGCAGTGTTCTTCGAGCGCGCGGCGCGCATGCAGATGCGCGCGATGGCTGCGGGAGGCGTGAAGGAAGTGAAGCCGGAGCTTGCTGCCGAGGCGCGCCAGTTCCTGCTGCAACCCTCGATCGTGCGCGGCACCTTCGCCTACTGGGCGCGGCGCGCGTCAGGGCAACGCGAATACCTCGACGGGTCGCGCGACACCCCGTAGCTCGAAGCTGCCGAGGCTCGGGCAACGCTCGTCGAGCTCCGCTACGACCTGCTGCGACAGCACCACGTCGCGCCGGGTCGTCTTGCAGAGGGCTTCGATGCGCGCGGTCTCGTTCGCAGCGCTGCCGATCACCGAGAATTCCAGCCGCTCAGCGGTGCCGATGTTGCCGTACAGCACGCGGCCGAGGTGCAGGCCCACGCCGAACGAGAAGTTGGGGAGCCCCTCGCCCGAGCGGCGTTCGTTTGCGGCAAGTCCGCGGGTGCGCGCGGCGCGCGCCGCATCGATCGCGCGGGCGCACACTGCGCGGCGCGATTGCGCGCCGTCCACGATCGGAAAGACGGCGAGCGAAGCATCGCCGATGAAGCGCAGCACTTCGCCGCCGTGCTCGAGCACCGCGCCCGCGGTCGTCTCGTAGTAGTCGTTCAGCAACTCGAGGAACGGGCGCTCGCCGAGCTGCGCCGAAAGCGGCGTCGAGTCGCGCAGGTCGGAGAACCAGATCACGGCGTCGATCTCGTCGCCGTCGCCGCGCTGCACCTGGCCATCGAGCACGCGCCCTCCGGAGATGCGGCCGAGGTAGGTTTCCAGCAGCGTGCGCGCCATGTCGCGATGGATGAAGTTCTCCATCGCGAGCGCAAAGACGTGCAGCAGGCGCTCGACCTCGCTGATGTCGTGGTCGCTGAAGCCGCCGGGGCGGCGCGTCGCGAGGCTGATCGAGTTGCGCGAGCCGTTGCTGAACAGGACCTCGACGATCACGTAGTCGGTCATGCCCTCGGCCTTGAGCTCCTCGAGCACGGGCCACTCGAGCGGGCAGTCGGCGCGCTCGAGCCGCCGGCGGATGACGCGCTCGCCGTCGCGGATCGCCGCCGCAGGGCTCTTGAGGTAGGTGTCCGACTGCAGCAGCGCGCGCGTGCCGCGCCCCACCTTGACCTCGTTGCCGTCCCAGAACATCGCGACGCCGAAGTATTGCGGGTGCAGCGTCCAGAAGAAGAACGCGACGCGGTCCAGTGGCATGCCGGCGGCTCGTACGCGGGCGCACAGTTCCGCGACCACCGCTTCCGGGGTGCGCAGCATCCTTCCCTTGTGCAGCAGCCAGTCGATGACCGGCGAGACCGACCACTCCGTCATCCCCAGCCCTTCAGTGCACGCTTCGTTTCTTGAGGAAGTCGCTGCGATCCGCCGAGCGAACGATGACGCGCTTCTTGTCGCCCTTGCGCGTCACGGTGAGCGGCACTTCGGCGCCGGCAGGGCCGACATGCCAGATGCTGCGGAAAAGCCCCGCAAGGCCGGACACCGGGTGGCCGGCGACTTCGATCACCATGTCTCCGACCTGCAGCCCGGCCTGCGCACCGGGGCCGCGCTCGGCGAGCCCGGCGATGACCAGACGGTGCTCGATCTCGGTAGTGTAGATGCCGAGCCATGGCCGCGGCGGGTGCCCCGAGCGGCCCGTGCTGAGCAGGTTGTCGAGGATCGGTTCGAGCAGGTCGACCGGGACGATCATGTTTCCCTGCACCGTCTCGCCCTGCATCTTCTCTTCGACGAGCAGCGACCCGACTCCGAGCAGGCGCCCGTCCGCGCCGATCAATGCCGTGCCGCCCCACTGGGGGTGCGCCGGCACGGTGAAGATCGCTTCGTCGAGGACGTACTCCCAGTACCCGGCGAATTCGCGCTTGGCCAGCACGCTCGCCTGCAGCGCATGCGCTCGCCCGCCGTGACCCGCAACCACGACCTTGTCGCCTGGACGGCAGGATCCGGCCGTGCCCCGTTCGAGCGAGGGCACCCCCAATCGCCCGAGCGCCTGCACAAGGCCGAAGCCGGTGGCCTGGTCATAGGCGAGCGGGTCGCCGGCAACCAGCGTCCCCCGGTTGGTCATCAGCCAGACGGCGCTCGCCTCCGTGATCAGATAGCCGATCGTCAGCACCAGCCCGTTGTCGCTGATGACGATGCCGTTGCCGGCCCGCTCGGTACCCAGGATCGAGGCGGTGAACGCGTCTTCGGGGATCTCGGCGCGCAGCTGCACGACGCAGTCCAGCGCCGCGTCGAGATCGAAGGCAAGGTCCTCGCCCCGGGGGCGGAGGTTGGTGGGAAACGCCCAGTCGTTCGAATCGGTCATCGCGCGTTTTCAGCGTACAGCAACCCGCCCAAGTGCGCGACAAGGATAGCGGACGGGAGGCGCGCCGTGCGCGCCCGCCCGCTCCCGGGAAAGCGAGATCAGCTCGCCGGACGCTGCGCCGCGAAAGCGGCGCTTCCCGCGCGCACCGTGCTGGCGGACTCGGAGCGATCGAGGATCTCGATCGCTCCTGAGATCTCCGCACCTTCGGAGACCTGGATCCGGTTATAGCGGATCTTGCCGCTCACCCGGGCGGTGGCGTGCAGGATCAGCTGCTTGCGCGCCGTCAGCTCGCCGTCCAGGCGGCCGCGGATTTCCGCGACATCGACCGAGACGACGCCGTTGAACGCGCCGTTCTCGGCGATCTGCAGCACCCGCGTGTCGAGCGTTGCTTCGAGGCGGCCTTCGACGACCAGCGTGTCGCAGTCGGTGATCTCGGCGCCTTTCATCTTGATCTCGGGACCGACGGTGAGCCGCGCCTCCTTGCGCTCGCCGGGCTGCTCCACGGGCTTCTCCACCGGCTTCTCTACCGGCTTTTCAACCGCAGGCCTCGCCAAGGTGCTCGCTGGAGAGGGCGACGGCGCGCTCGACTGGGCTGGTGGAGCAGGCTGAGGTGCCGCGGAAGGAGCCCGCGGGAGAGTTTCTTCGCGACGCCGGAACAATCCATCCCTCTGCAGCATTGCTCTTCTCCTTGGTGGGTGAAATTCAACCTGCAACGCGGAAGCAGAGTCCGTGCCCGGGCCGGGGAACGAAAGGAATCAGGGAGATGAGTCGAACCGATGACTCGCCCGCGTCGGGACGAGGCGACGTCAGGCAGCGAAATTTCGCAGCAGCTCGCCCGGCATTT
>Ga0114129_10016955_pt1 | contig 10370 bp, 5 predicted proteins | sample RhiMetdeltSRZDD1_FD_80071 | JGI IMG/M metagenome (GOLD analysis project Ga0114129, IMG submission 80071) | Populus rhizosphere microbial communities from Tennessee, USA - Rhizosphere MetaG P. deltoides SRZDD1 (version 2) (version 2) | ecosystem: Host-associated > Plants > Roots > Rhizosphere >... | reverse complement strand
GGCGCTGGCCAACGGCGTCGACGGCGGCAACGGTGTGTACCAGTACGGTACCGGCAGCCTCTTCCCGAATCAGACGTACCAATCCGAAAACTACTGGGTGGACGTCGTGTTCTCGCCGAGCGGCTCGAACGATCTGACGCCGCCCAACGTGAGTGGTGTCACGCCGGTGAACGGCGCCGGCCGCGTGGCGACGACGTCCACCGTGACCGCGACCTTCAGCGAAGCGATGGACGCGACCACGATCAACACGAACACGTTCCAGCTCCGCGATCTGTCGGGTGCGCTCGTCGCGGCAACGGTCACTTACAACAGCACGAACAGAACGGCAACGCTGACCCCGACCGCCGCGCTGGTGACCTCGACGACCTACACCGCGAAGGTCGACGGCGGTACGGTGGATCCGCGCGCGAAGGACGTCGCGGGCAACGCGCTTCCCGCCGATGTGTCGTGGTCGTTCACCACGCTCAGCGGTCCCGATACCAACCCGCCGACCGTGACGGCCGTCAGTCCCACCAGCGGCGCAACCGGCGTCCCGCTGAACACGACGGTCACCGCCACGTTCAGCGAAGCGATGGATGCGACGACGATCAACACGTCGACATTTGAATTGCGCAACGGCGCGGCGCTGGTGACGGCGACGGTCACCTACAACAGCGCGACTCGGACGGCCACGCTTCAGCCGAGCGCCGCACTGACACAGACGACCACCTACACGGCGACCGTGCAGGGCGGGGCAACCGATCCACGCGTGAAGGATTCAGCCGGCAACGCGCTCGCGAGCGACTTCACGTGGTCGTTCACGACGACGACGCCAGATACCACGCCGCCGACTGTGACGAGCGTATCGCCAGCGAGCGGGGCAACGGGCGTCGCGACGACTACCGCGGTGACAGCCACCTTCAGCGAGGCGATGGATCCCGCGACAATCGGCACCACGTCGTTCGAGCTCCGCAACCCAAGCGCTCAACTGATCGCCGCGACGGTTACCTATAGCAGCGCGACCAACACGGCGACCTTGACGCCGACGGCTGCACTCGCGACCTCGACGGTCTACACCGCAACGGTCAAAGGCGGGACCGTCGATCCGCGCGTCAAAGACCTCGCGGGAAATGCGCTGGCGAGCAACTTCACCTGGTCGTTCACGACCGCCGCCGCGCCGCCGCCACCACCGCAGACGTCATCGATCTGGGCGGCGACCGCCACGCCGGCCGGCGCTGACCCTGACGCCAACGCCGTCGAAGTCGGAACGAAGTTCCGCTCCGACGTCGCCGGGTACATCACCGGCATACGGTTCTACAAATTCAGCACGAACACCGGCACGCACATCGGTCACTTGTGGACGAGCACCGGGACGTTGCTTGCGACCACGACGTTCAGTGGTGAGACCGCCTCGGGCTGGCAGCAGATGAATCTGCCGACGCCTGTCGCGATCGCGGCGAACACGACGTACATCACGTCGTATTTCGTGCCTGTCGGTCATTACGCCGTCAACAGCCAGTTCTTTGCGGCTGCCGGCGTCGACAACCCGCCGCTGCACGCGCTGTCCAACGCTGCTGGTCCCGGCAACGGCGTCTACGCATATGGCGCCGCCGGTACGTTCCCGAACAACACCTTCAACTCGGAGTGCTACTGGGTCGACGTGCTCTTCGCGACGTCGATCGGTCCAGACACGACACCGCCGGTCGTCGTCAGTACGTCTCCGGCCAGCGGCGCCACCGGCGTCAACGCGAGCAACAACGTCACCGCCACGTTCAGCGAGCCGATGGATGCCACGACGATCAACACGACGACGTTCGTGCTGAAGGATTCGACGGGCGCGCTCGCTCCGGCGACGGTGACGTACGACAGCACGACTCGTACGGCGACACTCGATCCGAGCGCGACCAACCTCGGATTCATGACGGCATACACCGCAACGATCAAAGGCGGCGCCGGAACTGGAGAAGGCGCCAGCGGTGTGAAAGACGTTGCCGGCAACGCGATGGCGGCCGACTATTCGTGGTCGTTCACGACGGGCCCGGCGCCGGGATCGTGTCCGTGCAGCATTTGGAGCGCATCGAACATCCCGAACGGCGCCGATCCGGATTCCACGGCGATCGAAGTCGGTACCAAGTTCCAGTCCGATTCGAACGGGTTCATCACGGCGCTGAAGTTCTACAAATTCGCGAACAACACTGGAACGCACGTCGGTCACTTGTGGACGCGAACCGGGACGCTCCTCGCGTCGGTGACATTCACGGGCGAGACGGCGTCGGGCTGGCAGCAGATGAATCTGTCGAGTCCGATCGCCATCAACGCGAACACGACCTACGTCACGTCGTACTCGACGGCGGTCGGGCACTACGCCGTGAACAACAACTATTTCGCGAATGCCGCGAACAATCCGCCGTTGCACGGCCTGCAAAGCGGCGTCGACGGCGGCAACGGCGTCTACGCATATGGCGCCAGCGGCACGTTCCCGATCAATACGTTCCAGAACGAGAACTATTGGGTCGACGTCGTCTTCACCACGAGCGGTGCGCCCGATACGACACCGCCGACAGTGACCTCGACGTCACCTGCGCAAGGTGCGACGGGTATCGCCTCCGATGCCTCGATCTCGGCCACGTTCAGCGAATCGGTGAACGCGACGACGGTCTCGACGTCGACGTTCGAATTGCGCGATCCATCCGGCGCGCTCGTTCCTGCGAACGTCACGTACGATGGTCCGTCGCGCAGCGCAATCCTCACGCCGACGGCCGGCCTCGCACATTCGACGATATACACGGCCACGGTGAAGGGCGGCGCGACCGATCCACGCATCAAGGATCTCTCCAACAACGCGCTCGCCAGCAACTTCGTCTGGTCGTTCACGACCGGCGCGCCGCCGCCGCCGCCGCCGACCGACGGTCCGGGTGGACCGATCCTCGTCGTCAGCTCGACCGGGAACCCATTCAGCCGGTACTTCGCCGAGATTCTGCGCGCTGAAGGCTTCAACGAGTTCTCTGTCGTTGACTTGTCGACGGTGACGGCCGCAACGCTGTCCAGCTACGACGTCGTGATTCTCGGCGAGGTCGTGCTGACCTCGGCGCAAGTGACGATGTTCAGCGACTGGGTGAACGCGGGCGGCAATCTGATCGCCTCGCGGCCCGACAAGAAGCTCGCCCCGTTACTCGGTCTGGCGTCGCAGACATCGACGTTGACGAATGGCTACGTGCTCGTCGACACGACGGCGGCGCCCGGCGCCGGCATCGTCAACCAGACGATCCAGTACCACGGCACGGCGGACGTGTACGTGTTGAACGGCGCCGCGAGCGTCGCGACGCTGTACTCGACGGCGACTGCCTCGACGCCCAATCCCGCCGTGACGCTCGCGATGGTCGGCACCAACGGCGGTCAGGCGGCGGCGTTCACGTACGATCTGGCGCGTTCAATCGTCTACACGCGTCAGGGCAACCCCGCGTGGGCCGGACAAGAGCGCGATGGGCAGACCCCGATCCGCTCCGACGATTTGTTCTTCGGCGCGGCGAGCTCGGGCCCGGCACCGGACTGGGTGGATCTGACCAAGGTCGCGATTCCACAGGGCGACGAGCAGCAGCGGCTGCTCGCGAACTTGATCGTCCAGATGAATCGCGATCGCAAACCGCTGCCGAAGTTCTGGTATTTCCCGCGCGGCAAGAAAGCTGTCGTCGTGATGACGGGCGACGATCACGGCAATGGCGGCACCGTGGGACGGTTCGAGGGCTACAAGACCGTCAGCCCGACCGGCTGCTCGGTCGCCGATTGGGAATGCGTCAGGGGCACGTCGTACGTTTACACGACCACGGCGATCAGCAACGCCGCGGCCGCCCAATACAACACGGACGGTTTCGAGATCGCGTTGCACGTCAACACGAACTGCTCGAACTGGACGACGTCGACGCTGACGAACTTCTACACGACGCAGCTGAATTCGTTTGCGACGACGTGGCCCGGTCTGCCGGCGCCGTCGACTCACCGCATCCATTGTCTCGTGTGGAGCGACTGGGCCTCGCAGCCGCAGGTCGAGCTCTCGAAGGGCATTCGTCTGGATACGAGCTACTACTACTGGCCCGACACCTGGATTCAGAATCGTCCAGGGTTCTTCACCGGCTCGGGCATCCCGATGCGGTTCACCAATACATCGGGAACGATCATCGACGTCTACCAGGCGACGTCGCAGATGACGGACGAATCGGGACAAACGTATCCGTCGACGATCAACGCGCTTCTCGACAACGCGCTGAATGCCACCGGGTACTACGGAGCATTCACGGCGAACATGCACACCGATTTCACGACGGGTGCGGGGCAAGCCGGCTCCGACGCGATCGTCGCGTCGGCGCAGGCGCGCGGTGTCTCGATAATCACCGCCAAACAGCTCCTCACGTGGCTGGACGGCCGCAACGGATCCGCATTCCAGTCCATGACGTGGAACGGCACGACACTCTCGTTCACAGTCTCGGTCGGAACAGGTGCGAATGGTCTGCAGATCCTGCTGCCATCAGTCGTCGCCGCGGGCACGTTATCGACGCTCACGCTGAACGGCAGCCCAGTTGCATTCACGACGCAGACGATCAAGGGAGTTCAGTACGCGGTGTTTCAAGTGGGGACTGGCACGTATCAAGCGACGTACGCGCCGTAGAACTATCGTGACAAAAGTCAGCGTGAGGGGTGTCTTCCGGTGCCGAGCAGAGGGGAGCGGGTTCGCGTCGTCATTTGGCTAGTTGTCGTAGCGAGCGTTCTCTCGACATCGGCGAGGGCGATCGCCGCGCCGGACTCCAGTATATGGAGCGGCGCGGCGACGCCACAGAGTGTTGACAACGATACCAACGCGGTGGAGCTCGGCGTCCGGTTTCGATCGAACGCCAACGGCTACATCACCGGCATTCGTTTCTACAAGTTCGCGAGCAACACGGGCACGCACATCGGAAACTTGTGGAGCAGCGCCGGCGCGCTGCTCGCCAGCGCGACGTTCACGGCGGAAACGACATCGGGCTGGCAGCAGGTGACGTTCGCATCTCCGGTCGCCGTCACGGCCAACACGACATACATCGCGTCGTATCACACGAACGTCGGTCAATACGCCGTCGACTCGAATTACTTCACGTCGAGCGTCGACAACGGCCCCTTGCACGCGTTCGCCGACGGCGACGGCGGATCGAACGGCCTGTATCGTTACGCCGCCGGCAGCGCGTTCCCGACCAACAGTTGGCAGGCCACGAACTATTGGGTCGATGTCGTCTTCACGACGAGCCTCGGCGGCGGCACGACGTCGCTGAAAGTCAACTCGGTTTCGCCGCCGCCGGGCGCGACCGGCGTGAACGTCGCGAGCGGCGTGTCTGCCTCGCTGAGCGGCTGGCCGGACTTCGCATCGGTGAACACGACGACGTTCCAGCTTCGCGATCCCTCGGGAAGCCTCGTGTCGGCGCAAGTGTGGTCGGGAGGCGAATCGGGCGGGTCTTTTCTCACGCCGCTGTCGCCGCTCGCGCCGTTTACGACCTACACGGCGACGTTGAAGGGCGGCCCGAACGGAGTGAAGGATCAGGCCGGCAATACGATGATCGCGGACTACAGTTGGTGGTTCACGACAGCGGCCGGAACGCCTCCGCCGCCGGCCACGTGCCCATGCTCCCTCTGGAACGGGACCACCGGCGTCGGTGGAATGGACGGCGACGCGAGCGCCGTCGAACTGGGCGTCCGCTTCCGCTCCGACCAGAATGGTTACATCACCGCCCTTCGCTTTTATAAGCACACAGGCAACACCGGCACCCATACCGGCAGTCTGTGGTCGAACACAGGCACCAGGCTGGCGACCGCGACATTCACGGGAGAAACGGCGAGCGGTTGGCAGCAGGTGACGCTCTCTCCGCCGTTGCACGTCACGGCGGACACGAGTTACGTCGCGTCGTATCACACCGACACTGGCCACTACGCGGCGACCGGTAATTACTTCGCATCGGGCTTCGACAGAGCGCCGCTGCACGCGGTGCAGGATGGTGCCGATGGCGGGAATGGCGTCTACCGCTACGGAGCGTCCGGTTTCCCCGCTCAAAGCTATGGGTCTGCGAACTACTGGGTAGACGTGGTCTTTTCGACGACGGTCAGCAGCAGCCTGTCAGTGGGCGTGACGTCGGTGTCGCCGGGAGCCGGTGCAACCGGCGTGAGCACGACGACGGTTGTGAGGGCGACGATCAGCGGTTACGTGTCGTATCCGTCTGTGAATACGAATACGTTTCAGCTGCGTGATCCAGCGGGCAACGTCGTGCCTGCCACCGTTGGATTCGGCGGCGAGTCTCAAACATTCCCGCTGACGCCGTTGTCACCCCTTGCATACAACACGACGTACTCAGCGATCGTCAAAGGTGGACCGAACGGCGTGACGGATAACTCCGGCAACGGAATGGCCGCGGACTACGCGTGGTCCTTCACCACCGGCGCCGCGCCATCACCGCCGCCCGCGAATTGTCCATGCACGATCTGGAACACGGCGTCGACGACCGCGGCGGGCCCGGATGGAGATGCGAGCGCCGTCGAGCTCGGCGTCAGATTCCGATCCGAAAGCAGCGGATACGTCACCGGTGTGCGCTTCTACAAGCAGTCGACCAACACCGGCACTCACGTCGGAAATCTGTGGAGCAACTCGGGGACGTTGCTCGCGACGGCAACATTCGCGAATGAATCCACGTCGGGGTGGCAACAGGTCACGTTCGGTACGCCGGTCGCAATTACAGCCAATACGACGTACGTTGCGTCCTATCACACGAACGTGGGGCACTACGCGGCCAATCTCGGTTACTTCGCTGCCGGATTCGACAACGCGCCGCTGCATGCGCTGCGAGACGGCGTTGATGGACCCAGCGGTGTGTACGCGTACGGCGCGGCGAGCCGCTTCCCTGATCAAACGTATCAATCGACGAACTACTGGGTCGACGTTGTCTATGCCACGACAGTCGGTGAACCTGATCTGACGCCGCCAACCGTCGCGTCGACGTCGCCCACCAGCGGCTCTGCCGGTCTGGCGACGACCGTCTGGGTCACGGCGACGTTCAGTGAGTCGATGGATCCAGCGACGATAAATGGAAATACTGTCCAACTGCGCGATGGATCCGGCGCTCTGGTCGCCGCGACAGTCACCTATTCCGTACCGAATGGAACGGCGATCCTTCAACCGACTGGCGGTCTCGCGAATGGTACGACTTACACGGCGACGGTGAAGGGAGGGAGTGCCGATCCTCGAGTGAAGGATCTCGCGGGGAATGCGCTGGCCGCGAATTACAGTTGGTCGTTCACGACCGTCGCGGCCGTCTCGACGTCGGAAACGTCGGGTCTCGGTTGTCCCTGCAGCCTGTGGAACGCGTCGGCGGAGCCGACCATCGACAATGAGTCGAGCAGCATCGAGGTCGGCCTCCGGTTCCAATCGGACGCGAGCGGCTTCATTACCGGCTTCCGCTTCTACAAAGGCCTGGAGAACACCGGCAACCACGTTGGCAGTCTCTGGACGAACACTGGTACTCTGCTCGCGAGAGCGACGTTCGCGAGCGAAACGGCGTCGGGCTGGCAACAAGTCGATCTCCCGACTCCAGTGGCGATCACGGCCAACACACCGTACGTCGTCTCCTATCATGCGAACACTGGCCATTACGCCGCGACCGCCGGTTACTTCGCTGTGGGATTCGACAATTCACCGCTTCACGCGCTTCGCGATGGGCTCAACGGATCAAACGGTCTTTATCGCTACAACACGATTAGCAGTTTTCCGTACGACAGCTATAACTCGACGAACTATTGGGTTGACGTCGTGTTCAGCACGACAGCCTCGAGCGGCCCGACTGTGAACTCGGTCACGCCATCGGCGGGCGCGACCGGCGTCAACGTCGGCGCAGTGATCACCGCGACGTTCAACGAGATGATGGAGCCGTCAACCGTCAACACGTCGACCTTCGAGCTGCGCGATGCGACGGGCGCACTGGTGCCTGCTTCTGTGCTCGTCGGCGGCGAAACACCAACCGTGTCGCTCATGCCTTCGTCACCGCTCGCACACGCCACGACGTACACAGCGACCGTAAAAGGCGGAGCCAGCGGCGTGCAGAGTCTCACGGGCAGCACGATGACGACGAACTACAGTTGGTCGTTCACCACGGCGCCATGAATCCTGATTGGCGCTGACGCATTTGGATCGGCTCGGCGCTGAGCTTCGTGGCCGAACGGCAGCGCGGTTGCATTCACCAAACGGACGACTGAAGGGGTATCGACTGCGATAAAGTTCACTGCCGCGTGAGGCTTCTATCAGGCGTCTTACATGCTGTAGTGAGGCAAAACGTTGAAAGAAACGCCATCCGGCCGCCAGGTCCTCCTCGTAGACGACGATCACGCACTGTTGAGGCTTGTGTCGCACTGGTTGACCGGTGGCGGATTTTCTGTCATCGCCTGCGACAGTTTCGAGGATGCGCGCCGGGAGCTCGCGCTCCATCCGCCCGACGTGCTGCTGACCGACCTGCGTCTCGGGGCGTTCAATGGGCTGCAGCTCGTCATCCTCGCCAAGGAGCAGAACCCCCAGCCTTTGACGGTCGTCATGTCCGCGTTCGACGACCCGACGCTGCGGGAAGAAGCCGAGCGCTGTGGCGCGCGCTACCTGCTGAAGCCGTTTTCGAGTCAAGCCGTGCTGAGCTCGATCGCGTCCGTGATATGACTTTGTGGACACTCGAGTCACGTAACGAGACACTTCAACATAATTGACTGAATCATAGTATCTTACGCTCTAGAATCGATTCCAGATATCGGAATTATGTTCCGATACGAGACTTCAACTCCTGATTCTTCCCGGCACTGGCTTCGGACCTAATCGAGATTAAGCACTTCATCTCCTACTGTTTAAGCGAAGCAGTGCTCGCGACTGTCGAGATGGCCTGAGACTTGCCGAAAGCACTGCCGTGTCGTACTCAATTCTGGTCGTCGATGAACAACCGCTCGAGGTTGCTCGCCTCGTGCGCCCGCTTCAGCACGCGGGTTACCAGGTCACTGGTGCGACCACGTTCGAAGCCGCCAAGCAGACGTTGGCCGAGCGCCCCCCACATTTATTGATCGCGTCCGAGCGACTGGGGCTGTTCAACGGCCTGCATCTGGTCGTGCGGTGCCGGCTCGATCATCCAGAAATGGCGGCCATCGTAACCGCGGGATCCAAGGACCCGGTGCTCGAAGCCGAAGCCGTCGCCTACGGCGCGGCGTGCGTGGTCGCGCCAAAGAATTCGAGCGAGCTGCTCGCGTTGGTGTCGCGCACATTTGCGTCGCGGCCGATGTGAAACGCACGACGCACGACGCAAAAATTACCCGCGGCAGAATCACACATTTGAGCGCGAGCGCGTAAAAGCGGACACGGGCCAAGCGCGGCCGTCGCCGCGCGATCGCGATTTCTGGCGCGTTTTTGCATGGCGCACCTGGTATTGCGCTTGCCCCATCTCGCGCCGTGCAGACACAACCTTCGAGACGCCGCGAGGACACACGCGCAAAACGTTATCCGCTGCATGCACGGGTTCGTTATCGTGCCGCTGATGGCTGCTGGCGCTTCGGGATGACCGAGAGCATGAGCAGCTGCGATCTGCTGCTCCGCGTCGATCGCCCGCTGCCTTCGAACAGCAAAATTGAAATGGAAGTGCAGCTGCCGGCTGTCGGCGACGAAGAGCCGGCGCGGGTGATCTGCCATGGAAAGATCGTGCGCGTCACCGACGACGATCCGCATACTGTCGTCGCCGCGACAATCGCGCGGTATCGATTCGATCGCTGAATCTTCAGTCGGATCTCAGCGAAGGATGTGCGCGACGCGATCCTGAAAGATCAGCGCGGCCGCGGCGGCGCCGAGAGACATCATCAGCAGGAATCCGCCGACACCGAAAGCAATCCGCTGAATGGGCGGTGCGATCGATGGAGCGACCTCAGAGTCATCATCGAACGCGGCGCGTATTTCCCACCTAGCAGGATCAAGGTCGCGCAGGTCATTGCCGGACGGCACGCGCTCGTTCGCGGTCGGCGGCGGGTCGAATTGCTCGAGCTCCGTGAGGAACTCCATATCATCCATCAGCGAGGCGGCGGCGGCGTGGGTCGTCATTGGTCCGAACTGTTGCGGATTTTGTGCCGGCCAGCGCGCACGCCATCGCGTGCAGTGCGGTGAAACTGACCGCCAGACGCTGACAGAAGCGCAAGTCGCTGGGCCGGAGCGACACACGGAGCACTAGGATTCACGGAGCACGGCAGCTAGGACGAGCGATCCCACGAACCGGCCCCGGCGAAATTGCGGAACCATACCCGGGGCGCTCACGTCCTGGTTGCTGTCCTGAGTCGATGCGAGAACCGGAGAGCCACGGTGGATACAATGG
>Ga0114129_10016951_pt1 | contig 10371 bp, 9 predicted proteins | sample RhiMetdeltSRZDD1_FD_80071 | JGI IMG/M metagenome (GOLD analysis project Ga0114129, IMG submission 80071) | Populus rhizosphere microbial communities from Tennessee, USA - Rhizosphere MetaG P. deltoides SRZDD1 (version 2) (version 2) | ecosystem: Host-associated > Plants > Roots > Rhizosphere >... | reverse complement strand
CGAGACCTCGACGGATCGCCCGCCATACGAGTTGGTCTCGCGCGTTGCAGTGCACGGCGTACTGATAGTAGACGTGCGTTCGATCAGGGGGCACGTGCGGCGGTTCGAGGGTCGATGTTCTGCTCAGAGCCATGGTCACGCGCGCCGCGTTTTGCACCGTGCGCCTCGTCCACTCGTCGAGCGACGGCAACGCCGCCAGACCGATTGCCGCCTGCACGTTCGAGTACCGCTCGGTATACGAGTCGGGCAGCGGATCGAGGGGCCGGATCTTCTCCCACAAGAACACGTCCGGCTTCTTTTGAAGCCATGACGACGTCCAGAGGATCGGGAAACCGGTCCAGGTGAAAACTCCTGGCCGCATGAAGACGCGTTGCGCCTTCGACAGCTCGAGACGATGGAGCACGCGTTGCTCGCTCGGCCAGGGTTCCCGCGCAGCGAGCTCGGCTGCCCGCGCGGCGAGCTCCGCGTCGGTGGTGACCGCCATGCCGCCACCGCACGTGTTCAGCGGCTTGAGCGTCTGGAAGCTGAAGAACGCTGCCTCTCCGAACGTTCCGACGGCGCGGCCGCGGTAGGTCGCGCCGAGCGCGTGAGCGCAGTCCTCGATCACCACCAGCCCATGTCGCTGGGCGATTTCCTCGATTCGATCCATGTCGCAAGGCAATCCGTATATATGCGTCGGCACAATCGCCCGGGTGCGCCCGGAGATCGCGCGCTCGCACAAGTTCGGATCGATGGTGAACTTGCGCGGATCGACGTCCACGAACACGGGCGTCAGCCCGGCGACCCTCGCCATCTCGGGGACAACCCAGAACGTCAGTGCAGGGAAGATGATTTCCGAACCTTTTGGAAAATCGAGCGCCCGGAGCAGGTACAGGAACGCCATCCGGCCGAACGACGTCGTGAACGCGCGCGGCACACCGAGCCGTTCGGCGAACGCGTGCTCGAACGCCTCGATGGCGGGTCCCTGAACGACCGTTCCTGCGCGCCGGCACTCGCGGATGATGTCTTCGGTATCGGGCGCGACGCGCGCCCCGTATCGCGAGATCGCTTTCAGCATGTCACCCTCCGTTGCATGCGCAGTTGCTCCTGACGGCCGTGATACGCGGCAACGCGGCGATCCAGCCGATCGGCAAGATCACGGGTCCGGCGATCTTGGACGCGACAGTAGTTCGCCAGGAATGAAGGTCTGACGTAAAAACGCGTGTACGCGGCGCCGAGGAGGAACCGAAGCTCGCTTGCCGTCAACGACGGATGGGCGAACGTCGGCGTGAACCCGTCGAAGCGCTGCCAGTCGCGCTCGTACACGAGCGGCGCGAGCTTTTTCCAGAGGGGTGTTGCCGGATACGGCGTCAGCAGCTTGAACTGTGCGAACGTCGTTCCCAGTTCGACGGAGTACTGGATTGTCGCGGCTGTCGAGTTCCAGTCGTCCTGGAGAAAACCGAAGACGTAGAACGCGGCGGTCAGGATGTCGCGACCCCGGCAGTGATCGATGATGAGCCGCTGGTGGTCTTGAGGCGTCGGCCGTCTGCCGACCCGACGGAGCGTATCGGCGGACACCGACTCGACGCCGAAGCTGACTGCGCGCAAACCGACTGCATGCAGGCGATCGAGCAGCTCCGGATCGAGTCGATCGAGCCGCGTCTCGCACTCGAACCGGAGCGTGAGCTGCCGGCGGCGAATCTCGTCGCAGAACGCCAGCATGCGGTCGCGATCCTGCGTGAAGAGCGGATCGCGGAAGATGACGTACGGTCGCGGATGACGCGCGCAGAGCACCGACAGCTCCTCGCCGACGTTCTCTACTGATCGCACGCGGTACTCGGCCAGAATTCGATGAGGGCAGTAGGTGCAGAACTCGGGGCACCCGCGGCTTGCCACGAGCGGGAAGTCGGTACGGCTGCGGCCGTGCAGCGTCTGCGTGCTGCTGATCAAGTCCCAGCGCGGAAACGGCAGCGCATCGAGGTCCATGACTGCCGGACTCTCGATTCGACCGGTCAGGCGTTCGCCGGACGCCAGTCGCCGAACCGCGTCTTCGGGCTCTCCGATCACGACGAAATCGACGAAGTCTTCGAAGAGCTCCGGCAGCTTCGACGCGGTCAACCCGATGGCGCCGACGCGCCCGCCGCGCGCCCGCATCGCGCTCGCCCACCCCGCTTCGTTTCGGTAATCGATGAGCGAGGACAGCACGAGCGCGACGTCCGCGTCGACCGTTTCGTGTTCGACGTAAATCACCTCGTGCCCCGCATCGGCGAGGATTGCTGCCGCGTATGCAAGCTGCCCGCTCGGAACCCGATGAAACCAGTGCTTGAATCGACCGACGACACCAGAAACGCGTGAGAACGGCTGCAATCGTGACCCGTAACCACCGGCGACGGAATCCTTGGAAACGTAGCCGCCACGTCCGCGCAGGTCCGCCAAAACGACACGCATGTCGACACCTCCGTCTGAAGCGTGAAACGACGTCCAATGGAAGGGGTGTCAGGCTTGCGGCGGGCCGCGCGGAGAAACAGGGGCGGATTGACGGGTGAGAGGATCCGGCTCGAGGTACTGCGACGAGGTGCGTGCGATGCCGGGCATCGGCATCGACCTCGTTGTCGTGATCGTTGCGTCAGAGGTGATGACGCCTGGGTCGATCCGCAGCTCGGGGCACCCGCGATGGATGCCCGATGCAGCGCAGGCGAGCAGCGTGACGGGAGGCGCGCGGCGCTGCGCGAGTGCGAATCGCCCGCGTCCGTGATTGATCCACGCGACGAGCTCCGCGCCTTCGGTCGTGCCGAGCAGATCGACGTCGCCATCGCGATCGACGTCGCCGGCCACGAGCCGCCTGACCCGCCACGGCGCCTTCAGCAGGATTCTGGGGCCGCCGGCAAAGTGCACAATCAGCGCACGTCGTCCGGCGCTGTCGAGGATGCGGATGCGGTCGGCGCGACCGTCGCCGTTAAGGTCAACGACGATGCGATTGCCTGCTTCGCCCCACCGCGCTGGAACACGCGCGTCGGGGACCCCGGCTTCACCCCACCGCGCTGAAGAACGCGCGGCGGGGGCCCCGGCCGCGGCAACCGTCGCGAACGACAGCCAGAGAAGCGCGGTGTATCGAAAACTCCGGCCCAAGAGCCGGGATGGAAGTCCCGAACACGGAATGTTGCGCGCGTGCATCAGATCCATTCTGGCATAATCGCGATAACCAGATTAGACGGCCTCCAAAGCAAGTGACGATGACTCCCTCCCTCAGGTTCGCCTAGGGAAGACACGCCGTGCGCCATCCAGGAAGGTCCTCGTGAATCAACTCCCCGCCGTCGAACGTCATGCTGGGCTAGCGTGGATACGCGGAAGCGGTGTGTGCCGCGAATGGAATGGCATCACGTACAAGCTCGGCATGTCGGGGAAGAACGTCGGCGCCCGGCAGATGTCCATGAACGTCGCGGTCGTCCCGCCGGGCGGCGTCGCGGCCGCCCACATTCACGTGGGCTTTGAGGTGATGCTGTACATCCTCGAGGGCCGAGTACGTCACGCGTACGGCGACGGCCTGGCGCACACCGTCGATCACCAGGCTGGTGATTTCATCTTCATCGAGCCTGGTGTACCTCACGAGGTTTACAACCTCAGCGATGTGGATCCGGTGGTCGCCGTCGTGGCGCGATCGAGCGCCGATGAATGGGATCGAATCGTCCCGTACGACAGAACCGTGAACCCTGAACCTTGACGCTGGTTCTATTCGGCGCGCAGCGCAACGATTGGATCGACCCTGGATGCGCGACGGGCAGGAAGGTACGCGGAGAGCATCCCGACGCCCACGATAGTCACTGACGCGAGCACGAAGCTGATCGGGTCGGTGGACGTCAATTCGAAGAGCACGCTCTTGAGCACCCTCGTGCCGGCAAGCGCCGCCGGAACACCCAACATCACACCGGCGCCAACGAGGATCAGCGCATCGCGCATCACGATCCACCGAACGGCACCGCGTTCCGCGCCGAGCGCCATGCGAATGCCGATCTCGGGTGTGCGCCGCGCGACCGTGTACGTCAGCAGCCCGTAGAGGCCGATCGCGGCAAGGGCAACGGTCACGCTCCCGAGCATCATCGCGAGCCGGGAAAACAGGACTTCACGTCGCAGCGACTGCCGGATTTGTTCCTCCTGCGATCGAATCATGAGCAACGGGAGGTGGGGGTCGAGCTCTCGCATCGCTTCACGGACGGCGCGCACGAGTTCGGACGGATCGCCGGCCGTCTTCAGCGCGAACGTTGCGGGACCAATCGGTTGCTGGCGAAAGGTGAAATACGCCGTCGGCGGAGCGCCACGGCGCAGCGACGTGTATTTTGCGTCGGCGCAGACGCCGACGATCTCGTAGCGCGTCGCATTCGGCTGCAGATCGGTCTTGAACGTGCGACCGACGACATCGATCTCGCCAAAGAGCTGACGGGCGAGCGCGCTGTTCACCACTGCCACCGGTCTCGACTCTGCCGTGTCTGACGACGCGAGAGCGCGGCCCCGCAAGATCGGAATCCGCATCGTCGTGAAGAACGTCTCGTCAACCCGAAGCAGGTGAGTGCCGTGCGTTCTGAAAAACTCTCGCGCGGCCGGCGTTCCTCGATCGAGCGGCGGCTCGTGGGGCAGCGCCGCAACGGTCATCGATCCTCCACCGGCAATCAGCGTGTTGTTGGAGAGGGAAGCCGACTGCACACCCGGAATCGCTCTGAGACGCGTCAGCGCATCGCCGTACAGCGCGCGCACGCGAGCGAGCGCGCTTCCATTACGCGTCGGATCGACGCGAAAGACGAGAAGGCGCTTCGAATCGAATCCTGGCTGCACCGCTTGGAGGAGTGACAGCGAGCGAACCAGAAGCGCAGCGCTGGTGAGGAGGAGCAGCGACAACGCGACCTGAACGGTGACGAGCGACCGCGACAACGCCGAGCGTCGACGCCCGGTCCCGCCGACCCGAAGTTGCTCCTGTGACGCGCTTCCGAGCCGAACGTCGGTGGATCGGAGTGGCGGTGCGAGAGCGAAGAGCACGGTGCAGGTGGCCGCCAGCCCTGCGATGAATACGACGACGCGCCAGTTCGTCGCGATTTCGAGCATCGACGACAGGCCCGGTCCACCGAGCGCCGGCGTCAGCTTGTTGGCAATCCAGCGAGCGAAGAGTAGACCTATGCCACTTCCAAGAGCGGCCAGCAGCAGGCCTTCGGTCAGCAGCTGCCGCACAACGCGTCCGCGCGACGCACCGATTGCCGCACGCACCGTAATCTCGCGTCGTCTTGCTTCCCCGCGCGCGAGCAGGAGATTGGCGATGATGGCGCAGGCGACCAGCACGACGATAGCGACGATTGCCGCCATGATTTGCAGCGGCTCCCGCATGCCGTTGCGGACGTCGATCTGCCCATGCGCTCCGGGCAGGAGCTCCAGCGAGGGGAGATCCGATTTCGGCAGCGCCGCGTTGCCGGTTGCGACACTGGTGCGGAGTACGGTTTCCAGGACGGGGCGGACACCGTCGACGGTTGCCGGATGCGCAACCCTCGCCATCATGAGTACCCACCATTGATCTGCCGTCCGATACGACGCGTCCCGCTCCAGTGTGGCGCGAAACGCGAGCGGCACGGCAACAACAGGGGCGTCGTCAACCTCCAGCGTGCCTCGAAACCTTTTCGGCGTGACGCCGATAATCGTCACCGGAATGGCGTTGATGCTCATCGGGCGGCCGACCACGTCGGGCGCACCTCCGAATCGCCGCTGCCAGAAGTCGTCGCTGATCACCACGACAGGCGGCGCATCCGGGCGATCGTCCGCCTCGACGAGAAGGCGACCGACTGCCGGCACAATCCCGAGCGCGTCGAAGTAATTGCCGGAGACAGCCTGACCCTCGCCTGTTTCAGGTGTGCCGTCGATCGTCAGGTTCAGCGACATGTAGCCCGCAAACCCGAAGACGCGCACGTTTGGAGGCGCACCTTTCCGGAGGGCGTCGAAGGTGGGCAACGCGAACGAAGTGCTGTACTGCCCTGACGCGTCTTCGGACCAGTTGCCCGTCAGCGATGGCGCGGGCATCCGCCCCCTGGCCCGCCATTGCAGGATTGTCAGTTCGTCAGGGTGGTCCACCGGGAGTTTGCGGAACAGGACGGCATCGGCAAGGCCGAACACGGCTGCGGCAGATCCCACGCCCACGGTGAGCGACAGAGTTGCCACGGCGGTGAAGGTCGGCGAGCGTCGCAGAAGCCGTGCGGCGTAGCGAACGTCCTGGACGATCGTCTCGAGCAAAGGAAAGCCCCACACCGCTCGCGTTTCCTCCCTGACTGCCGCGACGCTTCCGAAGGCGCCACGCGCCTGGGTCTCAGCCGCTCGCGCATCGACGCCCTGATCGATCAACGCCTGACGACGGAGTTCGATGTGCAGCGAGATTTCTTCGAAGAGATCGTTGTCGAGGCCGCCGCGACGGAACAGCGCGGCCAGTCGTCGCAGGAACTGCAGCATGCGTGTCCCCAAGCCTGTCTTTGGGTCTGATCCGGCTGAAGCCGGACGCTACGCGGGTTTCATGACGCGCGTGATTGCCTCGACCAGCCGCGCGAAGCTGTTCTCTGCTTCGCCGAGCTGCCGCCGTCCGGCTGGCGTGAGCCGGTAGTAGCGGGCGCGCCTGTTGTTGACGGAATGCCCCCACTCGGAAGCGATCAGCCCCTGAACCTGCAGACGCGCGAGCGCGGGATACAACGAGCCTTCCTGCACGTGCAAGACTTCATCGGAGAGCTGACGGATGTGCTCCACGATGTCGTAGCCGTGCATGACGCCGCGCGTGAGGCTCTTGAGAATCAGCATGTCGAGCGTGCCGGCCAGCAGCTCCTGTCGTTCGGTCTTCTTTCCCATAGACGACCTATGGGATATACCGGTTAGCTCGTCGGTGTCAACTGAAGCAGCGCATTCGTCCGTGGGTCTTCGGAGAAACACCGACTTCGCGTCACGTGCGGAAAACGGCTGGCCTCAGCTCCAACGGACCGTGGTTACCGACTCTTTCCAGATTTGTTTCGCGGGCTTCGACTTCGCCGGGCTGGGCTCTACCAGTCAGGTCACTGGTACGTCAGATGAGCGCAAAGTGCAGTTCGCTGAGCGCCCGTACGAGCACCTTACGAGACCCGATACGGGTACGCTTCGGGAAGCCACACATCCCAGAAGTCGCAGTCCGCGCCGCGGAATCCGCGCCGTTCTTCGATGCCGTCGCCAATTGCGAGATATCGATCAGCCTCGCCGTCGAGCGGCGGCCACACGACGCCGTTGTCGAAGTTTGGGTTGCCCGCCCGTGCGAAGGCTGCGAAATAGGACCGCGTCGCTTCCGAGAGCAGCGACTCGTCGGGTGTGGGCACATACACCTGACCGGCCGCGTTGATCAAGTTGAGGTTGCCGAAGATGAAGGGCAGATCGACTCCATGCCCGGCTCCAAGATTGAGCGGCGCGTTCGCAAAACCATGCGCGAACACGTATCGCCGAACCCAGGCGCGACGCGCCGCATCGTCGTGGCCGCTGTTGGCCGGATCGTCGGCTTGCGCACCCAGAGCGCGCGCGCCAGTCGGCGCTGCGGCGCGGTAAAGAATGCATCGGTGAGGATCCGAATCAGCGTGCTCATCGGCGTGCCGAAGGCGTCGCTTGGATATCGCGCGAGCACTGCGTCGACGACGTCCTGCCCGTACACGCCGAACCAGTGTTGGATCTGTGCTTGGTACTGCTCCGGCGTCGCAGCGGGACCAAACTGCGCCAGCATCAGCCCCACCAGGCTTGCGTACTCGGTTGTTGTCGTGCCGAGCAGGACCGGTACATCGTGGAATCTGCGCTGCTCGATCGCGTCGACGGGATTCTCCGCGAGAACCCATCCATCGATGTTCCCGCCGAGCCGAAGGTCGGGCCGATACGGCGGATCGCCGGCGGTCGGGTTGTAGGCCGCCATCAACTCGGCATGCGTCTTCGAGCGCAGACAGGCCGCAACGTCCGTGGCGCCGGCGCACCCTACCTTCGTCACAATCTGTGGGCCATGGTTCGTTTCGGCCCAGGCGAGCGTCGGTCGAGAGCACCCCGGTTCGAATCCCGGTCATCTCGTAACCAGGGAGACGCTGCGCGCACGACTCTGGCCGTCGGACACTTTCGTCGATTTCGAACGCGGCCTCAACCGGGCAGTCCACAGGCTTCGCGAGGTGTTGCGCGACTGCGCCGAATCACCTCGCTTCATTGAAACGCTGCCGCGCCGCGGGTAACGCTTCATCGCTCCCGTCCAAACTCACATCGCAGCCAGACATCTCTCGACGCCTGTGGCAGGCGTGAGCAGTGCGGCACGCGAAGCCTATCTCGCCGGTTGTTTCTTTCGTCAGATATCGTTGCTCAAGAAGGGCGTCACTCGAATTCGATCTCATCGACAATCGGGCGTCCACCGACGCCGAGCGAAATCTCGGGCTTGAGTTTGCGTGACTCGGCAATCGCGCCGCGGTGAACGGCTGCGAGATGCATGCCCCGCCGCGTGTAGAATCTGATCGCGGGCTCATTGTCGTTGGTCGTAATGAGCCAGAGTCTTCGGCACCGCAAGTCGCGTGCACGCTCCCGCGCCGAGGCCAGAAGTTGAGAGCCAAGCCCCCGTCCACGGACGGCGGCGTGAAGCGAGACCATCTCGAGCTCGCCATTTACCACACAATACGTGAGCAACGCGCTCGGCTCGCCGCGGTACGTGGCGATGAACCCTGGGAGATCGTCCGCCTGATGGAGGACGTTGCGAGAGACAACTCTCGTTGACCCGAAGTGCTGTTGCAAGAACGCGCGGACCCACTCGCGGTCCGCGGGCTCAATGTCCCGGACCGCGATCTGCGTATTCTCCATCTGTTAGCCCGTGGTGAGAGTCGTTGCCCGGATCAGCAAATCGCTCCCGCGTCCTGCCCCGTTGCAGCGCGATGGGCAAGCGGGCGACGCAGCTCGCCCGAGATCGAGCGGCGTCTCCATCCCCGCGCACACCACATTCTCTTCTACCAGCTCGTTCGTGATTTCGGAAGGGAAGGCACGAACCCGGGCACGAACCGGGCCGACAACGTCTCGAGCTCCTGCTGGATCCCTGCCGTCATCGCGTGGAATGTGCGATACGCGCGTACGAGCGCGCGCTGGCCGGCGACGTCGATCAGATAATGCTTCCGTCGTCGACCGCCTCGCTGTTTCATCGGCTCGCCGATGTACGAGCAGACCATTCGCTTTGCCTCGAGCCGATCGAGCGTGACGTAGACGGCACTCGCGGGGATCTTGTGGCCGGTGCGGTCGACGATCTCGCGGTAGATAGCCGCGCCGAACGCGCCGTTGCCCAGCCGCAGCAACGCCAGCAGCACCAGCTGCTCGAACTCGCCGACAGCGGATCCGCTCGCAGCGGGCTTCATATACGTAACATTGTATGACATATAGCCGCCGCAAAAACGCGCGTGATTTCGCAGCCATATCGTCATTTCCGGTCCGCTGGTCGATTGGCGTTGTTGCCCTCGTGAATGTGGTCGCGGATAATCAATGACTCCAACGCGCGAATTGTCAATCCGCAAATCAGCAATCGACAATCAGCAGTCGCGCTCTCGCACTCCACAGCCAGAAAGGAACGCGCAGAACATGGGTTCTTCAGCATCACGCGCCGCCATTCGCAGCATCACTCGGTGGAGCACGACACTCGGCCGGCGGCCGGTCAACGAAAAGAAAGCCACCGAGGAATTCGGATCGCTCACGTTCAACGAGGAAGTGCAGCGCGCACGATTGCCGAAGGACGTCTACCGAGCGCTGCGTCGTGCGGTGGCGCAGGCGGAGGCGCTCGATCCCTCGCTCGCCGACGCGGTCGCCAGTGCGCTTCGTGACTGGGCGGTCGAGCACGGGGCGACGCACTACACGCACTGGTTCCAGCCGATGACGGGCATCACGGCGGAAAAACACGACGCGTTCCTTTCGCCGACCGCCGACGGGCGCGCCGTTGCCGAGTTCAACGGCCGCGAGCTCGTGAAAGGGGAGCCCGACGCCTCGAGCTTTCCGTCGGGCGGCATGCGGTCGACGTTCGAGGCGCGCGGCTACACCGCCTGGGATCCGACCAGTCCGCCGTGGCTGCTCGTGACACCGAACGGGACGACACTCGTGATTCCCACCGCGTTCGTGAGCTGGACCGGCGAGGCGCTCGACAAGAAGACGCCGCTGCTCCGGTCGATGGAGGCGCTCTCGAAGCAGGCCGTCCGGATTCTGAAGCTCTTTGGCTCCAAGGCAGAGCGCGTCGTGACGACGTGCGGCCCCGAGCAGGAGTACTTCCTGATCGATCGTCAGTTCTATTTCAACCGTCCTGACCTGATCAACGCCGGCCGGACGCTCTTCGGCGCCACGCCGCCGAAGGGCCAGGAGATGGAGGAT
>Ga0114129_10016950_pt1 | contig 10371 bp, 10 predicted proteins | sample RhiMetdeltSRZDD1_FD_80071 | JGI IMG/M metagenome (GOLD analysis project Ga0114129, IMG submission 80071) | Populus rhizosphere microbial communities from Tennessee, USA - Rhizosphere MetaG P. deltoides SRZDD1 (version 2) (version 2) | ecosystem: Host-associated > Plants > Roots > Rhizosphere >... | reverse complement strand
TGAACCTGATTTTACTGATCCCAAAGATGTCAGGATATTTTTAAATAAAATGACCTCTATACTAGAACATTTGAATGTATGTAATACCAATTTAGAAGGTTCTCTTAGATGTGATGCAAATATTTCTATAGGTAATGGAAAAAAAGTAGAAATCAAAAACATAGGCTCTTTTAGTGATATAGAAAAGGCATTGACATATGAGATAACACGCCAAAAAACAATGACAATTCATGATATAGAAATTAAAGCTGAAACAAGACATTGGGATGATAAAAGAAAAATTACAAAACAGGCAAGATCAAAAGAAGAAGAAGAAGACTATAGATATTTTCCCGAACCTGATATCCCAAAAATTCTGTTAGAAAATATATCTTTAATTAAAACACCTGAGCTTCCAGATGAAAGAAAATCCAGATTTATCAATGATTATGAACTTTCTGAACATGTAGCACAAGTACTCATTGACAATAAAGATTTAGCTGATCTATTTGAATCAGCAATAAAAATATATCATTCTCCAAAATCTATATCAAATTGGATAGTAAGTGATATTCTTGCATTCATAGATTACGATTCATCAGGTAAAAAAACAATAAGCGATGAAATGAAGATAGATGCTAAACATATTGCGGAGATTGCAAAGCTAGTTGATGATAATACAATAAATAGACCTACAGCAAAATCCATAATCTCTAGAATTATTAAAACAGGAGAATTACCGTCTGATATCATAAAAAAAGAAAAACAGACGACCACAATAATCAATGATGAGACAATTTTACTAGAATCAATAGACAAGATATTCAATGAAGAGAAAAAGGCAACGTTAGATGCTAAACATAATCCTACTGCAATAAACTTTTTGCTTGGTAAGATAATGAGAATGACAAAGGGAAGGGCTGATCCAAAAATAACTACAATACTCTTAAAGAAAAGATTGGATGAAGGAGTCTAGTCGATAAAAAAAATAATAACATTAAAAATATTACACATAGTAAACTCATGTAAAAAAACTGAATCGTATTTTTAATCTCAAAATTAATAAGAATAGAGAAAAAGAAGAACGTTTTCAAACCCTTAAAAAATTAGTCAGGTCCAAAACGTAAGAACCTCTAATTGTATTATATCTACCTTAAAACTAAATAGTGATATTTCTTAATATATTAGGATCATCTTCAGGAAACAAGATACAAATTAATATATAGATCAGATCCAAAACCTAAATCTTTGCTATCTTACTAATGGTTTATATCATCCATCTGCTAAGTCTACAATTATTTTTACCTAAAAGTTGCTTAGATGCAGAAATTGAGATAATTACACTTGCTAATTTGAATTATAGACCTATTCACATAAATAACAAACCACAAAAAAAAATTCAAGTTTTTTTATCATATTAGTTTCTTTTTAACATTTATATATTATTATTATGTATCTAAACCTGTCTTAATAATTTTCATACTATTAAACATGTAAAAAACTTGATATATAAAAGCTACTAAAATCTGAGGATTTTATCAACTGATAATTAGTGTTTTGTTTGTTTTGTTAAAAAATCTTTAAATAGTTAGGTATACATAATTTTTATAAGATTTATGAACTAAATATCTTTAGCTTTAATTTTTCATAGATAAATCCTTGTAACTCCTATTATTTTGATGATCTAATTTATGATTATTGAGAGCCTGTAATTCCATTAAGATTCTAATAACTATTTTGTCAATTTGTATTAATTGATATTTTGCTCTAAATAAATATCAAATTCATTTACTGATCCCACCATTCAACTTTAATTTAATTACATAATAGATCTTAATATGATACTATTTTCAGAGTTACGCTTATTGAAGTCTTGATAATTTACTAAAAGATAACATTCCGCAATTAACATCATCAATTTTGATTATCTTTTATAAATAATGATTAACACTAATATGATATGATTAACATTTTTCTAATATATGGGATTTTCTTTATTTTCTTTTATAGTCTATTTTTTGAAACTATTTTTGGTGAAAGCAATACTGCAGAATATCAATTTTTAACAAAATTTGGAGGAAAAGAAAGTAATGATGGCGAACTAAGTACACCTCATAGTATTGATATTGATAAAAAAGGAAATGTATACGTAACAGATACTGGTAATGACAGAATTCAAAAATACGATTTAGATGGTAAATTTATTTTACAATGGGGAGAAGAAGGATCTGAAGATGGACAATTCGATAAATTACATGATGTATATGTAGATCCATCTGGCCAATTTATTTACACTCTAGAACTAGCAAACCACAGAGTACAGAAATTTACTCATGATGGTAAATTTATTTTAAAATGGGGATTTGAAGATACTGGTGGTAGAGGTGCTGAAAGAACCCCACATCAGTTATCTATAGATTCAAACGGATATGTTTATTTAACTGATAAAAATGCACATCAAATTTTAAAATTTGATGAGAATGGTAAATTTATAGAGTCATATGGTTCTAAAGGTTCTGCAGCAGGAGAGTTCCTTGAACCACATGGGATCGTCTTTGATTCCAATAACACAATGTATGTAACGGATATGAAAAACTCACGAGTTCAACTTTTTGATAAAAATTTTAATTTTATAAGACAATGGGGATCATTCGGAAATGGATCAGGACAGTTTTCAGGTACTGCCCCTGGGATAGACTATTATGAAAAGCAAGACATAGTTTTTGTTGTAGATAAAACATCCACTAATGTTCAAGTATTTGATAAAGATGGAAAATTCATTAGCAAATTCGGATCTAAAGGAAAACAAGATGGACAATTCAATAGACCTGAAGATCTTGCAATAGATCCAGAAGGTAAGGTTTTTGTAGTTGATACAGGAAATTCACGAATACAAGTATTTGAAAAATAATTATTTTTATTATCTACAAATTTTAAATGAGTTCGCTAACAATTGGGATTAAAGCAGTCTTAAATGATGATAGGTTTAAAGATAAATATCAAGATGTAGAGTATATCTCAATGTTGATTAGGCATATTGAGTTTAAAGATGTTATGGAATGAATCTAAGAAATGACTCTAGTAGATTTAAATCGCGATGAAATGTCTTTGATTATTAATCTCCTAAAATTTAATATCGATGACTTGAGCTTAGGATCTCCCAATCGACGTATCCCAGATGCGACATTGAAAGAATGGACAAATCATATTCAATCTGTTATTTACAAATTGGAAAAAGCGATGAAATGATTTCCACTTCATAAATAAAACATTATAAGAAATAATACATAATTTGAATAATAGTAATCAAGGGTTTAGAATGATCTTTAAAATTATGGAAACATCAAGTTATAAAGAAGAGTCTTGAGAATTTGCAAGCCTCATTTGTGATTCTTTTGAAGACATTAATGAACCTCTGAAACGACTGAGATAACCACAAAAGAAAAGTTACAAAAAAATCTTAATTTTTGGTTATTAGATGCTAGTAATTACTCAATACTGAAAGATATGGTTATGAAAGAAATTGGCGATACAAAAGAACTGTTATAAGATTTTGAAAATATTATAGAGAACACGTGCACAGAGAATGTTTGCAGAGGATAAAGATGTAAGTGCTAACAATACAAAAATGCCTCAACCTAGTAAAATCACAGGTACCATCTTATTTTTAATCATAGTTACTATCCAATGCTTACTACTCAATTTTATATCTAGGTATAGCTTAGTAAGTACCATATAGTTACCATCAATACATTTCTAATTGACTATTCTATGTTGAATATGCTCTTTTAATAGTCATGCGTAAATTATTTCACATAGAATAGAATAAGCAAAGCAAAATGATTATTATACATAAACTCATATCAGAATAATAAATACTACCATGTCTGATTTTCCAGCTATTTCTCAACTAAAATTCCCATTTCGCCTCAAGGAAGATCAAACCGAAGCAGTTAACGCGTGGATTAATAATAATTATAGAGGTACCATTTTATATAGCACTGGAACCGGTAAGACTGAAATAGCATTTGAATGTGCAAGAAGAATTGCAAGCGAGTTTTCTACTACTATTACTACTACTATCGATTCTCCTTCTCCTATTGATATTCTCTTAATGGTCCCTAGAATCATATTAATAGAGCAGAACATTCAACGACTTGTAACGTACGGTATACCAAGGGAAAAAATAGGAGCGTATTTTGGTGAAAGAAAAGAGGTTAAAGAGATAACTATATGTACATATCAAAGTGTAGTTAGGAACCTAGATATTATTCGTAGAGCCAAGATGGTGATTTTTGATGAAGTACATTTGTTAAGGGATACAGCAAAGATATTCAGCAAAATATTCGATGTAATTGCAGAGGATTATAAAAAAGCTATTCTTGGTCTTACTGCAACACTTGATGAATCAGATCTTGATAAATATAATACAATTCTTACTTTATTACCACCAGTAAAAAGATACCCTATAAGAAAGGCTGTTAATGATAAAAGACTCGCCAAACCTATAGTTATTCCTTTAAAGGTCACTCTTACAGAGACAGAACAAATTGATTATGAAAATTATTCTTCTAAAATCAAGAAAATTTCGAACCGTTTTAAAAAGTACGATGCTAAATCTATGACAACATTGCTAAGAAAAGGTGGTTTCGTTAGTGGAATGGCAAAAGCATGGTTTTCAAATGTAAGAAAAAGGAAACTATTATTAAGTTGCGCAGAAAATAAATTATTATCAGCTGTAAATCTGGTAACTAAAAAATTCCCAAACGAAAAAATTATGATATTTAGTGAAACTATTGATTCTATTAGTAAACTGAGAGATATGTTAGAATCACAAGGAACTAAAGCAATGATAATTGATAGTAACATAAATTCCAGAAAGAGGGCGGCAATCTTGAATCAATGGGGAAGGGAGTTTTATCCCTTATTATCAGTACATACCTTGGAAATAGGATTTGATTTACCTCATGTTAGAATAGAGGTTATTTTGGCAACAACTTCAAATATGAATCAAGTAATACAGCGAATTGGTCGAGTTTTACGAAAATATGAAGGTAAAGATCTCGCCCTAATCTATGTCATATATGTATCAGATACAAAAGATGATAATATACATGAATTAGTGAAGAAGGCAGTAACAACAGATTCTAGGCAGGAATACAGAAAAGAAGAAGAACTTGAAAATAATAAGACGGAAATAAAAGAAAAAAATGATGTTCTTAATAACAATAACAATAATTCAAAAAGAATGAAAAAGACAGTAGAAAGAAAAAGACTTGAAAAAGCTTACAACATAATAGAATCAACTCTATTCGAACCTATGATAATTGAAATAAGAGAAGAAAAAGAAGGGCTACAACAACAGGATAGTAGTCATGAAAACGAAGAAAATCAAAGTCAAATAGAAAAGAAAAGATTATTTCGGGTTAGAAGTAGTATTAAGGAAAAAAACAAATACTATGAAGTAGATATAGAAAATGGCACCTGTACATGCCCAGATTTTAAATTTAAGCTAAATAAATGTAAACATATTGTTGCAACAGAATTGTTCTTGTTTTAAAAACATAAAAATTTAGAAAAATAATAGTAACAATAACAATAAAATAATCTAATATTTGTATATTACCGATATGAATGTATGCAAACTGTATCAATGTCTTCTTATAAATCACAATATACACCATATAAAAAATTTCTATCCGTTCTCAATTCACCAATACTGATCAAGATGTTAAAAGTAATGTAGTAATTGGTGAAATCTTGACAATTATTTAAGCAAAAGTTAAATTAATTAGATATAGTTTTTTATATATTAAATTTCTCTATCGCATACAATGAAAATTATCATTTCTAGACTAATAATAATGATAAGTATGCTAGCAATGGGGCTTTTAGCGAATCCCACAATAACAACAACAATACCTGTCTTTTCTCAGGAAGGTTCAGTATCAATAGCACCGGGAGCAGCCAATCCAAACAATGACCAGTCATTTGATCCTCCTCAAATCAGTGTGCCAATAGGAAGCGCGGTTTTTTGGACAAACGATGATTCAATACAACATACTGTAACTTCTGACGAAGGACTATTTGACGCAGGTCCAATATCTCCAGGGAACACATTTGAAAATACATTTGATTCTGCAGGAGAATTTAGTTATCATTGTGCAATTCATCCATTCATGACAGGTGTAGTTATAGTCAACTAATCTCTATATTTTTATAACTATATTATATATCAATTCATTTTAGTCGATATTGGATTGTTAATAAAAGAATGAAAAAGGTTAGTAGTAATAGAACAAATAGCTGAAATATCCATATTTACTCTAGAATCTAGAATCCTTATCATTCTTTCTACATAATTTACCAAATTTAATCATTATAACATTTATATAATAAATTCAATTCTTCTACTGAACTAATTTTCTCCTAGTATTGTTTTGCTGTGACATTATTTATAACTTTGAAACAAATTATTTATTGATTGAAGCACTAGTTTCTAAGAAAAAATATTTTAAAAATAAGAGATAAAATTGCTCATAGTATTGTCAATACTTTTAGTTCCTACTTGGTCCTGTCGTTCTACTAATTTCTTCTCTGGTAACCATCTTTACACTGTCCAGTGCAAAAATTAGGATTATCATACATAAAAGTACGATTAGAGACTAAATCACCACAATTCAAACATCTTTTGATTTCTATTTCACTCATATTATATACATAATCTCCTGTGTACAATCCCATCTTAAACATTTCTAATACAACCAACTGATTTCTATTGACCATGACAGAATATAAACAAAGTTATAGAAGAAATTGTTGAAACGTCAACACTGATCTAAATGCTCATTTCGAATATATGAATAATATTATCTGATTTCGTATTAGAAATAACTTCATCAACTACAAATGATATCCAAATAATATTGTAAGCTTGGTCAATTAATAATGTAATGTCAGTAATAGACAGATTAATTAAAAATAGAGATAAGAAACAAATAAAAGTAAAAGTAGAAACATCTAATCTAGCAATATCTACAGTGCCATTGATTATTATCCAAATAATATATACTTATTTATTGTAATTATTGAAAAGAATACTAATTTCAAAACATAGAATGAGAATTTAAGATATCAATAAATACATTGTACGCAAACTGTAATTTAGTTATCAACCTCCAATTTGACAGAGAACAGTGCAATAACTGTAACCAAGTCAGTTGTCATAGTCTGGACTTACTCTTGTGTATCCACACCAAATATCAGCCTTCAATAATGTTCAGACTGTGACAATTAATTATAAGCGGTTGGAGATTCAAAACTCAAACATAAGAAAATATGATCAACATAGGCTTATTTCTAAATTATCTATATTATCCTATTATTTTTAATCTTGTATTGTGTATATAGCTATTTTAGATATTGTTAAAATATTTATAATTCGTTTACCTTAATAATTTACAATAGTAATAAGGAAATCTGTTATATCATTGTTAATGGAATCAATAACTGGTCAGAGAATCCTCATTTTGTAATCTTAAATCCTCATTTTTTTAAAATTTAAATATTATTTTGTATTTTAGTATCAAAATTTAAATATTTTATAGAATTATAATTTTTGATTAGAATGAATTTCATAAATAATAGAATAAATTTTAAAAAATTTACATTTCTTACTATAGCAATTCCCTTGTTTTTAGTTATTTTTTCATTTTTTGCAGAGTCTTATTCCTCACCAGAGCCGGTAAAATCTGATATTATTCATAATCAAAATCCATATTCTTTAGTGCCAGTTGGACTAGACAACAATTTAGTTTCTGATGTATTGCCAGCAAAAATTCAAATGATTTATGATAATCAGACATATGAAGGAAAACCAGTATTCTATATTTATCGTGGAGATAGTTCCTTTTCAGATTTTCAGAAACCTCAATTTAACTTAAGTAATATAAATACAAAAGTAATAACCGTAGAAAATGGTTCAGAAGTAGAATTTAAAATAAAAGATTACCCTCAGATAATTAAACCATCTTATCTAGGTGTTACCGCATATAAAGAACCTGGAGAACTAGCACAAATAATTAAAAATGAGGAATTTAATAAAATTAATTCTAATGATACAAATAAAATAGATATGGAGGAAGGAGAATATACTCTCATAGCGACAGCCACGTGGAACGGCGAAAGCGAAGAAGTAGAAGGATTTCAATTAAATGCGTTCAAAATCAATCTAATAAACAGTGAAAAATAAGGAATAAAATATTACCTAAACTTTTTAGTTGCAATTTATAAGGATGGACTCTAGAAACGATCATAGCTAACTATAATCGACAATATATTGAGTACGATAACTATTTTGTAATTTGCATTTTTAGTATGATTCAAATAACCTAAACCCAAATTAAGATATATGGGAACTGAACATACCTTACCTCAAGTAAATAACTCGACTTGGGAAAAAGAAGTAGTACAATCACAATTACCTGTTTTTGTTGATTTTTGGGCAGAATGGTGTGGTCCTTGTAGAATGGTAGGACCAGCGGTAGAACAATTAGCAAAAACACTCGATGGACAAGTTAAAATTGTCAAGCTTAACGTAGATGAAAATCAAGAGATTGCCGTAAAATACGGAATTCATTCTATACCATCATTACTATTGTTCAAAGATGGAAAGGAAATTGCAAGAACCGTAGGGGCTGCTCCTAAAGAAGCCTATCAAAAATTTATTGAGGAATCCTTAGCCAAAAATTAATCTTTATTTTATTTTATTTTAATATAATTTTCAATCTTGCATCAATAAAGCATTAATATAGATAATAATATTCGGTAGCATAGTTTGGGTAAAAACGAGGTTTCTACTCTATTTTCATCTGATCCTGATAAATATTATAGAGTTTCATTATTTGATAGACTAGGTTTTAAACGAAACAAATGTATATCATGTGAAAAATTTTTTTGGTCACTTGTAGATAAAAATACCTGTCCTGATCATGAGGCATATAACTTTATAGGAAATCCTCCTACAAATAAAAGACTTGATTATATAGGTGCGTGGAAGGAAACTGAAAAGTATTTTCAATCACATGGTCACTCTATTACAAGGCGATACCCTGTAGTATGTAGGTGGAGAGATGATCTTTATTATACAATTGCATCAATCGTGGATTTCCAAAGAATAATGAACAATAAGGTTATCTTTGAATTACCATCAAATCCTTTAGTAGTACCACAAATATGTCTAAGATTCAATGACGTTGAAAATGTAGGAGTAAGTGGTCGTCATTATACGAGTTTCTGCATGATTGGCCAAACATGTAATGCAGATGCACCTGGTGGGTACTGGAAGGACAAGTGTATTGACTTGGACTTTGGATTATTAACTAATGTATTGGGGATAAAACCTGAAGAGATTACCTTTGTGGAAGATATTTGGATAGGTGCAGGAGCATTCGGGTCTTCTTTAGAATATTTTGTACGTGGTCTTGAACTAGGTAATGCTGTTTTTACTGAATTCGAAGGAGATGAAAATAATTATAGAATTATGAAAAATAAGATTATTGATATGGGTGCAGGTTTGGAACGATTCTCATGGATTACTATGGGTACTCCTACGAGCTACGATTGTTCGTTTGGATCAGTTATAAAGTATTTAGAAAATTCTATTGGAATTCAAAAGGATGAAAGTTTTCTCTCAAACTATTTTAAATTTGTGTCTAGAAAATTTAATATGATTGAAGATGATTCATCTGATAAAATAATAAAATTGAAAAAAAGCATTGCTCATGAGATGGGAATAACATTTGAACATCTACAAAAAATCGTATCTCCATATGAAGCAATTTATACAATAGCTGATCATACAAGAACATTATTATTCGCTATTTCAGATGGATCATTACCTTCTAATGTAGGTGGAGGTTATAATCTTAGAATTCTTTTACGTAGAGTTTTATCTATTATTGAGAGATTCAAATGGAACATAAAAATTGAAGATCTAATCGATACACATGTAGGATATTTGAAAAATATGTTTCCTGAACTGGAGGAAAATAAGAGTGAGATTTATACTATTCTCAATCTTGAATCTGAGAGATATGTAAGTACAAGACAACGTATGAATGATATTGCTTCTACTATACGTGAGAATGGGAAACAACTGAATGTAGATGATCTTATAAGATTATATGAATCTGATGGTATTACTCCTGATTTTCTTAAGGAAGTAAATGTAATAACTGAAATACCCTCGAATTTTTATGTAAAATTATCGGAATTACATAATATTAACCAAAAACCTCTTTATACTCCAACAATAGAAGGATTGGAAGGCTTGCCGCCTACTAAATTATTATACTATGAAGATTCATCAATCCGTGAATTTGATGCTCAAAT
>Ga0114129_10016949_pt1 | contig 10372 bp, 6 predicted proteins | sample RhiMetdeltSRZDD1_FD_80071 | JGI IMG/M metagenome (GOLD analysis project Ga0114129, IMG submission 80071) | Populus rhizosphere microbial communities from Tennessee, USA - Rhizosphere MetaG P. deltoides SRZDD1 (version 2) (version 2) | ecosystem: Host-associated > Plants > Roots > Rhizosphere >... | reverse complement strand
GCCTGCGGTATGATGCTCGCGAAGTTGGGCTCCATGAGCCGGTTCCAGAGGTCGCTCGTCGGGCCGTTGACCACGAGGTCGACAATCGCGACTTGAAGGCGCCGCACTTGACCCTCCCGCGTGCCGCCCGAAGCGATTCGGGCTCTCTTGTCTAGGAACCGGTCGGTCTCGGCCCCCGCGACGGAGGGGCGTGGGCGGTGCGACAGTCTTCGGCCGCTCGCGCTGGAGCTTCAGGAAGCAGATCTCGGGACCCAAAGCACCTGCGCGGCTGAGCATCGGGATGGGTGGCACTCCGGCTGCGATGGGCGTAGAGGCGTGCAATGGTTTGGGCCATACTACGCCGAGTCCTGGTCGGCAAAGGAGGGAACGTGCGTCTCGAAGCGACAGCCGTCGCTATCTTGGCCTTCTGCTCCGCGCTAGTCGCGTCCGCCGGCTTCGCGCTCGTCGCGTCCGCCGACAAGCTCGATTCGAAGGCGGTCGAGAAGTCGGTCGGCCAGGGGCTGGCCGATCAGCTCGGCGTGTCGGTCCAGTCCGTGTCCTGCCCCGCGGGTCGTCCGATGAAGGCCGGTGACGCGTTCAACTGCATCGCCCGGGTCGAGGACGTGGGCCAGCTCACGGTGGCGGTGACGCAGAAGGACGACGAGGGCAACATCCATTGGGAAGTGAGCCGGACCGAAGGTCTGCTCGACCTCCCGAGCCTCGAAGCCGACATTCGCAAGGGACTCGAGGCCAAGAGCGGAGGGGCCACGGTCCGCGTGTCCTGCGGCCGCCGCTTCCGCGGGATCCGCGTCGGCGAGGCGTTCGACTGCGGGGCCGAGGACAGCGACGGCGAGAAGATCGGCGTTCAGGTCACCGTCGAGGACGACCAGGGCAAGGTGCACTGGAAGGTGACCGCGAGCGAGGCCCGGGAACGCGCGGCGGCTCCAAGCGGGCGTCCGGAGGGCCAGGGATTGGTCGAGTTCGAGAAGGCCGTGAAGTGGTCCGAGGTCTCGAAGGACTGGGCCGGCCGGCGCCCGGGCTGGGAGCAGGAGGTGGCCCGCGCGACCGCGGCCGCGGACGTTGGCAAGCTCGCGATCGAGCTCGAAGGAGCGATGGGCTGGCCCTCGGTGCAGGACTCCTGGCGCCAGGAGCAGCCCGCCTGGGTGGAGATGATGACGACCGCCCCGGACGCGGCGGTGGTGGCCAAGGGGCTCCTCCAGCTCGAGGCGGCGACGAAGTGGTCGGCGGTCGCCGACTCGTGGAAGGCCGAGCGCGAGGCGTGGATCGCGCGGATGCAGAAGCTCGGCGGCCGCTAGCGCGAGCCGTCGAAGGACCAGGTGCACATCGGGGCCGCGGTCTGGATCTCCGTCCCCGTGGTCCGCGTCCCGGTCGTCTGGCCGCTGATCGCGTATGCCTCGAGCTGAGCAAAGACACGGAGCGTGTGCTGAGGGAACTTTTGGACCTCCAAGGGAATCGATACAAGTTTCGTCCTGGGCGTACCGTGGCCAGACGTATCCAGCATCCACCCGTGGTTCGCCGAAACCTCGTCCTTCGGCTGGACTAAGCTCCTGAATGGGGTGAGGTGAGGTGGGCGCGCTGCCAGCAAGGACGCAGGCGAGTTTTCTTCCCCGGCGTGTGCGGAGGTGGGCGTTGCCTGTCTTGGTGATGGCTCCGCGCCGCACACTGCTGCCCGTCGAGTACTCGCTCGAGACCATGCCGCTGTAGCCCATGAGCTGCTTGGGTCGGGCGAAGCGCGAGAGCGGACCGACCTCCGCCACGATCGTTGCCGCGGAGACCTGCTTGATCCCTCGCAGTGCCTGGAGCCCGGCGATTAGGGCTCGCATCTCCGCCGGCGCGGACTCGACTGCCTGGTCAATGGCCTGGTCCAGGCGGGTCACCCTTTCCGCCGCGTGTTCTACCTCGTGCAAGTAATCGAGGAAGGTGACCTCCTGCGCCACGTGCTCGAAGCGAAGCGTCTTGACCCAGAGCAGATGCTGCGTCGTCCAGCTCTTCACCCCCGCCGCCGCGCGGAGACCACGCCGCAGAAGAAAGTTCCGAAGCGGTGCCGGGCTCGGAGCTGGTCCTTCTTCGCCACCTCCCGCGCCCGCACCAGGTCGCGCAAGGCTTCGTGCGCCGCATCCGGCACCCATACCGGCGTCAGATCACCACTTCGATGGCACCGCGCCAGTTTCTCCGCATCCCGTCGGTTGGTCTTCACGCGATCGCCCGACTTCACCGGCACCAACGTCGGCGCGACGACGTCACAGCGCACCCCAAGCTTGCTCAGTTGCCAGTACAGGCTGTAGCCGTGAGGCCCGGCCTCGTAACAGGCCCGAAGCTGCTTGACTGGTCCCAGCTTCTTCACCAGTCGCCGTACCGTGTCCTGTCGATAGGGGATCGTTCCCAGCGAGCGAACTTCACCTCCGGGCTCAGCCACGGCCACCGCGATCTTCTCCGAGTCCACGTCGAGGCCCAGATGTCGGATATCCTTCATTGGCCGGCTCCTTTCGCTTGTAGCTCTGCGCTACGGTCAGCCCATCGCGAGCGTAATCTACGAACTCGCGATAGGAGCCGGTCGTCCCATTCTGACTAGGTTATCGGCACGGCACCTTGGTCGGGTCGGGCGGGGACTTAAGGCCCCCGCCGGATCCCGCTCGCCGAGGCTTGTTTAAGAGCTTTTCCTGAGTCGCCGATAGAGCCAGGTGCGCGCCAGGCTCCAGTCACGCTTGACGGTGGCCGGAGACACGCCGAGCACCTCGGCCGTCTCCTCCAGCGTCATACCGCCGAAGAACCGCAGCTCGATGACCCGGCCGTGCTGCGGATCCAAGGCGGTAAGCTCTGCAAGGGCTTGATCGAGGAGAATCAGATCCACGTCGCGCTGCTCCGAGATGGCGACGGCCTCGTCGAGCTCCACCCGCGTCCAGGCGCCGTCACGTTTCTCCCGTTTCCGGCCGCGGGCATGGTCCACCAGGATTCGCCGCATCATCTCGGATGCAAGGGCGAAGAAGTGGGCGCGGCTCTTCCAGGCGACTTTCTGCCCGACCAGCCGCAGATAGGCCTCGTGGACAAGCGCGGTGGGTTGAAGCGTATGGCCATGCCGCTCTCGGCGTAGCTGGCTCGCCGCCCGGCGCCGCAGCTCCGCGTAGATCAGCGGTAGGAGCTGATCTCGCGCCTCCTGGTCGCCCCCGCTCCAGGCTTGGAGCAACGCGGTTACAGACTTCGCCGCGGCCGGCTTCATCGTCTCCTCAGGCGGTGGGCTGTAAGCCCAGGGCTCCGTTTAGGCCCGTCAAGCTTGTCGATTTCCGGTCTTGACCCTGTTTCTCACTTCCCGTCGCGTCAGTCAATAGAGGCCGATGACAATGCGCCAGGAATTTCTGCCGCTGCATGCTCACGGGCCCGCGATTTCGGCTCCGGGTTTCACGGCTCACGAACGATGTCTGGCGTCGGTGTTGACAAGACGCGCGGACTGGCGTGAAGTGTACGTTCATCGGAACCAGGCGCTGTCGGAGGGGAAGCGATGGTAATCCGGTACCCCGTCTCCGTTTTTCTCGCCGTCCTTGCCTTGTGCATGGCCGCTCGGCCCGCTGTCGGGGGCCCCACCGCGGGCAGCGTCTACGGCAGGGTCGTCGACGAACAGGGCGCCCCGTTGGCCGGTGTGGCGGTGACGCTGACCGGTGTGGGGGCTCCGCTCTCCGCCAGCACCACCGCCAGCGGCGAGTTCCGGTTCCTGAACCTCAGCCCCGGTGAATATGCGGTCGAGGCGATGCAGTTCGGCTTCGCCGCCGCGCAGCGCCGTGGGCTCGCCCTCGGCTCGCGGCAGAGCGTTGATGTGACGCTGGTGCTGAAGATCGCGTCCCGCGCCGAGTCGGTGAACGTGACGGCGGAAGCGCCGCTCCTCGACATGCGCCGGTCGAATGTCGGCGCCAATGTCGGCAACCTGGAGCTCGAGCGCGTTGCCACCGCGCGCGATCCGTGGGAGGTGATCCAGTCGATTCCGGGCACGCAGATGGATCGCGTGAACGTCGCAGGGTCGGAGACGGGATCGCAGTCGTACTTCTCGAGCAAGGGAATGCCGCCCGCGCAGAACGCATGGACGCTCGACGGCGTCGACATCAACCAGACAGCCGGCGCGGCCGGCCTCGGCTCCACGCCCTCCTACTTCGACTTCGACTCGCTGCAGGAGATCCAGCTTTCCACCGGGGGGACCGATCCGTCGACCCAGACCGCCGGGGTGCAGGTCAACCTCGTCACCAAGCGCGGCACCAACACCCTCCGCGGCTCGGCCAGGTTCCTGGGCACCGCAAAGCCGTGGGTGGCGCACAACACGCCGAGCGAGCTGGCGCGCCAGCTCGCAGCGGGAGGCTCGAATCCCGCATCGAACCGCGTGGTCGACGCCTACCAGTTCGGCGGCGAAGTGGGGGGACCCATCGTTCGCGACCGGTTGTGGTACTGGGGCGGCTACGACCGCAGCCAGACGAACCTCACGGTCGCCGGTGGGCTCAGGGACAACACAACGCTCACGAACGTCACCTTCAAGGTCTCGGCCCAGCCGCACCGCGACAACACGCTGACGCTCTTCTACAACCGTGCCGACAAGGTCAAATTCGGCCGCGACGCGGGCACCACGCGGCCCCAGGAGACGACCTGGGATCAGACAGGTCCCAACACCACCTACAAGGTCGAAGACTCCCACGTCTTCAGCCAGAAGCTCTTCGCTTCCGTTGCGGCGGCCTACAAGGACTTCGGCTTCCGGCTTGACCCCGAGGGCTCCGGCCAGATGCGGCAGGATGCCACCCAGGTCTTCCACAACACGTACTTCACGAACGTCTTCGTGCGCCCGCAGGCGCAGGTGAACGGCAGCCTCTCCTACTTCTTCCGCAGTGGTGTCGTCGGCCATGAGGTCAAGCTCGGCGGCCGGTGGTTCTACAGCAGTGCCGACGACAGGTCCCTGTGGGAAGGCAACGTCGTAGCCTGCAATGCCGTCAACGGAGTGGGGGCCAACTGGTGCGGCCCCCAGAGCATCCCGGCCGTGGAGCTGAATCGCGACCTCATCCTGCGCAGCAACCTGTTCCGCTACTCGGGCTGGATCGCCGACACGCTGACCCTGCCGCGGCTCACCTTCAACGTCGCCCTTCGCTACGACCGCCAGCGCGGCGAAAACAGCGAGCTGTCCATCCCCGCCTCGAGCGCCGCGCCGCTGGTTCCTGCCGGTACGGTGCTTCCGCCGCCCCTGGAGCTGCCCGCCAGCGATCCCGGCTTCCGGTGGACGAACTGGCAGCCGCGCGTGGGGGCGACGTACGCCGTGGACGCTGCCAAGACGACCCTGATCCGGGCGACCTACGCGCGATATGCGCACCAGATGGGCTCGAAGGACTTCAACGGCTTCAGCGCGGCGCCCGGTGCCTCCGGCGCCGGCGCCATGGCCCCCGGTGCCGGAATCATCTACCCATGGAACGACCTGAACGGCGACAACCACGTGGATGCCGGCGAGATAGACACGTCCCGGGTCCTGCGGACCTTCGGCTTCGATCCGGCGAACCCGACACGGACCAGCAGCCCGATCAACACCGTCGATCCCGGTTTCGGCGCGCCGCTCACGGACGAGGGCACGCTGGGCGTCGACCACGCATTCTCGCCGGTGCTGGCCGTCTCGCTGCTCGGGACCTACCGGCGGATCTCCAACTTCGAGCTGGCGACCGGGATCGGGCTCGAGCGCTCAGACTTCGTGCCGTCCACCGTCACGTACCGGCAGAACGGGCTCAACACGAACCCACCCTGCCCGCGATCCGGGTACGCGTGCGGAACTCTCCCCGACAGCTCGGCCTACGAGGTCCCCGTCTACCGAGCGAGTCCCGCCGCCACGTCGCGCCTGTCGCCCGGGCAGCACTCCCGGAACAATCCCGGCTACCACCAGACCTACACGGGGCTCGAGCTGCAGGTCACCAGGCGGTACACCGGCAGATGGATGGCGCGGCTCTCCGCGTCCTACAGTGACTGGCGCCAGCACTACGACGGGGAAGGCTATCTCGATCCGACCAACATCTCGGTCGTCGACGATCGCCTCGCCGTAGTGCAGTCGATCGGATCCGGCGACAAGCAGCGCGTCTACATCAATGCCAAGTGGCAACTGAGCCTGTGGGCGCTGTGCAGCCTACCGCGTGGCTTCGACGTGTCCGGCAGTCTCCTGGCGCGTCAGGGCTATCCGATCGGCTACTTCCAGAACGCGCTCGCGAACCCCAACACGACGATCGCCTACGAGCGCACGCGCAGCCTTGTGGTCGCCCCCTATGACCGGTATCGCCTTACCGACGTGACGAACCTGAACCTGGGTCTCGCCAAGACGGTGAAGGTCCAAAGGACGGAGATGCGTCTGCTCGTCGACGTCTTCAACGTCCTGAACGAGAACACCGTCCTCCAGCGACAAAGCCAGGTTGGGGTGACGGGACCCAACGGAACGAACTCCATCCGCGAGGTCATGGCGCCGCGCGCCCTTCGCGTGGGAGCGCGCGTCTCCTTCTAAGGCTGTCCCCCCGGCTGGACTGTCCACTTATCGATTTTGGTTAGTAGAGTCACGAGCTTCAGGGCGAGCATCGTATTTCGTCAATTGGATCTGGAATCGAGGGTTCGCACTGAGGGAGTTCCAGAGCGGGTCGAGTCGACAGACGTGAGACGAGATCAGTTCGCAGTGGCGGGAAAGGAGGGACTCCAACCGGTCGATGGCTTCGTCCTGCCGGCCGAGCATTGCTTGCACCAGAACGAGATCCTCGATTCGATACAGCGCTCGCCAGGCGGTAGGGACCGATCTGGAATCCGGGGGAAGCGGTGTTGGGTGGGACACCTGGCTCGATGTCGTCGTTTCACGAGTTCCGATCGGCTCTGCGATGAAGCTGCCCAGTTGCCCATTTGCAGCGATCAGGGAATCGACCTCTCGGCGGAGATCCGCGTCCCCGGCGCAGGGGCGTGCTCCAGGTATTCGTCCCGCGTGGCGGGCTCGCGCTCCAGCGCCGCAGGAAAAGCTCCCTCACGTGCTGCCAACGGAGAGAAGAGCTCACGGCGGAGTACGGTATCTTCTCAACAGCGCCTGGAATCGAGGGTTGGAGTTCAGCGTCTCCCAGCGCGGGTCGAGCTGCAGGATCTGCGTGGAGATCTCGCCGGTGTGGGAGAGCAGGAAGTCGAGCCGGTCAATTGCTTCGTCCTGCTGGCCGAGCATGCTGTGCACTAGCGCGAGGTCCTGAATCCGCCACATCGCACGCCAGGAGTCTTTGGAAGACGGCATGAGCTCGGTTCCCCGGGTTGCCGCGTCAAGAGCCTCCTTGCGAAGACTCAGGCCTGCGCACGCTATACCGAGGGCGCTGTAGTAACGAGAGTCATCCGGCTCCTTGGCGATCAGCTCCTGCAACCGGCGGCGACTCGCCTCGAACGAGATGCGTGCCAGTTGGTTCTCTCCCGACAGGCGGTGGGCTTCGCCGCGAAGGAGTTCGATCGGCTGGTGGAAGAATTGGTTGAAGAAGGCCTCACGCTTCTCTCCTTCGAGTAGCCGCAGCGCCCCCCGGAAGTCGCGCCTGATCACCGCGATCTTGAACGCTTCGTACGCCAGCAGGCCCGCGGCATCGTTGAGACGAGGGACCTGGCCGGCCTCGGACAAAAGCGAGTGGGCTTTATCGACATCTCCGTGCCACAGGAGCTGGATCCGCACCCTCCAGGCCCACGCGTTTGCGAATTCGGGGCTAAAAGAGGTCGCCAGAGCCGTGACCCGATCTGCCTCCGCGTAACGCCGCAGCAGCACGCATGTCAGGCCATGCTGGAACAGGGCGTTGGGGCTCCGGGGGTCGTTCTCCAACAACTTGGCCGATTGTTCCGCCGATTCTTGCCACCGACCTTTGCGCCTCAACACCCAGGTAATTCCTGTGAGCGCATCGCTGCCGCCGGGCTGGAGGTCGAGAGCCGCCTTGAACTCATCGAGAGCCTTCGGATAGTCGCCCAGCCCGTGGTAAAGGTAGTAACCGCGGGCGGTGTGGGTTTCGGCGAGATCGGGTCCGAGGGCGCCCAACCGATCGACTGCGTTCCCCGCCCTGTCGACGTGCTCCCGGCTCCGGTCCCAGTGGTAGAAGTAGAGACTGGCGTGGACCATGGCCAGATGCGCGAGCGCCTGCGTGAAACGCGGATCACGGTCCACCGCTGCCTGGAACATCCGGAGGGCGCCTTCCATATCCTCCTTGGCGATGCCACGGTTGTTGTACTCGAGCCCGCGCAGGTAGAAATCGTAGGCCTCCATGTCGGTCGTAGAGACCGCTCTGAGGGCGGCTCTTTCCCGGGGCACCAGCTTGACACCCATCGCGCTCACAACGTTCTCGGCGACTTCCGACTGGATCGCGAAGACATCGGCCAGCACGCGGTCGTAGCGGCTGGCCCAGATCTGGGTGCCGTCCGCCGCCTGGGTGAGCGCCGGAGCGACCCTAACGCGGCTCTCGCGGCCGGCTTCGCGATCCCAACTGACGGTGCCTTCGAGGACGTAGTCGACGCCCAGGTCGTTGGCAATCTGCCCGATCGTTTTCCCCTTCCGGTCGTAGCCAAGGGCGGTCATCCTCGAGATCACCGAAAGGCCTTGCAGATTGCTGAGACGGCCGATGACCTCCTCCGTCAGGCCAGCGGCGAAATAGGCGTCTTCGGGGGCGCCGAGGTTCTGGAAGGGCAGCACAACGATCCGGGATGTCCTTGGCCTTGCTCGCCAGCCCTTGAACAGGACGAGGCCGACCAGCATGGATACGGCCACGGCCGCCACGATGCCGGTGCGTAGGATGCGTTGCCGGCGACCCGCGATGACTGTGTGGATGCCCGCGCCGAGGCGGCGCAGGTCGGTGGCCAGGTCGGCCATGCGCTGATAGCGCTCGGAGGCGTCCTTGCGCAGCGCCTTCTGCACGACCTGGGGAAACTCGGCCGGAAGCTCCGGGCGTAGATTGACGAGCGGCACCGGCTCCTGGTGCAGCACGGCGTCGATCACCGCGGTCGGGGTGCTGCCAACGAAGGCCGGCTTCCCGCTTGCCATCTCGTAGAGCACGGTGCCCAGGGAGAAGATGTCGCTACGCTCGTCGACCTTCCTTCCGAGTGCCTGCTCCGGCGACATGTAGGCCGCAGTCCCCACGACGAGGCCGGAGTCGGTAAGGCTCGGAGTCGAGTCACGGACCGATTCTCCGGCCGCGAAGACCTTGGCGAGGCCGAAGTCGAGGATCTTGGGTCCGCGTTCCGACACCATGATGTTCGCCGGCTTGAGGTCCCGGTGCAGGATTCCCTTCTCGTGCGCGTAGGCGAGCGCGTCGGCGAGCGGAAGGGCCAGCTCGAGCATCCTATCGAACGACAGAGCAGGCCCCTCCAGCAGGGCAGCGAGCGTCTGTCCCTCGATGAACTCGAAGCAGATGTAGTCGCGCCCATCGGCGGAGCCGACCTCGTAAATGGTGCAGATGTTCGGGTGGTTCAACGCCGAAATCATCCGCGCCTCGTGCAGGAGGCGCTGGCGCCGGTCGGGATCTGTTGCGACATGAGGCGGCAAGACCTTGAGCGCGACGTCCCGGCCAAGTCGCGGGTCGCGGGCCCGGTAGACCTCGCCCATTCCACCTGAGCCGAGCAGCTCGATCAGCTCATAAGGTCCGAGCTTCGACCCGGTAGGAAACGATGGCCCGGGGGGAATGGGGCTCGAGGCCGGATGCTGAGGCGTCCCCACCGGCTCCGCGATGAAGCTCCCCACCTGCCCGTGGGCGGCGATCAGGGAATCGACTTCTCGTCGAAGGTCCGCGTCGCCGGCACACGCCTGATCGAGATAGTCCCCGCGCGTGGCCGGGTCGCGTTCGAGGGCCGAGTGGAACAGCTCTCTCACGCGCTGCCAGCCGAGAGGCGTGCCGAGAGGCACTGTCATCCGCGGCGACCGTTAGGGAAGCCCTGAGGCGCGATTACCGATAACCGATAGATGTTTTGATCCGCAGCGACAACCACGGAGGCGCCGTCAAGCAGGAGCGTGGAGCTTCCAACCCGCATCAACATCACTGACCAGCGCGTGAAAGTGCGCGTGGTGCGGGTCCGGAGCGTCATGAGACCCATCTGGGCCTCCCTGCTATGGCCCTGCCCTACGTTGACAGAGACACTAATCCCTTTGCGGCGCGAGCGTCAAGAACCGAAGATAGCCGAGCGTCGCGATCAGAAGCGCTGCCCGATCTTTCTGCTTGACGTGCCAAATGCGTGCAATTAGCATCCTCGTCCGCCGCTCGCCAGTGGGGCTACGGCGCAACGAGCCAATGCGACGTACAGCGTCGAAGCGCTATCACGACTGCTCCTGCCTCATCCCTCATGAGCTCATATGCGCTTCGGCAGTCCTTTCTGCCTCGCGAGCGGTCTTCTCCGG
>Ga0114129_10016947_pt1 | contig 10373 bp, 8 predicted proteins | sample RhiMetdeltSRZDD1_FD_80071 | JGI IMG/M metagenome (GOLD analysis project Ga0114129, IMG submission 80071) | Populus rhizosphere microbial communities from Tennessee, USA - Rhizosphere MetaG P. deltoides SRZDD1 (version 2) (version 2) | ecosystem: Host-associated > Plants > Roots > Rhizosphere >... | reverse complement strand
CGCCGATCCAGTCAGTGATGTCAGGTCGGAGGCGAGCACGACACCGAGAACGATGACAAACACGGCCGCCGCGGTGATCGCCGCGAGCTTCACTGGGCGACGCAACGATCGGATCGCGAGCGCGGGGAATGCCAGCACCAACGCGAGCGCGACCTGCGCGGATGCGAACAGGATCGGCGCTGCCTGATCGAGCACCATCGGCGGGCCGTGCGCGAATCGAACGCGCGGCAAGCAACTTAGAAGGTTGCTGCTCTATCCACTGAGCTAACGGCCCGCGTCAATTATCGAGCACGGTTGACGCTATCTCGCGGTGTGGATAGCTCTCTCCCGCGCGACAAGCGCTGCTTCGCGGAAGGTCTCCGCGAGCGTCGGGTGCGCGTGGATCGTGGCGATGACGTCGTCGGTGGTGGCCTCAAGCCGCATGGCGAGCGTCGCCTCGGCGATCAGCTCACTGGCCTGCGGTCCGACGATGTGCACACCGACGATGCGCTGATCCTTCCCGGCGGCGACGATCTTGGTGACACCGTCGCTCTCGCCGAGCGCGCGCGCGCGGCCGGACGCTTTGAACGAGAAGCGGGCGACCTTCACCTCGTCGCCGTACTTCTCCTTCGCCTGAGCCTCGGTCAGACCGACCTGCGCGATCTCGGGATGCGTGTACACGACGTTCGGGACGACGTCGTAATCCATCGCCGCCTCTTCGCCGAGGATCGTGTCGACGGCGACCTCGCCCTGCGTCGACGCGACATGCGCGAGCTTCGGGGCCCGCGGGTCGCCGATGCAGTCGCCGATCGCCCACACGCCCTTGACGCTGGTGCGCATGTGCTCGTCGACGGTGATGCCGAGCCTGTTCGTCGCAAATCCCGCGTTCTCGACGCCGGTGAGGTTCGCGACGCGCCCGGCGCCGAGCAGCACTTCGTCACCTTCGAACGCCTTCGACGCGCTGCCGACCTCGGCGGTCACCCTGACTATCCCGCCGGACCGCGAGACCTCGGTCACCTTCGCCTCGCTGACGATGGTGATCCCGCGCGACTGGAGCGCGCGCACGAGCAGTCGCACGAGCTCGGGGTCCGCGTACGCGATCGGTTGCGGCAGCATCTCGAGGACGGTCACCTCGGAGCCAAGCTCGGCGTAAAAGGTCCCGAGCTCCAGGCCGATCGCGCCGCCGCCGATGACGATGAGCCGCTTCGGCGCGGTCGTGAGCGAGAGGGCACCGACGTTGTCGAGCGGGTTGGATTCCGCCAGCCCCTTGATCGGCGGCATGCCGACCTTCGATCCGGTCGCGACGATGACGTTCTTCGCATCGATCGCCTGTTCCCCGCTCGCGGTCCGCACCTTGAGCTGCGTCGGTGACACGAGCGTGCCCTCACCCTTGATCAGGTCGACCTTTCGCGCTTTGAGCAGCTGCTCGACACCGGCGACGTTCTGCGCGACCACGGCATCCTTGCGCGCGACCGCTTTGCTGAGGTCGAAACGCGCACCCTGAACGAAGATCCCGTGCTCCTCGCCGTGCGTCGTGACCCAGTACGCGTGACTCGAATCGAGGAGCGCCTTCGACGGGATGCAGCCCACGGTGACGCAGATCCCGCCGACGCGATCGCGCTCGATGAGCGCGACGCGCGCTCCTTTGATCCCTGCGTGGAGCGCCGCGACATAGCCACCGGGGCCGCCGCCGAGTATGGCGATGTCATAGGGGGTCACGCTGTTAGACACTAATGGCGTGCGCGGGCTGCTGCTCTCGCTGTTCGTCGTCCTTGGCATTGCTCTCAATGCACAGCCCGCGCTCGCGGTGACGTGCGCGCGGCAGAACGCGACCGAGCTCATGCAACGCGGCGACGTCGCCGCCACTGGTTTCGTCGATTTCAGCTGGTCCGTCCCGTTCGGCTTCATCTTCGCCGCTGACGGCGTGTACAAGGGGAGTCTCCCGGCGCATGTTCTGGTCCTCGGCCAGTTCCGCCCGTCTGATCTCGGTGCGACCCGTCACTTCGTGGTCATGCGCTTTCACCTACCTGGCGTTTACTCGATGGACGTCTGCGACGGCCGCGAGATGCCAGACCTGAGCCTCGGCTCGCTCGGCGACGGGCGCGCGCCATCGCCCGATCTCCCCGTCGCTCCAGCCGCAGCTGGTCTGGTCCTGGTCCTTGCGCTGCTGTTGCTGGCCCGACGCGGTCGGGGAAAGCCTCCGGCCGCGGCGACCGCCACCGCGTACTAGCTGATCAGCGCGGCCGTCCCAGCCGCGTCTCGCTCGAGCGGATGGGACGCATAGCCATGCTTCGCGTACAGCCGCAGGTAGAGCGGAAGGAACGCGAGACCGAGACGCTCGTACTGCTTCACGTGCCGAAGCTCGTGTCGCCACAGCCGATCGGTCGGCTCGAACGCGAAGACGATGACGTGTCCGAAGGTGATCGCCGCGTAGTGCCGACGGGTGAGGACGAAATGCGCGAGGCCGCGGTCGCTCACATAGAGGAAGCAGCCGTCGCGGAATCGCGGACGCGCGAACGAGAGCCAGCCGAGAACGTGTCCGATCGGGTCGGCATGGTGTGCGACGAGCTCGCGCGCGACGCTATTGCTCGATGCTATCGACCACCGCCATCACCGCCGCGGTCACGCGGTCGGCCGTTGTCACGCGCGGATCGAAGCGCAGGGTGAGCCGACGGTCCATCGCCTCCATGCTCACCCCGACGACACCCTCGATCTTCCTGCTTCCCGTCACGACCTGTGACGCACAGGAGCTTCACATCAGCGCCGAGATCTCGAGCGAGATCTCCTGGGTCTCGGCCGCCGCAGTCGCCGCGGGCGCGCCGGGTGCGGTGCCCGGTGTCAGTGCGGGAGACCCGCACGCGACGGCCGCGGCAAAGACGAGCAAAAGCAAGGGCGCCAAACGCACGTTGTCATTGTGCGCTTGGCGCCCGAGGTCACGAGGGGTCAGGAATTACGGCTTGTTGTACGGCTTGTCGCGCTCGTCGATCTCTTCCTTGATCTCGCCAACGCCCTGCTTGACCTTGCCCTTGGCCTGGTCAAACTTGCCGCCGATCTCGGTCGAGCGGTCGCCGCCGAGCTTGCCGGCCTCCTCCTTGACCTTGCCCTTGGTCTCGTCCCACTTGCCTTCCATCTTGTCGTGTGTCGAATCCTTCATTGAAGTCTTTCCTCCTATACGGGCCGTTGGGCCCACGTAAGAGGCGGCAAGAGCGGTGCCAGCATCGCGCTGTGTAACAGTGTTTTCGTCATGCGGGCCGATGGCCTGCCAACACGAGCCAGCGATGCGCCCGCGCGATCGGACCAGGCGCCCACCAGTTGAGATCACCGAGCAGGCGCATGGCTGCAGGAACGATGAGGGCGCGCACCAACGTCGCATCGAGAGCGACCGCGACGGCCATCCCGAGACCGATCGATTTGATGATCACGACGTCCGCGAGCGCGAAGCCGGTGAAGACCGCGACCATGATCGCGGCCGCCGCGGTGATGAGCCGACCACTCCGCTCGAGTCCCTCGGCGACCGCATGCGTGTTGTCACCCGTGCGTTTGTACTCCTCCTGGATGCGGCTTAGGAGCAGGACCTCGTAGTCCATCGATAGTCCGAAGACGATGCAGAAGAGGATCACAGGCACCGTAGGGTCGAGCGCCTGCGGCGTGAAGCTCATCAGCTGGCTGAAGTGGCCGTCGACGAAGACCCACACCATCGCACCGAAGGACGCGCTGATCGACAGCAGATTCATCAGCACCGCCTTGAGCGGGAGAACGACGGACCCCAGCAACAGGAACAGCGCGACGTACGTCAAGATGACGATGAACGAGACGGCACGGACCGCATGCGTCGCGATGAAGTCGATCGTGTCGAGATCGAACGCGGTCTGCCCGCTGATCAGGATCTCGCCTCCCGTCGGGTCGGGTAGCGCCCGGATCGCGCGCACCAGGTCGCGCGCTTCGTCGCTCGAAGCCGGTCGCGCCGTGATCACGCGCATGACGACGATGTGTGGCCCGGTCACGGCCGCGGCAGGCAGGACACGGCCGGTGTCGTCGAACGGCGCCTCGACGCGCAGCACGTCCGCAAGCGATGCGATCGTGCGCGAAAGGGCGAAGATCTCGGCGTCACGTTCGGAGCGGAGCGGTTCGCCGTCCGCGAAGTACAGGACGATCGGGAAAGCCGCCTGCTCCTGGCCGGGGAAGTCACGGACGAGCATGTCGTAGCCGCGGCGCGACTCCGACTGGGGTGGAAGCGCGGTCGTATCGGCGTTTGCAAGACGGATGTGAAGGAACGGTGAGCCCGCGGCGAGAACGAAGGCGACAGTCGGCACGAGCACGAGGAGCGGACGACGCATCACCGCGGTGGCGATCGCGTGCCATAGCCCGGTCCCGCTTTGCGCCCGACGCGGAAATGGCAGGCGCCACGCATTCACGCGCGGCCCGAGGATCGCGAGGAGCGCCGGAAGGAACGTTAGCGCGTAGAGCACGGCCACCGCGACGACGATCGCGCCGGCCAGACCCAGCGATGCGAGGAACGTCCCTTCGAAGAAGAGCAGACCCGAGAGGCCGATCGCCACAGTGAGGCCCGAGAAGACGACCGCGCGGCCAGCGGTCGCCATGCTGCGCGCGAGCGCATCCTCGCGCGAGGCGCCGGCGGTAAGCTCCTCGCGGAAGCGGGCGACGACGAAGAGCGAATAGTCGATCGATGTGCCGAGCCCGATGAGGGTGACGATGTTCAGCGCGTAGGTCGACACGTCGGTGAAGCGCGTGAGCAGGAACACGCCTCCCAGGCCACCGACGATGGCGAGCACTCCGACACCGAGCGGCACGAGCGCGCCCACGACGGTACCGAAGACGATGAGCATGAGGATGAGCGCGACGGGCAGCGACACGATCTCCGCGCGCTGGAGATCCCGGTCGAGGATCAGATCGAAGTCACGATTGATCGGGAGACCGCCCGTGGCGAGGATCGTGAGGCTGTCGGATCGGACCAAAGCGCGGAGGTCCTGGAAGTACACCTCGGCGACCGAGCGCGCGTCCTTCAGCTGGACGAATGCGAGCATCCCGTGTCCGTCGCGGGAGAGCAGGCTGGGCGTCGGCGCGTCGTAATAGGTGCGGATGCTCGTGACCCGCGCGTCTCCGCGAAGCGGTGCGAGCGCGTCGGTGACGGCCTGTCGATACGCCGCGTCGGCGACCGCGAGCGTCTCGCTGCGGAACACGAGCGTGAAGGACGCTCCCGTCGGCGCGCCGGTCGGCCGAGGCAGCTCGCTCGTGAGGAGCTGCGCCGCCCGGCCGGACTCGGTCGAGGGGATCGTGTCGGGATTGCCGAGATCGCCGCCCTGGGCAAGGAGGACGCCGCTCAGCGCCAGCATCACGAGCGACGCGCCGAGCACTGCCCAGCGCCGTCGGTGCACGAACCTTCCCCAGCCCTCCAGCATCCGGAGACAGTACGTTCGAGGTGGCCGTCGGGTTCCACCGGGTGCGCCGAGTACGTCGAATCGGACATTGACGGTCGGGTCGAGGAGCGGTCATCGTTGCTGCCCGATGGCTGTGGCTGATGTCCTTGGTCTTCGCGCGCGCCTGCCGGCGGGCTACCGCGCGCGGGACTTCGCCGACGCCGATCGTGACGGGTTCGTCGTCGAGCGCAACAAGGAACAGCACTGGATGGAGCAGGGCAGCGCTGAGGAGTGGCGCTACTGGGAGAACCTCATCAAAGATCCCGCGCTCCTGCGGGTCAGCGTCGAGGCGCCTGACGGCTCCATCGCCGCGCTCGCGGACATCGGCACCGGCTTCACGCCACGGCCGGACGGCTCGCAGTTCGTCGGCATGACAGTGCTCGCGCCGCACCGGCGGAGGGGCATCGGCACCGCGCTGCTCGCGGCGCTCGAGGACGAGGCCCGGCGACGCAAGGTCCCGAAGCTCCTGGGCGGCGCGAACGAGGGTGAGAAATTCGCGCTCGACTGGGCGCTCGCGCGCGGCTACCGGCAGATCGGCCGCCGCATCGCGTCGTATGTCGAGCTCGCGAAATTCGACCCCGCGCAGTTCTCCGAGGCGGTCGAGAGAGCGCGCGCCGCTGGGATCAAGATCATGAGCTTCGCGGAGACGCTCGAGGGCCGCGACGCAGCCGCGCAGGAGAAATGGTGGCGCGCGCTGTACGAGGCCGAGGCACCGATGTGGGAGGACATCCCCTTCGCCACGCCGACGCCGCACTGGCCATACGACCGCTTCTACGAAGCGGCGACGAGCGGCAAGCAGTTCCCAGACCTGTCGCTGGTGGCGTACGCCGGCGACCAGATCGCGGGCTTCACCACGACGGGCAAGAGCAAAGACAAAGACGGGTGGACGTGGATGACCGGCGTCGCGCGCGAGTTCCGCGGCCGCGGCGTCGCGCGCGCGCTCAAGATCGAGGCGCTGACGCGTGCCAAGCGCAAAGGGCTGCGCGCGCTTGGAACGACGAATGACGAACCGAACAAGTCGATGCGCGGGATCAACGCGAAGCTGGGGTACCAGATGCTTCCGGCGCACGTGGAGCTTGAGAAGCCGCTGGCCTGATCTCCGCGGGTAGCAGCAGGAGCACGAGGCCGGCGCCGAGCGCCGCGGTCGACGAGAGGATCAATCCCCCGCCCACGTCGGTCAGCTGCCAGATCGCGGTCGCACCCAGCGCACCGATGACGGTTCCGGTCTGCGCGACGGCGCTCACGACACCGAACACGCGTCCACGCCGCGCCGAGGGAACGGCGTTGGTAAGGAGCGCGAACCACGACGCGTTATAGGCGGTCAATGCCGCGCCGGTGAAGAAGCTGATCGCGTAGAAGAACGGCTTCGGCAGTCCGAAGAAGACGATGAAGCCGAAGAGGAAGATCGGGAACGAGGCGAGCACCGCCATGCGGCGCCGGCCGGTGCGATCGGCGAGATGGCCGAGCCACGGGCCGAGCGTGATGTCACCGATGCCGAAGATCGTGAAGATGATGCCGACGTCGAACGTCGACCAGCCGAGACGTGTGGTCACGAACGGCGCGTAGCTCGTGACCCAGCCGCCGAAGCCGATCAGCAGGAGCAGGTTCCCCGCGAGGAGGATGAAGACCGTCCGGTTCCACACCCGACCGCCCACCGTCGCTGTGGCACCGGTGTCGTGCGCTCGCCCTTTCGGACGTGGGAGGAACAGCGCTGCCACGAACGCGAGTGCGCTCGTGCCGGCGACGATGAAGAACGGAGCGCGCAGATCGCCGCCGGCCGCGATGAGGCCGCCGAAGCCCGGGCCGAGAACGCTCCCAGCGGAGTTCGCCGCGGAGATGATGCTGTTGAAGAACGCAAGGCTCGCCTGCTCCGCGGTCTGCGCGATGTAGAGACGCGTCGCGACCATGTTCACGCCGCCCCCGAGGCCGGCCACGAAGCGGTAGCCGATGAGGGCGATCGCCGTGGGTGCCGTCGCGATGAGGACGTTCGCGGCCGCGTAGGTCCCGATCCCCGCGACGATGAAGCGGCGCGCGCCGTAGCGGTCCATGAGGAACCCGGAGGCGAACTGCGCGATGCCGTTCGCGACCGCGAAGCCGCTCGTCATGAGTCCGAGCTGCAGGGGCGACGCGCCGAGCGAGAGCGCGTACAGCGGGAGCAGCGGCAGCATGATCGAGATACCGAGGCTCGAGACGAACGAGATCGTCGCGAGCACAGCGAGCGCCGGGCTGCCGCTCGCGCGGAGTCGCTGGATCACGAACGCGTACGCTAACAACCGTATGGGCGAGGGCGATCCCGTCGGTGGGTTCCTGCTACTCGCCTCCGCGCTGTGTGCGATCAGCGCGAGCCTCGTCGTCTGTTACCTCATTTGGTTGAACACCTGGGAAGGCTGGGAGTCGTGGCACGCGCGCACCGGCCTCGATGGCGACCGGGCGGATGAGGAGCGCTTCTTCGGTAAGTAGAAAGGAGGGAGGCGATCCCGCCTCCCTCCTCTTGTTCTCGCGAGCGGAACTATTCGGCGGGTGTCGCCTCGGTCATCATGCCGGGCTCTTCGCCACCGACCTCTGACCAGATCTTCACGTTCTTGGGCTCCTTCAGGAAGAGCGTTCCGATGACCACGGTCATGAGCGCGACCGTGATCACGTACGCCAACCCGAGATAGATGTTCCCGTTCGGGTCGTTCGTCGTGTTCATGCTGCGCAGGTCGAAGATGCCGAGCCATGGCACGTACGACGTCGCGATCGGGATCGTCGCACCGACAAGGCCGGTGAACGTGAGCGGCAGCAAGCCGCCGAACCAGCCGTTCCCGAAGTGGTAGGGGATCGAGAGCGACGTATAGCGGACCTTCGCGCGGAAGTACTCGACCAGGAATGCCGCGATCGGCCCGTACACCATGGTCACGTAGATCACCTGGATCCACACCAGGCCGACGAGCATGAGCGTGTCGGGATTCGCCTTCGTGATCAGGCCGGTCGGGCCGTACTCGACGTGCGCCGCGTCGTACATCGCGTGATAGAGCGGGATGTACGTGACCGCGGCGATGAGGCACCCCGCGAGGATGATGATCTTGCGTCCGATCTTGTCGGACAGCCAGCCGAAGAATAGGAAGAACGGCGTGCCGAGCGCGACGGCCCAGAGCATCACCGTGTACGACTGCGTGAACGTGAGCTTGAGATACGACGTCATGAAGAAGTTCGCCTGGAACTGGCCCTGGTACCACACGACGCCCTGGCCGGCCGTGAGGCCAAGCAGGACGAGCAGGATCGTGCCGATCTTGCGGCCGCTGAAGCTTTCCTTGGCCCAGTTGCCCGCACCGGTGACGGACTGGTTCGCCGCCTTGAGGCGCGCGAAGAGCGGCGTCTCGCGCAGGCGGATGCGGATGTACAGCGCGACGATGAGTAGCAGCGCGCCGATGAGGAACGGATAGCGCCAGCCGACACTCGCGAAGTCGGCGGTCGCCATGGTCGTGCGGAAGTACAGGATCACCGCGAGCGCGAAGAAGAAGCCGAGCGTGGCGGTCGTCTGGATCCACGAGGTGTAGAGACCGCGCTTGTTGTCCGGCGCGTGCTCGGCGACGTAGATCGCGGCACCACCGTATTCACCGCCGAGCGCGAGACCCTGGACCAAGCGCAGGACCACGAGCCCGATCGGCGCGAGAAGACCGATCGACGCGTACGTGGGCAAGAGGCCCATGAGGACCGTCGAAAGGCCCATCGCCGTGATCGTCACGAGGAACGTGTACTTGCGTCCGATGATGTCGCCAAGCGCGCCGAAGATGACGGCGCCGAACGGTCGAACGAGGAAACCCGCGGCATAAGCGGCGAATCCGGAGAGCTGTACCGCGGTCGGGTTGTCACCCGGAAAGAAGAGCGGTGAAAGGAACGGGGTAAGCGTCGCGTAGAGATAGAAGTCGTACCACTCGACGATGGTCCCGGCGGACGCCGCGGTGATGACGAACGGAAGCCCGTAGGTCGGTTTGGTCATCGTGGCCGCGCCCGCTCTAGTCGTTGCCAAGTTCCACCCCCTCCGCCTAATCGCTGAAGCGGTATTTCTGGGGCACGAGCGCGTCCACGTCAACTCGCCCGTTCAACAGGCGAAAGTCGTTCTGCTCGGTTGGTCGGCTAGTCCTCCTTGCCGGAGGCCGACGCGGTCCGGATCGAGTCGACGACCGTCGCGTCGGCGAGCGTCGTCGTGTCGCCCAGCGGCGTGCCGTTCGCGATGTCGCGGAGGAGGCGCCGCATGATCTTTCCCGAGCGCGTCTTCGGTAGCTCGGGGGTGAACATGATCGTCTTGGGGCGGGCGATCGAGCCGATCTTGCCGACGACGTGCTCGCGAAGCTCCTTCGACAGACCTTCGCCTGCCTCCTTGCCACCACGGAGCGTCACGAACGCGAAGATCGCCTGGGTGGTCACGGGGTCCTCACGGCCGATGACCGCCGCCTCCGCGACCGCCGGATGCGAGACGAGCGCCGACTCGACTTCGGTCGTCGAGATGCGATGGCCGCTGATCTTCATGACGTCGTCGACGCGGCCCATGAGCCAGAAGTAGCCCTCCTTGTCGCGACGTGCGCCGTCGCCGGCGAAGTAGCGGCCGGGGTATTTGCTCCAGTAGGTCTCGCGATAGCGCTTGTCGTCCTTGTAGATTCCGCGGAGCATCGCGGGCCACGGCTTCGTGAGGACGAGGTACCCGGCGCCGCCGAGGGGCACGGTCTTGCCGTCCTCGTCGACGACATCGGCGCCGACGCCGGGGAACGGGAACGTCGCGCTTCCCGGCTTCGTCGTGGTGATGCCCGGGAGCGGTGTGATGAGGATCATGCCGGTCTCGGTCATCCACCACGTGTCGACGATCGGACAGCGCTCGCCCCCGATGTTCTCGTGGTACCAGAGCCATGCCTCCGGGTTGATCGGCTCACCCACGGATCCGAGCAGGCGCAGCGACGACATGTCGTGCTTCTGCGG
>Ga0114129_10016946_pt1 | contig 10374 bp, 11 predicted proteins | sample RhiMetdeltSRZDD1_FD_80071 | JGI IMG/M metagenome (GOLD analysis project Ga0114129, IMG submission 80071) | Populus rhizosphere microbial communities from Tennessee, USA - Rhizosphere MetaG P. deltoides SRZDD1 (version 2) (version 2) | ecosystem: Host-associated > Plants > Roots > Rhizosphere >... | reverse complement strand
CAGCCGAAGCGACGAGCAAGAGGGCTCGAGCGAAACGTTGAGCGAGCGATACGTGGCTCATTCCGATTCTCCGAATTCCTGAAATGCGGTCGTGCGGGGGGATTCTACTGCCGCGCGAGCACCGCGGCCTCTGGTGGGGACCAGCGCCGGCGGCTCGTTGTACTTTTGCGGGTCGTCTTGCGCTTCAGCGGCTCGGCTAAGGGCGAGAACGACCGCGAGCCCGATCCGCCGCATGGGCACCTCGTGGAGGATGGCTGGCGGGAGTCTAGCAGACGAGGGCTAATGGCAGGAGCTGGCGCGTTGCTCGAGCACGGGCTACTCGATTACTTGGTCGGCGCGTAGAAGCACGGATTGCGGAATGGTGAGGCCGAGGGCCTTAAACACGCCGTACCGCGGCGTGGACCTGCGAGAATTTCACGAAGTCGCTGAGCCTTTCTGGCGCCGCGCCTCCCTTCCGAGTTCGTCAACCCTATTGACACTCGGCCAGTCGCGGGGAGATCTCAAACGCCTGTAACCCGGGCTCAAGAGCATTGAGCAGGTAGATCCGCTCGAATCGAGCCTGGCTGCGCACCGCCTGGGCTGCGAGAGCTCTAATAGCCCTTGAGCCATCCGAGAGTTGCCCAACCAGCATCAGCAACCTTGACGAAATGCGGCTGAAGTTCATCCGCTACCCACGCGCGGACGTTGTTCTCCCGCCGACGCCTCAATGCCCGACCAAGGTAATAGGCCGCGAAGTCGGCCGCCTGCAACGGCAGGATCATTCGCGGGTCCATCTCTTTCCCGTGCGAAATACCAGATACATACGGACCATACTTCTCTGTGCCAGCAAGAATTCCGTAGAGGAATCCGATCTTTCGGTCTCGTTTCTGCTGATGCGCCACAAGCACATGAAGCTGCTCATTGGCGGGGACAACAAAGTTGTCGAGGACTAGGGTCAGGCAGACACCGAGCGATGAACAGTATGCATCGCTCTCAAGGTCGACAACCTGTTCTATGAAGCGGTCCATCTCTGTTTTCTGCGCCTGGGGCTTCCTTTCGGGCTTATCGGATGCGGCAATGCCCTTCATCATTGTGACGAGCTGGGCCACCGTCGTGGCGCATGCATATCCGCCAGACCTTTGCGCAATATCCGATTTCAGCACCCCGAGAAGACGCTTGAGACAGTGAGTCCGTTGCGAATCAGAGAGGTGATCGAATCCCGGCCGTCGATTTTCAAAATCGACCGCATGGAACCAGGTCAGTGAAAATTCGGTTAGGGCCTTACGCCAAGAAGTCTCGAAGCCTCGCCATGCTTCGGTGGAGGCGACACAACCGCCGACGGCCTGGTCGCCGTTCCCGGTATCGTCCAAGTAGACCTTCAGCATTCTCCACACACCACCGTTGAGAACAGGCGGACTTGTCTCCGAAGATAACGGCAGATTGGACTGTGTCTCAAGGTGGGGCTGTGGCCGCTGAATTCGCCGCGCTCGAGTTGGGACATCGCTCGGATGGGGTCAAGCAGGATCGCTGCGCCGTCTCCGTACCAGCATTTGACGACAGCCCCCCTCGCGGAGGCATCCATTTCTTCCGCTAACTACCTTCACACACAGCCCACCCCGCCGCTATCTTACGGAGACAAGACTGCCTGTTCTCAGGCCGGGTCATCAGAAGGCGCTCGACCATTTCGCGCTCGAGAGCGCAATGGACGAGCTCGCTTACGCGCATCGATCCGGTCGCGCTGCGCCTGCTCAACGACACCGACATCGACTCGCATAGCGGCCGCCCGTTCTCCACACGCGCGATACGCAAGTGCCTGACGGCGGGGCTGAGCGTTTCGGCTCGAACAAGCCCGGTCCAAGGAGGTGTCGGTACACCTTGGTAGCTACCCAGAGACAGCGAGGGCGACCGACCCGTCGAAGCCTCGGGGACAGAGATCCGCTTTGAGCGGGTCAGCGAGCGCACGGCCGCAACGCGAGTGAAGCCTGAGCAGGCCCCGAAAGGTTGAATGCGAGCGCCGAGTCTCCTCTCGATAGACGAAGGCGGCCGAGGGCGATCGGATCTACCGACGCGGGAAGGTCGCCCCGCTCGCCCGGTAGTGGGCGCAGCACGTAGGCATGCGGTGACTGGCAACAGGAGGACCAACGAACCGCACTGTATGGAGAATGGACTTGACATGCTATACTGTACGATCGTAAAGTTACAGGAACAAGGGGCATATGCACCTGCTGGCGATTGCGACCATCGGGATGAAATTCATGCCACTCGCAGCCCGGAGCCCATCGCACTTGTCGCGAGTACTCGCGACTGTGATAGGGGGATGCTTCTCGTGTCGGATCTAGCATCGCCACCATCAAAGGCCGCCAATCATTCTGACACCGCCGATCTGGGTGCAATAGCGCGCCAAGCAACGATCGAGATTTTTCGAAATCGGGATCCAGCCGCGATTGATCGCTTCTTTTCGGAGGCGTTCGTGCAACACGATCCAAATATCGCCGACGGACTATCTGGCCTGAAGTCGGTCGCGGCCGACGTCGCCGGTTCTCCGACGGCCGACGTGACGATCTATCGCACGCTCGTGGATGGCGACATCGTCATGCTTCATTCGAAGTACGACGGCCTACGGCGCTTCGCGGGGCCGGTCATCGCCTTCGACCTGTTTCGCTTCAAGGGCGGAAAAATCGCGGAACATTGGGGCGGACAAGACCCCGAGGTTGGCCCCAATCCATCCGGCCATACCCAGGTCGATGGTCCGACCGCTGTCGTTGATCGCGACCGGACAGAAGCAAATCGCGCTCTTGTTCGCGCCTTCAAGCAAGTCGTGACGGTCGAATTGCGTTTCGATCGTGTCGGTGAATTCATCGACGGTGACAACTACACACAACATGCCTCTAAAGTCGGCGATGGAGTCGCGCGGATGAAATCGCGCGTCTCCGGGGTGGCGAAGCCCGGCGCCACGCCGGTCCTCGTGCCGCGCCGCTATGTGGCAGAAGGCAGTTTCGTGCTCGCGCTGGTCGAAGCGCGTACCGAGCCGCCCACCGCGAACTATGATCTTTTCCGAGTGCAGAACGGAAAGATTGCGGAGCATTGGGACGTGCTCTCGCCCATTCCGGCGCGCAATCAATGGAAGAACGTTAACGGACCCTTCTGAGCTCATGCCCATGGCAGCGCCCTTGTCGCGTCAGAGGCATGGTGCGGCGGACCTGATAGGAGGAAACCGCAGTGACGGTGCGGCATTTTTGGAGACCGCTCGTGGCGGCGATGGTCAGGAATCATGTTTCTGCGGAGTCGGCGCCGGAGCGCACGATTGACGAGATCAAAGTCGAGACACAGGCGCGAGCCGAGCGCGGCGCTTACCCGCTGACCGGCCTCGATCCGACCGATGTATGCGAAGCCCTGGCGAATATCAAAACACGCGATCGCGACGAGTGGGCTGCGGCTTGGAGTGCGGTGGCTGATCGCTATGATCGCGCGGCAGCGGCGGCGACCTCGATGGAAAACAGACGCACCAACTACTTACAGGCCTGGCGCCTCCATTACTTTGCCCAATGGCCGGTAGCCGCGTCCGCAGGTAAAGAAGCCGCTTACATAAAGGCACTCGACTCGTTTGTTAAAGGCACGCAGGCGCTCGACCCACCGCTTCAGGTTGTTCGCATTCCGTTTGAAGGCAACGACATCGTCGGGTATCTCCGCTTGCCGCCTGCGACGGCTCGGCCCGTACCCGTTGTCCTCGCGGTGAGCGGGCTCGACAGCCGAAAGGAAAACCTGGCAGAGAGCTACGCGGCGCTGCTCGAACATGATGTCGGGTTTTTCGCCATCGATGGGCCCGGTACGGGGCAGTCCCCTGTTAAGGTCAGCCCGACGGCGGATCGGGTGCTCTCCCGTATCATCGACTATCTCGGCGAACGCCGCGAAATTGATCCGAAACGCATCATCGTGCACGGAGTCAGCTTTGGAGGCTATTGGGGAGCCAAGCTCGCGATTGTGGAGAAGGATCGGCTGCGCGGGGTAGTGGTTCAATCACCGCCCGTTCATGGCTTTTTTCAACCGGATTTCGTGAGGAGCTCGCTATTGGGAAACCGGGAATACCTGTTCGATATCGTTCCCGCGTTTCTGAGCGTTGTGGAAGGCGTCGAGACAGCCGACGACCTCGTTCGTGAGTTTCCCAAACTATCACTCATGGCCCAGGGACTTCTCGGCAAACCCACGACATCGATGCTGGTCATTGCTGGCGTCAACGACACGCAGGTCCCGATATCTGATATCGACATGCTGCTCCGCAGCGGGGATGTCCCGAAGGACGCATGGATCAATCCCAGGGGTGGGCATCTTGGCCGTGAACGGACAGGTTGGACCGACCCAGTGATATTCCGAAAAGTTATCGTCCCCTGGGAAACCCGCGCCCTCCGGGACAACTAGCGTTCTCGAAGGAGGCCCGTCATGACGGTGGAATTTATGTTGAACGACAAGCCCGTGCGCGTGGACGCGCCCGAGGGGACTCGCCTCCTGTGGGTGCTGCGCGAGCGCCTGCACCTCACCGGGACCAAGTACGGGTGCGGCGTCGCGCAGTGCGGCGCATGCATGGTCCACGTGGACGGCGGGCCCGCGTTTTCGTGCCAGGTGCCGATCGAAACACTCCGGGGCAAGTCCGTCACCACCATCGAGGGCCTGTCGCCTGACGGCCGCCATCCCGTGCAGCGCGCGTGGCTCGCCGAGCGCGTGCCCCAGTGTGGCTATTGCCAGTCGGGACAGATCATGAACGCCGCCGCGCTGCTCGCGCGGAACCCGCGCCCCACCCGCGACGAGATCGTGGAGCACATGTCGGCGAATATCTGCCGGTGCGGCACCTACCAGCGCATCGTCCGCGCCATCGAGCGCGCCTCCCGGGAGGGCTGACATGGAGACGACTCGACGCGAGTTCATGGTCGGCGCGGCTGGTCTGACGTTCGCCTTCCTTCTTCCCGGCTGCGCGCCCGTGGCGAGGAAGGACGGCACAGCGACGCTCGCCACCTCGACCGGTAACGCGCCAGCCTTCAACCCGTGGGTGAGCATCGCGACGGATGGAACGATCTACATCCAGTCGCCCGCGGTGGAGATGGGCCAGGGCTCGCTCACCTCCCTACCTCTGATCGTCGCCGAGGAGCTCGACGCCGACTGGTCGAAGGTGCGCGTCGTGCCGGCCCCGCCGGACGACAAGCTCTACGGCAACCCGGGCTTCGGCGGCACCATGCTCACCGCGGGCTCGAACACCGTCCGCAGCTACTTCCAGCCGCTACGCGTCTTCGGCGCGCAGGTGCGGCGCGTTCTGCTCGAGAACGCGGCGCGGCGCTGGGGCGTGCCGACCTCCGAGCTGACGACGGAGCCCGGCGTCGTCGTCCACGAGAAGTCCGGACGGCGCCTGACCTACGGCGCGATCGCCGCGTTCGCCGAAATCCCGGCGAAGGCGCCTGAGATCAAGCCGGAGGAGCTGAAGAAGCCGCAGGCATTTCGTCTCATCGGCAAGGACGTGCTCCGCGTGGACCTGCCCGGCAAGGTCGACGGCACGGCGCGGTACAGCATCGACGTCGAGGTGCCCGGGATGCTGTACGGCACGATCCTGCGCGCGCCGGTCGAGGAGAGCGCGCCCGTTGACGTCGACGATGCCGCGGCCCGGGCGATTCCGGGCGTGATGCGCGTGGTCAGGCTTCCGTTCGGGGTCGGCGTCATCGCCGACACGCCGTGGGCCGCGTTCGCCGCGAAGGACGCGCTCCGGATCACCTGGGACCGCAAGGCGCCCGGTTGGGGATTCGACAGCGATGAAGCGATCGAGCGGTACGCGGCGGCGGCGCGCGACCTCGGCACGCCGGGTAAGCCGTGGGCCGCCGCCGGCGATGTGCAGGCGGCCTTCGAGCAAGCCAAGACCGTCCTCGAGGGCGAGTACCGATGCGACTACGCGTACCACGCACAGATGGAGCCGTTGAACTCCACGGCGGCGGTGTCGCCGAGCGGGGAGGCCTGCGAGATCTGGGTCGGTAGTCAGAGTCAGACGATCGCGGTCGCCGCGGTGGCCAAGACGCTCGAGATTCCGACGGACAAGGTGCGGCTGCATGACACGCTGCTCGGCGGCAGCTTCGGCCGGCGCGGACACCGGGACGAGGAATTCGTCGTCGACTCAGTGCTGCTCTCGAAGGAAGTCCGCCGGCCCGTCAAGCTCATGTGGACGCGCGAGGACGACGTCCGCAATGGTCGCTTCCGACCAATGAGCGCCCACTTCCTGCGCGCCGGGCTCGATCAATCCGGCCGTATCACCGCGTGGCACCATCGGCTCGCCTGCGACTGGGTCCTGCCGTACATGGACCCCGTGCGGTACCGGGGCTTGCGCGAGAACGACGTGATCGCCGTGGCCGGAACTGAGGTCGCCAGCTACGGCATCCCCAACCGTCTCGCCGAGCAGCTCGGCCAGAAGACCGGCATGCGCACCTCCCCGCTGCGCGGGATCGGCTTCGTCGCCAACAAGTTCGCGACCGAAGCGTTCCTCGACGAGATCGCGGAGCGGCGACGAATGGACCCCATTGCCCTACGCCTCGAGCTCCTGGAGAACCTGCCGCGCGGGGAAGCCGTCGTCCACGCCGTGCTCGAGATGTCCGACTATCGGCGGCCGCGCCCCGGGCGCGGCGTCGGCCTCGCCTTCGTCGACTACTCCAACACGATGGTCGCGGGGGTGGCGGAGGTATCGGTGGACCGTGCCAGCGGCGTTATCCGGGTGCATCGATTCTGGTGCGCCATCGACCCCGGTATCGCGGTGCAGCCCGACAACATCGTGGCCCAGACCGAGAGCTCGATCGTCTACGGTCTCGGCCTTGCGCTGACTGAGCGCATCAGCATCAAGGACGGGATGGTCCAGCAATCAAACTTCTACGACTACCGCGTGCCGCGGCTGCGCGACGTCCCCGAGATGCACGTGAAGCTGATGCCAACGGCGGGCCCGCCGACGGGCGTGGGACAGATGGCCACGCCGCTCGTCGCGCCCGCGATCGCGGCCGCCGTGCGTGCCGCGACCGGCGCACGACTCCGGCACGCGCCGTTCCTGCCCGAGCGCGTCCTCATGGCGATGCGCGCATGACCGGTCGGACGCGAGCGACGGCCGCGCCGCGCGTCCGGTCGATGCTTGCGCTCGCCGCGATTCCGCCCGCGGCCATGCCTGCCGGGGCCGCGACCCTGGCCGAGCTCGCCGTGGCGATCGACCTCTAGATTTCTCCCGTTCGCCCACGCAACTAGGCCTCGGTCTTTGACCGACCCTGCCCACGTGCTACGGCTGGCGGCGGCACGGAGGACATCACCATGCTACGGGTTGATTTCAAACGCGTAAAGTCCGATAAAAGTCCCGAGTGGAGCGTCGGCCTGATGCAACGAGCACTTCCAAGGTGCGGGTCAACAGTTGGACCTTCGACAGCGAGGCGGATAGTGAATGACCGTAACTCCGACGGCGCCGCCAAGTCAGTCCGTCGTAGCCAGGGACGCCGAAAAACGCGCGCGCAGCAGCAACGTGCTCTTGCCACGCGCGCGGCCATCCTGAATGCGGCGACCGCGGAATTCGCCGAGCGAGGCTTTCAGGGTGCGAGCATCAGGCGCATTGCCGACCGCACAGGGCTGCAACATCCGCTCATCACCTATCACTATCGGACCAAGGACATTCTCTGGCGCGCCGCGGCCGAGCACGCCTTTACGCGCATCCGTCAGGAATGGGACGCTGGCGTTCCGGAACAGGCAACAGTGTCGCCGCTCGAGCGTTTGCGTGAGGAGTATCGCGCCGTCTTCCAATACACCGTCGCCTTTCCGGAGTTCCATCGCTTCATGCGACAGGAGGCGTTAGCTCGTAGTCCGCGGCTGCGGTGGGTTGCGAAGACCGTCCTCAGGCCGCTCATCGACCGCCTGCTTCCCCAGATCCACGCGGCCCAGAACGAGGGCTCACTACCGAAAGTCGAGCCCATCCTGTTTCACTATATGATGCTGAGTCTCACCACGACACTGTCCGGATTCGCACCTGAGATGGAAGTGATCAGCGATTTGTCCCCGGGCGACCCCCGAGTCACCGAGGCCTATTGGCGCTTGGTCGAAGAGATTGTGTTTGGGAAATATCCCGGGGTTCCACGTTCAGGAAGGGATCAGTGCCGAGGGCGCGGCGGAACTGCCAAAAGGACCTCCAGGCGAAATACGACACGGAGGCGTTCGACGAAGCGCCGAGCATAGACGGCATAAAGGGCCATTCCCGGAAGTCCCTTCCCTAAGGCAGCCGCGGCCGGCTCCTGCCGCCTGCCTCCCCTCCTGCTGCCTGCCTCCCCCACATACGGACGGGTCGCGAGAACCTAATCATGGCGGGCGTCACAGTTGACGTATGCCTCGCCTTCGCCGCCATGCAGGCGGTCGACGCGGGCGACAACGGATCGGCGGTCGTCACGTCCTACGCCTGTCGCATAAACCGGCCACGGAGGCTCTGTATGCCGCGCCTTGTGGCGGGGTGGCTCTATCGCTGAACTGCCATCGAGTTCAAGGCCGACACAGACCGGCCGGCATTGTCTGTGCCACATTCGGGGGCGAGGCTGGCCTCTAGGGCGCCCGATCTCGAGAGTGAGATCGGGGCGCAGTCGATCGTCTGGAACAGGGCGCAAAGCAGCTAGGACGCCGTCTCGACCACATACGCGGTCTCAGACTCGAACCTGTCCACCAAGATCGAGACGGAGGGGTTCACGTTCAGGGGGGTTATCGATCAAATGAGACAGGTGGGCGTCACGTATAACGTCCGGAGCGGCGGCGTTCGTGGAGATGCTGCACGACAACGCCAGCCCTATTGCTGGCGAGTTGTACGCGGCGCTTGATCTACCGGCCACCCGCTACATCCTCCAAATCACCCAAGGGGGCAAGTCGGCCTGAACTGATCCGGCTTCGCGCATGGCCTCGTCGAGGGCGCGGTAGGAACCTCGACCAAAGACTCGACCACGCATTGGCCGGATTCATCTCGGATCAGGGCTAGAGCTTCCGAGCGACGGAGCCGACGATGTCGCGCAGCCAGCGGTGCGCCGAGTGGTTGTCGACGGTTCGGTGCCAGAGCATCGCGGTGCGAACAGCCGACGGCTTGAATGGCAAGTCTCGGAGCTGCAACGCGTTCGTCCGGACGAACTGCTGGGCGATCCGCCGGCTCATCGTCGCGACCATGTCCGAGCTCGCGAGGATCGCGCCCGCCGCGAGATAGGGCGCGCGGGCCACGATGCGGCGTCTCGGCTGCGCTGGGCCGAACGATCGCTCGATGATGCCCGGCTCCTTTTCGCTCGACGAAATCGCGAGATGCGACAGGCGCGACCACGTCTCGGGAGAGAGTGTCTTCCCTCCGGCGGGATGCCCCAATCGCATGACGGCGACGAAGCGATCCTCGAGGATCACCGCGCTCTGGAAACGCTCGCCGGGATTCTCGACGCTGCCAATCGCGAGATCGAGCTCGCCGCGGTCGAGATGATCGAGTAGGTCGAGTGTACCGCTCGGCCGGAGATCGAGTTGGACCGCCGGCGCCAGCGCCGCGACCGCGCTCACCAGCGGTGCTGCGAGGACGATCGCCGCATAGTTGTTCACGGCGATCACGAAACGGCGATCCGCCTTTGCCGGGACGAACGTGTCCGGCTCGAGCGCGCGCTGCATCTCGGCGAGCGCGCGCCGGAGCGGGACGGCCAGCTCTTCCGCGCGCGGCGTCGGCACCATCCCGCGCGGCGTGCGCACGAACAAGGGATCCCTGACGAGAGAGCGCAGGCGATTGAGGGCGTGGCTCAATGCGGGCTGGCTCATTCCGAGCCGTTTCCCGGCCCGAGTCACGCTGCGGTCCTGCATCACGCCATCGAAGACGACCAGCAGGTTGAGATCGAACGCCCGCAGATTCACGATGGGCATCTCCACGTGAAGAACATGAATTAGACGCATTGTAGCGCGCCCGATACCCTCGAGACATGGAACACACGAAAGGAGACGTCGAATGATCAATTGGATGCACGCAGGGCCCTCGGTAACGGCGGCCTTTCTCGGCTCGATGGTCGAGTTCGTCGAAGCGCTGACGATCATCCTCGCGGTTGGCACGGTTCGAGGCTGGCGGTTCGCGCTGCTAGGCGCAGCGGCGGGTGTCGCGGTCTTGACCGCGCTCGTCGTTGTATTCGGCTCGGCGCTGACCGTGATTCCGATCACGGTCTTGCAGCTGGTCATCGGTCTCTTGCTTGTGCTGTTCGGCGTGAGCTGGCTCCGAAAGGCCGTCCTTCGGGCCGCCGGCATGATGCCGCTGCACGACGAGACCGACGTGTTTGCGCGCGCGACCGCCGCCATGCGGGAGCAGGGGGTCGCGCCGATTCGCCGCTGGGACACGGTGGCGATCGCGACCACGTT
>Ga0114129_10016943_pt1 | contig 10375 bp, 9 predicted proteins | sample RhiMetdeltSRZDD1_FD_80071 | JGI IMG/M metagenome (GOLD analysis project Ga0114129, IMG submission 80071) | Populus rhizosphere microbial communities from Tennessee, USA - Rhizosphere MetaG P. deltoides SRZDD1 (version 2) (version 2) | ecosystem: Host-associated > Plants > Roots > Rhizosphere >... | reverse complement strand
GTACGCGAGCACTTCGGGAGGCGTCATGTCTTCGTGGCCGGGACAGAAGGGACAGTATTCCCGTCCGAGCGTTGCGGCGCGCTCGAAGCGGAAATCGTTGGGGCGTTTCCGGCGATCGGTGGAGATGATGACCCAGCGGCCGGTGACGGGATCGCGACGTAGTTCAGGCACGATAGTGGTCGAGAGTCTGTGGTCGATAGTCAGCAGTCGGGTTGGGCGTGACGCTCATGACGTCGCGTCGAACGCGTTCTGATACACGTCGATCATGGGGCACCCGGCGTCGAAATGGATCGAGACGACGTCGAAACGGCAGGGCGTGTTCATCAGGTGATTGCGAGTGAGATAGTCGAGCGCCGCTCGCGTGAGGCGGCGCCGCTTCCACGCCGTCACCGCTTCGGCCCCTTCGCCAAATTCGCGGCCCTCCCGCGCCTTCACCTCCACGAACACGGTCGTCGCTCCATCGCGCGCGATGATGTCCAATTCTGCGCCGCATTGACGGTACCGCCTGGCAACAATTACGTACCCCCGCTGCTCCAGCTCGCGGCACGCCAGATCTTCTCCGGTTTTTCCGAGCGCCACACGGGCGTACGTCATGAGGCCGACAAGCCTGCAAGAACCCCACCACACGACGATGGCCGCAGAATTAACGCCTTCGTCCGACTTCGCTTAGCGCCTCGTCGAATATTCTCACCGCGATGTCCGCCTGCTCCTTGGTGAGCACCAGCGGCGGCGAGAAGCGGACGGCGTTCTTGCCCGCGCCGAGCACAAGAAGCCCACGCTGAAACGCCGCATTCACGACGGCGTTGCGCTCGTTGACTGCGCGTTCCTTTGTCTGCCGATCCCGCACGAGCTCGACGCCAATCATCAGGCCCCGGCCGCGCACGTCGCCAATGAGCGGATGTTTCTCCATGAGCGACCTGAGACCGGTCTGAAGATGAGCGCCGACGGCCGCGGCATTTGCCACGAGACTGTCCTTCAGCAGCTTGATCGTCGCGAGCGCGGCGGCGCACGACACCGGATTGCCGCCGAATGTGCTCGCATGCGCGCCGGGCGGCCACGCCATCAACCCCGCGCGCGCGACAGTCACGCCAAGCGGCAGTCCCGACGCGATCCCTTTGGCGATCGCCATCATGTCCGGCTCGACACCGGAGAACTCGATGGCGAACATCTTTCCCGATCGACCCATCCCGGACTGGACCTCGTCGGCGACGAGCAGAATGCCGTGTTCGCTTGTCAGCTCGCGCAGCCGCTGCAGGAACTGATCCGGCGCCACGACGTACCCGCCCTCACCCTGTATCGGCTCGATGACGACCGCGGCGACCTCGTCCGGCGTCACGACGTGCGCGAACAACTGGTGATCGATGAAGTCGAGGCATTCGGCCGCGCAGTCCGCCGTGTTCAATCCAAGCGGACAGCGATAGCAATCCGGGAACGGGGCGTGATACACGCCTGGCATCAGCGGACCAAAACCCTGCCGCTGAATCGCCTTGCTCGCCGTGAGCGACAGCGATCCCATGCTCCGACCGTGAAAGCCGCCCAGAAACGCGATGATGTTCTGGCGTCGCGACGCGTACCGGGACAGCTTGAGGCACGCCTCCACCGCCTCGGTGCCCGAATTACCGAAGAACGATCGCACGCCGCCGGCGATTGGCGTGATCGCGGCCAGCTCCTCGGCCAGGCGGACCTGCGGCTCGTAGTAGAAGTCCGTGCCGGACATGTGCAGGAATTTTCCCGCCTGCTCGGTGATGGCCTTCACCACGTCGGGATGCGAGTGCCCGGTTGCATTGACGGCGATGCCGGCTGCGCAGTCGAGGAACACGTTGCCGTCCACGTCCTCGACGATGGCTCCGGAGCCGCGTTCGATGACGAGCGGATAGCCGCGCGTGTAGGAAGGGGACACCACGGTACTGTCGCGGTCGATGAGGGCTTTGGCTTTCGGACCGGGAAGCGCGGTGCGGATCGAGGGGACAGACATGGAGAAAGTTAAGAGTTAACTTTCATTTCCTCTTCCACCGCGTTGTGCCGGAGCTGTCTTCGAGGAGCACGCCGCGTGCCGCCAGATCGTCGCGGATGCGATCGGCTGCCGCGAAGTCGCGGCGACGGCGCGCGGCATGGCGCTCCTCGATGAGCCGCTCAATCTCATCCACCGGCACGGGCGGCTCCTCGTCCTCCGCCCGTCGGAGGCTCAACACACCCAGCACGCGATCGAATTCGTCGAAGGCGGCGCGCACCACCGGCACATCCTGCCTGCCGAGCTCTCCTCCATCGATCGCCGAATTGAGTGCGCGCACCAGCTCGAACACGGCGCCGAGTGCCGCGGCCGTATTGAGATCGTTCTTCATGGCGTCGCCAAATGCCTGGCGCGCCTCGTTCACCCGTTCGGTGACGGCCGGATGCGCACCGTCGCGCGTCACCGTGTCGAGCCGCGCCAGGAAATCGGTGAGGCGCCGCAGCGCCTCTTCCGCCTGCCCCAGGCTCGCCCACGTGAAATTGAGCTGCTTCCGGTAATGCGCGGACAACAAGAGGTACCGCACCGCCGACGAGCGGTACCCTTTCGCCACGACGTCCGGGATCGTGTACGTGTTGCCGAGCGACTTGGACATTTTCTGTTCGTCCACGATGAGGTATTCGACGTGGACCCAGAAGCGTGCGAACGGCTTGCCGGTGGCGCCTTCGCTCTGCGCGATCTCGTTCTCGTGATGGGGAAACACGAGATCGACGCCGCCGGCGTGGATGTCGATCGGCGGCTCGCCCAGCAGGCGGAGCGCCATGGCCGAACACTCGATGTGCCACCCTGGACGCCCAGGCGTCACCCCGACTTCGGGAAACTCCCACGACGGCTCACCGTCGCGGTGGCTCTTCCACAACACGAAATCGCGGGCGTCTTCCTTCGCATAGCTGTCCGAATCGACGCGGGCGCCAGGCTTCATCCCCTCGGTGTCGAGCCGCGCCAGCTTGCCGTACCCGTCGAGGGTGGAAATCTTGAAGTAGATGGAGCCGTCGCTGCGATACGTGTGACCGCGGCGTTCGAGCGCTGCGATCATCTCGGCCATTGCGCGCAGGTTGGCTTCGTCCGTTGCGCGCGGATTCTCTTCCACCTGCTCGAGGCCGAGGGCGCGCGCGTCGTCGCGGAACGCAGCAATGTACTGATCCGTGTAGGCGCGCAGCTCCATCCCTTCCTTTTGCGCGCCGGCAATCGTCCGATCGTCGACGTCGGTGAAATTGATCACGTGCCGCACGCGATAGCCGAGGAGATACTTCAGCGTGCGGCGCAGCACGTCCACGCAGATGAACGTCCTGAAGTTTCCGATATGGCCGCGGGCGTACGTCGTCAGACCGCAGGTATATATCCGGACCGTGTCGTCGGGACCCGGCGCGAACTCCTGCTCGCCGCGCGTGAGCGTGTTGTAAAGACGCATCGCCGTCATGGCAACAAGCGGGAGGTTCGCCACTCGCCGCCGCGATAGGTGACGACCATCTGAAGCTCGCCCGACTGAGCTTCCATCCGCACGGCGCACTTCTCCCGCCCGGCCGCGCCGGCCTTGTGCAGGGCGCCTTGCAGCGCGGCGGCGAGCTCGCCGGCCGTCTCCGCGGAATAGCCCACGTGGGCGCACACGGCACGGGCCAATTCGCCGAGCATGGAATCGAACTGGGCCGGGTTGGACAGATCGAGGGCGAAGACGAAGTCGCGATCGGACACAGCTGTGGAATTCTATAGTGAAAGGCGATTGAAGAGTACGCGCGCGCGTCGGCTGTCGGCGTCGATCTGCGCGCGCAGCAAGTCCAGCGACTCGAAGGCCCGCTCGTCGCGGAGCCGCTGGACGAATCCCACGCGAACGGCCGCGCCGTACAGGTCGCGATCCAGATTGAAGATGTGCGTTTCGATCGTCGTCCGCCCCGACTGGTCCACGGTCGGCCGTGTGCCGATGTTGGTCACCGATGGATGGACCACCTCCCCGATCCTCGTCGTCGTCGCGTAGACGCCGTGCGGCGGCAGCAGCTCGTTTTCGGTACAGAGGTTTGCCGTGGGAAATCCGATCGTGCGACCCCTCTGATCGCCCAGGACGACGGTGCCATCGAGAAAGTATTGGTGGCCGAGCAACGCGCCGGCCTCATCCACCCGTCCCTCGCTGACCAGCCGTCTGATGCGTGTGCTGCTGACGACAAAATCTTTGTAGCGAACCGGATCGATCTTTTCGGCCTTGAAGCCGTAGCGGCCGCCGAGCGTACGCAGCAGCGAGAAATTGCCGGCGCGGTCGTGGCCGAACAGGAAGTTGGCGCCGACCCACACCTCGGCGACATGAAGCCAGTCGACGAGCACTGTTTGCACGAACGTTTCCGGATCCCACCGCGAGAGCTCGGGGGTGAAGCGCACGATCGCGGCCCCATGGACGCCCGCGTTCGCAATCGCTTCGAGCTTCTGCGCCTTCGTCATCAGGAGCGGCGGCGCCTTGTCTGGCCGCACCACTCGCGGCGGATGCGGATCGAACGTCATCACGACGGAGGTGGCCGCGCGCTCGCCCGCCACACGCTGGACGCGGTCGAGAATCTTGCGATGCCCGCGATGGACGCCGTCGAAGTTGCCTAGCGCGAGCACCGGATGCGACCAGCGCGACGGGCGGGCGTCCTCCGGAAAGTGGATCACGTCCATGCGGGATCGTTGGGCGACTCAACACAAAGGCGTCGGTATCGAACGGTCACTGAATCTCTAGAACCAATCCATCATAAGCCAACTCCACACCGCGGGGCAGTTGCGCGCACGTGTCCGCGTGCGGAAGATCGTGGCAGATGTGTGTGAGGTACGCGCGCTCGGCACCGAGGCGTGCGACGACGTCGACGGCTTCCGAGACGCTGAAGTGTGTGGAATGCGGACGCTGGCGCAGCGCGTCGATGATCAACGTCCGCACTCCGCCGTCCGCGACGAGCAGCGGCCACGACGAGTCTGGAATGTGATTGCAGTCGGTGAGGTAGGCGAACGAGCCGACGCGAAATCCGAGAACGGGCAGCCGGCCGTGCATCACCGGCACCGGAACGATCTCCATGCCGCCGAGACAGAACGGCCCGCCGATGCTGAAGAGTGTCAGCTGCGGAAGGCCGCCACCGACCTGCGTCGGCGGATCGAAGACGTACGAGAACATCCGGCGCAGGCTGCTCACCGTATCCGCATCGGCATAGCAGCTGATCGCCGACCTCTGCATCTGATTGAACCGACGCACATCGTCCAGGCCGAAGACGTGGTCGGCGTGATTGTGCGTGAACAGAATCGCGTCGACACGGCGCAGGTTGTTGGCCAGCGCCTGCATGCGCAGATCGGGCGACGTGTCGACGAGAATCGAGGTGCCATTCGCCTCGATCACGATCGAGGGACGCGTGCGGCGATCGCGCGGATCCGACGAGCGGCAGACGGCGCAGTCGCAGCCGATCGCCGGCACACCCTGGGACGTCCCGCTGCCAAGGACGGTGACCTTAAGGCTCAATAATTCGCTTTCCGCCGCCCGATACGTCGACGAATCGGAGGCGCAGCTCGTAGAGCACCTGATCGAGGACCTGCCGCTCCTCGGCCGTGAGGTTGCCGCGCGTTTTCTGGTCGAGCAACGCAAGGATCTCAATCATCTGCGCAGCGCCCGGGAGGTTCACCTCGCCCGGCTTGCCGGAGACCGGGTCGGGCAAGTCGCCAAAGTGGATGGCGGCCGTGCTCGCGAGCGACAGCACGAAGGCCGTAAAGGACAGAGCCGGCTCGGACATTTGACTAAGATTATCAAATGTCAGAATCAGCCCGCGCCGCGCGCGAGTTCACGCGGCTCATCGAGATCATGGCGACGCTTCGCGGACCGGCCGGCTGCCCCTGGGATCGCGAGCAGACGATCGACACGCTCAAGCCCTTCGTGCTCGAGGAGACCTACGAAGTGTTGGAGGCGATCGATCGACACGATCACGGGGCGCTCTGCGAGGAGCTGGGCGACTTCGTGTTCGAGGCGGTGTTCCTGGCGCAGCTCGAGTCAGAGAGCGGCCGATTCACGATCGCAGACTCCTTGAAGAGCGTCGCGGACAAGCTGGTGCGTCGCCATCCACATGTCTTCGCGCGCGAGTCAGGCGAGGCAGAAATCGATTCTGCCGATCGTGTGCGCAGACGCTGGGAGGAAATCAAGGCGCAGGAGCGCTCGGAGAGCGCCCAGTCCGAGAAGCCGAAGACACTGCTGGGCGGCATCGCACCCACCCTGCCCGCACTGCTTCGCGCGTACCACATCGGTGTCCGGGCCGCGTCGGTCGGCTTCGATTGGACGCGTGCGGGCGACGTCGTGGAGAAGATTCAAGAAGAGGTCGACGAGCTGCGGGAGGTCGTGAATGCCGCGGCGATCGACGAGGCCCGTGTCGAGGAGGAAATGGGCGACCTGCTCTTCGCGATCGCGAACCTGGCTAGAAAACTGAACATCGAACCCGAGACTGCGCTTAGAAAGGCGAATGATAAGTTCACGCGCCGGTTTACCGAGATGGACCGAGCCATTGCGGGCTCAGGCCGCACGATGCGAGACATGACACTCGAAGAACTCGAGCAGGAATGGCAATTTTCGAAGACAACCGGCCACGAAGACACGAAGACACGAAATCCTTCATAGCACGATCCGCTTGATTCCATGCTGTAAGACCGTCGACACATTTCATCTCGACGATCATCTTCCGATCGACGACGAGATCGAGGCGATGGACATAGACCTGAATACCTTGATACAGAATGGGATATCTCTTCTCGTACTCGAACGGAATGTTCGACGCTCTCAACTCGAGGCGAGTGGCGCGCGCGTACGCAGGCTCTATCAGCCCTGGCCCAAGTTCTCGGTGCACCTTGATGCAGCAGCCAATTACTCGAAATGCTAGGTTTTCCACATCATCATCGAGATCGTGGTGCTTTAGGAGCATGACTAACGTTCCTTCGTGTTTTCGTGTTTTCGTGGCAGATCGACGTGCCCGCTATTGAACGTCCGCACATCAACCCCATACCCATCACTCTCCACCACCACCGCGCCGTCCTCGTCGGTTCTGAACACGTCGGCACCGATTGAGCGGTACCGTTCGAGCACCGCCGGCACGGGATGCCCGAAGTGGTTGTTGCGTCCTGCGCTGACGATGGCAAGCTGAGGGTGGGCGGCTTCGAGAAATTCCCTGGAGCTGGACGTGAGGCTGCCATGGTGCGGCACTTTGACGATCCGCAGGCGCGAGGGCGGGAGCGTGGGACCGATCACCTGCTCCGACCCCTTCCCGATGTCGCCGGTCAGCAGGATCGACAGGTCGCGCCATCGAAGCTCCAGCACGATCGAATCGTCGTTCCGGACTTTCTGCCGCTCCCAGTCGGCCGGGGCCGGATGACGGACGATCACGTGAACGCCGTCGACGTCTATCGCATCCCCTGAGTAAATGTTCGCCCAGCGCGCGCCGCTGGCCTGCGCCATCACACGAAGCGCGGTCAACGGCTCGAAGCGCGGCACCGGAATCCCCTCCCACACCTCTCGCGGCCGAAACTCGCGAAGAATGGAGGTCGCGCCGCCGATGTGGTCGGGATCGCCGTGCGTCAGCGCCAGGTAGTCGAGCCGTCGAGTCCCCGCTTCCCGCAGGACCGGCGCCACAACACGATCGCCGATGTCGAAAGATGAGGAGGACGGCAGACCGCCGGTATCGACCAGCATCGACCTGCCGTGCGGGAACACGACGAAGATGGAATCGCCTTGACCGACGTCGAGAAACGTGACGCGCAGCCGGCCGTCACCCTGACCAGCCGCCAGCGATCTCGGATCGATCAGGATCCACGTTGCGGCACAGATAGCGGCCACAGCTGCTGAACGCCGGACCGTGCGGGCCCGTCTTGTTTCCGCGCTGCCAATGAGACGCGCGCGGCGCCGCCAGAGCGTCCAGGCTGCGGCGCCCGCGACGTAATAGACAGCGATCGCTGTCCAGTGCGGTGGTGCAAGACGATAGGTCAGCGCCGGCGCCGCTTCCACGAGAGCGGCCGACCTGACCAGTCCCGTCGCGCCGGCATGCGCGATCCAGCCGACGAGCGTCGCGCACGGGCTCCACAAGACGCTGGCCGGTACAACAGCCATCCCGGCCACCTGGGCGACGCCCATCAACGGAATCGCGGCGAGGTTCAGCGCAAGACCGGCAAAAGTCACGCGCGAGAAAAGCATGGCGCCCACCGGGAACAACAGCGCTTCGGCCGCCGCGGAGGCGGCCACCATCATGAAGAGCAGCCTCGAGATTCGTCTGGCCCAGAGGAGCACCCGGGCCGCCTTCCGAACGGCCCCTGTGTCGTCGTGATTGACCTGGGTCACGACTGGCACGGCGAGCAGAATCGCGAGCGTGGCACCGAACGTGAGGATGAATGCCGGATCCGCGACCGAAAGCGGGTCGGTGGCTGCGAGCGCTGCTGCGACGACCGCGAGCGTGTTGAGCGGCGGGCTCCGCTGGTCCAATGCGCGCGCGCCGAAATAGACGACGGCCATCAGCGTCGCGCGGTCGACCGACGCGCCGCCGCCGACGAGTCGCGCGTATGCAAGCAGGGCCACCACGGCCGACAACATCGCCCCGCGCCCCAACCAGCCGGCGATTCGGAACACGCCAAGCAGCAGCCCGGCGAGGATCGCGATGTTGCCGCCAGAAATCGCGATCACGTGGTACGTGCCTGCTTCCTGGAGTCGGCGCTGCACGTCCGGATCGAGTCCGGCACGATCGCCGATGACGATCGCCGTCACAATCGCCGCCGCCTGTTCGCTCCATCGCCCGACGTGTTCTGCGATCGCCCGCCGGGCGTACGCCCGCGCGGCGCCCATCGCCTCGTCGAGCCAGCTGCCGCGATCGACGAGGTCGACCAACGCACCGCTCTTCACCGATCCGACGAGACGCGTCCCTCGCCGGGCGAGGGCTCGTTCCTGGTCTGGAACGCCCGGATCGAGATACCGCGACGGCCGCCGGAGCTGCACCGGCATCCGCACGCGACGGCCAGCCCGCCAGTCGCCACTCCGCTCGGCAGCCAGGGAGCCGACAACGGTCACGATGATGCCGCCCATCCCTGCCTGATTTACGCGACCTATCTGATCTACCCGACCCACCTGCCCTGCCTGCCCCGCCTGGCCGACCTGCCCCTCAACCCCATCGACCTGCACGCTGAGCGAGACGCCGCCCTGGCTCGGGGCGGCGTCGGAGCGAAGCGTTCCCCTCACGACGGCAAAGGCTTCGTCGTCGATCGGCGCGCGGCGGCCCTCCGCACTGGCCTGCGCGCGCTGGATGCGAGCGAGCTCTTCGAAGATCGACCACAACGGCGGTCGCCAGGCGCGTTGCCATCCGTCCGCGGCCAGCAGCACGCCTCCTGCGAAGAAACCGGTCGACACGGCGACAGCAAGGAGGGGCGCCCGAGCGGTCCGCCACGCCCAGCACGCGACGACGACAGAAGCGACTAGAAACGGGTGGATCGGGGGACGAGGAGGATCACTAAGTACGAGCCCGAGGGCCGCGCCGCTCAGAAGGCCGGCGGCAGGGATCGCGGCGACGGCGCGCATGCGACCGCACGGTGCAAGCCCTTCACCGTGACGTCACCACCCAGGACACGATGGACACAAAGATAAGAACCATCGAGGTTTTTCCTTCGTGTCCTTGGTGTGCTTTCTGGCGGCGTCGCTTCGCGAGTGAGCAAGTCCTGCGAGCGTCTACACGCTTCCGGTCGCAATTCCTGCGTGGTAATCCTGCAGTGCCCGGATGCCGAGGCCTTGCTGCCGGAGCCCACGGATCGCGCTGACCGCCGCTGCAGCGCCGGTGAGCGTGGTGATGCACGGCACCTCGTGCATCATGGCGGCGCGGCGCACGGTGCGATCGTCGAAGAACGACTCGCGGCCGAGCGGTGTGTTGATGACCAGATCCACCTTGCGGTTGACGATCTCGTCCGCGATGTTGGGACGCCCTTCGTTCACCTTGTACACGACGTCGACGTCGAGCCCATACGCTCGAAGATATGCGGCGGTGCCGCGCGTCGCGATCAGATGAAAGCCGAGCTCCGCGAGATCGCGAGCAATCGGCAACAGGTTGGCCTTGTCGTCGTTGTTCACGCTGACGAACGCGGTGCCGCCCTCGGGCAGACGCTGGCCGACCGACAACTGCGCCTTGGCGAAGGCGACGCCGAAATTCGTCGACCCGCCCATGACTTCGCCCGTCGATTTCATCTCCGGGCCGAGAATGGTGTCGACGCCCGGGAATCGGACGAACGGAAACACCGGGCTCTTCACGAAGACGCCGGCGACCTGAAGGTCTTCGGTGAGTCCGAGCGCCTCCAGCGTCCGTCCCGCCATGACCTTCGCGGCGATTTTCGCGAGCGAGACGCCAGCTGCCTTCG
>Ga0114129_10016942_pt1 | contig 10375 bp, 7 predicted proteins | sample RhiMetdeltSRZDD1_FD_80071 | JGI IMG/M metagenome (GOLD analysis project Ga0114129, IMG submission 80071) | Populus rhizosphere microbial communities from Tennessee, USA - Rhizosphere MetaG P. deltoides SRZDD1 (version 2) (version 2) | ecosystem: Host-associated > Plants > Roots > Rhizosphere >... | reverse complement strand
TGGTGCAGTCCTGCGTCGATTCTCACAACCAGCATCCTCGGTCTGCGCGCAGGAATTTTCAGAAATGGGATGTGATGGGCGGCCTCGTGGTCCGTCTCAAGCGCGATGTTGAACCCGAAGGGTATTCCCTTCCTGCGGATCCCTCGAAGCGGCCTCCGGGCACGCTGGAGCGGTTGACTCCTCCACCCACGACCGCGCCGCCGTGGGTGCGGTGAGCGCATCTTGCTGTAAAGCCGTCGTGCAACATCTTGACGACGGTGCCGAGGCTATTTCTGGACGATCTCCAGCAGCTCCACTTCGAAGATCAACGTCGCGCCGGGCTTGATCGTCGGTGGCGAGCCGCGGTCGCCGTAGGCGACGGTCGAAGGACAAACCAGTTTGCTTTTTCCGCCTACCTTCACCTGCTGCAGCCCTTCCGTCCAGCACTTGATCACCTGATTCAAAGGGAAGGTCGCCGGCTCGCCGCGTTTCACCGAGCTGTCGAAGACAGTGCCGTCGATGAGCGTCCCGTGGTAGTGGACCTTGACCGTATCGGTGGCCTTCGGTGTCGCGCCCTTGCCTTCCTTGATCGTTGTCACAATGGCGCCGGATTCCGTCTTCTTGGCCCCGGATTCTGCGGCGGCCTTGGCCAGGAATCCCGCCCCCGTTTTTTTCTCCGTCTCGGACAGCGCCGCCACGCGAGCCTGTTGGAGTTGATTGACTTTCGGCCCGAAGGTCTGCAAATCGACCTTCGGCGTTTTCTTGAGGACCCCGTCCGTCATCCCGGCTCGGACAAACTCCAGTTCGGATTCCGTGAGGGCAAAGGGTCCCAGCGATTGGCTGATGAGCAGCCCCAGGGCATACATGGTTTTCTGGTCGTCCGTAGTCGGGTCGGCTGCGCCGGCCGGAATGACCGAGACCACGAGGCACAGACTCACAATCAACGCTGTCACATGGTGCATGAGGTATCCTTTCTTCAGAAGAGTGAGCAGGATCATCTGCCACCATATGCTACCTGAGCTTCAACCCTCAATACTTTTTTTGGCGACTTGGTATGTTCCTGGACGTATCGAACCGTGAAAGAGTCTCGCTCAGCTTCTGACGGAGGTTGCGCATGGCCTGGCGCAACGGTACACTGCTCGTCCGAGCGATCGCTCGGACACATCCTGCATGATTCTGATCTTCGTCATCCTCTATCTGGTCGTCTCCGTCGGCATCGGGCTCTATGCCGGAACCCGCGTGCACAGCGCCAAAGATTTCGCAGTGGCGGGGCGGTCGTTGCCGCTTCCAATCGTCGCGGCGACGGTATTCGCCACCTGGTTCGGCGCGGAAGCGCTGATGGGCATGCCCGCGACCTTCGTGAAGGAAGGCCTACGGGGCGTCGTGGCCGACCCTTTCGGATCGACCCTATGCCTCGTGATCGCCGGCCTGTTTTTCGCGCCCCGGTTCTATCGATTGAATCTGCTCACCGTGGGTGACTACTACCGGCTGCGATACGATCGCCGGGTCGAGGTGCTCTGCACGCTCTGCATCGTGGCCTCCTATCTCGGATGGGTGGCGGCGCAGTTCAAAGTGCTCGGCCTGGTGCTCAATGTCGTAACGGAAGGCGCCGTCAGCCAGCAAGTCGGCATGGTTATCGGCGCGTTGATCGTCTTGACCTATACGACCTTCGGCGGCATGTTCTCGGTGGCGGTTCTCGACTTCACACAGCATTCAGTCATCGTCGGCGGCCTCCTGTATATTGTCACAGTCATCAGCGGCTTGGCCGGTGGAATCGGAACCGTGATTACCCACGCCGCGCAAGCGGGGAGACTGGAATTTTTTCCGCAGGCGACGGTCGATGCGTGGATCCCGTTTATCGGCGCCGGTGTCACGATGATGTTGGGATCTATCCCTCAGCAGGATGTGTTCCAGCGCATCACCTCCGCGAAAGATGAACGGACGGCCGTACGTGGATCGTTGGTTGGAGCGGCTTTCTACTTCTGCTTTTGCTTCGTGCCCATGTTTCTCGCCTATGCGGCGATGCTCGTCGATCCGGTGAAGTTCGGCGCGTTACTGGAGCGGGATTCTCAATTGGTGCTGCCCACCCTGATTGTCCAGCATACGCCGGCCTTTGCGCAGATCCTGTTTTTCGGCGCCGTACTGTCCGCGGTGATGAGCTGCTCCAGCGCCACCTTGCTCGCACCCTCTGTGGCGTTGAGCGAAAACGTGATCAAGGGTGCTTGGCCGCAGATGGACGAATGGGCGCTGCTGCGAACGATGCGCGTGGTACTGGTCAGTTTTGCGGGTGTTGTATTGGCGATCGCGCTGACATCGGACGCCACCATCTATAAGCTGGTCGTCAACACTTATAAGGTGACGCTCGTCGCGGCCTTTGTGCCGCTCTTTGCCGGACTGTATTGGTCGCAGGCCACCACACAGGGCGCGCTGTGGGCTATCGGACTGGGCCTTCTCACCTGGCTGGGCGGTGAGATTTTCGGCCCTGACAATCCCGTGTGGCCGCCACAGCTACTCGGATTGCTGATGGCCGCGGTTGGGATGGTTGTCGTCTCGAAATGGCCGTTACGTGCAGTCGAGCGGGCGGAGCCCTCCAGCTCAACCTGATTCAGGCCTCGCCCTGTTCGCTCGACCGACCTCGTTCAATCATGTTGACCGCGATGCGTGAATGGATAGGAACAGTCGCCCGCTCCTTCTGGATCAAGCGGGCTGTGCTCGCCATGGCGGGATTGTGCGCGGTCTTTCTCCTCTCCTTGGCGGTGTACGGCGCCTATCTCGCCACCTTCCTCGAATTGCCGAAACAGGAAGATCATCCTCCCCTCCGGCTCTACACCGCCCCATTTCAATTGAAGTCGGATCTCTCGGTGAAAAAAGCACGGTTGCCCGAACGCTTGCAACGGCTGGGCTACCGTCCGGTGACGGGAGAGGTCGCCGCCCCGGGCGACTATCAGATGATGCCTGACGCGCTGACGATTTATCTCCATGCCCAGCCCGAAAACCTCGTGAAGGCTGCCGTGGTGAAGCTGCCGCTCGATGAGGGAGTCGTGGTCGACGTACTCTCGATGCCCGAAGGCAGCCCAATCTTTCCCGTCTATCTCGAACCCGAGTTGATCAGCGGGCTGCGGGGCGCCTCGCGACAGGTGCGGGAGTGGATTCCCCTTGCGCGGATCCCCGCGCGCGTCATCGAGACGGTTCTGGCGGTGGAGGATCGGCGATTCTATTCGCATCTCGGCATCGATCCCGTCGCCGTCGGGCGAGCCGTCTGGAGAAATTTGACGCAAGGCGGCGTCGTGCAGGGAGGCAGTACGATCACGCAACAGCTGGCGAAGAACCTGTTCTATTCGCCGCAACGGACCCTTGTCCGCAAGGTGAAAGAGGCCTTGGCTGCAGTCGTGCTGGAGGTCAAGTATCGCAAGCAGGAAATTCTGGAGAGCTATCTGAACGAAATCTACCTCGGTCAGGCTGGATTCGTCTCGATCTATGGAGTCAGCGAGGCGGCCCATCGCTATTTTGGCAAATCGCTGTCCGACCTCACGGTCGGGGAGACGGCGATGATCGCCGGCCTGATCAAGGGTCCGAATACCTATGCGCCGACGAAACATCTCGCAGGGGCGACACAACGGCGGGACGTGGTGCTTCGGGTGCTTCGAGAGCAGGGCCGCCTTACGGAGGAAGAATGGAAAACGGCGGTGAACCATCCGGTTCGTGTCGTGCCTCCCGATGATGTATTGGCCGATGCGCCGTACTTCGTCGACACCGTCCTGCGCCAGGTTGAAGAGGTGATCGGTGCCCCGTTGCCTGAAGGGCTGCGCATCGACAGCACACTCGATCCGCTTCTGCAGCAGGCAGCGACGGAAGCGCTGGAGGAGGGGCTGGCGAAATTGGAACGGAATTACCCGATCCTCACCGCTTCCGACCAGACCTTACAGGGAGCGGCCGTCGTTCTTGAGCCAGCGACCGGGTCGATTTTAGCGCTCGTCGGCGGACGAGATTATCGTCTCAGCCAGTTCAATCGAGCCGTTCAAGCACACCGGCAGGGCGGCTCGCTTTTCAAACCGTTCGTGTACCTCGCAGCCTTCGAAGCGAGCCGGGAAGGCAAGGCCCCGAATCTGACTCCGGCAAGTTTGTTGGCGGACGAACCGGTGACGTTTGAATCAGATGCCGGTGCCTGGGCTCCCAAAAACTATGACCGTCAGTTTCGGGGCAATGTGACCTTGCGGAGTGCGTTGGAGCAGTCGCTCAACGTGCCAGCCGTGCGGGTGGCCAAGGCAGTGGGTACCCATGCCGTCACAGAACTCCTTCGCCATCTCGGTGTGAGCGGCATCTTGACCGAGGATCTGTCGATCGCTCTGGGCAGTCCGTCCGTCTCACTCTTGGATATTACGACCGCCTATGGCGCGATGGCGAACGGAGGCATCTGGGTTCGGCCCACTGCCATCCGCGGTACGGCGAACCGTGAAGGCACCGCACTCTGGAGCGCCACGCCCGATCGAATTCAGGCGGTCTCTCCCCAAGCGGCCTATTTGGTGACGTCGCTCCTCGAAGGTGTGATTCAGCGAGGCACCGCGTCCAAAGCGAAGGCGCTGGGTTTCGTCGGATCCATCGCGGGCAAGACGGGGACGACCGATGGATATCGCGACGCCTGGTTCGTCGGGTACACCTCTGAGTTGGTGATCGGTGTCTGGGTGGGGTTCGATGACGAACAGCCGGTGCGTCTCACGGGCGCCCAAGCGGCGTTGCCGATCTGGATGGAGATCGCCCGTCGGATCGTGCCGGAACGATCGCCGACGTTTCAGCGGCCGTCCGGCATCATCACCCGCAACGTCGATCCAAAGACCGGCCAGCTCGCGACCTCGCAATGTCCCGAGCAGGTGTCGGAAGTCTTCATCGAAGGAACCGAGCCGAACGTCTATTGTGAAATTCATGGCGGCGGGTTATGGGAGCGGTTACGCCATACGTTCGGCTTCTCTTGAAGGCCAAGACTGAGGTCGGAAGTTCCCTGGACCTTAGCCTTCTTTCTATAATCTGCTAGGTCATCCGGTGCGGAATAGTGTAAGCTGGCGTGACAGTCCGGAAACAGGAGCCTTCCATGAAAAAGAACGGATTTTCCGGTGACGACAACATTACCCTGCTGGCCAAGGGGGTGCAGTTGAAAGGTGAGATTCGCGTTGAAGGCACCGTACGGATCGATGGCCGCCTCGAAGGGGACATCCAGACGAAGGGCCAAGTGATCGTCGGCGAAGAGGGGCTGGTGCAGGGCACGATCGCCGCCGGGACCGTCGTCAGCAGCGGCCGCATCAAGGCCAAAGTCACGGCCATCGAACGAGTGCAGCTGCTCAAAACGGCCACATTGATCGGCGAAGTCCATACGCCGGTGCTGATGATGGAAGAAGGCGCGAAGATTCAAGGGATGACCGACATGGGTGTGACCGCCTGGCCGGACGAGCTGCCGAAACTGCCGGGAACCGTTCGGGAAATCACCTCTCACAGAGCCAAGCATGCCGTGGTAGTAAACAAGGACTCCGACACCTAGGCACATCCTCTGCGTTCAGGTCAGATGAGTAGGATTCCCCTGCTCAAGTTCTTCCCCCCGTTTCCATGACAAGACCACAACCCTTTACCGTCGTGTTCTTCGCGCTGCTGCTCTTCCTGCTGTACCAAATCGCGCTCGTGTTTCAGCCGTTCCTGTTTCCGATGCTGTGGGCGGCACTGCTCGTCCATGCGACGTTTCCGCTCCATGGGAGGCTGACCCAGCTCTTTGGAGGGCGGGATACGCTCTCCGCCGCAGCCCTCACGATCGGCGCCTTGGCCGTCGTCGTGGTGCCGCTCGTCGTGACCGGCGTGTTGCTCGTCCGAGAAACCAGAGACGCCGAGCAGGCGATTCGCGCGTGGATTGCCGCTGGCGGCTTGGAGCGGTTGCCTGACCAGGCGGGGGCGGTTCCGTTCATCGGCGACTGGTTAAGACGTGGGCTCTCGGGAGACGGCTTGCGCGAGATCTCGATGGAACAGTCGGTGATCGCCGGCGCCGGACTTCTCAGCCAGTTTTTTGTGGATCAGATGGGCGGGTTGCTCAAGAACACGCTTCTGCTCGTGGCCGATTTTTTCATCATGTTGCTGGTGCTGTTCTTTCTGTATAAGGAGGGCAAGGACTGGGTCGGCACGTTGTATGAACTCATCCCTCTCGACGAGTCGCACAAACAGAAGATCGTGACGCGCCTGGACCAGACGGCGCGAGCCGTGATCAAAGGCATGCTGGTGACGGCGATGGTGCAAGGTCTCTTAGCGGGAGCGGCTTACGCCATGCTCGGCGTGCCTTTTCCGATCGTGCTGACGGCGCTGACGATTCTTCTCGCCCCGATCCCGTTCGGCGGAACCGCGCTCGTATGGGGGCCGGTCGTGCTCTATCTCCTCTGGGCCGGCCTATCGGGAAAGGCGCTTGTGATGTTGGCTTGGGGCATTGGGGTCGTCTCGACGATCGATCAGGTGCTCCGGCCCTGGCTGATCGGCAAAGACGTGCAGATTCCAGTTCTCTTCCTGGTGTTCAGCGTCCTTGGAGGCTTGGCCCTCTATGGACTGATCGGCCTCTTCATCGGGCCGGTGCTTGTCAGCCTGTTCATGACGGCGCTGCAGATCTACCGCGAAGAATATTACAAGCCTGGCTCCCCAAACACCGCGGCGACTTCGTAACCTTCCCCTTCCTGCTTGTTGCTCTCTCCACCAGTTCGATAAGGTCGTCACGCAAAAAGTCTTGCCAGACCGGCCATCGTGTCGCTTATACTGTACCGAACAGGGGATGGAGTCCCCCGTACAACCGCCTTTGCCGAGGCTGATGACTCCTGCGCTATGACCTAGCAACGGAGTTGTCACATTCGTGACAACCGCCGAGAGAGCGGTTTTTTTATGTCTGTAGCCGGCGTGTTCGGAGGACTCCTGAATGGAACCGATTTTCACCATCGCAGCACTGTGGCTGGCGTTAGCAGTCGGCTCCGCGCTGCTCGCCGCTCAACTACGTCTCTCGATCGCGCTCGTTGAAATTTGCGTAGGTGTCGCGTTCGCGGCCGTTATAGGCTGGATGCAGCTGGAAGATCCGCTCGCCCTCAATGCCGACTGGGTCCGCTTCCTCGCCTCAACGGGAGCCGTCCTACTCACATTTCTTGCCGGCGCAGAGCTGGACCCGGAGGTCCTGCGAACCAAATTGGCCGAGGTGACCGTGGTTGGCATCATCGGATTTGCTGCGCCATTTTTCGGCTGCACGGCGCTGGCGTTTTATGTGCTGGGATGGGATCGCGATGCCAGCTGGCTCGGCGGTATCGCGCTATCCACAACCTCCATGGCGGTGGTATACGCGGTCATGTTGGAGACGGGACTCAACACAACAGAGTTTGGGAAAGGGATTCTTGGCGCATGCTTTCTGAACGATCTAGCTACGGTCATAGCACTGGGGTTGTTGTTCGCGCCTTTCACCTATCGAACCGTCATATTCGTGTTTGGGACATCGGCGGTGCTGGCGTTCCTTCCCACGAGCATGGCATGGCTGACACATCATTATGGACATCGCACGGCGGCGATTCGGACCAAATGGATCATGCTCATCCTGTTTGCGTTGGGCGCGCTGGCATTGTGGGCGGGCAGCGAAGCGGTGCTGCCAGCCTACCTCGCGGGGATGGTGCTGGCCGGCGGTGCAGCCAAAGACGCACATTGGATGCGCAGATTACGAACACTCACGATCGGCTTTCTGACGCCTCTATACTTCCTGCGAGCCGGCACGTTGGTTTCACTGCCTGCCCTGCTTACCGCGCCCATGGTCTTTGTCGCATTACTGGTCGGGAAGGTGGCATCCAAGATTTTCGGCTTGTATCCGGTGATCAGGCATTTTCGCCAGGACCAAAGGGAATGCTGGTATTACACGCTGCTGATGTCCACCGGATTGACATTCGGAACTATTTCGGCTCTGTACGGTCTTACTCACGGGGTGGTGACGCAGGAACAATATTCCTTCCTCGTGGCTGCGGTCATCGCGAGCGCGGTGGTCCCAACCGTTATCGCTGGACGGGTGTTTCTACCACGGCATTTGCTGCCGGAGCAGACAGGAAAAAAGAAGCCGTCAGAAAATGGACTGAGCGAGGAAGGTTAGGTTGGTCAACCTGCCTTGTATGTGTCGCTATTCCAGCGGAATGGTAATGGCGATCCCGCCCATGACGTCGTTCAGTTTGAAGTCATGCTTCGGACTGAGCGGATGGCTATTGTGACAACTCACGCAGGCGGCCGAAACAGCGCGATCAGGATAGATCGCTTGGAAATACTGTTTGCGCCCGCTCGACACGACACCCGTGACCGGCGCATCAGGTGAGCGATTCAACGATTGGAGGGCGTTGCGCTCAAACTCTGTTGCCGGCGCGTTGCGTTGGTAGATAGGGGTAAGCCCGATCAATCGATACCGGATGCCTTGCCCGCTTTCTGCAACGAGGCGGCCGGAGTGTTGGAGAAACTGCGCCGGAAGAGGCAGGGCGTTGTCCTGCTCCCAATGCTCCGCCGCCATGACCACACCTTTCTCTTGCATGCGGTTGACGACGTGCGTGGTATAGATCGTCCGGTCGGCCTGTAGCACGGCATGGACATAGCTGGTCACTTTTTCAGGCGGAATGCCGGCCGGCGACGGTGTCTCTTTGGCTGAAAACGCCGGCAGCCCACTCCAGGCGCAGATCGCTAGGAACGCGACGGTTGCGGCAACGTCCGAGAGTCGGAGACGGTACATGATACCTCCTTCGACGAAGGCGAAAGGGGAACCGCGGGGAGGGTGACGATACAGGATGTGCCCTGACCCTCCACACTGTCCAACCGTATATCGCCGCCGAACTTTCTGACAATGCGGCGTGCGACGGTCAGGCCGAGGCCTGATCCTTCCCCTTGCCCCTTGGTCGTAAAGAATGGGTCGAAGATCTTCGACAGGTGCTGTTTAGGGATGCCGGGCCCCGAGTCGGTGATGGTGGCCACCACGAAGTGGTCCAGCAGGGCGGTCGTGAGACGCAAGACCCCCCGCCCCTTCATCGCTTGGAGGGCGTTCAACAGGACGTTATTCAGCGCCTGTCGAAGTTGATCGGGAGCGGCCAGGACAGAAGTCTCTCCGGCGTAGCACCGCTCGATGGTCAGCGCCGAAGCATCGATGTTGGCGATGAGCGCGGCCAAGGCCTGATCGAGCTGCCGTTCTAGCGGTACCGTTTGCCGCTGATCGGACGATTCGCGGGTGGTCACGCCGGTAAAATCTCTGATGATCGAGGCCATGCGCTTCCCGTGCTGTACGATGTCGTGAGCATAGGATTTGACGCGCGCCGGATCGCCTTCTTCTTGGATCGCTTCTCCCAGCCCCAGAATGCCGAACAGTGGATTGTTGAGCTCGTGGCCGATGCCGGCCGTGAGCACGCCCAAGCTGCCGGATTTTTCCGCTTGGATCAGTTTGTCCTGCATGTGGCTTTCATCGGTCGTATCGCGCAGCACCAATCCGATGCGGTCCGATTCTCCCGGCCGCCCGCTGACGCGGAACCATTGATAGTGATACAGCCGCTGGCCCAACTGGAGCTCCTGCCGCGGATCGGTGTTCCCGGAGTCGGATAGAGGAGCCAGAGGATCGCGTAAATGTTTCAGACCGGACTCCGCATTGGAAAGGGACGGGCACAGCATCGGATCCCGTGCCGTTTGCTCCTGCAAATCCTGCCGTAGATGCGCTTGCTGGGACGGATCGATCGGAAGAATTTCGAACAGCGGCGTCGAGATCAGATTGCCGCTCGGGAGGTTGAAAGCTTCGCGGCCGGTTCGATTCACGTATTGCACCGCTTCGTGATCGTCGATAAGCAGGATCGGGGTGGGAACGGCGTCAAGAATCTGATCCGTGGATTCCTGAAGGTATTGGACTTCTTGCGTTTTGAGGGTGACTTGGTCGGTCAGGCCGGCGAAGGCCGCCTCGAGCTGCCGGTTCATGCGATTGAATTCTTCGGCGAGCGTTTCGAGCTCGTCGCCCGTGTTGATCTGGATGGATTGCCGCAATTCGCCACGGCCGATCGATTGCGCAGCCTCTTGTAACTGCCGGACCGGTGTCACGATACGGGTGGCCGCCAGATACCCCAGTGTCGCTAGTAGTCCCACGGCGATGGAGCCGAAGACCGTCACCCAGGTCAACAGGTGTTTGATCGGACCGAACAATTCGTTCGACGATTGCCAGACAAATGTGTGCCATGATCCGACGTCCAGCGAGCCATTGGTGACCCGGCTGGTTTCGGGAAGCGGAGAAAACCCGATGATGGATGAGGAGCGCCCTCCATGGCCGTCGCTCGGCGCGCTGGTCCAGCCCGGATGGCGAAGCGTCACCAGTGGAATAAGACTGGCATCCGAGAGACTGACTCCC
>Ga0114129_10016940_pt1 | contig 10377 bp, 5 predicted proteins | sample RhiMetdeltSRZDD1_FD_80071 | JGI IMG/M metagenome (GOLD analysis project Ga0114129, IMG submission 80071) | Populus rhizosphere microbial communities from Tennessee, USA - Rhizosphere MetaG P. deltoides SRZDD1 (version 2) (version 2) | ecosystem: Host-associated > Plants > Roots > Rhizosphere >... | reverse complement strand
TCCAGTTCCTTGCGGCGGAATGTCACGTCGACGACGAAGGTGGCGCCGTGCAGCCGCTGCGCCGGGCCGAAGACGTCGCCGTGAAAGCTATGGGCAATCATGAAGTGATCGCGTACAGTCACGCTAAACATAACTAACTTTTTTTCACTGGCTCCCGTACTGGCCCGATCCTCCTGATCTACCTCACCGCCCGACCTACCTGGCCCACCCGACCTACCTGGCACTACGTGTATCTGATCCGGTGACACAGTGTATTCCCCGGCGATGTCGAAAGCTTCGCCATTACCTGTGGCAGCTCTTCGAACGGGCTCTCGCCGGTGATGAGGCACTCGAGCGTCGGATCGGCGAGCATCGTCAGCGCCAGCGACATGCGGCGCGTCGAGTCCCATCGCGTGCGCTGCGACGAGGCGACGTTGCCGACCTGCGACGACTTGAGCGTCAGCCGCCGCGCATGAAAGCCCTCGCCGAGCGGCACCTGCACCGCCTGATTGCCGTACCAGCTCATCTCGACGATCGTGGCTTCGAATCCAGCAATCCGCAATGCGAGCTCGAGCCCTGCGGGCGAGCCGCTCGAGTGAATCACTACGTCGACATCAACCGACGCACGATCCGGCGTCGCGAATGCGACGCCAAGCGCCTTTGCAGTCGAAGCTCGCGCCGGATTGATGTCGACCAGCTCCACCTCGCACCCGGGAATACGCCCGGCCAGCCAGCCGACCAGGCACCCGACGGTTCCGGCGCCAATCACGGCGACGCGATCGCCGATCTGCAGGCGGCCGTCCCACACGCCGTTGATCGCGGTCTCCAGATTCGCCGCCAGCACGGCGCGCGCCGGCGGCACGTTGTCTGGAAGGATGTAGACCGATCGCGCCGGCACGGTGTATCGCGTCTGGTGCGGATACAGAGCGAACGCGTGCCGATCGCGCAACTCGCCCGGACCCTCGACGATGCGGCCGACGCTGGCATAGCCGTACTTGACCGGTGCGGGAAACTCGCCGGCCTGAAACGGCGCGCGCATCCGCTGGTACTCGCTCCGCGGTACGCGTCCTTCGAAGACGAGCGCCTCAGTCCCGCGACTGATGCCGCTGTACTCCGCGCGCACCAGCACATCATCCGGCAGACGCGCCGCGATCGCTTCGTTGCGAATCTCACCGCGTCCCGGCGCCGCGATCCAGAACGCCCGGGCCTCGCCGGCCATGTCTGACATTGTGCCCCGCACGATACAATCGACGTCGTGGGGATGTTATATCCGCTCAAGGCCGTCGCGCTGTTCGCGATCGTGATGGCCATTGCGCGCAGATTCCGGCAATCCGATCATCCGTTCGCGCGATTCGGGCCTGCCAACCAGGTCACCACCGCCCGGGCGGCGCTCGTCGCGCTCGCCGCCGGCACGCTCGGCGAGCCGGCTGGTTCGCCGAGCGCGGCGCTCGCCACGGGCGCCGCGACCCTGGCGGCGATCCTCGACGGCGTGGACGGCTGGCTCGCGCGGCGCACGAAAATGGCCAGCGCGTTCGGAGCGCGGTTCGACATGGAAGTCGACGCCTTGCTGATCCTGGTGCTCGCCGCGCTGGCCTGGCAGTACGGGAAGGCAGGCCCGTGGGTGCTGCTCTCGGGACTCTTCCGCTACGCCTTCGTCGCCGCAGGGTGGGTGTGGCCGTGGATGAATGAACCGCTGCCGCCAAGCCGCCGCCGTCAGTTGATCTGTGTTGTGCAGGTCGTCGGGCTGATCGTCACGATCGCTCCGTTCGTGGCGCCTCCGGCCAGTGGCGTGGCCGCGGCCGGCGCCCTTGCCGCGCTGACCTGGTCGTTCCTCGTCGACACGCTGTGGCTGTGGCGTCGGGCGACACCGGCGCGGCAGGCGGCGTAATTGTCAAAAAACGTGTCAAAGTCAAAAGTCAAAAGTCAAAAGTAAAAAATTGCAGACTTGATTCGTGACGTGTTTTCACTTTTCACTTTTTACCTTTTACTTTGACAGATAGCACCCGCCAATCGATCACACTCGCCGTCGCGCTGCTCCTGCTCGATGCGTCGCTGACCTTCGAAAACATCTGGCCCACGCCTGCCATTCGCTGGAGCGGAGAGCTGTCGATCGAGCTGGCCGCGCTGCTGCTGTTTCTGGGCGTGGCGCGCCGCGCGTCAGGAACGCGCCCGCGGGCGGCACGGTGGCTCGCTCTCCTGTGGCTGATTCTTTTCCTTGGCCACTACGCAGACGTCACCGCTCCGGCTCTTTACGGCCGCGACGTCAATTTGTACTGGGACCTTCGCTACGTGCCCGACGTCGCCGCCATGCTGACGCGCGCGGTGCCGGCGTGGCTGCTGATTGCGATTGCGGGCGCGGTTGTGCTGTTCGTGGTCGCAGCCTATGCCACGATGCGCTGGGCGATCGGCCGCGTCCTCGATGCGATGGCCCGGCCGGTTGAGCGGCGCGTGCTCGGTGCTGTCGCCATCGCAATCGTGGCCGGCTTCGTGCTCGAGCCGATCGTTCGCCCGCCGCCCGACGTGTTCGAGACGCGAAGGCGCTGGTTTCCAACGCCGGTCACCGGAACCTACGCGCGTCAAACGGCGCTGGCAGTATCCGCCGTCACGCGATCGGTGCCGCTCGCGCCAAGCCCGCCGATGGATTCGGACCTGGCGCTCGTGAGGGACACCGATGTTCTGCTGATGTTCATCGAGTCGTACGGGGCGGTGACATTCGAGCGGCCGGAGCTCTCGGGGCCGATCGCGTCGTCGCGCAGCGCGCTCGAGAAAGCGGTCCGGGATACGCGCCGCGAAGTCGTTTCGGCCTTCGTCGAATCGCCCACCTTCGGCGGTTCGTCGTGGTTCGCGCACATCACGCTGCTGTCGGGCATCGAGGTGGGCGACCCGCACACCAACGCGCAGCTGCTGACCGAAAAACGCGAGACGCTGGCCACGGTCTTTGCGCGCGCCGGCTTCCGTACGATCGCGTGGATGCCCGGCCTCAGGCAGGCGTGGCCGGAGGGCAAGTTCTACGGGTTCACCGACATTTTCAACGCGGGCCGTATCGACTACCACGGCCCCGAGTTCGGATGGTTCGCGATCCCCGATCAGTTCTCGCTGGCGCGGCTCGACGCGCTCGAGTTGAGCGCCCCGTCACGCGCCCGGTTGTTCGTGTTCTTCCCGACGCTCACCACGCACGTCCCCTTCGGACCAACCCCTGTGTATCAGCCTGAGTGGCCGCGGATGCTGACCGACACGCCCTACGATCCGGCGCAGATCGTGGCGTCGTACGCCACCGAGCCGGATTACGTCGACTTCGGACCCGGGTACGCACGCGCCGTTTCGTACGCCTATCAGACAATCGCCGGCTTTCTTCAGTACCGCGCCGATCGCGACTTCGTGCTGATCCTCATCGGCGATCACCAGCCGCCGGCGCTCGTCAGCGGCGAAGGCGCGCCGTGGGACGTGCCGGTGCACGTCATCACGAATCGCACGGCGGTGCTCGAGCGGCTGCGAACCCACGGATTTCACACCGGCATCACGCCGGCGCGGCCGGGACTTGGCAAGATGCACATGCTGCTGCCGATTTTGCTCGATGGGTTTGGGAACCGATGAAAAAAATGCAACCACGAAGACACGAAGGTCACGAAGAATTCTATCCATCTGAGTTTCTTCGTGTTCTTCGTGACTTCGTGGTTGCCTTTGGCTATCTGAACCGCATCCTGAAATCCACCCGATGGCTGTGCTCGTCGGTCGACTGCCGCGTCTCGTAGTCGAGGGTGATCTCGAGGCCGAAGGCGCCGTGATAGGTGACGCCGCCGCGGCCGAGGAAGCTGTTGCCGATGAGCGGCAGCCCGTCCACGGTGAAGCCGCTGTTCGCGGCGTTGAGCAGCGCGACCTCGGCTTCTGTGACGCCTTCGTTGTGCTCGTACCGGTAGTGGAACTGGAAGTGCGGGCGAATCCTCCCATCACGCTTCCAGTAGTGCAGCTTCTGATCCACCTGTCTCGAGGTGAAGGTCGTCTTGCCGCCGGTGAGCGACAACGCGAGCGCGCCGACTTCATCCCATGGATCGCGCGTGTAGGTGGCGTTGCGCACGCCGGTCGTCGTATCGAGCGTCCACGCTTTGATGCGGATGCTGTCCTTGTACTCGGTCCACTCGTCGGCAGTGATGCCGTCCTGCTCGGATGACGCGTGGCGATCGACGCCAGTCGCCGACGTATTGATACCCGGCAGCACGGCAGCGTAGGTCACGTTGCGGTTCGTCTTGTACTTGTTCTTGGCCGCGCTGCCACCGAAATGCACGCCCCAGCGCGGTGACCCGAGGCCGCCGTAGCCGAACGCGCGCGGCGACAGCAGATCGCTCTTCTGGCTGTTGGCATCGAGCAGCATTTTCCCCAGGCTGTACGCCGAGCCGAGGCCGAAGAAGAAGCGCTTGGTCGCCTTGTAGTCGAACCCACCGGCACCGCCGCCGACGTTCGCCGTCCCGCCCGAGATGAACTCGCTCCCGTCGAAGTGCGTGTGCTCGCCGGCAAACTGCGTCCACCAGCGGAGCTCGTGCAGCTCCAGCGGATTGCCGCGCTCGGCGATGTTGTCGCGGACCATGTCGGTGATCGACAGGCTGTCGATCGCCGCCAGCTGGATCTGCGATTCGTGAATCTCGCCCGCCACCGATCGCAGCGCATCCGGCAGCACGTCGTCGTTGATCGCCGAGAGCTCCTTGAGGACGCGATCGAGATCGCCGTTTGCGCCGACCCTGATGCGATCGACCATTTCCGCCACCGACTGCGCGTTGGGGTTCGTCGTCACGACGCTCCGCAGCGGCAGGTTGTAGTTGACGAGCGTCACGTACAGGTTACTCCTGTCCGAGGTGACGATCGTCGCCAGGTCGGGGCGCGCGCTTCGCGCGTCGGTGTTGACGACGTTCATCCCGTTTTGCGCCGTCACCGCGGTGAACGACGTGACGCGGCGGCTGCCGACGTCGGCCGTCACGTTCAAATGCGCGTCGGTGAACACGGCCCTGCCGGTCACGAACACCGGCGCCACCGAACCCTGCTCGAGCGTGAGGCCGAGCACCGAGTCCCTGGTGGCGTTGAGATCGCCGTTGATCGTGAGGAGCGGCTGCAGACGCGCGGCCAGCGGCCGGATCGACCCGCCGCCGACGCCGTTGACGCTCGATCGCAGATGTCCAAACGTCCCTTCGCCGCCCTCGTCGCTCAGCACGATTGAAGCGGCACCCGTCAGCGCCTCCGGCAGCGGCACGTTCGCGGTGCCGGTCAGGTTCAAACCGCCGATCGACCCGTTGCCGTTGAACGTGCCGCCACCAGCGACCGACACGAGCCCGCCGATACTTCCATTCAGGGTCAGCAGCGAGCCCGCACCGGCGTTTACTGCGCCGCCGAGCGATCCGTTGATCGTCATCGGACCCTCGTTGAGCGACGTCAGCCCCGTGAACGGATGCGCGCCATTCAGAATCAGGTTGCCTGGTCCGATCTTGACGAACGATCCGTTGCCCGACAGCACCCCGTTGAAGACCCCGTCGATCAGCTGATTGAACGTGAGCGACGCGTTGTTGATCACGTTGCCGCTCAGCGCCGCTGCCGAGCCGACAATCGATCCACCGCTGATGGTCGTCCCGCCGGTGTAAGTGTTGCTGCCGGTCAGCGCGAGGATGCCTGTGCCTGCCTTCACCAGCGAGCCCGTGCCGCTCATGTTGCCGCCGTAGGCGCCGCTGAAATTCTGGTCGAAGACCACAGACGCGTTGTTGACGATGTTGCCCTGCAGGCTGTTGGTATTGCCGGCGAGCGTCCCGCCGTTGACGGTTGTGCCTCCGCTGTAGCTGTTGCTGCCCGTCAGCGTGAACGTGCCGCCGCCGTTTTTCGTGAGCGAGCCGGAGCCGGTGATGGAGCCGCCGAACGTCGAGCTCGATCCGTCGCCGCCGATGCCCAGCGATGCGCCACCGAGCGACAACGTGCCGCCGCCGGTGAGCGCGCCAATCGATTGTCCGAAGGGGCCGAAACTGAGGAGCGCGCCCGCGTTGATGTTGATGGCCTTGTTCGTTCCGAACGCATTCGCCGAACCGGCGCGCAGCTCGCCGCCGGTGACGTTGATCCCTCCACCAAACGACGAGGTGCCGGCGAGAATCAGCGTGCCGATGCCGCTCTTGGTCAGGCCGCCGCTGCCATCGATGGTGCCCGACAGCGTCGAGTTGCCGCCCGTCGTGTTGATGGTGCCGCCGAACGCGCCAAGCGTGATCGTCCGCCCGGAGCTGAATCCGGGCGATATAGATAATGTCCCGCCACTGCTGCCATCGCCGAGGCTGACGGACGTGCCCGACAGACCGAGCGAGCCATCAGCGGCCACGCCGAGCGTGCTGTTTCCGGTGACGAGGGTGCCACCGCTATAGGTGTTCGAGGTGTTGGTCAGCGACAACGTACCGCCGCCGGTCAGGTGAAGAAACGGGGGCGGTGGCGGCGGACACACGCAGTCGAAGATGAAGAGGCACGTCGGGCAGTTCGTGACCGGTCCCGACCACACTGCCGATGCGCCGGGCGACACGTCGACGCGCGCGTCACCCACGAGCTGCAAGTTGTTGTTGAACGCTCCGCTGCCGGTGATGCCTAACGTGCTGTCGAACAACAGCACGGCACCGGTGCCGAGATTCTTTCCGGTCGAAACCGAAAGCCGTCCCGCACCGGAAATGCTCGTCCCGCCGGTATAGGCGTTATCGCCGCCGAGGATCAGAGTGCCTGCGCCGGTCTTGGAAATTCCCCAGCTTCCTCCGGTCGCGCCGCTGCCGCCGGATCCGGTTTGATCGGCAATGCTGTCGCCGATGTTGATCGTCGCGCCGGCCGTGGGCGAGAGGAAGAGCGTTCCGGAACCGGCGAGAAAGATTCCCGAGCCAAAGGCCGAGCCGTTGCCGGCGCCGTTGCCCCCAGCCCCACCGCCAACGGCGTTGCCGTTGATGTTGAGGTTGCCCGAGATGACCAACGAGCCGAGCGCGGACGTGAAAATCGCGCCGCCCATCCCGGCGCCGCCACCACCTCCGCCGCCAGTGGCGCCGGCAGCGGCGCCATTACCAGCGCCAAAGCCACCGACACCCGCTGTTCCGCCGCTTGCCGCCCCTCCACCGCCGCCACCGAAGCCGCCAGTACCCACGGTGCCGCCGCCGCCGCCACCCCCAAAGCCGCCGGTGCCTGACACGGATCCGGCGTTCCTTCCTCCGCCACCTCCGCCGTACCCACCGTCGCCTCCACCGAAGCCGCAGCAGGTGAACTCGCCGGTGACTCCGCCGCCTCCGCCACCCGTCGGACCGCTCGGCCCGGTGAACCCGCCTGCCCCGCCGCCTCCCTTGGGGCCGCCCGGTGACGACTCTGTCGATCCACCGGAGTCTGCGCCGCTCGCGATACCGGCGCCACCGCTGCTGCCAGGTGCGCCGCCGCTGGCGTTGTTTCCAACGCCGCCGCCGCCGCCGCCGTTGGCGTTGCCCCCAATGGCCGAACCGCCCCTGCCGCCCATGCCGCCGCCGCCACCCGACCCCGAGCCGGCGACGAGATTCCCGCTGCCGCCGTTGCCGCCGACCGCCCCGCTCGAGACGATGCTCACGTTGGCCACGGTCAGCGTCGCATTGTCGGCGACAAAAATTCCGCCGCCGAGACCCGCACCGCCGGCGCCGCCAGCCGCGCCGTTGCCGCCGTTGCCGCCGGCCGCGCGCGTATCCGCGATCGTGACGTTCTGAACAGTGACTGAAATCGGCTGCGGTAACGGATTTTCAGACGTGAAGGCGCCGACGAAAAAGCCGCGGTACTGATCCTGGCCCGAGAGCGTGTGACCGTTGCCCTCAATCGTCAGCAGGTTGGCGCGCAGCGACGGGAGATCGGCCGACAGCGTGATGTTCGCATCGAAGACGATGGTGTCGCCTCCGCGGGCGTTGGCAATCGCCGTCGCGAGCTCCGCCTCGTTGCCCACGTGCACCGTCGTCTGCGCGACTGCCGCCGCGGAAACGCCGAGAGTGATTGTGAAAAAGAACGTGCACAGACGCGCGAACGCGTACACAGAGGGGGAGCGCAAATTGGACATAGAAAAACAAGTATAGCGAGCGCGCTCCCCGGTTTTTCGCGATATTTCACGTACTTACGATTTCGTGCGTTCGCGCAGCTCCTTCAGGTCCACTGCGTTCGTATCAAACATGATCTTCGCGTAAGCACGCGTCACGGCGGCGAGTCCGGTCGCCGAAATTGTCTGCGCTGTCTCCTGATCGGAATGCCAGACGAAGCCGCTGCTCATCAATTGCACGGCCGGAGCAAATTGATAGTAGCGACCGATTTCGCCGGCGGGCGTCGCCGCAGAGTCCGCGTAAGTCGGCACGCCAAAGGCGTCTAGCGCTCTCAGTGTGATCTCGGACAGCTTCTGTCCGCCGGCAAACCACGTGGACGGTCCTGCTGCGTTGCCGTTACGAATGGTGGTGTGGCTCGTGTCGACTGCGCCGGTGTGCTCGCAATTGAGCAGAAGCGCTGCTTTGGCGAACACTTCCGGGTGCTGCGCGAGCCACGTCCCGCTCTGCGCGCCGCTGTTGTGGTGACCGGTCGTTCCGAGGAAATGAATCGTGCGGCGGCGCGACTCCTTCGGGATCTTTGCGAAGTATTCCGCAATCCCCACTAATGTCGCGACGCCACTCGCGTTGTCGTTCGCGCCCTCGAACCAGCCGTCCCGATGCGCCACGACGATGATCGTTTCGTCGGTCATGCCGGGCAGCGTGCCCCATACGGTTGAGCTCTTGAGATTGGGAGTCTGGTCGACGTCGAGCGCCACTTTCACGCGAGTGGGCGCGCCGTTTGAGAGGCCGATCAGATCGCGCATCGCCAGACCGTCGCGCTGCCCGAGCGAAAACGTCGGGACCGGACTGTTCACCGGATAGAACTGCGTCCGCAGATTTCCGGGAAGGCCCTGGATCACGAAGATCGCGGCGGCGCCGCGCTCGCCGATGCGACGGATCGCGTTGTCGGCGATCGGCGCGTGCCGCGATGCGATATCGGTGCTGTAGAAAAAGACGGCTTTGCCCTTCACGTCCGGCGCCATCGCCAGGTCGGCGTCGCTGCCAAGACCGACATACACTGCCTCGAGATCGAGGCCGCCGGCCGGTGTCCCGACCGCCTGATACGTTGGCTGCGCGGTGTCGAGCGAAAGCGTCTTGCCGTGGCTCGACGCCGAGACCGACCAGGAACGCGGCATCCACTGCGGCGGCAAATCGAACGTCTGCTCGTGGACGTCGGTCATCCCAAGCGCCCGAAACTTGGCGAGCATCCACTGCGCGTTCTCGGCATCCGCCGACGTCCCGATGATTCGTCCCCAGAACTGTGGATGGCCGCTGTCGCGATACCTGCGTGACATCGCGGTCAATTCCTCGACGTAGGCTTTGAGCTTCGCACCATCGATTGCCGCGTACGACTGATCGGCCGGTGCGAGGCGCCAGCCGACCTCGGAGGTGCGCTTGAACGTTTCGGGGCGCGCGCCGCGTTCTGACGCAGGTGCTTGTGCGTGACCCGATGTTGCGAGCGTCAGAAACACAAGCGACACAAAGGAAACAGTCGTGGCGGGTTGCGACAGCATTTTGATCATGTGCATGCTCCGATCTCGCCCGAGCTAAAGCTCGGGCTTACGTACTCGCGCACGGTCACCCAATCCGTACGTAGGCCCGACCTTTAGGTCGGGCGTTTCCAGACGTAGGTCCGACCGTTAGGTCGGGCGTTTCCAGCGATTTGCGCGGACAATTCGATCCCCGCCGTAAGCGCGCAGCCCGAGGCAATCCAACCCGTTTTTGTATTCATCGGATGCAACGATTCGGTTACGATTTACCTCGTGCGAATCGTAATCCTTCTCGCGGCGATATGGCTATGCCTGCTTGTGTCTCTGGGCCAGCGGCCCGTTTCCGCCGCCAACGCTCAGAGCGCGCCGGCGACGCCAACCGCCGCCTCTAAAAGCCCCGAGCGCGCGCTTCTCGATCGCTACTGCGTCAGCTGCCACAACGACCGCCTGAAGACCGCGGGCCTGACGCTCGATCTGATGGACACCGCGAGGGTTGGCGATCACGCCGCGTCGTGGGAAAAGGTCGTGCGAAAACTCGGCGGCGGTCAGATGCCACCGGCCAATCTGCCGAGGCCCGATGACGCGACGCGCGAACGGTTCGTCAGCTGGCTCGAGGCCGAACTCGACAAAGCCTCCGCGGCTCATCCCAACCCCGGCCGCACCGAAACCTTTCATCGTCTGAACCGCGCCGAGTACCGGAACGCCGTGCGCGACATTCTGGCAATCGACATCGACGTCGCCGCGCTGCTTCCCGGCGACAGCGCGAGCTACGGCTTCGACAACATGGCGGGCGCGCTCAAGGTCTCCGAGTCGCTGATGGAGCGGTACCTGTCGGC
>Ga0114129_10016939_pt1 | contig 10377 bp, 9 predicted proteins | sample RhiMetdeltSRZDD1_FD_80071 | JGI IMG/M metagenome (GOLD analysis project Ga0114129, IMG submission 80071) | Populus rhizosphere microbial communities from Tennessee, USA - Rhizosphere MetaG P. deltoides SRZDD1 (version 2) (version 2) | ecosystem: Host-associated > Plants > Roots > Rhizosphere >... | reverse complement strand
AGGGCCCTGCAGGATTTACGCAATGGACCGCTAGCCGCACCTGTGATTAGCCATGTATTCGGCCAGCCACTCGTGCCAAGTCGCTTCAACCTCGCGTATCGCTTGCATCTGCCCGTCGTCCCCCGCGCCAGGCTCGACGAGAGCGACGATTCTCAGATCGGTGCCAACGACGTGCGGGTCGGCGCAGTAGTGGTCGCGTATGACGACCGACCAGTCCGCCTCCAGCGCGGCTAAGGCCCGCTCGACGTCGCTGGCGCTGACGCCGTGCGCCTTGCGCAGCGCGGTGGCGAGTTCAGTGACGAAGAGCGCTCTCCGCTCCTGCTGGCGAAGCCATGCGAGCACGGTTTGTCTGATATCGCTGTCCCGTTGATTGACGTCAGCCCTGGCCTCGCTCATCATCCGCTCTCCCTCTGCGCCTCTACGGATTCAACCCCTTTCGAGGAGGCTCTCCCCTGCCACACAGCGCCCATATTTCCCCTACCATACCCTTCCCTGGGGCGCCTGTCCAGCATCGGCTATGACTCTAAAATACCCAACCCATCTGTTATCGTGCAGAGACGCATGTGAAATCAGCTACAATATACGGCACAGGATATGGCATAGGAGGTTATGCAGATGTCATCCCCGTTTCCGGGCATGGACCCTTACATCGAAGAGCCAGAAGTGTGGAGCGATTTTCATGGCGGGTTAGCGGACGAAATGCGGGCGCAACTCAATAGCGTCCTGTAACCTCGTTACGTTGCCCGTCTGACCCCACGCGTCACATACGACATTATCGAGGTGGCTGAGCGACGTAACGTGCGTCCCGATGTCGGTATTTGGCAACCGCAGCCTCCCAGTGGAGACGTAGGGGGAGTCGCTCTCATCACCGCCACACCGGTTGAGAGTCTGGTGCAGATGGAACTGCCTTTGCGTCTCTACACCGTCGAGGTTCGCGAGACGGGCACACTACGACTTGTCAGAGCCATTGAGGTGCTCTCGCCCGTCAATAAGCGTTCCAGCCACGAAGCGTACCATGACTACCTACGCAAACGGCGCCAACTGCTGCATTCTGAAGCGCATTTGATCGAAATTGACTTGCTACGCAGCGGTGAGCGTCCACCTCTGGCAGGCCCTGTACCGTCGGCGCCCTATTATGTGACCCTCAGTCGTGTGCACCGTCGTCCCGTAGTTGAAGTATGGCCCATCCAGTTATGGGAGAAACTGCCCGTGTTACCCGTGCCGCTGCTGGACCCTGATCCTGACGTCCCTCTGGATTTGGGCACAGTGGTTGCAACGGTGTACGAACGCGGGGCATACGCCCGCCTGATTGACTATCGCCTCCCACCTCCACCTCCCGCACTGCCAGAGGCAGAAGCTGCCTGGCTCGATAAGTACTTGCGTGCCCAGCAGGCACGTTGAAGCGCCGGTGCAGGGCACTACCGTATTGGGAATCAGGTCCGCGCTTCTCGGCTATGCCAAACGCGCAGCACTACAATAGTCTCATCGTGCATGCGGTAGCGCAGGACATACGCCCCAGCGCCAAAGGGAACAGAGACTTCACGCCGCTCAGTCTCCTCATCCATCCGACGCCCCAGGTGTGGAAACTCCAGGAGCCGTTGCGCACCAAGTTGGATGGCGCGGATAGCGCGTTCTGCAGCCCTGGGGTCCCGTTCGCGCAGGAAATTGTACAGCCGCTGGATATCGGCCTGCGCTTCAGGGAGCCAGACGAGCCTCATAGCGCCTCGGCTTGCTGGGCTGCTTGCGCGGCGAGTTGATCCAGCCATGCCAGCATGTCTGCATGGCTGATGTGGTGGCCCGTCTCAAGATAGGCTTGATACCGAGCCTGATCCTCAGCCTTCTCCTGTTCGTAGCGTTCCTCGACCTCCAGATAGCGCCTGATGGCTTCCCGCATCAGCCAATGGGTGGAACGCTGCCTTGCCTTCCCCAGCTTCTGGAGGCGGGCGCGGGTCTCACGATCAAGCTTGACGCCCACAGTCGTACTATCCATAAGATATCTCCAGGGTTGTAAAAGGTAAAACTTTTTGCAACTACTATAGCACAAACCGTTTGCGATGGCAGTCTCTTCCCTGTTGCCGAGAGGGCCTGTCCGGCGCCAGTCGCGCCTCGCATATGGAGCACGGAGAGAAAGAGGTCCAAGCAGTGAGGCACGAGGCGCTGCGTACTCTTACGAAAGTTGCTGAACGATCTCTATGAACGTATGATAGAGTCTGGTGTACGGAACCCGAGGCGAAGGGCTATGGGAAAGGGAATCGGTGCGCCGGAGTGGTTCCGGATCTATCCCAACGAGGAGGCCAATCTTAGCCGACAAGCCGACAAGTGGTAGTAGAAAATGTTGGCGTCAACAAAGACAGTCTCACCGGTAGGGATGTTTAGGGGCACGCTGCCTCACCCCATAAGGCAAAAAGAGGGTCTTCGGCAATCAGCCTGGCTGTTTCAGGGTCAATGTGGATAAGGCCATGCGTCTCATCCACGACACTCCGCTGCGGCAGCGGCTCAATGGTCAATTCCACAGATGTCCTTTCTGTGAAATCTAACGGCTCCAACGGACGGAACACACCCCCTTCATAGACGGCTTTCACCTTCGTTGGCATACGACTCACCTCCCTTGCTTGCCATTATGACCGGAGGGCCCCTGTGTGTCAATCAAGGGCCGAGAGTTATTGGGTCTCCTTCCTCAACAGCACAGCGCCGCAGTTGCCAGGGCTTGAGCGGAGCCCCTCGTCCGCCCCTATGCTGGCCTTGGGGGCAACGCCACCAGGCAGGCCTCCTTCCGGCGCCTCTGCTCTGCCCGCCTGGGCGAGCGCCGCTTCGGCCTGGGGTAGCCAGAAGGTCATGTCCATGGCGCGATACCGCTCGATGGCGGTGGTCAGGGCGGCGCGCGCTTGTTCCTGCTGGCCGATCGTGACATACAGCATGCCGAGGCCCCGGTGGCAGTGGGCCTGGAGCGGGCGCATGCCCAGCTCCTCGGCCAGGGCGAGGGCCTGCTGGTAGTAGGCTTCGGCCTGCGCGACATCGGGGGGATCGGCGTGGGCATGGACGACGCCAAGCTGGTGCAGCGCCAGTGCCTCGTTCCCGCGTTCATTGTGCTGCCGGGCCAGGTCGAGCGCCTGGCGGGCGTGCTGCCAGGCCTCACCGCCGCGTCCTGCCAGGCGACAGACCTCGCTGAGCCATGCGAGCCGGCGGGCATGATCTCGCACTGCACCCGTGCGGATAGTGACGCTGATCCCCTCCTCCGACAGCGCACGCCCCTCGGAGAGGCACCCCTGGAGCGCATAGGCATAGCCCAGGTTCGCCATGATCGATCGCAAATGGTCCCGGTTGCCGGAGGCGCGACAGAGGGCCAGGCCCTGCTCCAACACCTGGATGGCGGGCTCCAGGTCCCCTTGGGCGAGGTACAGATCGCCGAGGCAGGTGTGGGGCATCAGCGGCGCTCCCTCTCGGCCTTCCAGCGTGGCGAGGCGGAGCGCCTCCTCCCCGTGGCGCCGGCCCTCGGCGAAGGCCCCGAGCTGGCCCAAGGTCCGCGCCAACCACGCCTGGGACTGGAGCCGCATGTCTGTGCTGGACGTGCCAGACTCCCGGTCCGTCGCCTCCACGTTCCGTCGTAGCAGCTCAGCCGACCGGCCGTAGTCGCCGATGGCCCAGTATGCCGTCCCCATGTAAAAGGATACGTGCCCCTGCAAGGTACTGTCGCCGAGCGCGGTCGCGAGCTCGTGGGCCTGTCGGGCCGCCGCCATGGCGCCATCGGTATCTCCCGTTAGATAGAGTACCTGGGTCATCTGGGCTAGCACCCGTCCCAGCGGGGTCCGGTCGTCGAGCGCCCACGCCAGGGCCTCGGCCTCGCCCAACAGGGCGAGGCGTCGTCCAGGCTCTCCCAGTGCAAGCAGCGGGCCATCCGCAGCGAGGCGGAGATCGATGGCCAGTCCTCGGGTGTCGCTATCCTCGGGCAGGTGCGCGAGGGCCTGGAGGGCCTGCTCGAAGGCGGCCGCCGCCTCGCGTTCCGCGGCGCGGTCGTGGGCCCTGGTCCCGGCCTGCTGGCAGTAAGTCACGGCCTTGTCCCACATCTCGCCCCGCAGGGCATGGTGCGCCAGGCACTCGACCTGCTCGGCCACCCGCTCGGGCGCAAGCACCTCGAGGGCCTCAACAATGCGTGCGTGCAGTACGCGCCGCCGCTCCTGGAGCAGACTGCCATAGGCCACCTCGTGAGTCAGGGCGTGCTTGAAGGTGTATGCTGGCTCGGGGACCAGCCGCGTCTCATAGAGGAACTCGGCCGACTGGAGGTGCGTCAGGCCCTGCTGCAGGGCCACCGCAGGCAGCTCCGCAATGGCCTGCAGCAGCGGCACGGACACCTCTCGGCCAATAACCGCCGCGGTCTGCAGGAGTCGCTTGGCCTCCGGCGCCAGGCGGTCAATGCGCGCTGCCAGCACCGCCTGCACGGTGGGCGGGAGTTGGAGAGCGGGCAGGGCGGGCTGTGCGAGGGACGACTGGCTCGTCGCCTCGGCCTGCCCCGCGTCCTGCTCCACCAGCGTCTGCGCTAGCTCCTCTAGGAAGAAGGGATTACCTTGCGCCTTGGCGAGGAGCGCCTCGGCCAGTAGGGGCGGAACCGTCTCACGCTGGAGCACCGCCTGGACGATCTGCACACTGTCCTGGGCCGAGAGCGGTGGCACGCTGAGCTGGGTGGCGTAGGACTTCTCCAGCCACGCCGGCCGATATCCCGGGCGGTAGGTGCCCAGGACCAGGAGGGCGGTGCCGGGGAGCCCCTCCACCAGCGAGGCGAGAAACTCCTCCGAGGTGGGGTCGCTCCAGTGCAGGTCTTCCACGGCCAGAATGAGCGGGTGCTGCTGACTGCGTGTGAGCCAGAGTTGGCGCAGCGTCGCAAAGGTATGCGCCTTCAGCGCCTCTGGACTACTCCCCGCCACCTGTGCGGTGGCCGCCGCCACCCCCAGCAGATGCAGCAGATACGGGGCCGCGGTGTCCGGGGCCAGCCCTATCACCTGAAGACTCTCACACACCTTCGCGGTGATGGCATCCGCGTTGTCGTCCGGCGTAATCCCGCAGTGCGCCCGCAGCAGGTCGAGCACGGGCAGATAGGGCGTGGCGCTGCCATAGGAGAGACAGTGGCCTTCGAGGTATGCCACTCCGTACGCGGGCAGCCGCTGGCGCCACTCGGCGAGGAGCCGCGACTTGCCCATGCCGGGCTCCCCCACGATCCCCACACTCTGTCCCCGGCCACCGATCACTAGCGTGAGGACCGCGTTCAGGGTGGCCAGTTCGTGCATCCGCCCGACGAAGGGGCTGCGCGCCCGCAGCTCCCCCTGGGCCTCGGAGACGTCCCGTGCGCGCAGCCCCAGCACCTGGTAGGTGCGCACGGGGCGTGGCTGCCCGGGCACCGGCACGGGCGCGACCTCCTCCAGACGGACGTCCCGCCGCACCAGCCGGGCTGTGGACGCACTGCAGAGCAGCCGACCGGGCGCCGCATGCTCTTGCAGCGCCTCGACCGTCAGGGTGAGGTCCCCGACGACGGCGGCGGCCCCCTCGGCATCTCCGATCCCGCCCATGACCAGCAGGCCCGTGTGCAGACTCAGACACACGGCCAAGGGCTCCTCCGCTAGGTCTCCGCTCCGGGACGCCTCCAACCGCTGGTGCAGCCCCCACGCCGCCAACAGGGCGCGCCGGGCGTGATCCTCGTGAGCCACCGGGGCGCCGAAGATGGCTAGGAGGCGCGTGCTGACCACGGAGTGGAGCGTCCCGCCATAGCGCTGGACCTCCTGCTGCGTCAGGGTGTACAGGGTGCGCATCTGGCGGTGGAGCGCATCAAGCCCGCCGCGAGCCTGGAGTGCCGCGTCCTGGGCCAGAGTACACCCGAGCAGCGTGACCAGTTTCCGCTCGCCCACGTGCACGCCCTGTACCGGGGAGGCGGGGGCCGTCGTGGGGACAAGGGAGGCGCGAGACCCGGGGTCTGGTCTCCACTGGGTGTCATCCTGTGGCGACGCGGCCGACGAGAGCCCCAGCGGCACCGTGGGCTCCTGGGCCGGAGGTGCCTCAGGGCGTTCCTCCACCGCCCCGATAAAGCGATAGCCATAGCCCCGGCGAGTCTGGATGAGCTGTTGCGCCCGCCCCGTGTCCCCGATGGCCTGGCGGGCACGCTTGATACAGCCCTCGATCGTCGCGTCGCTGATGAACTGAGCCGGCCATACGTGCGCGCATAACTCCTCCTTCGACACCAGGTGGTCGCGCTGCTCGAGCAGATAGCGCAGCACATGGAACGCCTTGGGCCGCAGGGGGATCACCCGCCCGGCCCGGGCCAGGGTATAGAGCTGGGTATCGAGGAGACAATCGGCGAAACCGTAGCGCATGGGGCCATCCTCCGCGCAGCGCCGGTGCTGCTGGCTGCGCCGTATGCGGGGTCAGGAGGGGTCGGGGGCACAGGTGTCCACAGTATACCAGAAACGGAGGACTGGCTACATTGCAGGGAAATGGCAGCTTGTGGCCAGGTAACGGTCAGGTAAGTCGGCGCATAGCCTGGTATGCTTGGCACCGCGCGCGACTTAGTGCACTATGGACATGCCGCTAAGGATGGGCTAAGGTAACGCCTCAGGATTCTGCTGGACAATGGCCTCGGAAGAGCCGTTTAGGCAGACTGAGGCGACATGCCTTTTCCTTCCGGGTTACACAGTACGCCATGCGCCATGGCTCAGGTGGCAGAGTGGGGTTTTCTGGCGGGGGCGGCTATGAGGAGGCGCCTCAGAAGTAAATGACAGATGAGGGAGCCATGGTGGAGGCGTTATAGAGGTACTGTTGGATATTTCCGCAAAAGGTGCGGAGGATAGCTATCGCCGTGCTCAGGAGGGAAGCCATGGAACCAGCATTGCCTGACGTGACGCGTCGTCAATTCATCACCTTGACCGGCTCAGCACTGGCCGGAACAGTCCTGGCTGCCTCTGCGCCAGCAACGGTAGCCGCCCAAGCAGGAGCGCGCAAGACGGCTAGCAAGACGCCAAAGAAGGGGGGCACCCTCAAAGTAGCGATTATTGGGGAGCCTCCGGGGCTCGATCCTGGCTTCACCACTGCTACGATTACCGCTACCACCATGTGGCATGTCTTTGAGGGGCTTTTTACGCCCGGTAGTAGGTACGAACCGATTCCCTATCTCGCAGAGCGCTACGACGTCAACCAGCAGGGCACCCGCTTTGTCCTGCATTTACGCAAGGGCGTGCCCTTCCATAACGACCAGGAATTCACTGCGGCCGATGCCGCGGCCTCGTTGAAGCGGTGGGGTGTGGTGGCTGGCCGGGGCAGAATGATTTTTGGTCGGGTTGACAAAGTCGAAGAGACCGACCGCTACACGGTCACCGTCACGTTCAAGGAGCCAACTGGGCTTTTACCAGAGTTCCTCGCCCAAGCCGAGGCTATTATGCTTCCCAAAGAGATTGCTGACCAAGTGGGGAAGAACCGGCTCACTGCCGAGATGGCCATCGGCACCGGCCCCTATAAGCTGGTTGAGCACAAGGTGGATCGTCATCTTCGCCTGCAGCGTTGGGCCAAGTATGCCCCTCGTGAGGAACCTGCCAACGGCATGGGAGGCAAACGGGTGGCCTACTTTGACGAGCTTATGTTTATCCCTGTCCCTGAAGCGTCGGTGCGTGCTGATGGCGTCACGACTGGCGAGTACCATTTCGCTGACCCGCTTGAGCCAGACCAGTATCCCAATCTTAAGGACAGCCCAGGCATTGAGGCACTGGTCATCAAACCCGGGTTTCAGGTTGGTCCCCACTTCAACAAAAAGCAGGGCCTGTTCACTGACGTGCGCCTGCGACGCGCGGCGCTGCATGCGGTCGATCTGGAACAGATCATGATTGCTGGCTTCGGCCGCAAAGATTTCTTCCGTCTAGGGCCGGAGATGGCTGCCCCGGAGACCCAGTGGTACAGCGATGTTGGCAAGGAGATGTACGAGTACAATCCGGAGAAGGCTAAGAAGTTGTTGCAGGAGGCAGGCTATAAAGGCGAGCCCATACGCTGGCTCGCTACCAAAGAACCTTTTTTCAACTACAATATGGGCCTGTCCTTCAAAGATCAATTGGAGAAGGTTGGCTTTAAGATCGACCTGCAAGTGATGGACTGGGCTACGTTGGTGAGTATCCGCGGGAAGCCCGAGCAGCAGGAAGTCTTTATTACTGGCCATGCGACCTGGGTGCACCCGGTTTTGCAACCGTATCTGGACGGTACCTGGCCCGGCTGGTGGACGGCTGAGAAGAAGAACCAACTGGTATCGCAGATGCTCGCCGAGCCCAACCCTGAGAAACAGCAAGTATTGGTCCGCGAGCTGCAGCAGTTTCAGTGGGAGGACATGCCCTGGCTCCGCTGTGGTGAATACTTTGGTTTACGGGCTATCCGCCAGGAGGTCGTGGGCTATGAGAACCCACCCAACTGGTATTTCTGGAACTGTGGGTTCGCCACCTAAGTGTGGTGTGACGCGATGTTGACCTATACCGTCCATCGTCTGGTGCTGATGCTCCCGGTTGCCCTGGTGGTGTCGACCATCGTCTTTCTGCTGCTCTATCTCACACCGGGTGATCCAGTAGGCGTGATGCTTGGTCCTGATGCTACAGAGCAACAGAAGTCCGAACTGCGCGTGCGCCTGGGCCTGGATCAGCCGGCGCACGTGCAACTACTGCGCTGGTATGGACGCCTCGTGCAGGGCGATTTGGGGACGTCTATTTTTCTCCATAAAAAAGTCACGCTGGCCTTTCTTGAACGCCTGGAACCCACGCTCATGCTCACCCTCTTGGCGTTGACGTGTGGGGTACTCATTGGCTTACCAGCCGGGATCCTTGCCGCCAAGATGCACGGCTCCTGGTTCGATATGGTGGCGATGCTCACCGCCATCACGGGCGTGTCCATGCCCACCTTCTGGATTGGCCTCAATTTGATATTTATCTTTGCCGTGACTCTGGGGTGGTTGCCGGTGGCTGGCTATCAGCCGCTCTCCCGCGGCGTGTGGGAGCACCTGCGCTATATGTTGATGCCGGCTTTCACCATTGGCTTGGCCCAATCAGCACTGCTGGCGCGGATGACCCGGTCGATGATGCTGGACGTGCTGTCGCAGGATTATATTCGTACGGCGCGTGCCAAGGGGCAGGCGGAGCTGTGGATCCTCTCCCGGCACGCCCTGCGCAATGCCATTATTCCCCTGATCACCACAATTGGGCTCAGTTTTGCCCTGCTCCTTGGGGGAGCGGTGATCTCGGAGCAGATCTTCAACATCCCAGGCGTAGGCCGGCTGCTCATCCAGGGCGTGTCACGGCGCGATTATCCACTCGTCCAAGGTGTCTTGTTGATCATTGCCGCCGTCTATATGTGTGTCAATCTCCTGGTTGATCTGACCTATGCGCTCTTAGACCCAAGGATTCGCCACAGTGATTAGACAACAGCGCCGGCGTGCCGAGGCCATGCAAACCAGCGAGGCTGGGCTGCTCCCACGCCGCACCTGGTACCAACGCCTGACACGCCTGCTGGTCAGGAACAAGGGCATTTCCATTGGCGGGACGCTCCTGGTGGTGGTCATGGGTATGGCGCTGCTGGCCCCGTGGCTGAGCCGTCTCGACCCCATGGCGCTCAATCCACGTGGCCGCCTGGCGCCGCCGGGGCAGGTGCATCTGTTCGGCACAGACAACTTGGGCCGCGACGTGTTCAGTCGCACCGTCTGGGGCGCTCGCCTGTCGTTGCAGATCGGCGTGCTCGTGGCGACCCTCACGGCCTTGAGCGGCACGTGTGTGGGACTCATCGCGGGCTACTTTCGTCGTCTGGATACGCCGCTCATGCGGGTGATGGATGGCATGATGGCGTTCCCTGGTATTGTGCTCGCTATTGCTCTGATGTCGGCGCTGGGACCGAGCACGTTCAACGTGATCACCGCGCTGACGATGGTGTATACGCCCCACCTGGCCAGGGTGCTCCGCAGCCTCGCGCTCTCCCTACGGGAGATGCAGTTTGTGGAGGCCGCGCACGCGCAAGGCATGTCCCACCAGCGTGTCCTGGTGCGTCATATTCTTCCAGGCTGTCTCTCACCCCTGATTGTCCAAGGCACCTTCCTCTTCGCCGAGGCGGTCTTGGGGGAGGCGTCTCTCTCCTTTCTCGGTGCCGGCACCCCGCCCTACATCCCGAGTTGGGGCAACATGCTGGGGGAGTCCCGCGCCTACCTGCGGGAGGCGCCCTGGACCATGCTGTTTCCTGGACTGAGCCTGACGGTAACAGTACTAGCCCTGAACCTCGTAGGTGATGGCATCCGCGATGTCCTCGATCCGCGCCTGCGCCAGGGGTGAGCAGGGGACACCAGACAACTGGGTAGCTCCTTGTCTCCGCTGCCTGTGCCGGCGT
>Ga0114129_10016938_pt1 | contig 10377 bp, 6 predicted proteins | sample RhiMetdeltSRZDD1_FD_80071 | JGI IMG/M metagenome (GOLD analysis project Ga0114129, IMG submission 80071) | Populus rhizosphere microbial communities from Tennessee, USA - Rhizosphere MetaG P. deltoides SRZDD1 (version 2) (version 2) | ecosystem: Host-associated > Plants > Roots > Rhizosphere >... | reverse complement strand
TGAACGCCGGCGTCACGATTGCGATTGCCGCGCTGGTCGTGTTCGCGCTCTCGCCCCTTCGCGCCGTCACCAGAGCGCAGCTGGAGGATGAAGTCCAGCTCGCGTTCGATGTCGCCTCGGTCAAGCCGAACGTCTCAGGCGACATGCGGGTCACCGTTCAGGCCATGCCGGGCGGCCGATTCGTTTCCACCAATGCGCCGCTCCGCACGCTGATTCGGGAGGCTTATGCACTCCAGGCATTTCAGCTCAGCGGAGGGCCCGGCTGGCTCGACTCCGATCGCTTCGACATCGTCGCAAAGTCCGACACCCAACCCACGCCCGCGCAAGTGCGTCTGATGCTGCGCGCGCTCCTGGCGGAACGGTTCCAATTGAGCATCCACAGCGAGACGCGTGACCTTCCGTTGTACGCGCTCGTCCTCGCGAGAGCTGACGGCAAGCTGGGTCCGCAGCTGCGGCGAACCGGTGCGGATTGCTCGCAGGCTCAGGAATGGAGCGGGACAGGTCCGCCGCCTGTGCCTCCGCTCCCTGGGTCGCCTCGGAGCTTCGGCGGGGCAGGCGCCGATTCGCCGTGCCGCTCGGCTGGCCCTGGATCCGGAGGCGCGATGCGGTTCCGGGGAGTCGCGTTGGCAGCTTTCGCGCAGTTCCTGGCCACGCCCGTGCGCCGCCCGGTGATCGATCGGACCGGACTCACAGGCGACTTCGACATCGAGCTCGACATGACCCAGGAATTCGGCCCGCCGCCGCCGCCGCCGGGAGTCCCGGACCAGGTCGATCGGACGGCCGCGCCCTCGATATTCACGGCGCTGCAGGAACAACTCGGACTCAGGCTGGATCCGCTGCGCGGCCCTGTTGAAGTACTCGTCATCGATCGAGTGGAGCGGCTGATACCGAACTAGAATCGAGAGGAAGAGGTTGCCATGAGGCACATGACCGTCAAGACGCGGTGCGCGTACGTCGCCGTCGCGGTGACTGCCGTTGTCGCGCCTGTCGCGATCGTGGTGTTGAACGAGCCGCGACTTCGCGCTCAGGCGCCGCAGACGCCGGCGGCCGGCCCGGCCTTCGAAGTCGCGTCGATCAAGCCGAACAACTCCGGCGACGGGCGGGTCATGTTGCAGCAACAGCCGGGCGGCCGGTTCACAGCCACCAACGTCCCGCTGCGGCTGCTGATCCGGAATGCCTATCAGCTTCAGGATTTTCAGATCGTTGGCGGCCCTTCATGGATCGGTTCGGAGCGCTACGACATCGTCGCAAAGGCGGAAGATGGCACGCCGCCGGAGACACCGAGCCTGGATCGCACGGGGCCGAGCCGGATTCAGTTGATGATTCGCTCGCTGCTCGCCGAACGGTTCCAGCTCGTCGTGCACGACGAAACGAGGGAGCTGCCGATTTACGCGCTGATCGTGGCGCGCAGCGACGGCAAGCTCGGTCCGGACCTGCACAAATCCGAAGTTGACTGCAACGCGATATTCGCTGCGGGGCGTGGACGCGGCATGCCGCCGCCTCCGGCGCCGCCGCAGCCAGGCGAGCGTCCGCAGTGTGGCATCAGGATCGGGATGGGGAACCTCGCGATGGGCGGCGCGCCGCTGTCGCAGTTCGCGAACAGCCTCGCGATGTTCGTTGGCCGGACCGTGCAGGACAAGACCAGCCTGCCCGGCAGCTACGACGTGAATCTCACGTGGACGCCGGATCAAATGCCGCAGCGGCCGCCTGGTGCGCCGGAGGCGCCGCCCGTCGATCCAAACGGGCCGTCAATCTTCACCGCGCTGCAGGAACAGCTCGGGCTCAAGCTGGACTCACAGAAGGGGCCGGTGAGCGTGCTCGTGATCGATCGCGTGGAGCGTCCGAAGGAAGACTAGCCGGACGATGAACGCAGAGGTCGCAAAGAGCGCAAAGAAAAGGGCGCTGATCGCGATCGCGCTGATCCTCGCGATCGGCCCTCGTTCGGGTGTCGCAGCGGCGGATTACTCTGGGCAAGTCACGTTTGCCGGCCTGCCGGTGCCGGGGGCGACCGTGACCGCCATTCAGGGGGACACGCGGCGCGCGACGGTCACCGATCAACAAGGCGTGTACCGCTTCGGCAATCTCGCCGAAGGCGCCTGGACGATCCGCGTCGAGATGCTGGGCTTCTCGACGCTCAGCCAGGACGTCACGATCCCCGCGCCGGCTCCTCCGACGTTTGCGTTGAAGCTGCTTCGGTTCAACGAGATCACGGCCGGATTGCCGCCGCCTGTGATCGAGACGCCGCAGGCACCCGCGACGCCCAGCGCGCAGGTTCCCGCGCGTCCCACACGAGGCGCCGCGCCCATGCCGTCGGCCCCACCGGACGCCGGTTTTCAGCGCGCCGCGGTCAACGCATCGACCGGATCGGCGTCCGCCGGAGACGCCACGAGCTCCGGCGGCGAGACGAGCGATCGCACGGCCGACGCGGCAGACGGCTTCCTGATCAACGGCAGCGTCAACAACGGCGCCGCCTCGCCGTTCGCTCAGCTGCCCGCGTTCGGCAACAACCGCCGCGGCGCCCGGTCGCTGTACAACGGCGGCCTTGGCCTCCTGCTCGGGAGTTCTGCGTGGGACAGCCGTCCATTCTCGTTCACCGGGCAGCAGACGCCGAAGCCCAGCTACTACGACGCGCAGGTGCTTGGCAGCTTTGCGGGCCCGCTGAAGATCCCGCGTGTCCGGACGCGGCCGAATCTCTTTCTGGGGTACCAGCACACAGCGGATCACAACGCCAGCACGCAGTCCGCGCTGGTGCCGACGCTTCTGGAGCGGACCGGCGATTTTTCGCAGAGCCTCGACGCGTTCGGTCGCCGAATCCAGCTCGTCGATCCGCGGACGGGCCTGCCATTCATGGGGAACGTCATCCCGCCTTCGCGCCTCAGCCCGCAGGCGGCCTCGCTTCTGAACCTGTATCCCGCGCCCAACGTCGACGCAGGCGGTCGCTATAACTACCAGACGCCCGTCCTGCTCGCCACGCATCAACACGCGCTGCAGTCGCGACTCACGCACAATCTCAACACCAAGAACCAGCTCTTCGGGGCGCTGGCCTTTCAGCGCACGATCACGGACTCGGCGAACGTGTTCGGATTCGTCGATTCGAACCGCGTCTCGGGCCTCGACGTGCCGATCAACTGGTCGCATCGCTTCTCGCAGGTGCTCACGCTGCGGCTGCGGTACCAGTTCACGCAGTTGACCAGACAGGTGACGCCGTTCTTCGCGAATCGCGAGAACGTCGCCGGCGCCGCGGGCATCACGGGCAACGACCAGGACCCGGTGAACTGGGGTCCCCCGACGCTGACGTTCGCGAGCGGCATGGCTGGCCTTTCCAGCGCACCGTATCTGTCGACCCACGATCGCACGCACGGATGGACGGCCGAAGCGCTCTGGGCCCGCGGGCGGCACAACGTCACCGTCGGAGGCGATTTCAAGCTCCGTCATTTTGACGTGCTGTCGCAGCAGGACGCGCGCGGCACCTTCTCCTTCACCGGGGCTGCGACGCGGTCCGACGTCGCCGACTTTTTGCTCGGCCTGCCGCATACCAGTGCGATCGCGTTCGGCAATCCCGACAAGTACTTTCGGGCCATCTCGCCTGACGCGTACATCACGGACGACTGGCGGCTTGGCCCGACGTTCACCGCGAACATCGGGATGCGCTGGGAGTACGAGTCGCCGTTCGCCGAGCGCTTCGGACGGCTGACCAATCTCGGCCTCGGGCCCGGTTTTTCATCGGCGCGCCCGCTTGTCGGCAACCACCTCTTGAACCCCGACCTGCGCGGATTTCAACCGCGCATCGGCGTCGCGCTGCGTCCCGTGCCGGGATCGTCGCTCGTCATTCGCGCGGGTTACGGGATTTACCGCAACACGTCGGTGTATCAATCGATCGAGATGCTGCTGGCGCAGCAGCCGCCGCTGTCGAAGGCCTTGAGCGTCGAAAGCACTGCGGCGAACCCGCTCACGCTGGCGAATGGGTTCGTCGCGCGGCCGAACGTCGCGTCGAACACGTTCGCGGTCGATCCCGATTTTCGCGTGGGCTCTGCACACAACTGGCAGGCGCTGCTCCAGAGAGATCTTCCGGCGTCCCTGACGATGACGGTCACGTACCTCGGGACGAAGGGCAGTCACCTGCTGCAGGAATCGCTGCCGAACACGTATCCGGCGGGCGCCGTCAACCCGTGCCCGGCGTGCCCCTCGGGATTCATCTACCTCACGTCGGACGGCCGGTCGAAGCGACAGGCCGGCCAGTTCCAGCTGCGGCGTCGGTTGCGCAACGGCCTGACGGCGAACGTGCAGTACACGCTCGCGAAGGCGACCGACAACACTGGTGCGGCGTTCACGGGAGCGACGGTCAACGGCGCCGCCATCGCACAGGACTGGCTGAACCTGGACGCCGAGCGCGCGCCGTCGAATTTCGACCAGCGCCATCTGGTGACGGCGCAGTTTCAATACACGACCGGCGTGGGCATGGGCGGGGGAGCCCTCCTCGACGGCGCGAGGGGGACGCTCCTCAAGGGCTGGACGGTGACGACTCAGTTCACCGCCGGCAGCGGTCTGCCCCTCACACCGATCTATCTCACGTCCGTGGCCGGCACCGGAGTGACCGGCACCATTCGTGCCGACGTGACCGGCATTGCCGACGTCACCGACGATGGCCTTTACGCGAACCCCGCCGCCTTTGCGCCGCCCGCGGCTGGCCGATGGGGAAACGCCGGCCGCAATTCGATCCGCGGCCCCTCGCAGTTCGCGCTGAACACCGGTCTCGGCCGCTCGTTCCTGTGGGGCTCTCGCCTGACGCTCGATTGGCGGCTCGATGCCACCAACGTGATCAATCGCGTGACCTTCGCGGCGGTCAACACGATTGTCGGCAGCCCGCAGTTCGGCCTGGCGAGTCAGGCCAACCCGATGCGCAAGGTGCAGAGCAGCCTTCGCCTGAGGTTCTGACATGACGCGAACGACCACAACGCTGCTCGCCCTCGCGCTGGTCGCGCCGCCGCCGGCGCAGCAGCCGCCCCAACAGGCGCAACCGATCTTTCGAAGCGGCGCACAGCTGACCGTTGAGACGGTCACCGTCAAGGACAAGGCCGGCAAACCGATCGAGGGTTTGACCGCGAAGGACTTCAGCATCACCGAGGACGGCGTACCGCAGACGATCAGCTTCGTCGAGTTCCAGCGTGTGCCGAACGCTTCCGATCCGCTCCAGGCGGCGGTTGCCGAGTCGGCCGCGCCGGCTGCCGTCGCCACGCGCCCGCGTCCGCCCGAGGAGCAACATCAGATTTCACCGTCGGCGCCGGGAGACGTCCGGTATCGCGATCGGCGACTCCTGATCCTGTACTTCGACTTGAGCGCGATGCCGCCGAACGACCTGATGCGCGCGTACGCCGCCGGCCAGACGTTCATCACGACGCAGATGAAGGCGCAGGACCTCGTCGCGATCATGACGTTCCAGGGTGGCGCCGTGAAGGTCAAGCACGATTTCACCGGCGACCGCGCGCAGCTGGACGAGGTGTTCGACACGCTCATCTACGGCGACGACAAGGACGGCGACGGCATCTCCGACGCCACCGACACCGGCACCGCGTTCGGGCAGGACGATGCGGAGTTCAACATCCTGAATACGGATCGGCAGCTGTCGGCGCTGCAAACGGCCGCGACCATGCTGCGATCGCTGCCGGAACAGAAATCGCTCGTGTATTTCGCCAGCGGCCTCCGTTTGAACGGCGTCGACAATCAGGCGCAGCTCCGCGCCACGACCAACGCCGCCATCCGCGCCAACGTCGCGATTTTCCCGGTCGATGCCCGTGGCCTCGTGGCGGAGGCGCCGCTCGGGGACGCGACGCGCGCGTCGCCGGGTGGCATCGGCATGTTCAGCGGCCAGCTCGCGAGCGCCGGCATGACGGCCTTTCAGCGATCGCAGGACACGCTCTACAGCCTCGCGAAAGACACGGGCGGCAAGGCGCTGTTCGACAACAACGACCTGTCGCGCGGCATCGTGCAGGCCGCCGAGGCGGTGAGCAGCTACTACATCATCGGGTTCTATACGACCCATCCGGAGCGCGACGGCCGCTTTCATCGCGTACGGATTTCGCTCAACGGCGGCCTGTCCGCCGACCTGACGTACCGGCAGGGGTACTTCGCCGACAAGGAGTTCGCGAAGTTCACGGCGGCGGACAAGGAGCGTCAGCTCGAAGAAGCGCTGATGCTGGAAAACCCCGTTACGGAGATCACGATTGCCATGGAAGTGAACTACTTCCAGCTCAATCGCGCAGAGTACTTCGTCCCGGTGGCGGTGAAGATGCCCGGCAGCGAGCTCGCGCTCGCACGCCGCCGAGGTGCCGCCCGAACGCTCATCGATTTCATCGGCGAGGTTAAGGACGATTACGGCGTCACGATCCAGAACGTGCGCGACAAGCTGGACATCAAGTTGAGCGACGAGACCGCGAGCCAGCTCGCGAAGCGTCCGATCCAATACGAGACCGGCTTCACCTTGCTGCCCGGCAAATATGTGATCAAGTTCCTGGCGCGCGACGCGGAGACGGGGCGTATCGGGACGTTTCAATCCGCGTTTGCGATTCCGAACTTGAACAAGGAAGACAAGCGAGTGCCGATCAGCTCCGTCGTCCTGAGCAGCCAGCGAGTACCGCTGGCCGGCGCGCTGTACACCGTGAAGAAGGATGCCGCGCTCGCATCGGACCCGCTCGTCTACGACGGCCAGAAGCTCATTCCGAGCGTCACGAGGGTGTTCAGCAGAGGCCGCGACTTGTACGTCTTCCTGCAGGCCTATCAGCGCAACGAGCCATCGATGCGGCCGCTCGTCGCGTTCGTCAGTTTCTATCGCGGCGATGTGAAGGTGTTCGAGACTGCGCCGTTGGCGGTGACGGCTGGACTGGACGCGAGAACGAAAGCGATCCCACTGCGTTTCAGCCTGCCGCTCGCGAGCCTCCCACCCGGCCGGTACGATTGTCAGGTAACAGTTTTACAACCCGACGGCGACAAAGCGGCGTTCTGGCGCGCCGGAATCGTTCTGATTCCTTAGCGAATCTCGATGGTGTGGTGGCACGCATCGCGGATGCGCACCACCCATCGGATTACTGCCCGCATGCGGAGCTCAGGACCGCGTCAGAACCCGCAGTTGAACAACCGCACGAACAGCGCCGGCTGCGATCCGCTCCCGGCGGTGGCCGTCGCCGTGTTGCCGGCCGAATCGGTCACGGTGAGCGTCACCTTCAACGGCTGCGAGACACCGTCGTCGGTGGCGGTCGCCTTGCCGCAGGTATCAGTGAACGACAACGTCGGGTCGGTACCCGTGATCGTCTTCGTTGCGTCGTAGGTGTATTCAACGGACCACGACTGCGACACGATGGAGGTCGTGCCCAGCGTGTACGAATTCGATCGCAGCGAGCACGTCGTCGCGCCTCCGGTGGCGCTTCTGATGCGGCACTCGGTCGTTGCGCCGCCCTGAGCCGCCGCGTCGAACAACTGGAACGACGCCACGACGTTGTTGTTGGTCGATCCAGAGCCCGCCGCCTGACTGACCGTGACCGTCTGGCCGGCGACGGTCAGCGTCCCCGTGCGGGCGGCCCCGGTGTTCGCCGCGACCGAGAACGTGAGGGAGCCGTTGCCGGATCCACTCGATGGGCTCGTCAGGACGATGAATCCATCGTTGCTGATCGAGGTCCAGCTGCAGACAGCGCTCGTCGTGATCGTGATTGTGGAGCTGCCGCCGCTGGCGCCGACTGAGACGGTCGTGGTCGACAGGACGTACGGGCACAAGCCGCCGCCGGCCTTGAACGATTCGACCGCGGAGAACGCCGTGGTGATCGTGCCGTTGGTCGCACGGGCGCGCCAGAAGTACACGACGCCTTGCGTGAGATCGCGCGGAACCGGCCAGCCGGTCGTGCCGCTGCCTTGCGCGACGCCGTCCTGCGTGATCGTTTTCGCCGGGTCATTCGGGAAGGTGCTGTCGGTCGACACTTCGAACCGGTACGTCACGGTGCCGACACTGCCGGTTGCCGCGGCGTTGTTGACCACGAGCGTCGGGCGCAGCTCGACGTCCTGACCGCCGCTCGGCGACCTCGGGGTCGGCGCGGCCAGCGTGGCCGGCGGCGTGACGACCGCCGCGCGCTGCGTGATGGTCACCGACGTGCCCGCGATCGTCAGTGTGCTCGTGCGCTCGGCGCCAGTATTGACCGCCACGGTGAACGCGGCGGTACCGCTGCCGGTGCCGCTCCCTGTGGTGAATGTGATGAACGCCGCGCTACTCGTGGCGGTCCACGCACAGCCGGTCCCGGCGCTGACGGTGATGGCGGCCGAACCGGTGCCGCCCTCCGGCCCGAACGTCGTCGTCGGCTGAACGACGCTGAACGAGCACGACGGCGTCGTCGTGACGGCTGCTGAATCCTTCTTGTTGCACGACGCTGCGAACAGCGCCACGGTGATGCCCAGGGCGATGGTCCGTGACAGATGGCGGTCGAGAATCATTCGCGCTCCTTCGTCGACTGTCGAGAATACCCTGAAATCGTCCAGATCAAGCTCGGCTATCCACCGGTCGGCCGACGGCGACAATCGACAGGCCGATGGGCAGGGGCACGAGTCGTTCGAGCGGCAGCGCCCAGGGCGCCACGAGCGATTCGAACAGCCGGATCTGTTGGGAGCTGTGGGACGTCGATTTCCTGATCCACGAGTTGTACATCCAGGCGACCAGGCCGATCGGGTTCGTGTACTGCAAGAGGGACAGCTCGAGCCCGGCATTCGCGAACGCGTTGGCGAGCGAACCCTTCAGATAGCGCCGATGGTGGCCCAACTCCGCGTCGAGCGGACCGTACGCCGCCTGGACGGCCGGGACGAAGACCAGCACGTGGCCTCTCAGCGGCGCCACGATGTCGGCAAACAACCGCAGCGCGCTGACATCGTCCTCGATGTGCTCGAGGACATTGATACACGCGACGGTGTCGAACCGCTCGGCGACGAGCGACGCGCGGTCGCACTCCTCGAGATGACAGACGCGCAGCTCGAAGCGCGGGTGATCGCCGAGCGCCGCCAGCGCACGCGTGGCGCACGCCTGATTGGGCTCGATGCCGACGACGCGCTCCGCGACGTCGAGGAGGCTGCGGCTCATCGTGCCAATGCCGGCGCCCACCTCCAGGACGCGCTTTCCGATGTACACCCGAAACAAATCGAAGACATGTGCCTGATACCGGTGCGCTTCGCTCATCGTTTCCAGATCGTCGGAGGCGAAGCCTTGCTGGGTCTGTGTAAACCGTCGGTCGATCATTTGCCCCCTTGAGGCATGCGGTCGACAATCTTCCCATTCTCGTCAAGGAACTCGATGCGCGGGCTGCCCGTCGCGTCGACGGTCAGCGTCAGCCGCGGCTTGCCGTTGGCGTCGGCGAGCGACACGCTCGCCGCCCGGTCGGCGGTCTTCCCGACGAACACGCGGCGCGGACCGGCGGGGGCCGCTTCCCGAACCTTCCTGATGGCGGCCTCGCGCTCGGTCGAATCGGCGATCCGGTTCGCCGCGTTCAACTGCTCGATGAGCTCGCTCAACGGCCTGTCAGAGCGATCCCAGACCTGGAGGCCGGCGGTCCGCTGCCCGTTCCCTTCCGAATAGGTGAGCCCGATCGTTTGATCCTGCTTGAGCTGATCGAACATCAGGCCCGCGTTGGCGCGGCGCACGCCGTCGCGCACCTGTCCGGTGATGGTGAGGCCGCCGACCTCGTCGCCTTCGTCGTTGAAGAACAGCAGGCCTGCGACCGGGCGCGGCCGGTCCATGACCTTCCCGTCCATCACTCCAGGGTGCATCCGATCCTTGTTGGCGATCACCAGGCGCAGCGTACCGTTCGCGTCGACGACGTTGATGCGTTCAACGGTGATCTCTCCGAGATTCTGCGGCCTGCCCGCCTGCCGGAGCGCGGCGGTTGTCAGAAACACCAGCGCCAGCGAAGACACGACGACGTAGAGCCGGAGAAACATGAGCCCTCCTGGTCGGATTTCAGGCAGATTACATTACTATCTCCGTGCCATGAGTCCCACACACCGCAGCTTCATGCAATGGGTGGCGTCGATGTCGGCGCTCGGGCTGGCAGGGCGGCCGTCGCGTCTCGCCGCCGGCCCTGGTGACTCTCTGCGGTCGGGATTGTTGCGCACGCAGAAAGACGTGTGGGATCACGCTGACTATGGGACATTTCGTCGGGCCCTGAACTGAAAGCGTGACCCTCCACATCGCGGCGTTCCTCGTGGTATGGCTCGCGGTCCAGCAGTCGCTGTCGGACGCGGCGCTCTACGGCCAGACCAAGGCCGTTCAGGATCTGATTGCCGCTGGTGCCGACGTCAACGAGAAAGACGGGTCGGGCATGACGCCGCTGATGGTCGCCGCGGTCCAGGGAC
>Ga0114129_10016937_pt1 | contig 10377 bp, 4 predicted proteins | sample RhiMetdeltSRZDD1_FD_80071 | JGI IMG/M metagenome (GOLD analysis project Ga0114129, IMG submission 80071) | Populus rhizosphere microbial communities from Tennessee, USA - Rhizosphere MetaG P. deltoides SRZDD1 (version 2) (version 2) | ecosystem: Host-associated > Plants > Roots > Rhizosphere >... | reverse complement strand
TCCGCGCCCCTTCGCGGCTTCCACGCCAGGCTGTAGTACTCGCCCCGGTCGCGCGCCCACGGATCGAACGCGTTGGCGACCGGCGCCAGCTCGCCGGCCAGCTCGGGCATCACGCGCAGCAGCACGCGCTTGAGCGGCGAGACCGGCTGATCCGTGTGCCCGTTGATCGGCTGCGACTCGATCGCGACCGTCGGCCCGTTGTTGTTCACCCAGTCGACGCCGAGCTTCGTGTAGAACTCCGGACGAAAGCTCGACGTCAGGAAGCGATCGCTGAACAGACGGCGCGACGCGTTCAGGATGAACACGACGAACTGCGTTTCCGAGATCGCGAAGCCGTGCGGGCGCGTCGTCTCGGCGAGGTAGCCGACCACCGTATCGACGTCCTCGATGTTGTCGACAACGGATCCGTTCGGGTGGCCGAGGCAGTCGGTGATGGGCGACTTGTCGGCATTGACCTGCGCCACGGTGATCACCTTCGACGCATCGCACTGATGCTGGCCGTAGACCTCGCGCAGCAGCCCGACGAGACGCCGCTGCTCCCCGCCTTCCGGCGAATCGGCGGCGACGTGCGCGTCGATGAAGTCGTCGAAGCTGGTGAGCTGCCGCAGACCGTACTGCCGGCGGAACTCGTTGAAGCGCGGCACGCCGTGCTCGCGATCGCGGACGATGTCGAGCGCGGCGAGATCGATCTGCTTCGTCTCGGTCTGGAGGCGATCGATCCTGAGGTTCTGGAGGAACCGCGGATGGTTCCGCAGCGCCAGGAGGCCGAGGCGCTGCCGGCCCATGCTCAGCGCCCAGTTCGACAGCCCGCGGTCGCGCATGAACGGCGTCGCCTTGCCGCGGAACGTCTCGACGATCGGGATCTTGTTCGTGATGACGTTCGGCGCCGACAGCTCCCGATACTCGATCAAATCGGGCAGCAGCGGATGCAGGCGGTAGACGCTGACGAATTCTTCCGGGAAGTTGAACGGCGAGCCGAAATGATTCGTCCCGATGTCGGCATCGTCCGGCAGCTTCCAGTTCGGCTTCCGGCTGCCGAGGCCGACGATGCCGGGGCCGGAGGCGAGGATCGAGTACAGCGCGTTCGCGCGCCGCGACTTGTCGGACCCGCGCAGCCGCAGGAGCGTCCGCTCGAGGACGTCAGGGAGCTGGCCGCCGCGGCTGCCGAGCAGGCCGCTCCAGTTGCCGTTCATCCCCTTGAACAGCGGCTCGTTGTAGAGCAGCTGCGGCGTCCACTCGATCGTGTGAATCTTCGCGATCTCGGCGGCGACGACGAGGCGCGCCGCTTCGAAGAGCTCGTCGGCGGTGACGTCGCGATAGCGAATCGGCGCGGCCGGCCGATCCGGATTGCGAAGGCCCGAGTCGTCGTTCGGCTTCGCCGTGGCGATCCGCCGGAACTCGTCGACGAAGCGGTTGTGCTCGCGCGCGAAGACGTTGTGCAGGAAGCTGATGCCGACGGTCCAGTTGTCGGGGAACGCCGTCGCTTCCTGGCCGGCCCAGTCCGGCAGCTTCGGATCGGATGAATCGAGCAGCGGCAGGTAGCCCTGACGATCGCCGGTGGCGCTTCGCCCGTCGAGCTGCACCATCGCGAGGCGCGCCGGATCCTGCGGATCGCGCTTCACGCGGCGGCGTGACGTCTCGTTGAATCCGTAAATCTGCGACGCGTCCCACCACGCGGTGTTCAGGTTGCGGAAGGTCTTGTGCGCGCGTCCGGGGCGATCGACGCCGCCGTCGCTGAACGTCGGCGGCGCGCCGCTGCTCGCGACGAAGCCCTTGTCGATGCCGTCGGCGGGCCGGCAGCCGAGGCGCGCGGCCTCCGTCGGCGTGAGCGGCGTCTCGACGCCGCCGACCTTCTGCGAGACGCAGCCGACTTTCATGTACTCGGCGTCGTTGTGCCCTTCGTCGAGGTGCGAGAACCAGTCGTGCGTCATGAACTGGATCCAGTACGCCGCGAGCACGTTGAAGAACGGCGCCTTCTTGTAGTCGCAGTTCGCGGCCTTCGAGAATCCCGGCATGCCGAAGCCGTCGGCGCAGCCGGTGGCGTCGCCGTCGCGCGTCAGCAGCTTGCGGCTGATCACCTGCGGATCGGGGACGAGCAGCGACAGGCGATCGCCGTGCCGGTTGCGCGTGATCGGGTTCAGGCCCGCATCGGGGAAGACCGTTTCGAACTGCGTGTTGTTCGCGAAGAGCGTCCCCGCGGATCCCATCAGCGGATTGCGCGTGTCGTTGCAGATGCCGCTCAGGGTGCGGGCGCGAATCAGCGCGCCCTTGCATTTCTGCTGATCGGCGGCACCGCCGACGGCGGCGAAGTCGGGATGATCCGGCGGGAGTCGGAATTCCTTCCACACGTCGATCGTCGGCCCGTCCCTGCCCGGCAGGCCCTTCACGTACCGTTCGAACGTCCCGTTGTTGTCGAACAGGTTGAACTTGATCAGCTCGACGCGCTCGTACTCGAGATCGAGGAGCGCGCCGCCGACGCCGCGCAGATCGTTGATCGCCCGCCCGCGCGAGCCGGCGTCGCCCGTGGCGTAGTAGTTCGTCCAGTCGAGCCACGGACCGCTCACGTACTTCAGCGCCGTCTCGCCGCCGCGGCAGCGCGCGGTGTTCTCATGGACCTTGCCCAGGAACCGATCCGTCCGCGCCGTGGCGATCGGCATCGGACCGTCGAGGAAGTCCTCGATGCAGCCGGCGAGATCCTCGTCGTGGCACGCCACCACGAGTACGGCGATGCTCGCGATCAGAACGCCGAGCGTGTGACGCATGATGCTCCCCCGTACGGATGTCGACGTCGGTAGCGCAGCCCTTCAGGGGCCCAACCGCCTTCGCGCCTTCGGCGCTTCGGCGAGTCTCGCCGAAGCTCGCATGTATTTCGGGCGAGCGGAGGCGGAAGGATCCGGCCTATACCTGATGAGAGACGGCCGGACGCACGCGTTTCGCGCGTGCGTGTCGTGTTCGGTTGTCGGAGTCGGAAGGACGACCCATTGTCGCGGCTGTGCGGCGCGCGGTCAACGGCAAATCTCCGCGCGTCGCGCAGCGTGCGAGACGGCTAATGCGCCAGCCGGGCGGCCAACCGGTTGGCCCTCACTCGAACGCGGTGAGGGCCCTCACGTCGGCTCTCGAGACTCCCTGATGCTCGAGGCTCGCGCGCAGACGCGCGAGCAGCCGCTGGATGCTCCGGTAGAGCCGCTTCTGATTCAGGTGCAGGACGCGCGCGATCTCGGCGACCGGCATCGCGTCCTCGAATCGCATCTTCAGGATCAACGCGTCCTCGGCGGGCAGCGTGTGCTGCGCGCGATCGAGCGCGGCCTGCACGCGTTCGGCAAGACGGTCCTGCTCCGCGCGCACGATGTCGGCGTCCGGCCGCAGCGCCGGACTCTCGATCGCGTGCGCTTCGTCCTCGCGCACGGTCCGGCGCGCCGGCGCGCGCTTCGACAGCGTGCTGGCGAACGCGGTGATCGCACCGAGCTCCTCGACGCTGTGATCGACGCGCAGCATCTCGAACGCCTGGTCGTGCGCCCAGCCGTCGCGCGAGACGAGCCGCTCGAACAGCACCGCGATCGGTCCGATCCGCCTGGCTTCGGCGGACGGACGCCAGCGGCCCCACTGTCGATTGCGGTGATTCAGATACAGCCGCTGGATGATCACGGTGACGTACGTCGCCAGCGTGCTGCGCCCCTCGAACCGCCGCAGGACGCCGCAGTCGTGCTGCAGGAAATGCAGCCTCACCTCGGACTGGAAGTCCTCCGCCTCGGCGCCGGCGAGCCGATGACGGCGGCACACCCGCTCCGTGACATCGTCAATCACCGACAAACTGGACAAGAAGAGACCCTGATCCTTCACAACGCACCCCGCTGGTCCTGACGGCTGCGACCTCGAATGAGGGCGATATCTGTATCAACGTCGGCCGGAGGGAAATCCCACAGGGGCGGCGCTTGAGGGCGGGAAGGGCAGGAGGGGCAGGTAGGGCGAGAAGGGCATCCGCCCTACCTGGCCTACTAGATCCGAGACATTTCTGTCGCGAGGCGGACGAGGGCGCGGCTGACGGCCATGTGCGCGGCGGCGGCGCTCGGTTTCGCCAGCGCTTCGGCGACGTCGACGTACGGAAGGCCCATCTCGATCCGGATGATGATCGCTTCGCGATCCTCGGGCTTGAGCCGCTGCAGCGCGGCTTCGTAGCGCTCGAGCGCCTCCTGGCCGATGGCCTCCTCGAGCGGCGACGGCCCGCTCGACGGCCGGGAATCGTCCAGCGGGTCGGCCGCCGGCCGGCGGTGAGCGCGCCGGATTTCGTCCCGGACGCGGTTCATGAGCGACTGGCGGATGTAGGCCTGCAGCGCCGCGTCGTGCCGCGGCTCGAATGTCGGCAGGTGCACGACGACTTGCGTCATCGTTTCCTGCACAAGATCGTGCGTATCGAGCGCGCTCCGCGCCCAGGTGGGCAGCCGGCCGTGCGCCCAGCGCTGCATCCGCGGCAAATACCGCTGGCACAACACATCGAGGGCGGCGGCGTCGCCCGATCGCGCCCTGGACAGGAGGACGAGCGACGACTCGCTCTCGCGGTCGGAATCGGGCACGGGGGTCATATTAGTGAGAACCTGAGCGATTTATCTGCGAAAACGCGCCCCTCGGACTGTCCACAAGGTGGTACACGCCTGGCGGCGTTGGAAGTATGATACGGGCCCTCGTCCCGACATACTTTCGCGTTAGTGCACTGATCGCGCCGGATTGTGGCGTTCGCCCGCAGATCACGACGGATGGTGTCCCGATGACCGTGGCCGACCGAGACGACGAGGCGCTGCTGCAGGTGGCGCAGGCGGTGGCCAGCGGCTCCGACGTCGACTGGGTGACCGCCGAATCGACTGCCGGAGACCCCGGGCGGCGGCGCGCGCTGGAACAGCTGCGAATCGTCGCCAATCTCGCCGCGGCGTATCGCGAAGCCGAAGGGGAGACCACGGCGGCACGTGCGGCGGCGCCGGCCCCGGTCACGTCGTGGGGCCGTCTCGAGATCCGCCGCGAGCTCGGCCGCGGCCGCTTCGGCACGGTCTACCTCGCGTGGGACTCGGCGCTGGAGCGCGAGGTCGCCCTCAAGGTCCTTCACGACGAGGAACGCGCGGCGGCCGTCATCCAGGAAGCGCGGCTGCTCGCGCGCGTCCGTCATCCGAACGTCGTCACCGTCTACGGCGTCGACGAGTACGAGCACGCGGTCGGCCTCCGCATGGAGTTCGTCGACGGCCTGACGCTCAAGCAGGCGCTCGCGGCGCGCGGCGCCTTTGGCGCCGACGAATCGGCGCTCGTCGGCATCGACCTGTGCCGCGCGGTCGCGGCCGTCCACAAAGCCGGGCTCCTGCACCGCGACATCAAGGCTCACAACGTGATGCGCGAGGCCGGCGGGCGCCTCGTGCTGATGGACTTCGGCGCCGGCGAACTGCGGACGTCGGATCTGCACGCCACGCGCCTGCGCGCCGGCACGCCGCTCTATTTCGCGCCGGAGATCTTCGAGGGCCAGGCGTCGACGATCGCCAGCGACATCTACAGCCTCGGCGTGCTGCTGTTCCATCTCGTCACGCTCGACTACCCGGTGCCGGGCGACACGTTCGACGCCGTCGCGGAGGCGCACGCGACGGGCACGCGGACCGCACTCGCCGATCTGCGGCCCGACCTGCCGCCGGCCTTCATCCGTGTCGTCGAAACGGCGCTCGAGCGCGATCCGGCGCGCCGGTACCGCAGCGCCGGCGCGATGCAGCAGGAGATGGCGGCGGCGCTGGATCTCGCGTCGCGATCGGTCGACGCGGCGCCGCGCGTCGTGTCGTCGCGCGGTGCGACGCCGTCGATCGCGGTCCTGCCGTTCACGAACCTCGGCCCGGATCAGGACATCGAGTACCTGTGCGACGGCCTCGCCGAGGAGCTGATGATCGGCCTCGGAAAAATCCGCGGCCTCCGCGTCGCGTCGCGGACGTCGAGCCGCGCGCTGAAGTCGACGACGGACGTGCGCAGCTTGTGCCGCCAGCTCGACGTGATGGCCGTCCTCGAAGGCACGGTCCGCAAGTCGGGCGATCGCCTGCGCATCACCGCGCAGCTCGTGAGCGGCGAAGACGGCTGCCACATCTGGTCCGAGGGCTACAACCGCGACATGGCCGACGTGCTCGGCGTCCAGGAAGGCATCGCCCAGAACGTGGTCGACAAGTTGCAGCTGACGCTCGCGCAGGTGCCGCCCTCGCGGCTCACGCGGCGCCATACCGACAACCCGCGCGCCTACCACCACTATCTGAAGGGCCGGTTCTACTGGGCCCGCCGCTATCAGGCCGGCCTCAGGAGCGCGCTCGAGCATTTTCAGAAAGCGCTCGAGGAAGACGCCGGCTACGCGATCGCCTACGCGGGCGTCGCCGACGCGTACTCGATCATCGGGTTCTACTCGCTCCAGCGGCCGCGCGAGGCCTTCGCGCGTGCAGGCGAGGCGGTCGCGCGCGCGCTCGCGATCGATCCGGACCTGGCGGAGGCGCACACGTCGCTCGCGCTCGTCGAGGTTGGCGACAAGTGGGATTTCCCGGCAGCGGAGCGCGAGCTTCGCCGTGCGATCGAGCTCGATCCGGCGCTGGCGCTGCCGCGGATCTACCTGGCGTGGGTCCTCGTGCTGCGCGGCGATCCGGCCGGCGGCCTCGTCGAGGCGCGGCGCGCGCAGGAGATCGAGCCGCTCTCGCCGATGATCAACGCCTGCGTCGGCTTCACGCTCTATTTGTCGCGGCGGTTCGACGAGGCGATCGTCGAGTGCGAGAAGAGCCTCGAGATCGATCCGAACTTCCTGCTCGCCATCCACTTCACGGCGATGTGCCGCGCGTGTCAGTCGCGCGTCCAGGAAGCCGTCGCGCTGTCGGAGGTGACGGTCCGCATGTCCGAGCGCGCGCCGTTCTACCTCGGACTGCTCGGGCATTTCTGCGCGCGCGCCGGCGCGCGCGAGCGTGTGGACGCGCTGCTCGCGGAGCTCCACGAGAAGTCGACTACGCAGTACGTCCCGCCGCATTGCATGGCGTACATCTACGCCGGGCTGAACGATCTCGACCGGGCGATCGAATGGGAGCGGAAGGCGTACGACGACGGTGCGTCGCCGTTCAACTATTTCTCGCCGGTCATCGACAACCTTCAGAAAGACCCGCGGCACGCAATGGAGCTGCGGCGGATGGGATTGAAGCAGTAGGAGCTCGATGGCGCGCCATCACGTCTTCACGATCATCGCCGACGTCAGGGACGACGCGGCCGAGGCCTCGCTGCGGAGGATCCTCGGGGCGCTGCCCGGGGACACCTTTGCCGATCTGGAGATGCTGCATTTCACGTCGTTCGTGGTCTTCAGCCGGAAGGATCTGCGCGAGCGCGACAAATCGATTCTGGTCTTCGAGTGCAACATCGACGGACCGATCGCCGCGTTCCTCGACCGCGCGATCGACCGTCCGGTCATCGACGAGATCTACCGCTTCTGCGACGAATATCCGATCGACGGAACACAAGCCGAGAAGCGCGACTTCCTGTACGGCAAGGTCCGGATCCCCGAGCTCTATCACATCGGCACGCCCTATCAGTCGGTGGATTCGATTCAGCAGGACCGGCAGCTTCGCGCCCGGCTGGACGAGGCGATTCACGGTCTGCTGATTCCGACGCTGCGCGAGCACCTGTCGGCGACGCCGGCCGGGCAGCGGGAGTACTGGACGCCGGATGCGTTGAGACCCTGGCTGGCGTGGCTCGTCGCTGTCGCTGGAACAGCGCTGGCCGTGTGGCTCGCGGTGCTGACGCGGCCGCTGGCGTTGCCGCGCTGGGTGGGGTGGCCGTTGATGGCCGTGTATGCGTTCATCGCCGCGGCGTCGGTGATTGGCGGTTACAAGGCGTGGGTGACGACCGTTCCCGAGCTGCGCGAACGCGTCCGCCCGTGGATTCGATGGGCCGTCGCCGCCCTCATGTGGGCGGCAGTCGTGATGTTCGTGTGGCCGCGAGACCAGCGCTGGGCGCTGATTCTCGCGGCGGGCTTCGTCGTGGTGACGGCGTACAACATTTCCGCGGCCGTGCGGCGCAGAACGAGCGAGCGCCTGATGGCCGTTCGCGCGAACACCGTCGATCCGTCGCTGGCGGCGGTCTGGGCTTCGCTGAAGCGCCTGGCCGCGGCGGTCGACGATGGTCCCGCGTGGTGGGAGCCGATCTGGAACGCAAGGTGGTGGATCGTCCCCGTCGCACTGCTGTACGGCGTCGTGTGGCTCACTGCAACGAGCACGGTGACGTTCGTCGCGACGATCGCGGCGATCTTTCTTGCAAAGGCGTGGTGGCTGACCACGCTGGTCGGCTGGCCGGCGTCCGGGAAGACCGGGCCTCACGATCGCAAGCGAATCTGGCTGTTCAGACTCGCGCTGCCGACGGCCGCCGCCGCCGCGTTCGGTCTCCTGCAGATCCTCGGCAGTCCGACGTCGCTGCTCGCCGGCCTGCTCATCGGGTTGCTGATTGCGATGTGGACCGTTCCGCTGCCGTCGCCAGAACCCGCGGACCACTCGCCGTACGCCGGAAAAGTCCGCGACGTCATGAGACAGGAAGACATGGACGTCCAGAACCACATGTCCGCGGTCGTGACGCTGCGAAGCGATCGGTTTTATCGGGTTCCCGTTCTCAAGAGCTTTCTGTTCGCCCTGAATCGGCTGTTCTACCGATCGATCGCGCCCGACGTCTATCGCGGCAAGCTGTTCGGCGTGCCGACCGTGCACTTCGCACAGTGGATCGTCCTCGACCGGCGCAACTATCTCTTTCTGTCGAACTACGACCACAGCTGGGACTCATACCTGGACGACTTCGGCCAGACGCTCGAGACCGGCATCCAGAAGATCTGGGGGCAGGGCGAGCGCAATCCGGGAACGAAAGATCTCGGCCGCTTCAAGAACTTCGCGCGCACCACGATGACGACGCATTCGTTCTGGTATCGCGCGTATCCGGGCCTGACGCTGCGGCAGGCGTGGAACAACCGCAACGTCCGGCGCGAGCTGCTCCGCGGCTCGAACGACGAGGAATCGATGGCGGCGGCGCTGCGGCGCCTCGGGCAGTCACCGAAAACGCTCGCAGATATCGGGCACTCATATGTCAACTGAGCCATCAGCCGTAATCGCGCCCGGCGCGAACGATCCGAAGCGCTTCCTCAACCGGCCGCAGTGGGCCGACATGCAGGGCCTGGTGCTGAGCGCGTATCCGCGTCTCGATCGTGCGGTCTATCTGTTCTACGCGGTCGACAGGCCGAGCCTGACGAAATGGTGGCTCGACGGGATTCGCGATCGCGTGACGTCGGCGTTCAAGAACACCCCGACGCGGTACCGGCGGTCCGGACGGCCGCGATGCAACGTCAACATCGGGTTCACGGCTTCGGGGCTGAGAAAGCTCGCCGGTTCGATCGCGCATTTCGGCGATGCTTTCTCGGAGGGCATCGACGGGCAGGCGCATCGATCGCGCCTGCTGGGCGATATCGAGCGCAACGCGCCGGAGGGCTGGCGCTGGGGCGGCGCCGGCCATCGCGTCGACGTGCTGCTGATGCTGTTCGCGGAGACGAGCGAGGCGCTCGAGGAGGAGATGGCCGAACTCCTCCCGCCCGCGGCGGACGCGATGCACGAGGTCGCGCGCGTGACCGCCACAGCGCTGCGCGACATGAATCAGCACGAGCACTTCGGCTTCAAGGACGGCATCTCGCAGCCGATCCTGAAGGGCACGACCGACGCCGAGCGCTTCCCCGAGTCGATCCACATCACCGCGGTCGGCGAGTTCGTGCTCGGCTATGCGGACTCGAGCGGACGAGCGGTCGGCGTCGAGGATGCGACCGGCCGCACGGTGCCGTTTCCGGCGGCGGGGCGAATCGCCGACTTCGGCCGCAACGGCACGTATCTCGTCGCGCGTCAGCTGCAGCAGTACGTCGACCGGTTCCAGTCGGCGATGCTCGAGCGGACGAGAATCGACGGGCGCGACGACGTCGAGGCCGCGACGCGGCTCGCGTCGAAGATCATCGGGCGCTGGCCCGACGGGACGCCGCTGGTTCCGTACGCGAACGAGTACGACAACGAGTTCCTGTTTTCGGAGGATCCGTACGGCCAGGGCTGTCCGATCGGCGCGCACATCCGGCGCGCGAATCCGCGCGATACGTTCGATAACCATGCGCTGTCGCCCGAGCCCCGGAACAATCGCCGGCTGCTGCGGCGCGGCCGCTCGTACGGTCCGCGGCCCGGCGCGCGCCCGGACGAGGAGCGCGGGCTGCTGTTTCTCTGTCTGAACGCCAGCATCGAGCGGCAGTTCGAGTTCATCCAGCAGAACTGGATCAACAACCCGGCGTTCGCCGGCCTGCAGGACGAGGAAGATCCGCTCGTCGGCAGCACG